>Ga0335071_10002158_pt1 | contig 21172 bp, 14 predicted proteins | sample Lox_Sample_15_FD_206724 | JGI IMG/M metagenome (GOLD analysis project Ga0335071, IMG submission 206724) | Soil microbial communities from Loxahatchee National Wildlife Refuge, Florida, United States - Lox_Sample_1.5 | ecosystem: Environmental > Terrestrial > Soil > Wetlands | place: USA...
AGCCACGTCCCGCGCCCCATCTCGCTTCGGCGAGAGCGGCGGCATTGGCGTCGTTCTCAACTTTCACTGGGAGGTCGTGCTTCTTGCTGACCTTATCGGCAAGCGGGAAGTCGCGCCAGCAGGACAGGTTCGGAGGATTAATGATGACGCCGCTGTTCGGGTCCAGTGGGCCAGGAGAACAGATGCCGATTCCCCGCGGGTGACAGCCGGGAGACTTCTTCGCCAAGGCTGCCTGAATTGCCGATTCAACGGCGGCCAGGCCGGCGTCGGGTCCGGAGTGCGCCACCATGGGAAAACGCTGGTGCGTCAGGACCTGACCTTGCGAATCGACGATCCCAGCGGCGATTTTGGTCCCGCCAATGTCAACGCCGACGACACAACCTTGACTCATAGCTCTCCGCGCTGCGTGCCGCGCCTGGCTCGTTGCTATGCTGCCGACTGCGCTGCATGGGGATTCTGGCCGATCTCATGCGTCGCGATCGAGAAATACATGATGTAGACGTAGCAGAGCACCGGCAGAATAAACGCGTGATGAATGCCGATGCGATCGGCGAGCAAGCCCTGGAGTTCGGGGATTACCGCGCCGCCTACGATGGCAGCAATCAGAATCGCTGAGCCACGGCTCGTCAACTTGCCCAAGCCATCAATGCCCAGAGTGAAAATACTGGGAAACATGATGGAGTTGAAGAACCCGACCGCCAGGATGCTCCACATGGCGACATGGCCGGCACTCATCATCGACGCCAGCGTCAGCAAGGCGGCCACGGTCGCCGCGATGCCCAATACCTTGCGTGTGGCGACGCGCTGCAGAATTGCCGAACCCAGAAAGCGCCCCACCATCGCGCCACCCCAGTACACCATCAGGTATTTGGCGGCTAATTTTTCCGGGAAGCCGGCGATGTAAGGTTCTTTCATGTAGTTCACCAGGAAGCTCCCAATCGCAACCTCGCCTCCTACGTACACGAAGATGCCGACAGTTCCGAGCACTAGGTTCTTGTGCTTCCAAATACTGTCGTGCAGCTGCTTGAGTTCTCCCCGATGCGGCTCCGCCGACTCGATCACGGGGAGTTTGTAGAGGGAAATCACAATGGCGAGCAGGAAGAGAGCAACCGCAAACCCGAAATACGGCAATTTCACCGATGAAGCTTGCTGGATGCGGTACGCGTGCAATTGTTCGGGGCTCAGCGCCTTCATTTCGGCCGCGGTAAGCAGCGCGCCGCTCAGAATGAGCACGCTGCCGATGTAAGGCGCGATAAAAGTGCCGAATGAATTGAAGGCCTGAGTCAGGTTGAGCCGGCTGGAAGCCGTTCGCGGAGGGCCGAGAACCGCGACGTACGGATTCGCCGAGACCTGCAGCAGCGTCATGCCGCCGGCAAGAACCATTAAGGCCACAAGAAACAGGGGGTAGGAGGGCAAGGTCGCTGCAGGGATGAACAGCAATGCGCCAATGCCCATTGTGCACAGTCCCGTCACCATCGTGCGCTTGTAGCCAAACCATTCGATCACTTTGCCGGAGGGAAGAGAGAACAGGAAGTAGGCCAGGAAAAAAGCGAACTGGATCAGCATGACCCCGGCGTAGTTGAGATCGAAGATAGCTTTCAGATGCGGTACAAGGATGTCGTTCAGGCAGGTGAGAAAGCCCCACATGAAAAACAGTGTGGTCACCATGGCCATGGCGCCGCCGTAACTCTGGTTTGTTCCGGTTTGCGACGGCGCGGCTGTTGTCATCGTGACGTTCGCCATTCGAGGTGGTCTCCGTTTCCGCGTGCCAAGTTATGAGTTCCGCAGTTTTTTCGGAAGATAGTTGATTCGAAACCAAAGGGCAACAACGAAATCGCCTGGCACTACCAAAGAAAAATCGGTTTTGTAGTGATGTATGCCTTTGCCGGACTCAGCGTACGCGAGTATAATCCGGCGCGCAGAAATCATACCCGAAAACGTTTCCGGAAGCGACGCATCTGCCTCGCTCTGGCCGCTCTCGGGTACGCCCTGCGAACGAAAATCTTGCTTGGGGGTTCGTCATGATCAGCGCCCGGCGCGGCAGGCTTTGCTCCCTCCTGATCGTCATTCTTGTTGCTTTCTTCTCCACGGTCTCTTTTGCCGCACAGCCCACCGCGATTCCGTTGCACTCCGGCTGGCAGTTCCGCGCATTGAATGACAAGGGTCATCCGGGCGTGGAGCAATGGCACGCGGCGGAAGTTCCGGGTGTGGTTCAGATGGACCTGGTGCGCGACAAGCTGATCCCGGATCCCTTCTACCGCGACAACGAAAAATCGCTGCAGTGGGTCGGCCTGACCGACTGGGAATACCAGACCGAATTCGATGTCGACGCTGCAACGCTTGCGCGGGTGCACGTGGAATTGCTGTTCGCGGGGCTCGACACCTACGCCGACGTATTTTTGAACGACGCGCAAATCCTGCAGACCGACAACATGTTTCGTTCCTGGCGCGTCGCGGTGAAAGATAAGCTGCACGCCGGCAAGAACTCGCTGCGCGTCGTGTTTCATTCGCCGATCATGCTGATGATGCCGAAGGTGAAGGCATTACCCTACCGGCTACCGACGGTAGGGCAGGTACAGGCTGTCAGCGAAGAGGGAGTCGCTACCGATCCATACACTCGCAAGGCGCCATACAACTATGGCTGGGATTGGGGTCCTCGGTACATCACCGAGGGCATCTGGCAGCCGGTGAAGCTAGTCGCGTGGGACGAGTACCGCATCGACAACTTCCACATTAAGCAGGAGAAGATCAGCAAGAGCGAAGCACAGCTCTGGGCGGAGTTTGACATCGCGGCCGGCAAGAGCGGTGAGGTGAACCTCGCTGTTAGTCATGCTCTGGGTCCATGCACGCGGTGCCCGATCGACACTGAGCAATTAGTGCGTGTCGATGAGGGACCTAATCATTTTTCTATTCCGTTCCGCATATCGAGTCCGAGTCTTTGGTATCCGAACGGATATGGCCCCCAGACACTATATAAGTTCTTCGCTACGCTCTCCACGGTTATCGGAAGGAAGGTTGCAGTTGAAGACCGCGCTGAACTTCGTACCGGCCTGCGCTCGCTCGAGCTGCGCCGGGTTCCCGACCAGTGGGGGAAGAGTTTCACATTTGTCGTCAACGGTATTCCGATCTTCGCAAAAGGCGCGGACGTCATTCCGTTCGACAGCTTCCCGAACCGCGTCACACCGGCCATTCATCGGCAGATTCTCCAGGCCGCGCGCGACGCGCACATGAATATGATCCGGCACTGGGGCGGCGGATATTACGAGACGGATGACTTCTACGATATTTGCGACGAACTCGGCATCATGGTATGGCAGGACTTCATGTTTGGGGGAGCGATGGTACCGGGCGACCTCGCGTTCCAGGAGAATGTGCGCGCCGAAGTCACGGAACAGGTGAAGCGGCTGCGCGACCATCCAAGTATTTCCCTATGGAGCGGCAACAACGAAGTCGAAGCCGGGTGGAAGTTCTGGGGCGACCGGCTGTATTTCAAAGAAACCGTGCCGCCACCGCAGCGGGAGCGCGTCTGGCAGGACTACGTCGTCCTGTTCCACGACATTATCAAGAGCGTGGTTGCTGAGTATGGGGCGCCAGTTCCGTATTGGCCGAGTTCGCCGTCGGCAAACTTCGAAGACGATCCCGGCGGCCAGCGTAATGGTGACATGCACTACTGGGCGGTATGGCATGCAGTGGAGCCGATCGAAGAGTACACACATCAGTTCCCGCGCTTCATGTCGGAATACGGGTTCCAGTCTTTCCCCGATATTCAGACGGTGCGCAAGTTTGCCGAGCCGCAGGATCTGGACATCCTGTCGCCGGTCATGCAGAACCACCAGAAGAATGTCGGCGGTAACGAACGCATTCGAGCCTATGTGTTGCGCGACTTCCGCGAGCCCAAGGATTTCGAATCGTTCCTCTACGTAAGCCAGGTGATGCAGGCGGAAGCGATCAAAGTTGGCGCCGAGCACTTGCGGAGGCAGCGTCCGCGAACCATGGGATCGCTCTACTGGCAGCTGAACGACTGCTGGCCGGTGGCGTCCTGGGCGAGCATCGACTACTACGGCCACTGGAAGGCGCTTCACTACTACGCGCGCCGCTTCTATGACGACCTGCTGGTTTCAGCCTGGGAGGAGAAGGGCAAGCTGTCGGTTTACGTGGTCTCCGACAAAATGGAGCCAATGGCGGCACAGCTTCACCTGCGCGTGATGGATTTCCAAGGCAAGGTCATTCGTGAGAAGACTGAGGCGATCACCGTGCCTGCGCTCTCGAGTCAGATCTACGCCTCGTTCGCGCGAGCGGAGTTGCTGGAAGGGACGGATGCGCAGCATGCGGTTGCCGTCGCTGACTTGATCGTCGGCGGCAAGACCATCTCGCGGAGCGTGTTCCTGTTCGATCACGTGCGGAATCTGGCGCTGCCGTCGCCTTCGATTCAGAGCGAACTGAACGGAAGCGACGGAACGTATACCCTGCGACTCCAGTCAGCCGCTCTTGCCAAGGATGCCTATGTCAGTTTCGGCGACAATGAGACGGAAATTTCCGACAACTATTTCGACCTCTTGCCGAACGAAGCGGTCACGGTGCAGGTGAAGAGCAAGGTATCGCTCGAGCGGCTGAAGAGTTCCTTGCGGGTGCGGAATATCACAGATGCATTTCTCGCGGAGGAAGAGTAATTTATCTGTGCTGCAATCTCCTGAATTTGCTCGATCGCTGAGATCCAAAAGCTTTTAACCGCAGAGGACGCAAAGAAAGGCCGCAAAAGAGCGGAGAGAACCAACTGTATTCAGCTTTCAGTCTCCCAGCGGAATTGCATCACCGCAACGATCCCGAACAGAAGCGTAAACAGCAGCAGCATTCCTACCGGCAGCCAGGCGGCAGAGATATCGAGGCCGCGCCAAGTGAAGCCGTCGATGCCGTCCATTGCCCAGCGCGTTGGCACCACCACCGTCACCTTCTGCAGCCATTGCGGGAAGATGAACGTAGGAGCCCAGGCGCCACCGAGCATGACCATGATCAAGGTCGCCATGATCGAGAAGCCTCGCGTGCCCTCGACTGTCTTGCCGAGCGCGGCGACCATGAGTCCGAAGGCAGCTGTCATCAGCGAAAATGCGGCGCAGACAGCGACGAATCCAACGAAGCTGCCCTGAATGTGAACCTTGAATACGAGTCGAGCGAAGGTGAAAAGCACAGTCAGGATGAATCCGGAGATTAACGCTGCGCTGACGGTGCGGCTGCCCAGCAGAGCGGCCCGTGATATCGGAGCCGCCCGCAGCCGTTGCCAGAGCCCGCTCTGGCGCAAAAGTAACAACCGAATGCCAATATCGAGTCCCATAAAGAGGATGAACTGCACGCCCATGCCGCCGAAGGTGTGGGCATATCCGTTGTACTGAATGCCTTCGCCGGAGGTGACGGCCTCGGTGGTTGTTTCAAACGGAATCGTCAAACCTCTGGACGGACCAGCCGGTTCTGCCGACGAAGCCTGCCCTTGGCGTTCGCTCCACTTCTGTACGCTCGAGAGCAGATCGCTCAGGGTCTTCTTGTCCGCAGCCGGCATGTTCTTGTCGCTTTTGATCTGGGCCAACGATTCCTTGATTTGCGTCCGCCCCATCTCGCCGGAGAACATTTCCTTACTCACGCCCTGCATGACGGCTCCGGTAAGGGTGCCCTGGATCATACCCATCTCCATGCCATGCGAAGGATCGTAGAGCACCTTGATGGCGGGTTTCTGGGCGCTGGTGAAGAAGGCGTGTCCGGCTTCGGCGCCAAAATCTTTCGGGACGATGATCGCGGCGCGAATCTCACCCTTGCGTACCTGTTCGCGGGCTTGGTCGAGAGTTGCGGTCTTCACGTCGAGATGCGTGTCGGCAGTTAGTTGCGCCGCGACCGCACGCGAGATCGCACTTTCATCCTGATCGATCACCACGACCGGCATTTTGCTGATTTCTGTGTTGCTGCGGCCGCTTCCTCCAAACAAGTACCCGAGAAACGACGCCAGCACGATGGGAATGATTAAGCCCATCATGACGGCACGGCGGTCCGAAAAAAACAGCAGCAGATCTTTGCGAATCAGGGCCAGGAACGGAATCATCGGGCGTCTCGCAGGCTCCTTCCGGTGAGAGTCAGGAACACGGTTTCAAGGTCGGGGCGCTCGCTGGCCACGTGCTGGTACGGTTGACCCTTCTCCGACAACCAGCACAGGATGGCAGGCGCACCACTAGACAAGTCGTGGACGCCGACACGGAGGAGCCGGTCACGCAGTTCGACGGACTCAACCTCCGGCAACGCTTTTAGCCAGTTGGGATCGAATCCGTCGGGGCTATCGAGTTCAATCGCAAGCACATTGGTAACAGGCAGCAGTTTGTGTAGGCCGTGCAGCGTGTCGTCGGCGATGACTTTGCCATGATCGATGATGATGATGCGATCGCAGAGGCGCTCGGCTTCTTCCATGTAGTGCGTGGTGTAGATCAGCGTCTTGCCGCGCTTCTTCAGCGTTTCCAGGTTTTCAAAGATAGCGTTACGGCTCTGTGGATCGACGCCGACAGTCGGCTCGTCGAGCAGGAGGATTTGCGGATCGTGGAGCAGGGCAGCGGCCAGATTCAGACGGCGCTTCATGCCTCCGCTGAAGCCCTTGACTCTGTCTTTTGCCCGGTCCGCCAGGCCGACGAGGTTGAGCGCATCGTCAATGGCGCGGGTGAGGACAGCGCCGCTCATGTTGTACAGAGCGCCGAAGAACTGGAGATTGGCAAGCGCCGAGAGTTCGTCGAACAGCGCCATGTCCTGGGGCACAAGACCAATCTTGCGTTTGACCGGGTCTGTGTCGCCGCGCAGCGGTCTGCCATCAATCAGGATTTCGCCCGCATCCGGGCGAATGAGGCCGACAATCATGGAAATGGTGGTCGTCTTTCCGGCGCCATTGGGCCCAAGCAAGCCGATCGTCTCGGCCGCACCGGCGCGCAGACTGACGCCATCAACAGCGACGATCTTTCCGAAGCTCTTCTTCAGCCCTCTGGCTTCGAGCATAGGGTATGGAGTCTATCACTCGAATACGAAAGTTTGGCAGCAGAGGTTCCAGGTGCCAGACAGCTTCGGCCCCGCATACCCGATATCCGGCTGCTACTTCTTTGCGTACACGCGGACGTAGTCGACGAGCATGTCTTGGGGAAACTTCGTGTTGTTGTCGGGATTTCCGGGCCAGTCGCCCCCGATAGCGGCGTTCAGCAGGATGAAAAATGGATGATCGAATGCCCAGGTCTTGCCCGCAGGTAGATCGGCTGGCGTGCGCGTCTCGTAGAGATTGTTGTCCACGTAGAAACGCACGGCATTGGCTTCCCACTCGACCGCATAAACGTGGAAATCGTCAGCGAACCTCCCGGAGGGAAGGCTGTAGGCCGCGCTGAATCCGTTTGCACCGAAGTATCCCGGGCCGTGCATGCTGCCATGGACGACAGCCGGCTCTTTGCCGATGTTCTCCATGATGTCGATCTCGCCGCAATTGGGCCAATTTACGGTTTCGATGTTATCGCCCATCATCCAGAACGCCGGCCACATGCCCTCGCCGTGCGTGATCTTGATGCGGGCTTCGAAGCGTCCGTATTTCTGGGAGAACTTGCCGAGTGTTTTCAGCCGGGCCGAGGTGTAGTCGCGTGCGATGCCATCGCTTCCTTTGTACTTTTCCTTGACGGCACTGATGACGAGGTTACCGTCCTGCACATGCGCGTTTTCTGCGCGATTGGTGTAGCTCTCGAGTTCGTTGTTGCCCCAGCCGCCCCCTCCGGTTTCCATGACCCATTTGGAAGAATCGGGAAGGGAACCATTGGTTCCGTTGAACTCGTCGCTCCAGGTGAGAACCCAGCCGGGAAGGGCCGGCGCAGCAGGTGCGGGCTTGGGAGACTTGCTGAATGATGTGCCGGCAACAAAGAGGATGAAAATTCCAAGGATAGTCAGGCGTTGAGGAGTCATAGGAGTCACCTCGCTAACATTAGCGCATCGAAGAGACTCTGGAAATGGAATCCGGCGTTGCCGATGTTTTGATTCCAGAAAAAGTGGGCAGCCCACAAGGGGCTGCCCGGGGAGAATTACTTCCAAACTCGTTATCGTCCGCGATGAGGCCCGTTGTTCCCGCCGCTGGAATGGGGTTGTCCCCCGCCTCCGCCATGACTGGGAGCAGGCCGGCTCGCGCCACCACCGCCACCTCCGCCCCGATTGCCGCCGGATCCACCGGAAGAGCGCGGCGTGACGATCGGCTGGCGCATGTCAAGCTGCGGGCGCGGAGCTGCACTGCCGGAACTGCGAGGCGCTGGTTGCCGCCAGTTTCCTGAATCAGACTGACGCTCAGGAGCTGCCCGCCAGTTGCCCGAATCGCGCGGCGTCTCAGCCGCGGTATTTCGCGATGCATCGGCCGCGTCGTTCCGCTCCTGCATGGAAGGGAACCTCCGCCAATCGTTCCCGCGATCGGGGGTAGAAGTCTGTGTTCCACTCTGCGAACGATCGCGGGACGCTGGCGCCTCTGTCGGACTAGCCGCACCGCGGGGCGCAGATTCTGTCGTGCGGTCGACCTTGCGCCACTGCTGGTTATCTTGCGTGCTCGGCGTGCGTCGCGTGTCGGGCGCGTTCGCGTTGCCGGGCCGGGTTGTGTTTACCGGAGAGCTGTTGCTCTCGCGCTGAGCCGGAGTATTGGAGCCGGGAGACCGTCTCCAGTCCTGATTCTGGCCCGTTGCTTGTCTGTTGCCGCCGGTGGACGGAGTCGCAGTCCCAGCGTTGGCAGGAGTCGTCTGCCGTTCCGGCTGTCCCAAGCGCCGCCATGACTGGTTGGCATTGCCGTTGCCGCCCGCGTTGCCAGTGCCACCTTCATTCGTCTTGACGCCGCGCGAGATGTCTGTACGGTCCACCGGACGGGCAACTGGCGCATTGTTCTGATTGTTCTGCGTGTTCACCGCGGTCCGGGCGTTCCCCGTGATCGGGGTGAACTTACTGTCGCGCTGAATCGACGTCCTCACCTCGGCAGCCTCGCGGTCGAATGACTGCCGCGCCGGAGCCGGACGCGTCGTACCGAAGAAACGCTGATTCTCGCGGCCAACCGGGGCATTCGTGCGCGCGCCGACCATCAGGCTTTCACGGCCAGGTACGACCGGAAGATTCCCGGTCACCATCTTCGCGTCACGGAACTGTTCACGAGTGACAGCGGTAGCCGTAATCCGGCCGCGTCCGAAATCATGGGACGGCACCGTCGAGATCACGCTACGGAAGCGCTCGTTGTTCCAGGCGATGCGCATATTGGAATACTGCGTTCCCGTGCGCAGCGGAGGAATTCCACCCTTGTAAACGTTGTAGACGTTGACGTTCGTGACGTTGACGACCGTGAAGCGCGAGCGGTACCCACCCCACCACGGATAGAAACCGTCACACGGTCCAACTGGCAGCCATCCGATCGATCCCCAGCCGCCGCCGAAGCCGATGCCTACGCCGACTCCGCCGCCAAAGCCGAAGAACGACACATAAGCGGGCGCCCAGATCGGACGATAGTGGCGATAGCCGTACACCGGCCCCGGCCACCATACCCACGAACTTCCGTAGTACATCCAGCGTCCGTAGTGATACGGAGCCCAACCCCAGGGCTCATAGGAAACCCAGGTCCATCCCCAGTACGGTTCCCAGACCCAACGTCCGGAGCGGTATGGAACCCAGCCAGCCTGAACTGTCGGCACCCACACGGAGCCGTAGTCAGGGACGTTGGTCCAGCTGCCGTAGGCGTCCAGATCTTCGGATCCGACGTAATAGTTGTTCGTGCGAGTCCATGCCTGCGCATTCCGAATCGTGTTATCGCGGTCGTTGTTCCAGCGATCGAAGTCGTCCTTGGAGGATGCGTCGCCGACCTGGTAGCGCGTGCTGTCACCGGTACCGCGCACCGAGATCATCTGGCCCTTGCTGATGTGTGTGCGGCCTTGCGGTGTCGCGACTTCAGCCTCGCCCTTGCGAACTTCTATCTGAGTCTCTTCGTCCGACAGGACAAAAATGCGGTAGCTGCCCTCGTTGCGCGTGGGATGCAACGACATGTTGGGCGTATCAATCTCAACGTCGGCTTCGCTGCCCCGCAGGACAGAGTAATTGGCAAGGCCCTGGCCGAGCTGAACCTGAATCTGTGTCCGGTTTAGACCGGTGATGTTAGCTTGCGCACGCTCGGCAAGACGCAGAATGTTGGCGTAATCGAGCTGAATTTCACCACGCGAGCGTTCGCCGGTCGAGATGCGGTCACCTTCAACAACGGGAGCGTTGAGCGCCGCAGTACCCCAATCGCCGGAGTCGCCACGCTGCGTGGAGACTTCGCCGTGGATCAGACTGATGCGCGCCACGCCGGGCTCGGTCTTGACCTGAGCCATGGCGGCGCCGGAAAGTCCGATCACCAAACCCACCGTCGCCAGCAATGCCATCAATCTGAGTTTCATATTTCACCTCCGCCATGCGGACCAAACTTCGGGCTCTAATAGCGCAGGGGGAGGGCCAAAGATCTGGAGAAGTCTAACGCCATTGGATTCAACTACTTAGACAGGGGAAGCAGGGAAATATGATTGGAGGCTGGTGGCTGGCATGGGCCGGAAGTGGTGAATTTCAGCCAGGTTCATCAGAGGACAGCTCGAGGCTTCATGGCTCCTCCGCAAGGCTGGCCGCCAGCGCAGCGAGTTCGCGACGAACCGTCTCCGGGTTCTTGGAATATTCGGGATCGAGGGTCTTTGCCTGTTCGAGCTTCTGCCACTTTTCAAGGCTCTTCTGATACCAGTTGCGGGCTTCTTGCCGCATCCTGGACCGGGTCGACGCGGACCTCGTGTTTGCCTGCTTCCCGTAATAAGCGCCCAGCTTCTGCAGAGCGAGCGCGAGTTGGTTCTGGCCGTCGACATCTTCGGGATTGGCGGCGACCAGTTTGCCCCACATTTCCGCGGACTTCTGATATCCGGCGAGCGCGGCGGCGGTGTCGCCGAGCGACATGTGGAGATCGCTGACCTCTTTCCAATCCTCGGCAACGTTGCCGACGAGATTCATGTCTTTCGGATTGGCCGCCGACAGAGCTTCCTCCATCTGCAATGTCTTCTCCAGGTGCCCGAGGGCCTCGCGGTTGCGGCCAAGCTTCTGCAGCATTTCAGCCAAGCGAAAGTGGAATATTCCAAGGTCGGAACGAATCTCGGTGCTGTCGGGATTGAGCGCAGCATCGGCTTCGCAGAGCGCCAGCGCCTGGCGCATATTCGCCAAGGCCTCTTTCGTGTCACCCACGTCGGATTGCATAATGGCGATGCGCGAACGTCCAACATAGACATCGCGTCGCGCCAAAGCGTTGGCGGGATCCGTCTTATATGCCTCTTCGTCGCCGGCAACGGCCTTCAGCGCGGTTTCCAGCGCCCCGCGCTTGTCACCCATCTTCTGCATCGCCATGGCGAGGTGATCGTAGCCCACGGCCAGGTCGCGCATCGATTGGCCGTTCGTCTTCACGGCCAGCGCTTCGAACTGAGCTACCGCATTCTTTTGCTCGGCGAGAGAATCCGGCAGGCGATTCATGGCGCGGTACACATCGCCAAGACGCATGGTCTGAATGGCGCGGTCGCGTAAGAGCTCGCGGTCAGTAGGATTTGCAGCGAGCAGCTGGTCGGTCATCGCGAGAGCTGCCTTATGGTTATCCAGCGCCTTCGTGAGCTCACCCGTATCGATCAGCGCGGTGCCGTAACGTACCTGCACAAGCGCGATCTCGCGCTCGCTTTCAGGCCCGGGATTTGGAACGGCGCGTAGGATCGCGAGCGCCTTCTCGTAACTCTTGATCGAACCGTCAAGATCGCCGGTGACCTTCAGCAGGTCTCCAACCTCGCCGTAATCGCGGCCAATTTCCGTGTGCAATTTTTCCTCGGAGCTCGATTGCGCCAGTTGTTCCCGGATGGCAATCGCTTTGCGATAGCTGGCGAGAGCGCCAGGGTAATTGCCGAGATTGCTGCGGTAGGGAGCTCCCTGCACGTTGGCAACTTTGTCATACGCGCCGGCGAGTTCCCGTTGCAGTTGTGGGTCGTTGGCCGCTTCCGCTGCGAGGCTGTCCAGGTACTCGAGCGCTCGTTTGACAACCAATTCCCGCGCCGGCGTTGAACCGGGCAGGTGTTGGATGGCGTCGTGGAAGTCAAACAGGAACGAATTCGCCAATTGCCGGACTTGATTGAATCGCCGTTCGGCGCGTTCGCGGTTGACGCGGGCGACGCGATTTTCCCGCAGCACCGCCAACACGCCTGCCACCAACACTACGCCCGCGAATGAGACGGCGGCCGCGGCCACGCGATGCCGCCGCACAAACTTCCCGGCGCGGTAGCTCCAGGAGTCCTTGCGCGCGATGACTGGCTGGCCTTCGAGATGCCGGACCACATCGTCGGCAAACTGTTCGACCGAGTGATAGCGGCGCTCCGGTTCCTTGCGCAGTGCCTTAAGAACGATGGTGTCGAGATCGCCGGCGAGCCGCCGCTGCAATTTTGCGGGAGAGCCCTCGCGCGACGTGCTGAGCGCCTCGGGCGAAAGTTCCGGTCTGCCTTCGAATTTCTCTGTTCGCAGCACGCGTTCGCTGGGCAGGGGCGGCTCGATCTCGCAGATCGCATTGGCCAGTCCATGCGGCGATCGCGTGTCGCTGGCATATGGCGAGCGCCCGGTGAGCAACTGGTAAAGCAGTACGCCGAGCGAATATACGTCAGTGGCGGTGGTGATGGATTCGCCGCGGATCTGTTCGGGACTGGCGTATTCGGGAGTCATTGCCTGCAGTGTTACCGCGTCGGCGCTCGCGGCCGGGTCAAGCAGTTTGGCAATTCCGAAATCGAGCAGCTTGGGAGCGCCGTCTTCGCCGACGAGAATGTTGTTGGGCTTGATGTCACGATGGATGACCAGACGCTGGTGGGCGTATTGCACGGCGGCGCACACTTTTTCAAACAGGCGCAGGCGCTGGGCGATGTTGAGGCGGCGCTGGTCGCAGTAGCTGTCGATGGGGACGCCGGCGACAAGTTCCATCACCAGGTAAGGAAGTCCGTCCGCCGTGGTGCCACCATCGAGCAGTCGTGCAATATTCGGATGGTCAAGCCCTGCCAGAATCTGGCGCTCCATGCGAAACCGGTCGAGCACAACGCGGAGGTTCATTCCGTGCCGCACGAGCTTGATGGCGACTTCTTTTTCAAACTGGCCGTCGGCACGCGCGGCGCGATAGACGTCGCCCATGCCGCCACTGCCGATTTCGGCGACGATCTCATACACTCCAACCCGGCTGCCGAGGCGGGTGGACGAACTGGGCGCAGTCAAAGGCTGGTTGAGCGGAGCGGTGGTCGCGATGCTGCTGTCGATTGTCTGAGAGCTTGCGAGCAGTGACTCCACGTCGCGTTTGAGGGCGGAATCGCCAGCGCAGGTGCGTCCGAGATAGGCAGTACGCTCGGCGGGAGGAAGAGCGACCGTTTCGTCAAAAACGCGCTTGACGAGGATCCGCCGCTCCGAATTTGATGAATCAGCCAAGCCCGCCCCCGGACTCATCCCCGCGACCGTTCCGCATCTTAGCAGAACAGCGGGGCCGACACGGTGGGCAGCGAGCTCATTCGCCTTCGGGTTCGTCGGCGATCCCGATCTTCGACAAGCGGTAGCGCAACGCGTTCCGGGAGAGTCCAAGCAGGCGCGCCGCCTGCGACTTGTTTCCGTTGGCGCGTTTCAAGGCCTCTCGGATCATCTCGTCTTCCCACTGGTCAAGCGTCATGCCCTCAGGCAGGAAATGGTTGCTGGTGCCGGTGGTACGGCTTCGCGGCGTGTCGAAGTGAATGTCTTCGGCTTCTAATTTGCTCGTTTTCGCCAGAGCGCAGGCGCGCTCGATAATGTTTTGCAGCTCTCGAATGTTTCCCGGCCAGTGGTGGCTCAGCAACAGGTTCATGGCCTCGCGCGAGATCCCGGTCACCTGCCGTCCGGACTCGCTGGAAAACCGCCGGAGGAACAGGCTGACCAGATCCGGGATATCCTCTTTGTGTTCGCGCAGCGGCGGGATATCGATTGGGACGACATTCAAACGGTAATAGAGGTCTTCACGGAATGTTCCATCTTCCAGGGCAGCGCGCAGGTCGCGGTTGGTCGCGGCGATCAGGCGTACATCGACTTTAATTGTTCGAGTCCCTCCCAGACGCTCGAATTCCCGCTCCTGCAGCACACGCAGAAGCTTCACCTGGGTTGCGGGAGGCACGTCGCCAATTTCGTCGAGAAACATCGTGCCTTTGTCGGCGAGTTCGAATTTTCCTGGCTTGCTGGTGTTGGCGCCCGTGAACGCACCTTTCTCGTAGCCGAACAGTTCGCTCTCCAGCAGATTTTCGGGAATCGCCGTGCTGTTGATCTTGATGAATGGTCCTGAGGCGCGCCGGGATTTCTCGTGAATGGCACGCCCGATCAAGTCCTTACCGACTCCGCTTTCACCGCCGAGAAGGACGGTGGAATTCGTGGGCGCCACGCGTTCGACCTTCGCGAGCACCTCCTGCATCTTCGGACCACCCGCAATGATGTTGGGATGGCTGTACTTCTCCCCCAGCGCTTCGCGCAGCGACCGGTTCTCTTCGCGCAGGCGTGAGACGTCGAGCTCTTTGTGCACGACCATCCGCATTTCCGTCAGCGAGAAGGGCTTCAAGACGTAGTCGCTCGCGCCGTTCTTCATGGCGTCCACGGCCGTTTCGACAGAGCCGAATGCGGTCATGACGACAACGGGAAGTGTCTCGTCCTGTTGCTTGATAGCCTGGAGAAGCTCAAGGCCGCTTTTGCCCGGCAGCTTGAGATCGGTGATTACGAGATCGACGGCCTCCGATGCCAGCATCTTGAGGCCGGTTTCGGCGTCGCCCGCGGAGAGGGTCTTGAACCCGTCCTCGCCGAGATTCAGTTCAAGCAGACGCCGCATCTTGGCTTCGTCTTCGACAATGAGGATGGTCGCCATAGGGATGGGCTATGTTGCCGGGGCCTCCGACGTGGATTGCGGCTCCAGGGTTTCCTCCAACGGAAGGAAAATAATGAACGAAGCACCGCCTTGCGGACTCTTCTCGAGACGGATCGAACCATTGTGGCCGTCAATGATCTTCGAGACAATCGATAGCCCCAGCCCGACACCGGTCTTCTTCGTGGTAACAAAAGGGTTGAAAATCTGTTCCCGCATGTCATCGGAAATGCCCGGTCCGCTGTCGGTGATGCGTACAGCGATGCCTCTCCGACTGCCCTGCATCGCGGGTTTGGCCTCGAGGCGCAACCTTCCTCCATGTTCTTCCATCGCTTCGTAGGCGTTCTGCACCAGGTTGACGAAGGCCTGCTCGCACAGGCTTTCATCGAGCGGAAGCTGCGGCAGACCTGGAGCATAGTCACGCTCCACCTGGACCGGCTGGCCCTTCCAGTGATCGGCGACATTCTTTAGCACGCGATCCAGCAGGGTTGTCAAATCTGCGGCGTGCGGGTTCGCCTGAAGTGGTCGGGCAAAACTCAGAAACTGCGTGACCAGGGCACTAAGCCGGTTGACTTCGCTGGAAATGTATCCAGCGAGTTCACGGGAGAGTTCATCGGAGCCCTGCAGTTTCTGATTCAACATCTCTGCGGAACCCTTGATGACGCCAAGCGGATTGCGGATCTCGTGTGCCAAGCCCGCTGAGAGTTGCCCCAACGCCGCCAGCCGCTCGGAGCGCCGCGCTTCTTCCTGGGCTAGTTTCAGTTGGCGGTTCGTTTCTGCGAGTTCTTCCGCCAGGTCCTGGTAAAGGCGCGTTTGCCGGCGGCTTTCCTGGGCAAACCGGTTTACCAGCATCGCCGCCAGGAAGAAAAACATCACCCGCAACATCAGTTGTGCAATGCTGGACGGGGTGATTTCAAAGTCCTTGGATGCAGGATAAAGATAGGCACAATACGTTGCCGAGGCCAGGGCCGTCCAAGCCAGCGTTGCCAGGGGTTTGAAGTAGAGCGCCGCGGTCGCCACCGGAAGGTAGTAGATCGGATAGTACCAGCTGTTGATTCCGGGCTCGCCTTCAACGCTGGTGTGATTGATCAATACGGCTGCAAGCACGATTTTGGTGATGACGGCGAGGATGGGACCTTCGCCGGGAAGACGACGGATTAGACGACCCTCGACCAGCTGCGCAATTCCAAAAGCGATCAGGATGAGCTGCTTGTGTAATTCAGTACGCGGCGGCAGCAGCGCCAGCCCTACCAGCAAGACCAGCCAGACGGCGTCAAGCCAATCGAAACGCCGCGGTTGGACATCGGGAATGAAAGGCTCCGAGGTCACGCTTCCATCCAACCTCAGAAGCCGCCTGGAGTCAATGCGGACCGCGGCAGGGTAGTGTCTCAGTTAGTAAACCGGGAGAATTCGAGCCTGACTCCGCAGCGCGTCTAGGGCCGCGCTTCTTCGGCAGCATGATGGGGCGACCACTGCGGGTCCTGGTCGGGTCCTACGATCTGTCCGTCGCGCATGTGAATGACGCGGTCGCCGTAATCGGCGGCTTCCGGGTTATGTGTGATCATCAGCACGGTCTGTCCCAGTTCCTTGTTGGACTGACGCAGCATGTTGAGCACGATGGCGGAGTTCTTGGAATCGAGATTGCCCGTGGGTTCGTCGGCAAGCACGATCGCGGGCCGGTTGATGAGGGCGCGCGCGAGTGCCACCCGCTGCTGCTCGCCTCCGGAGAGTTCGGAAGGGCGGTGGTCGAGCCGGCGATCGATGCCGAGCATGGCTGTGATTTTGTGCAGGAAGTCGACGTCGGGTCTCGCGCGGCCGGCGATGTCGGCGGCGATCTCTATATTCTCCCGTGCGCTCAGGGTCGGGAGCAGGTTGAATTTCTGGAAGACGAATCCGATCTTGCTCTTCCGCAGCTTGGTGCGCTCGCTGTCGGAGAGAGTCGAAAAATCAGTTCCGTCGATCGTGACGCTGCCGGCGTCGGTGCGGGTCAGCCCGCCCAGCAGATAAAAGAGCGTTGACTTGCCGCTACCCGAGGGACCTACTACGGTCACAAACTCGCCGCGGTGGACTTCGAAGGAGATTCCACGCAGGGCCGGCACATCCACCCTGCCCACGCGATAGGTCTTGCGCAGTTCTTTCGCCTCGATGAAGACGCTCATCCAACTGCAACGATATCACAGCGGAGCAGGCGGCGCGGTGGAGGCACAGCACTCAGAGCTGTTGTGAACCTGTGCTTCAGGCGGACGCTCAGGCGGCTCCTGCCTGCGCAGTTGCGCGCGCCGCAGACTCGTGATGCCGCTTGGGTCCACGCTTGCGCACGAGCAAAAGCCGGATGCGTTCCAGCAAGTCGACCGGTTCGTACATTCCCTTGGGCAGGAAAACGTCGGCCAACGTGTCGCGCTCATAGATCTTGACGCGCCCCGAAATGAGCACGGCAGGCGTCTGGGGAGAAACTTCCTTAATTTCCTGGATCAATTGCGAGCCGTCGACACCCGGCATCACCAGATCTGTCAATACCAGGTCGATGCCTCCGCGTTGGAAGGCTTCCAGCGCCTGCTGTCCGTTGCTGCAGGCGACGACGCGATAGCCGCGGGTCTCGAGCAGGATCTTGCGGATGGAAAGCGCTTGTTCATTATCGTCGACGCAAAGGATTGTCTTCTTCGGCTTCATTGGGGAACTCGGGAGTCTGTACTCGAAGACTTTTTCTTTAGAGAATGAGAGCGAACTGCATGCTAAAAGGAATCGGCGCGCGCGTAAAGTGCCGCGCATGCCAATGGCACTCGCGTGTATGGCAACCTCGTGCAGTCAGCGAAGAGCCGCAACTGCAGCGGAGATTCGCGAGTCAGCCCGCGAGCGTGACCTCGCCGCGGAGAACTTCCACACAATTTCCACCGACACGCACATTGTTTATCTGGTTATCCTGCCTGGTGGCGCGCACGAAAATGCGGCTGGGGCGGTGCATTTCGACTCCTTGCTCGATCAAAATGCGCTCATTGCTGGCTGCGACCCCGTGAGCGACCGCCCAGGAAGCGCAACATCCGGCAGCCGAGCCGGTTGCGGGATCCTCGCCGTTGTAGAACAGCATGCGGGCGTGGAGCCGAGCTTTCGGATCAACCGTTTCACGAGAGACGAAGTAGAAGAAACGGCCGCCCGTTCGCTCGAGGTATTCGCTCGCCCTGGGCAGATCGATGCGGAGGTTACGAAGCTTCTCCAACGAACGGATGGCGGTGACAGTGTAGACCAGTCCGGTTGAGACATTCTGGATCGGTAACGCAGAGTCAAAATCCGCCGGCTCTAGGTTCGTGAAAGCGGCAATCGTATCGATGGAATGCGTGCTTCCAAACTCCGGATTCTTCTGCGTCATTTCTCCAAACGGAGACTGGCCGGGCTGGCACTCGAAGCGGACCGGCACCGTGCCCACGTTGAGGTCGAGGCGAATCTCTCTCTCGCCGCCGAAGCGATGCAGGACATACGCCGTCCCGAGCGTGGGATGGCCGGCGAAGGGGAGTTCTTCCTTGACGGTAAAAATGCGAACGCGAACGCCGCGCTCTGTTTCCGCGGCTGGATCGGACGGCAGGATGAACGTGGTCTCGGAAAGGTTCATCTCCCGCGCGAGAGCCTGCATCTGATCCGTACTGAGTCCGCGGCCGTCGAGGAAAACGGCAAGCGCATTGCCGGTGAGAGCGCGATCGGTGAACACATCCACCTGCACCATCGCGAGCTTTCGTGACGAAGAAGTCATGCCAGAAATTCTACCGGGCTTGGCATAGTTCGAGAGCCTTGCGATAACATATTGGCAGCACAAAACATTTCCACGCGGTTGACCACCGCGGAGGCGTTTGGATATCTTATTCCCTACAAGTTTAGTAGGGATTACGGATTGGGGCCGGCGCCTGCCATCCTGAGGAATTTCATCGCACTAGGGGAGAACATCACATGTCATTGCGCATCAATTCCGAAGCTCCTAACTTCACGGCTGAAACCACGCAAGGGAAGATCGACTTCCACCAGTGGATCGGCAACGGCTGGGCCATTCTCTTTTCACATCCCAAGGACTTTACGCCGGTATGCACCACCGAACTCGGATACATGGCCGGGTTACAGCAAGAATTCGCGAAGCGCAACACCAAGATCATCGGTCTCAGCGTGGATCCGGTTACCAATCATGGCAAGTGGGCTGCCGATATCGAGGAGACCCAGGGCCACAAGGTGAACTATCCGATGATCGGAGACACCGACCTTAATGTTGCCAAACTCTACGACATGCTGCCCGCCGAGGCAGGGGAGACCTGCGCGGGCCGTACGGCGGCGGACAATGCTACCGTGCGGACGGTGTTCGTGATCGGGCCGGACAAGAAGATCAAACTGATGTTGAGCTATCCGATGAGTACCGGTCGCAACTTCGACGAAGTGCTGCGCGTGCTCGATTCGATGCAACTGACCGCAAAACACAATGTCGCGACGCCGGTGAACTGGAAGCCGGGCGAAGATGTGATCATTCCGCCCGCCGTTTCTGACGAGCAAGCGAGAGCCAAGTTCCCGCAGGGCTGGAAGACGCTGAAACCCTATCTGCGTGTGGTTGCCCAGCCGGAGTAACAGCTGGTTTCGAGATGATGGGACTGTGCACGGGCGCTGCGCCCGTGTTCAGTCCGCCCGCCCTGTGCCAAGCGCCATTTTCAGAAGACGTCGCGGTCGATGAAGGCGAACTGCGGCCCTGATAGACCGCTTGATCCTGATTGACGCGAGGCTGCCCTTTCGGCGGACTTGCGAAGCTGCGCACGCATGACGGGTTTGCCGCCCGAGATCTGCTGGAGAAAGCGATTCATTCCGATCCTGGCCATGCGCTATCGCATGGAGCGCGGCAGAGAGCTAGTCGATGCCTTGCAGCTCGCTTCCGCGCAGACGAACGGCGGGTCCGCTATAGACGCGCTCGATACGATTGCTCGAATCCGTGCTACTACGACAAAGTCGCGTGAGATACTTTTGCCGATAGAACAACGGCCTGAGCTGGCAACGACCAAAGCACGCGCGCGGCAATAGGCTGTGTTGGAAGGTCAGAACTCGATGCCGGTACTGCGGGTGGACAATTATTGCGACGCATACCGCTTGAGAGCGCGGGCGGCAGATATCCACGAGCTCGCGGCGCGGCCCAACAAGAAACACGTCACAGAATTTGTGAATCGCAGGATTCTCGAGATCCTGCAAGTCGAGCCAGGTGACTTTCTGGTGGACATCGGCTGTGGCGACGCTGCGCTGCTGCGCATGAGTGCAGGACGGACTGCAAAATCAGTTGGAATCGTGAGCACCAGCGAGGAGAAAGAAAAGCTCGACGCCGCGTTCCCTGGCCTGTCGATCACTGTCGCAGATGTCGGGTGTATTCCGCTGGAATCGGCCGCCGCAAACAAGATCGTCTGCAACGCAGTCTTGCTGTACCTGCCTTCTGAAGAGCGAGTGAAGGCTGCCCTCCGTGAAATCGCGAGGATTGCGCGTCCGGGTGCGACGATTCTGGTGGGAGAGATCCCTGAGGTCGACGAATATAAGCATTACGGGATGTACCGGGGAAGCTCAATGCTTGCCTATCTGTGGCATTTGCTGACGCGAAATGGGTTACGTTCTTTTTTGGGGATGATCCGTCTCTGGTGGAAGGCCGTTTTTGGGCAGCAGCAAATTGTTCTGAATTCGGCTGGTGTTTTTCACATGCCTCACGACAGGTTCGTTGAGCTCGCGACAGGCTGTGGATTGAAGCTCAAGAGTTGCTTTAGGCACAAGGAACTGAATCAAGAGCGCGCGGTCGTCGACTCTGAGTTCCGATACGACTACATGTTCACCGTTTGAATCAAGGGGCGTCCGGGACGCGCCGGCAGAAGTTCGTTTTGTTCGCTGACGCGAGCAGGGGAATGGGGCCGTGCAATGGGCTGCATCGATCCATGCGGCTGCGAGACGGGGCGCTGCACTTCCAAAGCTGCCACGTTGTGACGGAATCGGGACGGACGTGTCAATCCAAACCGATTAGAATGCTGTTGCATAAGCGGGAGCGCATGCGGTCCGGTGATCGTCCCGGTCTTCAAAACCGGCGATTGGCGGTTATAACCGTCAATGGTGCGTTCGACTCGCACACGCTTCCGCCAATTCTGCTTCATTAAGCCCATCATTAGCGGCGTCATTCCCGTTTTAGACCGTACTGAAATGGGTTTTGGTCCCAAGGTCGTAGTTCCCGAGTAACTT
>Ga0335071_10002160_pt1 | contig 21162 bp, 18 predicted proteins | sample Lox_Sample_15_FD_206724 | JGI IMG/M metagenome (GOLD analysis project Ga0335071, IMG submission 206724) | Soil microbial communities from Loxahatchee National Wildlife Refuge, Florida, United States - Lox_Sample_1.5 | ecosystem: Environmental > Terrestrial > Soil > Wetlands | place: USA...
CGCGCGGCGCTCGGCGGAGCCGTGGTCGGGACGAAGAAACACCCTCGGTCGAACCAAGAAACTGACCGAAAAAGGAGTCGCCGCTATGCCGACCTCTTGACTTCCACAGCCCCATACAAGGGTGGGCAAAGGCGCCCTTGCGCCGTGCCCACCATTCACGACCGCACCTGCGGATGCATGGTGGGCACGGCGCGCGAAGTGCGCGCCTTTGCCCACCCTACACGCTACTCAGCCCGGGACGGCGCGGTGATCGACGTCCTGCGCGTAGTCGACGCCGTCGATGCCAAATCCGAACAGGCGAAGAAACTGGGTGCGGTATTCCGCAAGGTCGGCCAATTCACCGAGCGTTGCGGTGGACAGCAGAGGCCACCGTCGCGCCACCTCGGCCTGAACCTCCGGCGAAAGCTCCCAGTCGTCTAATCTGAGGCGCTGCGCATCGTCGAGTTCGGCATCCGGGCCAAGGCGCGTGCGGAACAGCCGATCGATCTGTTCGATGCACCCTTCGTGGCGTCCGGCTTGCTTCATGACCTTGAACAGCACCGTCCCGTAGAGCGGCACCACCGGGATGGCTGAACTCGCCTGAGTGACCACGGCCTTCAGCGCCACGACGCGGGCGGCGTCCGGGCCGAGCCGGCCCCGAATCTCTTCCGCCTTGCGGTCGAGATCGATTTTGGCGCGACCCAGGGTGCCCTTCCAGTAGATCGGCCAGGTCAGTTCGCTGCCGACATAGGTGTAGTTGAGCGTCCGGAAGCCTGGGGCCAGGACGCCCGCGTTCGCGAGCTGGTCGATCCAGCGCTTCCAGTCATCGCCTCCCATCACGGCGACCGTGGCCGCGGCTTCATCCTCGCTCGCCGGCGCAAGCGTGGTCTCGAAGACCTCGCCGGTTTCGGTGTTGAGGGTCTTGATCCCGACGGGAGCGCCGAGCGGCTTGATCGCCGATCGATAGGTCTTTCCGGTCTCGGGATCGGTCCGGACCGGAGCAGCCATGCTGTAGACCAGCATGTCCAGCTGTCCGAACTTTTCGCGCACACGGTCGATGAAGATCTTCTTCAGCTCGTCGGAGAACGCATCGCCTTCCAGCGTGAGCGGAGACTGTCCGATCTTTCGAGCCTCGAGCTCGAATGCGCGATTGTTGTACCAGCCGGCGCTGGCGGTTCTGTTTGAAGGCTCGCGCTCGAGCGACACGCCGATGGTCTCCGCGCCACCGGCGAAGGTCGCAACGATGCGGCTGGCGAGACCGTAACCCGTCGAGCAGCCGAGCACGGCGACGCGCCTGGGGCACCCCGGAATGGGGCCCTGGCGAAGTACGTAGGAGATTTGTTCGCGGACATTTTTGGCGCAGCCGACCGGATGTGCCGTCGTGCACATGAAGCCCCGCACGCGCGGTTCGATGATCATGCGCACCTCATTTCAGATCGTCGCAAAGTCCCCATCCCCTGCCTGGCGACCTGTCACCGCGCGAGGGGCGGTGAAAACGAGGTCACGCATCCATCCGCTTGAACACCAGCGTGGCATTGGTGCCGCCGAAGCCGAAGGAGTTCGACAGCACGGTGCCGAGCCTCGCATTGTCGATGCGCCGGCGCACGATCGGCATGTCGGCGAAGATGGGATCGAGCTCGGTGATGTGGGCGCTCTCGCAGATGAAGCCGTTGCTCATCATGAGCAGCGCGTAGATCGCTTCCTGCACCCCGGTGGCGCCGAGCGAATGTCCGGTCAGCGCCTTGGTCGCCGCGATCGGCGGACATTTTTCGCCGGCGCCGAACACTTTTCGGATCGCCTCGATTTCCGGCGGATCGCCGGCCGGCGTCGAGGTGGCGTGCGGATTGATGTAGTCGATCTTCGTATTCACCGTGGAGAGCGCCATCCGCATGCAGCGCTCGGCGCCTTCGCCCGACGGGGCCACCATGTCATAGCCGTCGGACGTCGCGCCGTAGCCGATGATCTCGCCATAGATGCGCGCACCGCGCGCCCTGGCATGCTCGAGCTCCTCCAGCACCACGACGCCTGCGCCGCCGGCGATGACGAAACCGTCACGCGTGACATCGTAAGGACGCGAGGCGGTCGCCGGCGTGTCGTTGTGCTTCGACGACATCGCGCCCATCGCGTCGAACAGCACCGAGAGCGACCAGTCGAGCTCCTCGCAGCCGCCGGCGAAGATGATGTCCTGCTTGCCCATCTGAATGATCTCGTAGGCATTGCCGATGCAGTGGTTGGAGGTCGCGCAGGCCGAGGAAATCGAGTAATTGACGCCCTTGATCTTGAACCAAGTGGCCAGCGTCGCGGATGCGGTCGACGACATCGCTTTCGGCACCGCAAAAGGACCGACCCGTTTCGGACCCTTGGTCCGCGCGATGTCGGCCGCTTCTACCAGCGTCCTGGTGGACGGGCCGCCCGAACCCATGATGATGCCGGTGCGGACGTTGCAGACATCCGACGGCTCGAGGCCGGAATCCTGAATCGCCTGCTCCATCGCGACGTGATTCCACGCCGCACCCTCGCCGAGGAACCGCATCGCGCGGCGGTCGACCACATCGGCCGGATTGAGCGTCGGCGCGCCCTGCACTTGCGAACGAAATCCAAGCTCCGCATATTTCGCCGCACGCGTGATTCCGGACTTGGCCTCATAGAGACTCGCCAGCACTTCCTGGGTGTTGTTTCCGATGGACGAGACGATGCCCATCCCCGTGATGACAACCCGTCTCATGATCGCCTCACCCTGTCCTTGGTCCTTGCTGCGACAAACCGGTTCACGACGGGGCCGCTCCCTGCTTGAACAAGCCGACCCTCAGATCCTTTGCGCGATAGATAATCTCGCCGTCCATGGAAAGCCACCCGTCGGCGATACCGAGCACCAGCTTCGAGCGCATCACGCGCTTGACGTCGACGTTGTACACAACCTTGCGGACGTTCGGCAGAACCTGGCCGGCAAACTTCAATTCACCGAGGCCCAGCGCGCGGCCGCGCCCTTCGCCTCCACTCCACCCGAGGTAGAAGCCGACCATCTGCCACAGCGCGTCCAGGCCGAGACATCCGGGCATGACAGGATCGTTCTTGAAATGGCAGCCGAAGAACCAGAGATCCGGCTTCACATCGAGCTCGGCGCGGATCAGGCCCTTGCCGTACTCGCCGCCGGTTTCGCTGATGTCCGTAATTCGGTCGAACATCAGCATCGGAGGCAGCGGCAATTGGGCATTTCCGGGGCCAAATAATTCGCCGCGGGCGCACGCCAGCAGATCCTCATACTCATAACCGCCGCGCCGATCCAACATGCCAGACAGCCTCCCAAAAATCCCGGGCCAGACGGTATTTTTCGAGCGAAAAAGGACCCATTTTCGTGCGAGAAGCGCACCTGTTCGGCGCGACCGCGCGCTCTCTATCACAGGCACGACGGCTGGCAAGCGCCGCTGCCACATCAGCGGCATTTAGACCGGCTCTAGTCGGCCCCAGTTGCGAAAAACTTGCATCTGGATGATTTCGTACTTATACAAAAATGTTAGTATGCGTATCTGAACTGGTGTGACCGAACCGAAATGAGCGACAGCGCCCCGTTTTTGAAGCCAAACCCCGTCGGTTCCCCGTCTCTGCACACGGGACGGCAAGCCGTGCTGACCGGATGCCCGTGGCACGATGTCAACGAGATGCTGCAGGCAGCGGGTCTTCGTCCGACCCGGCAGCGCATGGCGCTGGGCTGGCTGCTGTTCGGCAAGGGCGCACGGCATCTCACCGCGGAAATGCTCTATGAGGAAGCGACTCTGGCCAAGGTGCCGGTCTCGCTCGCCACCGTCTACAACACGCTCAATCAGCTGACCGATGCCGGGCTGCTCCGCCAGGTCAGCGTTGACGGCACAAAAACCTATTTCGACACCAACGTGACCGCGCATCACCACTTCTATCTCGAGCACAATCACGAACTGGTCGACATTCCCGATCCGCATCTGGTGCTGCAGAAGATGCCGGATGTGCCGGACGGTTTTGAGATCGCGCGCATCGACATGGTGGTGCGGCTGCGCAAGAAGAGCTGACCCTCTCGTGTAGGGTCGGCAAAGGCGCGCCTTCGCGCCGTGCCCACCGCCTCTCGATCGACTCGTCCGTACGATGGTGGGCCGGCTTCGCTCAGCCCACCCTGCAGTTCGGGGTCAGAACGTCACTCCACCTTCTCGTCGGCGTAGACGCCCCACAGCCGCTGCTGCTCGATCCAGCCGTCAAAGCCGCTGCCGGCAATATGGCACCAGCCTGAGACGCATTTCTTGACCTGCGCGAGCACGCCGGCCTGCAGCCGGGCAACCACGGCGCTCGCCTCGTCGGAGCTTTCGTAGAGCGAGGCGAGATCGTCCTTGCGCTTCATGGTGATGACCGCGGTGCGTCGGCCCGACAGCAGCGAATGATAGACCCAGCCCTCGGCACCTTCGGAGTCGCGCACGCGGCGCCAGTTCTCGAATTCGGCGGTGATTTCGACCGGCAGGCCGGAACGCGTGTAGACCCAGGCGACGTCATTGTCCTTGGTCGGTCCGGACCGGACATTGACGTGATCGGATTTGAGACTGACATAGCGCGGCACCGGCAAGCCGCTCGACGATATCGGAGAATCCTTCGTAAATCCGGTGCCGGAGAGAGCACCCAGCAACAGACCCACGCGCACCACCAGAGAACCCAAACGCCCCAATCCCATTCGCTCGCCTCCTGCCGCGACCGTCCAACTCAAGACGCACCGCGCCTTATGGCCGCTTCGCGCCTTCCCCTGCCCTGCTCCCGATGCCCGCCACTCCGGTTCGAGGGGGCTGGTCGGGGTTTGTCTTGGCGTGGCCTTCTGCTAGAGAGGACGGAAAGCCTTTAACCAAGATGCGCCCGGGCCCCTTCAGCGAAAGCCTGAGGGAAAGCGTTGGGAAACCCTTTTAGGAAACGCCGGGACCGGGCGGCACGGGCAGTGTCGAACAACCCGGTTAATGGGGTCTGAACGACCTCATGAGAGCAGGACATGTCGGTCAAGAAAAAGCCTGTCGTCGTCGTCACGCGTAAACTGCCGGATACGATCGAGACGCGCATGCGCGAGCTGTTCGACACGCGGCTCAATATCGATGACGCGCCGCTGGCGACCGAGCAGATCGCCGACGCGCTGCGATCGGCCGATGTGCTGGTTCCCACGGTCACCGATCACATCAGCGAGGAGCTGCTCAAGCATCCCGACTGCAAGATCCGCCTGATCGCCAATTTCGGCAACGGCGTCGACAATATCGACGTGGTCGCGGCGCATGCCCGGGGCATTACCGTCACCAACACCCCAAAAGTCCTGACCGAGGACACCGCCGACATGACCATGGCGCTGATCCTCGCCGTGCCGCGCCGGCTGATCGAGGGCGCCGCCATCCTGACCGACGGCAAGGGCTGGGCCGGCTGGTCGCCGACCTGGATGCTCGGCCACCGCATTGGCGGCAAGCGCCTCGGCATCATCGGCATGGGCCGCATCGGCCAGGCCGTGGCACGTCGCGCCCGCGCGTTCGGGCTGCAGATCCATTATCACAACCGCCGCCCGGTGGCGCCCAAGATCGCCGACGAACTCGGCGCGACCTATTGGGAAAGCCTCGACCAGATGCTGGCGCGGATGGACATCATCTCGGTGAACTGTCCGCATACGCCCGCGACCTTCCATCTGTTGTCGGCACGGCGACTGAAGCTGATCCGCAAGGAGGCCTACATCGTCAACACCGCGCGCGGCGAGGTGATCGACGAGGAGACCATGACCAAGCTGATCGAGGCGGGCGAGATCGGCGGCGCGGGGCTCGACGTGTTCGAGCACGAGCCCGCGGTCAATCCAAAACTGGTGCGGCTCGCGAAGACCGGCAAGGTGACGCTGCTGCCGCATATGGGCTCGGCGACAATCGAAGGCCGCGTCGAAATGGGCGAGAAGGTGATCATCAACATCAAGACCTTTCTCGACAACCACAAGCCGCCGGATCGCGTGCTGCCGAACATGCTGTGAGCAGCGCCTGGCGGCATCGTCCCCGCGACGAAGAACCATGACGACCGGCGCTGCCGGTCCGCGCCGCCGATCTGCAGCGGAACGCTGCCGGCTTTCGATGATTTGAACAGCATGTCACGGCTTGTCCGGCTTATCGCAGCAATCCGGCCGCACCATATCGGCCTCGTCTCGCGGCGCCGCGACCTTCGCCGCGCGCTATTGTGAGGAGGACAAGTTTATGGACACGCGCAAACTCGGCACGTCGGGTCCCAACGTCGGCGCCATCGGCCTCGGCTGCATGGGCATGTCCGACGTCTACGGCCCGGCCGACCGCAGCGAAAGCATCGCGACCATCCATGCCGCGCTCGATGCCGGCATCACGCTGCTCGACACCGGCGATTTCTATGGCATGGGCCACAATGAGCTGCTGATCCGCGAGGCGCTGACCTCGCGCAACCGGAACAATCTTCTGATCTCGGTCAAGTTCGGCGCGCTGCGCGACGTCGAAAGGAACTTCCTCGGCTATGACAGCCGTCCGGCAGCGGTGAAGAATTTTCTGGCCTATTCGCTGCAGCGGCTCGGCGTCGAGGCAATCGACGTCTATCGCCCGGCGCGCCTCGATCCCAACGTGCCCATCGAAGAGACGATCGGTGCGATGGCCGATATGGTCAGCAGAGGCCATATCAGGCACATCGGCTTGTCGGAGGTCGGCTCCGAAACCATCCGCCGCGCCCATGCGGTGCATCCGATCGTCGATCTGCAGATCGAATATTCACTGATTTCGCGCGGCATCGAGCGCGATATTTTGCAGACCTGCCGCGAACTCGGCATCGGCATCACCGCTTACGGCGTGCTGGCGCGCGGGCTGATCAGCGGCCACTGGTCGAGCGATCCCAGGGCGTCCACTGACTTTCGTATCCGCAGCCCGCGCTTCCAGGGCAAGAATCTCGAGGCCAACCTCGCGCTCGCGGACAGGCTGCGCGCGATCGCGCAGGATATCGGGACCTCGCCGGCGCAGGTCGCAATCGCCTGGGTCGCCGCGCAAGGCGCCGATATCGTGCCGCTGGTCGGCGCGCGGCGCCGCGACCGCCTGAGCGAAGCACTCGGCGCGCTTGCCATCAAGCTCACGCCGGCGCAACTCGCCACGCTCGATGAGGCCTTTCCGCACGGCGTCGCCGCCGGCGCGCGCTATCCGGAAGCCCAGCTCGCGCACATGGACAGCGAGCGGCCACTCAGTGCTGCGCGATAAACTGGAGGGCGACCACGAGGGTCGCCCCTACGCGGTCTGTAGGGGCGCCCCTCGTGGGCGCCCTGATCCGAGGGCCCCCACCCCGGCCCCTCGCAAGAGGGAGGGGAGCAGACCGAGCCCGCGGATGCATCGCGCTTCGTCGCGCGCTAGCGGTGCGCCGACAGATCGGTGATGGTCAGGCCATCGCCGTTCAAGATGTTTTGCGGATCGCGCTGATAGCGCAGCGTCTCGAAGCGCATGGTGCGCGCGTCCAGCATCAACAGCCGCCCGATCAGGCCCTCGCCAAAGCCGACGATCTCGCGGATCGCCTCCAGCGCCATCATCGATCCCAGCACGCCGGCGAGCGCCCCCATCACGCCGGCCTCGGCGCAGGCCGGCACGGTGCCGGGCGGCGGCGCCTCCGGAAACAGGCAGCGGTAGGTCGGATTGAACTCGCCCTGCTCATTCTTCTCATGCGCGCGGATCGTGGTCAGCGTCGCATCAAAAGTGCCGAGCGCCGCCGTGATCAGCGGCGTTGCGGCAAGGAAGCAGGCATCGGAGATGAGATAGCGGGTCTGAAAATTGTCCGAGCCGTCGAGCACGAGATCGTAGCCGCCGATCAGCGCGAGCGCATTGTCGGCATTCAGATAGGTCGCATGCGCGGCGAAATTGACATGCGGATTGAGCGCAAAGATGCGCTCGGCCGCAGTGTCGACCTTGCGGCGGCCGATATCGGGCGTGGTGTGGATGATCTGCCGCTGCAGATTGGACAGCGACACGACGTCGTCATCGACCACGCCCAATGTGCCGACGCCGGCGGCGGCGAGATACATCAGCGCCGGCGCGCCGAGCCCGCCGGCGCCGACCACCAGCACGGAGGCTTCCTTCAGCGCCTGCTGGCCCGGGCCGCCGACCTCGCGGAGCACGATGTGACGGGCATAGCGTTCGAGTTCATCGGCGCTCAGCATCTTTATCCCCAAATGTTCCCCTGAACCGCCGCCCGGCTATATCAGACCAAACAGATGTGTTTAATTAACGTATTCCGCAACGGGGTGGGCACTCGTCATGAGATCGGTGTTGTCGGGAGCTTTGTTGGTCGCATTCACGAGCGTTTGCGCGCAGGCGCAGATGACGCAGCCCTCTACCCCTGGCGCCAAGCCGAAAACGGTGGCGACGGTTCCGATCCGTCCCGCGGTGCAGGCTCCCGCCGATACCGCCAATGCGATGGCGCAGGCCGAGCGGCTCGCGCTGCAGTCCGATCTCGCATGGGTCGGCGAATATAATGGCGCGATCACGGGCGACGTCTCCGACCGCATGGTCAATGCGATCAAGGAGTACCAGAAGGCCAAGGGCGGCAAGCCGACCGGCGTGCTCAACCCGCAGGAACGCAGCGTGCTGGCGGAAACGGCGCGCCGCAAGCAGGACAGTGTCGGCTGGAAGCTCGTGACCGACGGTGTCTCCGGCGCGCGCCTCGGCATTCCGCAAAAGCTGGTGCCGCAGCAGACCAGCGACGCGAACGGCACCAAATGGAGCTCGCCGACCGGCACCGTGCAGGTCGTGCTGACGCGGCGCAAGGAAGCCGGCCCGACCACCGCAAAACTTGCGGACGAGGAAAAGAAGGATCCGCCCGGCCGCACCGTCGATTACACGGTGGTGAAGCCGGACTTTTTCGTGCTGTCGGGCCTGCAGGGCCTGAAAAAGTTCTATCTGCGCGGCACCTTCAAAGGCGATGAGGTCCGCATCATGACGATCCTCTACGACCAGGCGATGGAAAACATCGTCGAGCCCGTGGTGATCGCGATGTCGAGCGCGTTCACGCCGTTCCCTGCGCAGACCGGCGGTCCCCCGCCGCGGAAAACCGTCGACTATGGCACCGGCATCGTGGTGAGCGCGGATGGCGCCATCGTCACCGATCGCGAGGTCACCGATGGCTGCATCGCGATCGCGATCGGCGGTTTCAGCCATGCCGATCGCGTCGCCGACGACAAGGAGCATGGACTCGCGCTGCTGCGCATCTATGGCGCCGGCGGTCTGAAGCCGCTCGCTCTCGCGCCCGGCGAAACCAAAGCAAATACCTACATGAATGTCGAACTCACCGGCATTCTCGATCCGCAGAGCCAGGGCGGCGGTTCAGCCGTGAGCAGCGTCAAGGCAGAGGTCGCGCAGGTCGGCGGCGGGCGAGGCGATCTGGCGCTGGCGCCATCGCCCGCGGCCGGATTTTCCGGCGCACCCGCGCTCGGCGGTGATGGCCGCTTTGCCGGACTTGCGCTGCTAAAACCCGCCGTGATCGCCGGCCCCGCAACGTCAGCGCCCGCGGTCCAGGCGGTGCTGGTGCAAGGCGACGTGGTGGTTGATTTTCTGAAGGCCAATGGCATCACGCCGGCGGGAGGATCATCCGACGCAAAAGCCTCGGTCGTGCGCGTGATCTGCGTGCGGAAATAGCCTCCCTTCACCTCTCCCCGCTTGCGGGGAGAGGTCGAAATTCACGCGGAACGCAGGAATTTCGGGTGAGGGGGACTCTCCACTTGCCGTGCTTCCGGAAACAGCCCCTCTCCCCTAAGAACGGGGAGACGGGGCGCACCGCCGATGCGGCTTCAGGTCAGTTCAATTCATCGCGTCTATCGCAATCCGAACCGCACGCCGGGCCGCGCGAGTCCGCCGGAGAGTCCGATCGGCGTGCCATCGGCGCGCCAGCAGGCCGCGCCGGACAGCGTGCCATCGTCACAAAACTGGATCGCGTTCATGCCGCCGCCGACCGTTGCCATCTCGACGACGTCGTGTCCCATCGCACGCAGTTTTTCGCGCGCCGCTTCGGGAATCGCCGGCTCGACCTCGAGCGCGTTGCCCTCGGTCCACACCCGCGGCGCCTCGACAGCCTCCTGCAGGCTCATGCCGTGATCAATCAGGTTGATCAGCGCCTGCATCGCGCTCGGGAAGATCCGCTTTCCGCCGGGCAGGCCCAGCGCATAAACGAGCTTGCCATCGCGCAGCGCCATCACGGGCGACATCGAGGTGGTGACGCGTTTGCCCGGCGCGAGCGACAGCGCATGCCCGGGGCGCGGATCGAACAGGTGCATGTAATTGTTCGGGATCGCGCCGAGCCCAGGAATCAGGATCTTTGCGCCGAACAGGTCGTTGATGGTCTGCGTGGTCGCGACCACATTGCCAAAGCTGTCCGCGACCGTCATGTGCGTGGTGTGCGCGCTTTCGAACGGGCCGACGCCGGCGCGCCAGGCCTTCGCACGTCCCGGATCGATCGCGCTGCGCCGCTCGTGCGCATAATCCTTCGAGGTCAACCGCTCCACCGGCACCGCGACATGATCGGGATCGCCGCTCGCGGCTGCCCGATCGGCGAAGGCGATCTTCATCGCTTCAGCCAGGAGGTGGACGGTGTCCGCCGTGCCGAAGCCGAGTCCGCCGATGTCATAACCTTCGAGAATGTTCAGCATTTCGGCGATGTGCACGCCGGAGGCCGCGGGGGGCGGCGGCCCCAAGATAGCCCAGCCGCGATAATCGGCACGAATCGGCGCTCGCTCGACCGTCTTGTACGACGTCAGATCCGCGCGCGCGATGAAACCGTCATGCCGCTTCATGTAGTCGACCAGCACGTCGCCGAGCGGGCCATCGTACAGCGCCGCCTCGCCATGCCCGGCGATGAACGCGAGCGTCTCGGCATATTCGGTCTGCACGACGCGATTGCCGGGCTTGAGGGGCTCACCCTTGGGGAGAAAGATCGCGGCGATCGGCTTGTCCTTCAGCATGCCGCTCGCGCTGTCGGCGATGCATTCGCTCAGATACGACGTCGCGGCAAAGCCCCGCGCCGCATGTTTGATGGCCGGCTGCATGACATCGGCAAGCGGCATGGTGCCGAACCGCCGCAGCGTCTCGCACCAGGCCTTCAACGCGCCCGGGACCGCGACCGCGCGCGGCCCGGTCAGGTTTTCATTGCCGACCGTATCGAACACATCATGCGCCGCACCGGGCCTCGGGCGATAGCTGTCCGGTCGCACGGCGAGCGGAACGGTGCTCTGGCCATCGATGACGCGATGCGTGCCGTCGGCGAGGCGGATATGCGCCATGCCGCCGCCGATGATGCCGACCATCATCGGCTCGACCACCGTCAGCGCGAACAGCGTTGCAATCGCAGCATCGATGGCATTGCCGCCGGCAGCCAGCATTTCGGCGCCCGCGGCGGAGGCAAGCGGGTGATTGCTGACCACCATGCCGCGGCTGCCGGTCGCGCCTTGCCGCTCGCAGGTGAAGGCGGTGTCGGTTCGATCGCGCCAATTTCCGGTCATCTGCCATTCCGACGAAAAGGTTCTGTCGGATGGAATGTGACCGTCATTTGCGCGGGCGGTCAAGCGAGCGAACAAACCCCGGCGCACGCACCGGGGTTCTGGTCCGCCTGGCCGACGTCATTCCGGCAGCAACTCGCCGGAGCCGCCCAATTCGGCCGGAAAGTCCTTCATCTTCGGCAGCCCGTCCTTCATCCGCAGGACGGTCTCGCCATAGTTGACGTGAACGCCGGGTGCGAATTTCAGCGTCGGGATGGTCGCCGCATAGACGTCGATCAAGCCGACGGGCTTGTGGCCGGTCATGAGATGACCGCCACACTTCCTGCAGTACATCCGCTGGCTGAACGGCGTCTTCTCGAAGCTCGCCACATGCTCGGCACCGCTTCTGACTTGCACGGCGTCCGCCTTCCACAATGTGAAGGCATTGACCGGCGAAGCGGACCACGAGCGGCAGGAGCTGCAATGGCAATAGCCCATCGCCTCCGGCGTTCCGGTCGCTTCAAGCTCGACGGCACCGCAAAAACATCGTCCGATATGGCCCATTGATCTTCTCCTTGATGGATCATCAGTGGGGCTGTTATCGGCGCTCCCCACAACGGCGGTCCAGTTCATGAACTGTACCGCCCCTTCGCCGGCTCCAGCTTTTGTTTTGACGCGTTTTCTTCACGCGAACCGGTGCCCACTTCGCTCGAAAACGCTCTAGCTCGCGAGCTTGCGCTCCTTGGCAAACGGGCTGAGCCCGAGCCAGGTCTGCATCGAGGAGACGAGTTGCCGGTTTCCGGTCAGGATCATTCGTTGGCTCGCGACAGCAGCACGCACGGTGTCGCGCCCCATCCAGATCGCGGTCATGGTCCTGAGATCGACGGAAACGTAGAGATCGACCTCGAATCCGGGATCGATCTTGCAAAGATCCACTCCGGAATCGGGATCGACGACCAGCCAGAACCGCCGCTGCGTGGCGGGCAATCCGGGATAGAGGAACTGGATCACGCTGCGATCGGCCGGCATCGGCGTGATGTTCAGGCTGCGTCGCATGTCCCACATCAGAAGATCAACATCGAGATGCTTGAGCGACAGCTCGGCCTCGATCCGCCGCTGGCCCCAGATCCCGAAAGCCTCGACCAACGGCTGCAGCTCGCGCCCGGCTTCCGTCAGATGATACTCGAACACGCCGGACCCGGACGCCGCATGCGCGACGATGCCGGCTTCCTCCAGCTCCTTCAGCCGCCGCGACAGCAGGGCCGGCGACATCCTCGGCACGCCACGGCGCAGCTCGTTGAACCGCGTCGATCCGGCGAACATCTCGCGCAACAGAACGATGGTCCAGCGCGTACACAGGATCTCTGCGGCCATCGCGACCGGACAGAACTGCTGGTAACTGGCGACGGTCATGGTCGTCTCCACGAAAACAACCCCATGCAAAGTGCTAGACCCGGCGCCCCGGCGTTTCCAGTTCAGATTCTGTACCGGGCGGGATTCAGATCCTGAACTGGAGACCTGGACCGCATCCGCCGTATCCCCGGGAGCACAACGAGCGCCAGTCGAGGTTCCGGCCGATCTGCCGCGATGTCGTGAAGCGAGCGTCAGGAGCTCTGTGGGCGGCACCAGGCTGACTCACGGTCATTTGACGCCGACATGATTTTCCTTAACCGCCGCCACGATTTTTTGGTCGGCAAGGATGTTTTCGGTGAGTCCATACGCACGGCCTATCGCATTGGTGATCCAGCTCGCGGCCGTTGGGGCCGTGGTCATGATCGGCGTCTGGCTTTCCCCCGGCTTTGCCGCGACATTGTCGCGCGGCCCTGACATCGCGGCGGCCTTGTCAGCCGTCCGGTCGATGATCGGTCGGCTCGGCGCCGTCCGTAAACGGTATCTATCGATGGCGCGGCGTTGAAGCCCAAGCGTCTGGCGCATGGCGCACGCACGCCTTCATGCTTTGTTAACGATCCGGCCCGGCGCGCGCCGGCGATACCGGGCATTGCGCATAATAATCATCACGGGCGTGTCAGAATCGGACAAAGGCCGCCTGCCGTTTATGGATTGTTAACCAAACTGCCCAAAATTGGGCGGCAATGAGGTCGGTTTGTTGCGCCGTAATCTTGGGGGATGTTCGCAACCCCTGGCTGTGTGTGATGATCGATTTGTGCTGCCTGTGTTGCTGATTCGGACCACCGCGATCCCAAATTTAACGGATCGGACCGGGACGTCCCGAGCGAGAACTGCTCCCGTGTCGCGATGAGCGATGCACTCAGCTTGGCGTAGAAAACCCAAACTGATTCGAAGGAACTTTCGATGCACACGATCGTACTCGCCACGCAAAAGGGCGGCAGCGGCAAGAGCACGCTCGCCATCGGACTCGCGCTGGCGGCGCAACAGGCCGGTCACAACGTCCGCCTGATCGAGACAGACAAGCAGGGTACGCTGTCGAAATGGCAATGCCGCCGCGGCCTCGCCGAACCGCTGGTCGAACCGATCTACAATGCCGCCGATATCGAGAATCGCCTGCCCGCGCTCGAACGCGGCGGCGTGACCCTGACCATCATCGACACCGCCAGCGGCATCACGGCGGCGACGACGGCGGCGATCCGCCATTCCGACATGACCCTGATCCCGTCACGGCCGAGCATCGCCGACATCGAGGCGACCGCCGCAACGCTCGGTGTCATCAAGGCCTGGAAAAAGCCGTTCGCCTATGTTTTGAACCAGACCCCGCTGCGCGGCCAGCGCATCGACGCCGCCGCGACCACGCTGAGCGATGACGCCGGGTACGACCTGTTCGACGTCGTGGCGCAGCCGTTCGTCGTGATGCGCAACGACCACCAGGATGCGCTGACGGCAGGGCTGGCGGTCAGCGAATATGCGCCTTCGGGCAAATCGGCGGAGGAGCTGCGCGATCTCTGGCGCTGGGTCGAGACCCGGCTGAACTGCGCCGTGGCCGCCGAAGAGGAGACCGTCGTCCTGCCGGAGTTCCCGATCCTGCTGCGTGAACGCCTGCAGTCGGTTCAGCCGGTGTCGAGCCTGCCGACCTGGGCCGACACCAATCCATCGTGGGACGCGTGCCTCTAAAATCGACGGATGACGATCGCGGGACGGCGGCTGCTCGGCCGCTGTCAGACCGAGTTCCCATACTTCCATTCCAGCCAGGCCTTGCGCGTCACCCGCCACTTCTCCGAACGCGACCGGCCGTCGTGATGCGGAATCTCGACATAGCCGACGAACTCGGCACCGGTCTTCTGCTTGACCCGGCGTGAAGCCACGTTGGACTCTGCGTTGCAGACATGGAACTCGTCGAGGCCGAGGGTCAGAAAAGCAAAGTCGTTCACCGCCGTGATCGCCTCGGTCATCAGACCCTGATTCCAATAGGGCTCCGCCAGCCAGAAGCCGCGATTGCCCTTGGCATGATCGACGCCCGGACGAAAGCCGACGCTTCCGATGGCCTGGCCGTCGCCCGATCGCAGCACCAGAACCCACACATAAAGCTCCTCGCCGGCCGCGATCTTGTCGAGTTGCAACCGGATGAATGTCTGCGCGCCATCGTCGGGATATGGCCAGGGCACCACCGAGGCGAGATGGCGGATGACGTTCCAGTTGTTGAAATGACGTTGAATCGCCGGCGCATCCGACTCTGCCAGCGGCCGCAGGATCAGGCGTCGGGTCTCGAGGAGAGGCGTGATCATGGTGGCTCCGTTCGCAAGTCCCAGATATGGGACGCGTTCTCTTGTTCAGTTTTCCTGAACCCGAGACGCTCGTAAAACATGGCGGCGTCCGACGTGGTTTGGAGACGAACGATCGCAAAACTGCCGCCGGCCTGTTCCAGCAGATCCCGAACCAGCGCAGAAGCGATGCCGCTTCGGCGCTCACTCTTGCGCACGTAAAGGTGCCGTAGCCGGCCGACGCCGCTCTCCCTTGTATAGGGATCACGATTGAGCCCGCAAACGCCGAGCACAAGGTCTTCCCCGATCAGCGCAACCAGGCAGATCGAATCGGTTCGCGCCGGCGGCCCAGTCATCGACCAGCCGCGCAACGAAGCGGAGGCCATCGCGGCCAGCTTCTTCGCTGAGCGGCGCCAGCCTCTTATCAAGGCCTGTGATTGCGGTAAAATGAAAGTCCGGTCGCATCGCGCAATACCCCGCTGCTCAGCGGGCAACTCTACGAGTTCGATCCAGACCTGCCAAATCCGCGCTGCCTGTCGTCTTGTTTCCGATCATGTTTAGGCGTAAATCACATCTCACCCCAGTCCATAATGATTGGCATGTCTGAGGCTGCGTCAACGCTCCCTCATTCCTTGGAAGCAACAAACTTTCGGATCGCGGCATCCGGGCCGAATTGAAACTCCAGCAGATCGTCGTCCGCTTCGGGAACGTGCGTCAAGCTCACGGACTGTATCGTCAAGCCGCGCTTCAGCATCCTTTCGAACGGATTCTCGGCAGACGCATCCGGCCGATCATAGTCGCTGAAGAATTGATCCGCCGTCATTCGTCCCGCCAGCACCTCCTGAATCTTCCGTGCGGACATTTTAATCATGCTGCCTCCCTGGGTCAGGGTGTAAATGGGCGTACCTTCGTGTGCGTCCGCGTTCGCAATCCAATACAGCGCATTCTGCGGGGTCGCGGTCGGTGCCGGGACATGCGATACAGCGCGGTTGACGAGCGCCAGTAGCGCGACGGCATCGACGGCATTCCTGGCGCGCGGATTGACATAGACGTTGCCGCTGATTCGCAGCTTTTTCATAGGCTCTGCGAAGGCGGCCGATGTCGCTGTCGGGATGACGAGAACAACAACAAAGCTCACGGAGGAGTTTTGGCGAAAAAACTCCGTGATGACCTGCTCAACGCTCACGGCTGAGTGGTGCCTCTGCTTGTTCTTCAACAGCGCGCAGCCGCCGTCACAGAGGAAGATTCCGAACGTTCGGGCAGATTCCGATTTCTTGAGCTGCCGCACCTTGGCCTTGAGCGACGTGTAGACGGGATTGCGGGTCAGCGAATAGGCGACGGTATAGGATGGGTAGCTTCCGCCCCCGTAGCGTTGGTTCGCGTCATACCGGACCGTTAGTTTTATCTCCGGCTCATCGATCGCGACGCTCGCCGTCGAGAGATTTTCCTCCTGCACGCGCTTGAACATCGGAGCGACGTGCGTTTCCAGCATCTTTTCGATCTCCGGACCTCGCGGAAGAGCAAGCCGCATTTTCCGGTTCCGGTAGTGCGGTCCGGTTGCCGCGCCTTCAATGCTGTAATGTGTGGAGCCGCGAAGCTTGTATTTCTGTTTGAGGCGGATAAGCGCCATGGAAAAGCGCATGGCCGGGTTTTCATCCTCCAAACCGTCGTCCGAGACGGTGGCAATGTCGGCTGTGAAGCTGATCGGCGTTTCCGACGTTTCGACGAATGTTATGTCCGGTCGCGAGCCCTGCAACGACGGCGGCTCGTACTCGATTTTGCCGACATGCGAGAAGCCGAAAAGCAGTGCTGTTTCCCATTCAAAGCCCAAAGCCGAGTTGGACCGGCGGTCAAGCTCATGCGCAAGTTTTTTCCGCGCTTCGAACGGAAGATGCCTCACCAAGTGGTCGAGCATGCCTTGCAGGGCGCGTCGTGTGAACATCGCCATAATCGTCAGCGAGGCTTCGTGACGGCCGACAGGTTCGCTGCTTCCTGCTGCGCTTCCTGGGCCATATCCAAGACGAGAAATACGACCTTCACCGGCCCGAACTGTCCTTCGTACTCCGCGATAAATCCTGGTGGCCGTGAGTCGGTATGCGGAATGTCTTCGGCACTCTTGTACTTGAAAGTATCCGGCGCCTCCTTCTTCGCCATCTCTTTCAGGTAATCGACAATGGTGACAGGCTTCTTGATGTAGGCGTAGCTCAGAAGGAAGAATATCGTGCAACGGTCGTAAGCAAAGAGCTTCTGAAAGTGAGAAGCCAAGTCCTTCCGCATCGCTTCATGGGTCATCGGCCTCCCGCAGACGATGGCTTCGACCACCGACAGGGTCATTCCACTCTTCTGCACGAGAAGGTCCCGCTCGCCGGGATTCCCCTTGGCCGTGCGTCCGCCCTTCGATTGATCGGGTATAGTCCATCCCAAGTACGACACTTGGGCCGCAAGCACTTCGCGCAGGTGTGCGCTGAGATCATCTTCACAAGAATCGATCGTCACATTCGTCATCATCGGCGCCAAGGAGGTCACACGTCCTGCGGCGAGCCGAACCTGCTCAGTGATCAGCTTTTCGAAAGGATCAGGCGCTTCGACCAATATGGCCGCCTGCTGACGATGGTCCATCTGCGCAAGCTGGAAAAGGGCGCTCTGAATGCGGATCGTAAGGTTGTCATCCGACGACAAATCCGCGATTGCGAGGTAATGCTTTCCCGTCTGGATATGATCACGCGCGGCCTGAAGCACCTGCGTTTTGCCCGCTGTCTTTTCAGCTTCATCCAGAACGGTCAGAGCCTCGCGAAGCTTTCCCGTTCGCGAAAGAGCGACCGCGCTGTAGGCGGCGACACGATCGCGAAGCCCGATGGGCGTTATCGTAGCCAACGCCTCATTGGCTTCATCGGATTGGCCGAGTGCTAGCAAAAGAAGCGCCCTGTTGCAGTTGAATATCTCCCGATCGGCGGCGCTCAAATTGCGTACCCGAAGTATAGATGCGTCGGCCTCAATCAGGACCTTTCGGCCATGGACCACGTCCTCTCCCTGAAGCCGGGCAAAGAGATCGTTGCCGAGCAGAAGGGAGATGCGCGCTGCAAGGAGATTGACCGCGTAGGCGGGCACCTCAGGATGGCGATGCTGGAGGGACGCGAACAAATCCTCGGCGCCTTTGCGGTCGCCAGCAGGATCAGCAAGGGCCGCTAGACCCCTATAGAAGTAAATCGTATTGGCCGCCGACTCTTTCGCCTGCCCTGACAGTTCGGATGGCGGTTCGGCGGCAGCGATGCCCGGCCAGTCGCCGCGCAGATATTTTAGCCGCATGTCGAGCGTGACGCGGGTCAACTCCCGGCTAGGAACCTGACCGAACGTCTTGAGCCCGCGTTCGGCGTCGATGAATTTCGCCGCCGCATCCGACGCGCCCGCTGCCAGCAGCTCCTCAATGCGGAGCAAAGCTTCGGGAAGCGATCGAATGTTGCCGGCATCGGACGGGTCGAGGTTGGCGATGCGACCCGCAATCCGCTCGCGCGTCGCAAACGGTGCCAACACGGACAGACGCGCAAGCACCGCCGGTTCATCGATGTCGAGGATCGCCTCCAGCAGGCGCTCACGCTTGTCGCTCCCGAGAGCCATGAGCGCAGTGGCCAAGTCAGCCGCAATCGGACGGTCGCGCACTCCACGGTAGGGGTCAGTTTCAAATCGAGCGCTGAACGCGGCTACACGTCCTTTCTCGTCATGCTTGATCGCCCCCATATGCACCGTTTTAATCAGCGCGTCCGCAAGATCGTCAGGGGCGGAGTCTCCGAGACCGGATACCGCTCGGCACAAAATGCGGACGTGCGCGCGAATCGAGCGGGCAACTTCGTCTTCGACTGTATAAGGATTGGCATCCGACTCCGAAGCAGCGGCCATCCGCGATTTGACGTCGATAGGAAAGAAGAATTTCTGCCGCAGCGCGTCCGGGGCGCTCATCGCTACCTTAGCCAGTGCGGCGGCCGCGCTCACGGTTATGCGGCTTGCCGACAATGCGTATGCGCCGCCGTCAATCGAGTCGATATAGGCAGAGATCAGGGGCTGAGGCTCGACCGCGCCGGCAAGTTCGCCGACATCGACCACGTCCAATGCTGCCGCGAAAGTCGAAGTACCAAGGCCCGCTTGCGGGAACTTCGAGGCCAATGATGCAAAAAGCGCTTGCTGGACTTCCGAAGACTGGCTTGTGATTTCTTCGCACAGGATCGCGAGCATTGGATCGATCGTAGCCGTTTCCTCGACGAAGACGGGCTTTACGGTGTTATGCAGAAATTCCAGCAGGGATGCCGCCTCTTCGGGCGCGACTGAGTCCTGCTCAAGAAACTTCCCGACCACCGCGACGGCATCGGCGAACGCCATGACTTTTGTCGTCCGGTCATCGCGGGCTCTCAGCTCTTGATCCCAGGCGCCACCCATGCCCGGCCACTGCGCAATCAGCGAACAAGCCAGCGCCGAGGTCGCGGGGTAGAGAAGCAAATCCGCGAGAAGCGCCGGACTCCGCTGCATCCTGAACAGCACAACCACAAAAATTTCAGGTCGCTGCAACGCTAACGCGATCAATCTGGCGGCCAAGGCATGCGGAGACGGCGCGAACTCCTCGGCTTCCACGTCGGAGAGGATAAGGCCAATAAGGCTGCCGAGATCGTTGTTGGCACTCATCGCACCAGCGATGATGCCTTCGAGTCTGATGTCACCGAGCCACGCAGCGCGATCGACAACAGTGGCCGGAATGGGCGGAACATATCGTTCTGCGTTCGCGGAGGGTTGCCCGCTACGCAGCGTCATCTGCCGGACAAAGCCGCTTCGCGTTTCTTCCCAGCCGACAAGGCTCCGCTCGGATTCAAGCACGCTCATCGCGGTTTCGCGGAAAGCGGTGACTGCCATTTCGCTCCATGCTTCGTGCGGCACCAATGGAGGCAATCCCAATAGCCGCCAGCGATCGACCCAAACATGAAGCTCAGCGGGATGGAGGCCGGAATCGGTCACTGTGCGATCCCAAAGACGCGCGGCGACCCATTTCGGGTCCTGACAACGCACGGAGCCGGGCGATAGATCGCCGCGTTCGATCGCCGCTACCAGCCCGGACAGATCGGCATTGCCCCGCACCGCCTCGCCGAGAACGTAGCTCTCCCCGAAGCGCTCCTTGAGCAGCGCGACAAGCGCGGTCATTGACCCTGCAGGAGCGGCGCGCGCCCTCTGGTCAATTTCGAAGGGCGTCGCGACCCGTCCCCATGCAATGCGAAGCCATCCCCCCAAAATCACCTCGTCGAAACTTGGCTCGCCCGAATCGAACGTTAGGGCCGCCTCATAGATGGTGCGTGCTTTGTCAACGTCGCTCGCAAAGACGGCATCGAGATTCAGAAGAAGATTAAGCAACAGCTCGTCGCGAACCAAATCGACGGCATTGGGACGAGCGCGCGCGGAATGCTGCACGGGCAAATAGCGCACCATCCGGTCACGCAGAATGCGCCTCGTCTCAGCCGGCGCATATTTCATACTTGAGAAACGCCGCATCAAATTCCCGTCCCGGTTGGGGCTTACTTCTTGCAACAACCGATAATGGCCCTTCGGCTCGATTCTTCCAGCGTCTTTCTTGTTTTCGCGCGTCCGGCGAAGCTGGTCGGGCTATGGTGAACCGAGCCGCTAGAGGTCCCGCAGACGGGATGCGGGTCTCAGCCATCCGGCGTCCATCCCTCGCGCAGTTATAATGTGTCGCTGCGCGACATACGGTCGTGTTCAGTCGGGGATGCGAGGGCTCCTGCCCTGGCACCCCCAGCAAGAACAAAATCGGCCCCCCCCAATCCTCGCTCGGCTGCGCTCGCCGCCAGATCGAGCGGAAAGAGACCCCCTCCGATTTTGTTCTTGCTCCGCCTTACCCGGTCTCGCCGACGGGCAGGGCTCATGCGCGTTCCTTGTGCTGAATCCTAACCCTAACCCAACTTTCTCAACTCGGAGAAAAAAGCGAACAATATCAACGGGGGCTTCCCGAAGGTCTCCACTACAGGGCGGGGACTTTTG
>Ga0335071_10002161_pt1 | contig 21160 bp, 17 predicted proteins | sample Lox_Sample_15_FD_206724 | JGI IMG/M metagenome (GOLD analysis project Ga0335071, IMG submission 206724) | Soil microbial communities from Loxahatchee National Wildlife Refuge, Florida, United States - Lox_Sample_1.5 | ecosystem: Environmental > Terrestrial > Soil > Wetlands | place: USA...
CAAGCCGGCGTACCGATAGCGGTGGTCGCGGCGCGCAAGCTGGCCAACGCGCGTCGGGCCGTGGGTTTTATCGGTGCGGGAACACCGCGATTGCTGCGTGCGCTCGGCCCGAACGACGCGACGGTTTTCCTGCTGACCACTTCCGACTCGAGCTTCGCGCCGTTGGCGGCGGATTTGGCGAGGCGCGGAACAGGCCCTCAGGCATGGAAAGGCAAAGTCGTGCTCCACACCTGCGGCTCGCTGCCCAGTGCCGTGCTGGAGCCGCTCCGGCGATGCGGCGCGGCGATTGGTTCAGTGCATCCTTACCAAACAGTGCCAAGCGCTGCGGTGGGAGTGCAAAATCTGCGCGGCACGTTTTGGGCGATCGAAGGCGACCGCGCGGCGTTGCAGATGGCGCGGGATTGGGTCAAGCGCCTTGACGGCATCGCATTCACCATCCGGCCCGAGGATAAGACGCTCTATCATCTGTCCGCGTTCCTCGTCTGCCCGACGGTAGTTACGCTGATGGAGCAGGCGCAGAAACTGCTGGCAGAGGCGCGCGTACCTTCCCGCATCGCGCGTCCGATGCTGCGCCAATTCGTGGACCAGACCACGAAGAATTTTGCGGATATGGGGGGACGACGCTCCTTAACAGGCCCCGCGGTGCGCGGGGATTGGACCACCATCGAGCGTCATCTAAAAGCCCTGCGGCAATCGGCGCCGGAATTCCTGCCCGTCTATCGCGCGTTGCTGGCGGCGATGCTGAGACTAGCGGGAAAGGAAGTTCCTAACGCCAGGCGCCGCGCGCACTCGTCGTAGCACCGGCTTCTTCAGCGCCTCGAGTTTGTCCATTTGCGAAGCGCATTTCGACGGCGCTTGGTTATCCCCACAGGATCGTGCCCACTCCACGCTTAACTGGTTGGCAGCACAGGAAGAACAATGTGTGAGGCATATTCTCCGTTGTGGTAGACGGTTTGTGTCGCTTTCTCGAGCTCTGCGTCTTCTCCGAACTTGTGGCCCGTGTTCGGATTGCGATCATACATGGGAAAGTTGCTGCTGGAGATCTCCACCTGAATCCTGTGACCCTTCTGGAAAACGTTGCTGACGCACCAAAGGTCAATCGCGTATTCGTACACCTTCCCCGGACTGATCAGCTCTTGCTTCTCGTACGATTTCCGGTAACGAGCGCGCATGATTCCTTCTGCCAGTATTTGCGCGTAGCCGTCGGGATGAACATCCAGTAGTTTTGCCGTGAAGTCCGTGTCCACTGCTGTCGAGGCCGCGTACAGCTTGCAGATGATTCTGCCCGTCACTTCTACGTCCTTCGGCTGCGGCTCGCTGGTGTAAACCAGCACATCCTTGCGATTCTGAATTGCCCTCTGGTCCCGGGGCCCGTCGGAGTTCTGTCCATTGCCCTGAAAACTTGATATCGTACCCCCATACGTGAGGACGGGATTCTCCGGGTCATACACAAAGCTGTCGGCGGGCTCCGCCCCAGGAGCCTCCGTACTCAAGACCCCATCCCCATAGCGGCTATTGGCGTGCCCTGAACTCCGCAGGTAGTACTTCGTATCCTGCGCCCGGCTCAAGGGCCATGCCTCCGCCGCCCGCCAGGCGTTCTCACCCATCCTGAACACGTGCACGGGAGGCTCGTCCATGATGCCGTTCTCGATCCCTTTCAGCCAGTAGTCAAACCAGCGCAACTCCACTGGCGGCAGGAAGTATTTCTGGAAACACAGCTCATCCGGCAAGCCTTCCCCATTGGCCTGGGGTCCAAAATCCAAGTCTCCGACCCTGCGCACGCCCACCTCGTGTTCCCAGGGGCCAACAATCAGGTGATGTTTCTTGCGCAACCCCTCCGGCCCGTAACGCACCATCCCTAGATAGTTATTAATAGTGCTCAACTGTAATTCGTCGTACCACCCGGTAATATTCAGCGTGGGCACCTTCACCTGCGGATAATGCCCCTCGCTCATCTGCCCGGGAGCTGGTATATGTCCTACACTCATCCGCCAGTAATAATCGTTGTCCGGATGATCGATGAAATCCTGCCAGAACTGCTCTTTCCTGCCTAGCATTGCTTCGTCGAGCGTCCGTAACGGGAGATACCGGTACAATGACCCTTGTTGGCTGAAGTTATAGAAGTGGGCCTCAAGGTCCCCGTTGTTGGTTCTGCTGTTTCCGAGAGCAGCGAGTAAGTGCATGGATAAGGAAAGGGAGAACGCGCCGCCTTTAACGATGTTCTCATGAAAGTCATTGGGGCTGACATAGGGAACGATGGTGGTTAGATTAGGAGGGTCCAGGTAGGCCCCTAACCACTGCACGTATGCTAAATAAGAAGGCCCCGTCATGCCAATCTTCCCCGTGCACCAGGGCTGCTGTCCCAGCCAAGCTAGGGCGTCATACACATCCTGACCTTCAAAGCCTCCTTCCCGCCAGTTGGTGTGCCAATATATGTAATGGGTTCCGTCCGAGTCGTACCTCCCTCGACAGTCAATCGCCACCACCGCGTACCCGCGCGGCACGAAGAATTTGGCCCTTGCGATACTGAAACCCGGATTCGATTTATCGTACGGTACGTGCAGGTAAATGACGGGGAATCGCCCCTCCGCTTTTGGACGCCAGATATTGGCGGAGAGCTTGACTCCATCCCGCATCGGGACCTGCTTCACGTTAAACTCGAACTTGATGTCGTACTGCGGCTTTGACAGCTTCTCGATCCACCCCGGATCGTTTCGCGCGAACCACGCGCCCGACCCTGACTCCGCTTCGCTCCCTGCGGTGGGTCGCGGCGTAGCGGCGAGTCGCGGGGGGCCGAACTGGATTGCGCTTGCCGCCAAACCAGCCCCCACCGCCCCTGCCGCTTTCTGGACGAAGTCACGGCGATTTAGTTGACGTTGGCTCATTAGTTTTCTTCTTTAGGTGCTCAGTTTTCTGACGGGCGTCGCGGACAGTTCTTCTTGTGGTTCCGAGACTGCGCCCGCGGCCGCCAGTTGGAACGGAAGGAGCAGAACGATCTGAGGATCGCGTTAAGGCAGCAATGGAACTAATAGAGCTTAATCCATGAACGCTACACTCAGAAGGTTAGAAGGATAGACCTGCCCACGCGAATGTCAACAGAATTGCGCGGAAATTTCGAGATGTCTTCTTGCCGCTTTCAGAACCAGAACCGGCAGAACCGGGGACGTTCACCTCGTTTCATGTTTATTAGCTCACGTTCCTACGGCGATCGGCCCTACGGAATCGTTACAGGCGTCAATATGCCCGCGAGAAATAGGGAAATGAGGTGGCTGTCCCCCGTCCGCCCTCTTGTTGATAAAGGAAATGGCTTCCGACCCCCTTCTGTCGATCCCGCGCCGCTATCGCGACCTCAAGCTGAGAACTACCTGGAGGGCAATTTCTTGCAAATCATTCTGGTGCGGGTCGCCCTTCCAATTACCCTCGGAAACGCTGTAGAGCCAACCGCCTGCCGTACAGTAATAAGATGTGTCGATTTGGTAAGCGTCGCCGCTTGTCGGAATCTCCGACACCACACGCTTCAACGTGGTGCATTGGGTGGGAGCTGCCCCGGCAACCGATATCTCACTCTGATCGATCACGATACGGTGACGTACGGAGAAGCGTATCCAATCATCCACGGTATGCCAGCCGAATGGTGTTGAGTCAGGGGCCAGTCCCACAACGCTGATATTGGCGCCACCTTTCTTTATGACGACGCCGGTTACCCTTTCCCGGTTGGGGAAATTGATAATTTCAAGCCCATCGTTTATTGGGCGGCCATCCGCTCCCAACAACCTGTTCCATGAGCCGGGATAGACCACGCTAAAATGTTGTGTCTCGCTGACAAACAATTTCCAATTTGCTGGAGCGCGTTCCTGGGGTGCAGCAGGAACCCACGCAGCAACAAGAAACAGTAGAGTCATAGCCAGAACGTTCATTTGCGCACCTTAGTGGCAGGTCACATTATTGGGGTCAACTCCCAGTCTCTTGTCGTACCAATCCAGATTCTCTTGAGAGCAGCCACTTGTACAGTAAACGCTGTATATAGACGCCGCCGAGAGGCGGCCCTGAGTAAAGTAATTTCGGCCGTTTGCAATGGTGTCCGCCACTATAGTTATTCCCTGTCCCCAAGTCGTCTAGGACGGGCCGGTGCTCCAACCAAATGGATTGTGGAGGCCCCATTTGCGATTTACGAGGGTCCCCAGACTCGATTCAGCACCAGCCAGGGCTACAAGAAACCGGGGGTCGACACCGTTGGAGACACCGCTGTTAACCAAATTGTCGCCCTGTCCAATGAGGGGAGAACTCGGATCTATTTTCTTCATGGCGCTATCAATGGATTGGCCGGTGACTTGCAAACACCCTGGGAGCAGCTTCCGGAACAAGTCGAACGGCAACCGCAAATTCAGCGGCAGTTCCGCAATCGAGTCAACGACCTTATCTGGTAGGTCGGGTACCCAGACCGGCCCCTCATAGTACGCCCAATCCCCGAACTGATCGAACGGGTCCTGCCACTCCGCAAGATCACCGAGCAACTGTCCGTTCGTGTAGTTCGACACACACGCCCCGCTACCGAGACTGCTGAAGTTTGGTGGGCACAGCCCGAGCCCGGACGGGTCGCTTAGCCCCAGCGGGTTGTTCGAAACGTAAGCGTAGCGGTTCCACGTCTGCGGATTGCCGGGGTTCGCGGCGGACAACCCCGCGGGGTCAGGAGAAATCCACCGGCTCCAGGTGGGATGATACTCGCGGTACATGCCGTCGTAGAGCGGGTACGGGCCGCTGCCCATCACCCACTGTTCCATCTCCGCAAAGTTGTGGTCAGCCGTTCCCGCCTCCGCATAGGTCTCCCCGTATGGAGCGTAAGCCCCGTCATGGGCGAGGTTCTGCGAGGTCCCGGAAGTGAAGCGGGCGCTGCCCAGCCAGTCCGCACGCCGATAGTGGCGAAGACCCGTGCTGTAGTAAACCGCCGTGTCCCCCGCCGGTAACGGGACATAAGCAGTCGACAGCGTCTGCCCGGTCATCAACTCCAGCTTTCCGCCCGTTGGTCCGTACACGATCTGATAATACGTCGATCCATTCAGTTCTTCCACCAAGCGGTTCAGGGCGTCGAAGGTCAGGCTCACGTTGCCGTAGGTGTTCGTGACACTGGTCGGCCGGCCCTCCGCGTTCCACGCATAGGTCGCAATCGAATCACTCGTCAAGTTGCCGTTGGCGTCGTAGCTGCCAATCGAACTGGTCCGATTGGTGGCGGTATTGTACGTGGGCTGGAACGTCACGGTCCCCGACTTCGAAAGGTTGCCAAACGGATCTGGCGAGAACGTCTGGCTCCAGACTGACCCGCAACCGGCGGTATGCAATCGGGCCAAATCGTCATACGTGTAATTACAGGTTTGCTGGTCCGATGATATAAACGGGTCGGTGATGGCCAGTTGCTGTAGCGTTCCATTCGGATTCCCGGTTAGCTGCCTAGCCACTGCGTTGCTGCCGATGTTAAATTGATAGGAGCTCATGCGCCCCATGGCGTCGTAGCCGAAAGCGTCCGAATCGCCCGATCCCAGCACCACGTTCGTCGGGAGCCCGGGTCCAAGATTGTAAGTGGTGCTGGAAACCGGGTTCTGTCCCGAGCTCGCGGAGACTGTGTTGACCCGGCCCTCGCCGTCCGGGCCATATGTAATCGTGGGAACACCCACGCCGCTGAGCGTGTTCGTAAGCCCGTTCGCCCAGTAAGTAGCCCCTACGTTGTAGTAACCTCCCGAGTTGGGAGTTGACTCCAAGACGTTCAGCACGTCACCTCGCGCCGAGTAGCTGAACCCGAGATCGGTCGCTTTGGTGGCACAGGTGGTGCCGCATGTGTAAGCCTCCGCTAAGCGGCCCGCCGTCTTCGATAACAGAATGCCGTTCACGGTGGCGGAGTCGTAGACAAATTGCTTGGTGGGCGTAGCGCCGCCGTAGGGACCCTTGGGGTAGCTAACTGCCGTCAACCGGTGAACGTAGTCGTACGTGGTCGTCTGCTGCAAAGCGTCGGTGGAAGTCAACCGGTTGCCGCGCCCGTCGTAAGTAAAGCTCGTCGTGTGCTGCTGGGCGTCAGTGATCGAAGCCACCAAGCCGGCCGAATTGTAAGTCAGGAGCAGAGTGGGGGTCACGACCCTTTCTTTGGCCGTCCGCGGGCGCGGGTGGTGTTTTCCAACCCGAATTGCCTCACCGTTCTTGACATCCACTTCTCCGAGCCATACGGTCGGCTCCTTTTTATCGCATCGCGGAGGTTCTCAACTTCTTCCCGGTCTTGGGAGTGGTTCAGCCACTTCCGATAATCGCGGGGCTCCGGCACCGGCCACGGGCTCAGCATCCGCTTTTGCTCTTCCGTTCCGTACAGCCGGACGTGCGCGCTCGACCACGGCCAGTCGTCCGCTCTCCGCACCAGCGCCGCCCGCTTGGCGTTCCTCTCCACGTACCGCACCAATGCCAGAAAATGGCTGCTCGGCTCTACCGGCAGCGACTTATAGCGCCCATGGTAAATGTGCCCGTACCCCACCGTCTGCTCCTCCACGTGGCAGCGCTGCGTGTGGGTTAGCGTGATGCGTCGCACGAAATGGGAAAGATCGCCATCCCTTTTCGGATACAGCACCAGGTGCCAGTGATCGGGCATCAGGCAGAACGCCAGAATGCGCATGGGCGAGACGCGCAAGCTCTCTTCCATGAGGGCGAGAAAATCCCGATAGTGCGCCGACTTCTTGAACAACGCCGAACGGAAATTCGCCCGGTTCCAGACGTGATAAATCATGCCACCAACATCCACCCGGTTGACTCTAGCCATGCGCCTATTCTAACCTACCACCCCTCCGCAGGGAAAGGGTCCCCGACCCCTTTGTCCTTCCCCTCTTCCGGGGGATCACGGCCGTATTTCCACCGGGATACCCAGCGGAACGAGTTTCCATATCTCCTCGATTTCGGCATTGGTTACCGCGATGCAACCGTCTGTCCAATCCGTCTCCCGATGCAGTGGCCCCAACCAGGCAAAGCTGGCTTCAAGCCCGTGAATCATGATTGCACCGCCCGGATCGAACCCTCCCTTTCGCGCTTTCGCAAGGTCGATAGCATTGGGATAGGAGATGTGCAGGGCAAGATGAAAGCGGCTGTGCGAGTTCCTGGAGTCGATTACGTATACCCCTTCGGGCGTCTTGTGGTCTCCTCTTCGTTCCTTCGCCCCTCTCGGTTGGGTGCCAAGAGCCACTTTGTAGGTTCTCAGGACACTCCCGCCGCTCAGCAAGGTCATTGTCCTCGTGCTCTTCACGACCACAATTCTGTCAGCACGGCTCCTGATTGCTACCGCAGAGTCATCGGCCCGCGCCCCTGGGCAGGCCACTCCAGCCATGCACGCCAGCAACCCGGCGATGTTTGCCCAGCCAAGGCCGCAGTGGCTTCGGAACCGCCGATGCGGAACCGAATCGTCTGCTTCCAGGCGCGCGCTCCGAGGCAGCACAGGGACGGTGACAAAGATGAATCGGTCGAACAGGCGGGGCCAGCGCAGCCGCGACATGCCAATAAGCTACTTGCGCCAACGCTGGCACGCAAGATGAAAACCTGGGGAACATTGAAAAGCAGGTAGCACGATGGGGCGTAGTCGCCCTCCCGCAAAAAAGCAGAGTCACCGCGACCACCGAGGCCGCAGACTAGGGAGAGGGGGAAGAATCCTTCGTTCGGGTTGCGACCGGGTCCTGGGGGCTTGGCGCAGGCGGGAGTGCGATTAACGCCTGGATGGTAGGGGTTGACGGCGCCGCCGCGATGGCTGAGAATCTGGGCGCGCCGTGGTGCGCCCGTACAGTCGGTGCGGCGCTGTCGCGCAGGGCGTAGAGCCGGGCTTGATGCCCGGCACGTAGTGTTTCGTAACGCCGGCTTCCAGCCGACACCGGAGATTAAGGCCGACGAATCGGCGGCGCCCGTGAGCCGGCAAGATGGAGGCGTTACAGCACGGGCTGGATGCCCGTGCCACTTCGGTTCTCGTGGCATGGCCATCCTGGCCATGATCGCGGGGCATGCCGTGGCATGCCCGTACAAACGGGCACAGCCAGGAGTGGCTGTGTCACAGGAATGTAGCACCGGAGGTGTTTGGATGGCACATTCCGTGGCTGACCCCCTCACCCGTCTCGCCCCGGCCGAAGGTTACGCCGGATGCGTTCCACCCTCCCCCTTAAGCGGGCGAGGGAAGAAAGATCGACACCTGAAAGCGACCCGCACACTGACATGTCTGGGAATATCGCTCTGGCTGGCGGCGGCCGTCGCTAACGCCCAAACCGGCAAACTGCCGGACTTGATTGCCCAGCACGACGCCCAACTCGCCGCCGCGCGCGCCGCGGGAAGAAGCCGCGACACCGTCGTCGAACTGAATATTCTCGCCAGCCTGTACCGGCAATCGGGCCAGGCGCAGAAGGCCCTGGATTACTGCAACCAGGCGCTGACCATCGAACAGAATGCGGGCTTCCGCACGGGCGCGGCGATCTCGAAAGACATCCTCGGCCGAATCTATACCGACATGGGCCAGGAGGAGGCGGCGCTCAAGATATTCAATGAGATCGTACCCTTCTGGCAATCGGAGCAGAACCAGCGGCGGGCCGAGAGGTTTGGAGAAGGCGCACGTTTCAAAAGGGGTGAAGCGAGCACCCTCAGCAACCTGGGCAGGGTGTACAACAACCTGGGCCAGAAGGATAAGGCCCTGGAGTACCTCAACCAATCCTTACCGCTTTGGCGCGAGGCGGGCAACCGCAGCGGTGAAGCCGAAACGCTGGACAGCATCGGCCGGGCTTATGCCGACATGGGCCAGGGAGCAAAGTCACTGGAGTACTTCCAGCATGCACTGGAGCTTTTTGGCCAGGAAGGCGAAATCGGCGGGGCGGGCCTCGTGCTCTGTAACCTCGGCAAAGCCTACGCCGACTTGGGGCAAAAACAGAAGGCGCTCGACTCCTATAATCGCGCTCTCGAAGATTTCCGCCAAGTCGGCAACCGCCAGGGGGAAGCCAATGCCCTCAACTACTTGGGCCGCTTCTATGCCGACTTTGGGCAGGCAGATAAGGCGCTTGCGTACTTGAACCAGGCGCTGCCGATCTGGCGCGAAGTTGGCACCCCCGCTGGTATAGCGTTGGCCCTCAACGACATTGGCAGGGTCTATACCAATCTGCATGAGGGCAACAAGGCGCTGGACTACTACAATCAGGCCTTGCCCCTTTGGCGCGAAACCGGCAACCGCCGGGGCGAAGCGGTGACGCTCAGCAACCTGGGCCGCACCTACTCGCAACTGGGAGAGCGAGGAAAGGCGCTCGAAAACGACTCGGCTGCAATCCCCCTGTGGCGGCAGGTGAACGACCGGCGGGGGGAAGCCTTCGGCCTCGCTCTGGTCGGCAAGGCCTACTACGATCTGGGCCAACTGGAGAATGCCTCGCGGTCGGAACTGGCAGCATTGTCCCTCGCCAAGGAAGCGGGCGATCCCGACCTGGTGGGCGCCATCGAGTCGGCACTGATGGTGGGGCTGCGCGACGAACATCAGCCGGAAGCGGCCATCCTTTTTGGCCTCGCCGCGGTGAATTCGTATCAGGAGATTCGCCGCAATATCGCTCCGCTGGATAAAGCGCTGCAGGAGGGGTTTGCACAGGTAAGGTCGTCGGCCTATCACCTCCTCGCCGAGCTCCTGGTGCAGGCCGACCGCCTCCCCGAAGCGGAAGAGGTGCTCGACCTGCTGAAAGAACAAGAACTGAAGGAAGTGGTGCGGGGTACGATGAATGATGAGCAGAGCAAGCTCGCGCCGCTGAAGCTGACCACGGCTCAGCAGGCAGTCGAGAATGAACTATCGGCTCCTGAGAAAAAGGCATTGGGTCTAACCGACCTGACGGCGGAGTTCGTCGCCTTGCAGGCCAAATCAAATCGCACGCCGGACGAAGACGCGCGCCTCAAAACGCTCGAAACGCAAATCGAGGCGGGAAATTCCGAGATCTCGGAGTTTTTCCGCAAGACCCTTTATCCGCAACTGGCCAGAACGTCGGGAGCGCAGGATGCCAACGCGTTGGTCGGCAGAGAAAAATCCGAGTTGAGCCGGTTACAGAATACTCTGGCGGGACTTGGTCCCCATGTGCTGGGCGTACGGTTACTGCTAGGCCAGGAACACGCCTATGCCATGGTGATCACGGCGCACGCGCGGAAGAAGTTTGAGCTGAACGCGACGCCGGCGGAATTGCGTAGCAAGGTGCTGGAGGTGCGCGACGACTTGCGGCGGCCCGCGTCCGCCCCCAAGCCCCATTTGGCCGAACTCTACGACATGGTAGCCGCGCCGCTGGAAGAAGAGTTCCGCGCGCTAGAACAAGGCGGAAACGGCAGCGCGCCGATCATCCTCTGGTCCCTGGACGGCGTGCTCCGCTACTTGCCGATGTCCGCGCTCTACGACGGACGTCGCTACTTGGTGGAGCGCTTCGAAAACGTCCTCTTCACTCCTGAGAGTTACGGGCACATGATCGCGGGTTCCCCGGTGAATGCTGCCGGCCGGCACGTGTTAGCGATGGGGCTCTCGAAGAGCTATGGCGGTTTGCCTCCCTTGCCCGGAGTGCTGCCGGAACTGGAGGCTGTAGTTCGCGACCCCATTGTGCCTGCGTCACACGGGCCCATGGAGGGGAAGCTCCTCTCCAATGAGCAATTCACGTTGGCGGCGCTGAAGGCCGAACTCGGGGCGGGCCACAGCGTGCCGGTGGTACACATCGCCAGCCACTTCGTGGCCGACGCCGATGCGAGCGACGAACCTTATCTGATGCTAGGCGGCGAAAACGCCGGCACGACAGACGGCTTTGCCCTGACTCTTTCTCGCCTGGAAGACTCCGCCATCTCCTTTCATGGCACCGAATTGCTGACGCTTTCCGCTTGCAGCACGGCCAAGGGCGACGCCGCCAAAGATGGTTTGGAGATGGATAGCCTGGGGATGGTGGCGCAACAGAAAGATGCGCAGTCAGTTGTGGCTACGCTCTGGGATGTAAGCGACGCGAGCACAAGCCGGCTGATGGGCGACTTCTACGCGCGCTGGGTGAAACGCCCGGCCGAGGGCAAGGCGGAAGCACTGCGCCAAGCCCAGCTTGCTTTCCTGCGAGGCCCCGCCGAACTCACCTCTAGCGGTGGTGAACGCGGGGTCCAAGCCGTGCCGGAATCTTCTCCCTCGGAGCCGTCAACGGGATACTCACATCCCTTCTACTGGGCGCCGTTTGTGCTGATTGGGAACTATCGATAGCGCATTGACACCCCATCCCTCTCCGGCTGGGCCGCCACGCGGAGGGGGTAGTCACGCCCTCACCGCGGGCGCTTTTGGCTCGTTCCTTTCGGGCGGGGTAGGAGGCAAGATCGGCGCCACACCCCCTTCGGGCGACGGGTGAAGGTGCGGCTGCAAGGCCGCTTGAAGTCGGCCGAATTCACGTTCGAGCGCCTCCCACGCACGCGGGGCATCATCCAAGTCGCCATGCTGGGCCAATCTCTCAAGCGAGAAGGCGGCCTGAAACGCCGGCATGGCCGCAAAGTTGGCCGCCACAGCCTTCATACCCCGTGCCAGCCGCTCCAAGTCCGCCGCTTGCCGATCCTGCATGGCGCGGTGGACAGCCTGCACTTGCGCTGGGAGACCTTGCAGAAACAGGCTTGCCATCTCCCCGAGTAGCTCACGGTCCCCGTCGCAGCTTGCCCAAAGCGTCGGCCAATCGATGCAGTCGGGCTCGAACTCCTCCGGCCGCGCTGCCGGAGGAGTTCCGGTGCGGGTAGCGAAGCGCTCAATTTCCATCATAAGGTCCGGAGGACGGATGGGCTTAGCGATATACCCGTCCATTCCCGCAGCGAGACAGCGTTCGCGGTCGCCCTTCATGGCGTGGGCAGTCATGGCAATAATTGGGAGGTGCTGATGGGTCTCGGCCTCCCGCGCCCGAATGGCGTGGGTTGCCTCAAGGCCGTCCATCTCCGGCATCTGCACGTCCATCAAAACCAAGCTAAAGTCATGCTCCACCACTCGTTCCAGCGCCTCCTGACCGGTCGCCACGACGGTGACGGTGTGTCCCATCTTCTCCAGCAAGCGGCGGGCTACCATCTGGTTCACAGGATTGTCTTCGGCCAGCAGAATGGAGAGGTGCCGGCGGTCCTCCCGTAACGAGTGGCGCGTAACGAGCGGGGGACGATCCTCGGCGGCTTGCTGGCTGTGTCCCAAAACCGTGAGGATCGCCTGAAGCAACTCGGATTGCTTAATGGGCTTCGTCAGATAGGCGGAAATGCCCAGTTCGCGGCATCGGACGGCATCGCCGCGCTGGCCCCCCGACGTCAGCATCATAATGATGGCGCTGTGGTAGCGGGTGTCGGTTTTCACCCGCTCGGCGAATGTAAACCCATCCATATCAGGCATTTGGCAGTCAAGCAGGATCAACGGGAAGCCGCTTCCGGTGGTATCGGCCTGGGCCAGGATATTGAGGCCTCGTGCGCCGTCCTCGGCAAGCGTGGGAACCATTTCCCAGCGGCGGAGCATCTCCCCCAGAACCTGCCGGTTAGTGCCATTGTCGTCCACCACTAAGGCAGCCAGGCCGCGCAGAGCCGCAGGCTCCGTCGCGGCCGGGGTCCGTCGCGAGCGGCCTAACTTAACCGTAAAGTGGAAGGTGCTTCCCTGCCCGATGACGCTGTCCACCCACATGCGCCCACCCATCATCGTGACGAGGTGCGACGAAATGGTAAGCCCAAGGCCGGTGCCGCCGTAAAGGCGTGTGGTGCAATGGTCTGCCTGCGCGAAAGCCTCAAAGATTTTGTGGCGCTTTTCCTCAGGAACGCCGATGCCCGTATCGCGGACGGCGAAATGCAGCGTGGAGTTTCCGCCATCGCTCGCCTCAACGTCTACTTTGACCGAGACTTCCCCTTTCTCCGTGAACTTAATGGCATTGCCAACCAAGTTGAAGACCACTTGGCGCAACCGGCCGGGGTCGCCAACCACCGCGTCACCTACTTCGGCCCCCACGCCAAACGTCAGTTCCAATCCCTTCTCATGTGCCCGCGTGGCAAGAGTTTTCATCGCTTCGCCCAGAAAATCCCGAAGGCTGAAATCGGTCTGTTCGATATCCAGCTTGCCGGCGGCGATTTTGGACACATCGAGGATGTCGTTGATGACCGTCAGGAGTGAGTCGGCAGCCGATTTCACCAAGCCCAGATACTCCCGCGGGGCAGGTTCAAGTTCACAGTCGAGCGCCAGATCGATCATGCCCATAATGGCGTTCATGGGCGTGCGGATCTCATGGCTCATGTTGGCCAAGAATTCACCCTGTAGGCGGCAGGCTTGCTCTGCTTCGATGGCGCCCTCTGCCAATTCCGCGCCACGAGCCTCAAGTTCTGCAACGTGACCGGCCTGAGCGTCGAGGACCGCCTGCTGGCGGGCCACTCTCGCCCGGCTCGTTTCCAATTCATCACGTAGTTGCTGGACCTCGTCAGCCAGCGCTGGCCTGGCGGGTGTGGAAGTGGCGGCGGGCGAGGAGGAAACTTCCGCCCCATCGGCAACATCCGCGCGCGCTGGGGATGGGGCAGGGGTAGCAGCAGGGATGTCTTGGGAGGACGGCGAGGGGGCGTCTGCAATTCGAGGTTTTCCCCGAGGCGGCAAGACGGAAAGCACCACGAACGCCGCGGCTCCCGCCAAGAGAGCGACGGCGCTTTGACGGACAGACACAATCGCGAAGCCGCCCGGCACCCAGCCCAACGTGAGCACTCCGACGGCGACGCTGACTGCTGCCACTCCCAGATATGAGCGAAGGTTCACTTGTTCCACTCGCCGCACGCTTGACCAATCGCCCGTGCGACATTCTGTAAATGCGATCACTTCTCCAGCATGGGCCGATGAGTTGCAGCGCCCCGCATTCAGGAGCAGCGGAAAAACTCCAGCGGCGCGTTCACCCCACCACGGTGTGTTGCGGCAAACGGTCCAACGGCCCATCCCCCACCAGACCGGTTCCCCTCAAGCTGACGGACAACCCAACCCGCTACGTCTCCCAGTACCAATTGGCCGCGACATCTTCTGACCTGGCAGGCGTCATGCCCGCGGTCCCGCGCTCGTTGCTCCTACCCTTATTGTCGGCGGAGAGACGGCCCAACTTGAGGCAAAGAGGAAAGAGGGAAAATGGCAGCAGGCACAAGGGAGTAGAGGATGGATCGTAGGTGGACAAATGCCGCGCCCTTTAGGGCGGTGTCGCATCGCTACTGGCCGCGTCACCGCGCACAGGGCATCGCGAGCGGGGCGGGAACCTTTGGGCGTCAGCAGTCGCTCACTTCGGACCTTCTGACTTCTGCGGCGTCCGGCTGCCGGGCTTGATGGCCGGAGTGCCGGCTTGGCAAAGCGGGCATTCAGCTGGTTTGTGGTTCTGAATCTTCAACGTCAGAAGTGCGGCCTTGGCGATGCCCAAGTCGGCCGTGCCGCCGCTGCGGTCGATCAGCGCGCCGGCGCCCACCACTTTGCCGCCCGCCTGTTCCACGCACGCGATGGTCTCGCGCGTCGAAAGTCCCGTGGTAATGACGTCTTCCACCACCAGCGTGGGCTCGCCGGGATTCAGTGTGAAGCCGCGGCGCAAGGTCATAGCGCCATCCTGACGTTCAGTGAAGATCGCCCGCAACCCTAAGGCGCGCCCCACTTCATGCGCTACCAGAATTCCACCCAAAGCCGGCGCCGCGACCACGGACGCTCCTACCTGGCGCAGCTTCTCGGCCAGTTGCGAGCATAGTTGTTCGGCCACGCGCGGATGCTGGAGCACCTGCGCGCATTGCACGTAGCGATCGCTGTGCAATCCGGAAGACAGAATGAAATGGCCTTCCAGCAGCGCTCCATACTGGCGAAAGGCATTGAGGATTTCGTTTTCGGTCATGGCTATTTATCCTGTGCAGTCGAGTTGGCGAGCGCTTCTTCCATTTCTCCCGCGATGGCATCGGCGGCGGCAACCGGGTCCGCGGCGCCGGTGATGGGCCGGCCGATCACCAGGCAGTCCGCCCCGGCACGGATGGCGCTTGCGGGCGTGGCGGTGCGCGCCTGGTCATCGCTCGAACCCGTGGCCGGGCGAATGCCAGGCGTGACAATCAGGAATCCCGTGCCGCAAGCGTGGCGAATGGAAGCGATCTCGCGCGGGGAGGTCACCACCCCGTCCACTCCGGCAGACTGTGCGAGTCGCGCCAATCGAACCACCACTTCCTCCGGCGAGCCTTGCATTCCGATCTCGGCCAAATCCGCCGCGCCCAGGCTGGTCAGGGCGGTAACGGCCAAGACGCGCGTGGGAGCGTCCACCCCTCGGGACTTCGCCGCGGCGCGCACCCCCTCCACCGCGGCTTCCATCATCTTCCGTCCACCTGAGGCGTGGACTGTGGTCAGACTTGCCCCGATCATTCCCACCTGAAGCGCGGCGGCGCGTACCGTATTCGGGATGTCGTGCAGCTTGAGGTCGAGGAAGACGTGCTCGCCTTCCTCCAGCAGACGGCGCGGCAGCACTGGCCCTTCCGCCGCAAATACTTCGAGCCCCACCTTGAACAGCCCCACGTGTCCGTGAAGCTTGCGCACCATTTGCAGCGCGGCGTCGGCGCTCGGCACGTCTAGTGCCACAATGATTTTGTCTTTGGCTGGCATAGTCGCAGCTTTGTCCGATGACCTTGGAGATTCCGCCGACAGCGGAAGCAACGACGGGGATTATAGCACTTGTGCCCTTTTTACCCGGGCGTACATAATGATGCCCATGCTGACCCTGGTTGAGTATTCCCAGCATATCGTTGGCTTCTGTTGGGTCACGTTTCTTGTTGTCTGGGCGGTGGGAGCGTTTCGCACCAAGCGCTCTTCCCGCCGGCAATCCCTCCAGTCGATCCTCGTGCAACGCGCCGTCGTAGTTCTCGCCGTGATCATTGCGGTCCTCCCATTCGAGGCGCTCAATTGGCCATTCCTGCCCTCGTCGCCGGCAGTGACCCTCGCGGCCACGGCGGCGACGGTACTGGGCGTGGGATTCGCTATCTGGGCGCGGGTGTACCTGGGCAGCAATTGGAGCATGAACGTGACCGTGAAAGCCGAGCACACACTGGTCCGCGGCGGGCCCTATGCCTGGGTGCGCCACCCCATTTACACGGGCATGATCCTGGGGCTGCTGGGCACGGCGGCGGTTCATAAGGAAGTTCGCTACCTTCTGGCAGCGGCGCTGATCGCCGTGATGTTCCTCCTGAAGATCGCGATCGAGGAGAGATTCATGGCGGAGGAGTTCGGCGAGCAATACGCCACTTACCGGCACGAAGTCAAAGCGCTGATTCCCTTCGTGTGGTGAAAACGCGCGGCGGTCAGTCGTCTGTTGCGGCATCGGGCGGGAAGAACTGGCGGAATTCAGCCGACGACTTGCGCAACGCCAGCCAATCGGAAAACAGATCCGGGGTTTCGAGCCACACCTGGAACCAGCGGGCGATTTCGGCTTTCTCCCGGCGCTTCGATTCCCGCACGCGCGGGCTCGTGGCCAGGCGTTGCGCGCGCACTTTCCCCTTCTTTACCAATGTCCAAACGAACTTCACGCCTTGCCGGTCGCCGCTCTCGGTGTAGTCGCGGTATAGGGCGTCCAGTCGCTGCAAGGATTGTTCCGCGCTCGTCAGGTCGCCAAACTCCAGCACTCCTTTGAGCGTCGTCGCGTAAGGCTCCGGCATGACCGGGTCGGCGTAAGGGTCCTCGTACCGCACGTCGTACCCAGCGGCTCGCAGTACGCTGGCGATGTACCCAACGGACGTGCGATCGTCCGCACCGAGGCGAGATTGCAGCTCGGTTCGCGCCGCGCGCAGATCGCTAACCTCTAGCTGACGCCCACTGCGCCCGGCGAAGAGTTCCAGTACGATCTGCTTCTTGCTGGACATGGCGGTAGTCGGTTGTCGGCAGTCGGTAGCCGGTCGACAGTAGGCGGTAGTCGGGATACGGCAAGAATGCGCGGGTTTCGCGAAATTCTATTCCCTACGCCCTATTCCGTGTACCCCCTGAAGAACGAAAGCCGGCATACAGGGGACTGTTCACCATTCACTATTTACTCTTCCGTTCCTTCCGCCGCTGTCTCCTCGAGACCGCCACATTGTGCTCGTGCTCCTCGAGACTCTTGGCGAAGACGTGGCTGCCGTGATTGTTGCTCACAAAGTAAAGAGCGTCACCATCGGCGGGATGAAAGGCGGCGCGCAGCGAGGCCTCGCCGGGACTGGCAATCGGTCCGGGCGGCAGCCCACCGTGCACGTAAGTATTGAACAGCGAATCGAATCTCAGATCGCTCCCGCGAATTGTACCGATGCGGCGCTCAGCCAGGCGAGCGGCGTAGATCACCGTGGGATCACATTGGAGCAGCATGTGCAGCTTCAGCCGACGCTCAAACACGCCCGCCACCTCGGGGCGCTCCGCGGGGTCGGGAGTCTCCTTTTCCACCAGCGAGGCCAAGGTGACCACGGTGTGGAGATCCCCGGCGGCGTCGCTCAACCCTTCGCGGAGGTGCGCTTGCAGCACGTGCCGAAAGCGGCCGACCATGGTGAGGACAACTGCCGCCGGCGTCACGTGGCGCGGATAGCGATACGTGTCCGGGAAAAGGTACCCTTCGAGCGAGGGCGCCTGCGGATCGAGATCGTGGATCAGCGCCGTCTGCTCAGTGGCGCGCAGGAAATCCGTCGGCGCAATCCCCAAACGGTCAGCAAGGATGCGCGCGATATCGAAGCGGTCTGAGCCCTCGGGGACGACGACCGCGTAGAGATAAACGTCGCCCGCCACCAGCATACGATAGACGTCGATGGGGCGTAGCGGATGGTCGAACAGGTACTCGCCGGCTTTCAAGCGGCGGCGATAGTGGCCCGCCCAGGCACGCATCAGAAAGGGTCCACGATGCGCCAACACGCCGCGCTCCACCAACAGGTCCGCAATCGCCAGGGTGCCCATACCGGGAGCGATCTCAAGCTTTTCGGCGCCGCTGAAACCGCGGTAAGGCCGATAGAGATCCCATGCCGTCCAGCCCGCGACCGCCAAGCCCGCGAGTACCACCAGCGCTGCCAATTTGCGGATCATGTGGACTCGCTCGCGCGGTGGCGCTCATTCTCGAGATAGTCCAGATAGCCTTGCAGCAACAACACGGCCGATACACGATCCACGGCGCGCCTCCGCTTACCCCAGCTCAACCCAGCCTCTTGCAAAGTACGATTGGCCTCCACACTGGTTAGACGCTCATCCCGCAATTCCACGGCGCAAGGAACCGCCCGACGCAGTTTTTCCGCAAACTCCGCCACGCGCTCCGACATGCCAGTCGAGCCGCCGCTGTGGCCGATAGGATTCCCCACCAGCACTAACTGGACGCCGTATTCATCCACCAGGGCGCGCAGATGGGCCAAGTCGTCGGCGATGTGCGTCCGCTCGAGCGTCGCCAGACCCTGCGCCGTCAGCCCCAGCGCGTCCGACACGGCGAGGCCCATACGCTTCATGCCAAAGTCGATCGCCAAAATCCGGGAGTGGTTCACCATCACGTCTCTTCGCCGTGCCCGGGTGGGCAGGCAGCATCGATCATACACGAAATTTCCGGCATGCACGGTTCCGCAGCTTTTTGTGTTACACTGCGCTCGATTTTAAGTGGTAGGTTACCCGTCATGCCAAGACCCCCTGAAACCCGGCAGAGGATTCGGGAGATTTGCCGTATTGCCGCCCGCGTGTTCTACGCCAAGAGTTACGATGGCGCGTCCATGCAGGACATTGCCGACGCCGTAGGCCTGACCAAGGCGGGGCTTTACCACCATGTGGGCAGCAAGGAAGGCTTGCTGTACGAGATCCAAAACTACGGCTTGGATATCCTGGATGAGACGGTGCTGCGTCCCATCAAGGACCTCGCCGATCCGCGCGAGAAACTGCGCCAGACCATCGTCGGCCACATCAACCTGATCGTCTCGGCGCGGGACCAGGAGATTACCGTAATCCTGCACGAGAACCGGTCGCTCAGCGGCCCGTTGCGGAAGAAGCTCAACGCCCGCAAACGCGGCTACATCAACTATCTGGCGGATTTGATTCGGCGCGTACAGGAAGAGAACGGAAACGCACCCCAGGTGTCGGCGCAGATGGCAGCGTTCGCGTTGCTGGGGATGATCAACTGGCTCTACCAGTGGTACGACCCTGCCGGCACGGTGAAGCAGGAAGAACTCGGGACGGTTTATACCGATTTCTTCTTCCGCGGACTTTTGGGAATCTGCTGAATGCGCGACTGATCAGTTGCCATGCCCGCTGACCGGCGCCGCGCTCGGCACGTGAGACCGCTCTGCACAGGGAGAGACAATCCATCATGGCATCGTTGGTAGCGTTTCAGGGCGAGAGAGGATCGTTCAGCGAGGAAGCGGCTTATAAGCTGCTGGGTCGAGGCATCCGCGTGCTGCCGTGCGAGACCTTCACCGGCATTTTTGCCGCGGTGACAAGCGGCCGCGCGCCCTACTGCCTAGTTCCCATTGAGAACACCCTGGCCGGTTCGGTCTACGAGAATATGGACCTGCTGCTCGCCAACAATCTGCACATCGTGGGGGAGGTCAGCCTGCGCATCGTGCACAACCTGATTGCGCTGGAGGGCACCACGCGTCGGCAGGTGCGGCAGGTGTACTCGCATCCGGTGGCGTTGGCGCAGTGTGCCCGTTTTTTCGCCAAGAACCCCCAAGTCGAGAAGGTGAACTTCTATGACACGGCAGGAGCGGTAAAGATGCTGGCGGAGCGCCGTCCGGAGGGCGCAGCGGCGATTGGCAGCCGCATTGCCGCCGAGGTCTATGGCGCCCGGATTCTGGCGACGCACCTTGAAGATCATCGGGAAAACTACACGCGCTTCTCCCTGCTCTCCAAGACGCCGCGCGTTTCCCGCAAGGCCAACAAGGTCTCCATTGTCTTTTCCACCCGCAACGTGCCCGGCTCGCTCTACAAATGCTTGAGCGTATTCGCTTTGCGCGACATCGACTTGGCCAAACTGGAGTCGCGTCCCCTGCGCGGCCGCCCCTGGGAGTACTCCTTCTACGTCGATTTCGTGGGCAACGTAAATGAGGACCGCTGCAAGAAAGCCCTGGCACACTTGAGCGAAGTCACCAGCTTCCAACGCGTGCTGGGGTGTTACGAGAAGGGCAAGATATAGAAGTTAGAGGCGAGAAGTTAGAATCTAGAAGCGCAGGCGAATTCCTGCGGGATGCCCGCCAGGCGGAACGCGGAAGACTTATCAAGCGGGCTTAAGTTAGTTTGCGTAGCGCTACGCGTTTCACGACTCCCCTGCTGCCTGACCTTTCCAAGCCTTGCTTGGCGAAGTCCCGGGTAAAGTAGAATCCGCAGGGCTTGGTTCCGCCCTGACCCGGACCGCAACGCAACACCAGGAAGAAGTAGTCCGGCGTGATCGGCCCGAGTCTCAGCACCGCAATTGTGGCATCGGTCAAACCGTCAAACCCCAGCCTTCTTGCGGCGGCCGTTGACACGTCGATGATGCGGCCCGGATATCCTGGTCCGCGATCGTTGATTCGCACCTGTACTTGTTTGCCGTTACGCGTATTGGTTACCAGGACGATGCTGCCGAACGGCAAGGTCCGGTGCGCCGCGGTCAACTTGTGATAGTCGAAGACCTCACCGCTGGACGTCAGCTTTCCTTGCCGCTCCTTGCCGTAGCACGACGCTTTCCCCACCGACGCCCATTGAATGGATGCCTGCTGGGAGAGTGCCGATGGGGTGATACCAAGAAGAATCAAAAGAACAGCGGCCAATCTTGGTTTGCTCAATTTTCCTCCTCTCCCGGGCATGCTCTTTCTAAAGGGTTTATCGATACGCATAAGCGCCGTTGTCTCACGCCACCTTCGACGCGAAGTTGGCACACACCTCCACGGTGGTAGGAAGCACCAGGCCGCCCCCCGATCCGGCGGTTTGTCTCAGCTATCGTGAAATCAGAGCTTTGCTGTCAGTCCCCAACTATATGCCTGTAATTGCCGGTCGGCGTCAATCCGCCTTGTGGACTAATTCGTTTGGGTAATACATAAATGGTGGCCCTAGCGTCTGCACTTCTGCGCTTGAACTCCACAGGGCATCCACGCACGGAAACGGGATGTCACAAAGCGGCGGACACGCCAACGGGCCTGCCGGAATAAGGGAAGGAAGGCTGGGCACGTCATCAGGAGTAAGGTCGGGAATGGT
>Ga0335071_10002162_pt1 | contig 21157 bp, 16 predicted proteins | sample Lox_Sample_15_FD_206724 | JGI IMG/M metagenome (GOLD analysis project Ga0335071, IMG submission 206724) | Soil microbial communities from Loxahatchee National Wildlife Refuge, Florida, United States - Lox_Sample_1.5 | ecosystem: Environmental > Terrestrial > Soil > Wetlands | place: USA...
CCGGAGGGCTGCGAGCACGGCGTGAACGGCTGGGCCATCGGCGACGACCAGTCGGGCGACGACGAGAAGGACCTGGCGGCGCTCTACGAGGTGCTCGAGGGCGAGGTGCTGCCGGCGTGGGCCGACCGCGCGCGCTGGCTCACGATGATGCAGGCCAGCATCCGGATGGGCGTGGAGAAGTTCTCGTCGGACCGCATGCTCCGCGACTACTTCGCGAAGCTCTACCCGGTGGGCGAGTCGCGCGCGGTCGAGATGCCCCGGAGCCCGGCCGCCCGCCGCTGAGCGGCGAGCCACGACGAAGCGGCCGGCCCCGCCCGGGACCGGCCGCTCCGGCTTCGCGCGATCCCCGCGCCTACGCTCCCGCTTCGGGCTCCGGCTTCGACTCCTCGGCCAGCACCGGCAGCTTCATCAGCACGGCGATGTAGTCGTCGGGCAGCCGGTGGGCGCGCGCGCCCTTGATCACGGCGTCGAGGTAGCGGCGCGAGGGCGGCGAGGGGTTGGCGGTGTGCGCCAGGTAGGCCGCCGCCTTCACGCGGCGGGGCACCGAGCCGTCCTCGGGGCGCACGAGCTCGACCCAGACCGGCTCGCGCTCGTAGAGGTTGTGGGGATCGCCGGGGCCGCGGAAGCCCTCGTAGCGGTCGAGCGCGCGCAGGTCCTCGTCGCCCAGGTCGTAGAGCACGCCCCAGACGTCGTTGCCGTGCGAGAGCTGGAGGCTGGCCACGCCACCGCCCCAGCCCGTCGAGAAGATCGGGAAGACGAGCTTGTGGTCGCGCAGTACGGCCACGCCGATGACGCGGTGCGCCGGGCAGCGCACGCGCATCTGGTCGGGGTCGAGGTTCGACCCGAAGGCGAAGTAGAGCATCCGGCCTCCCAAATCACGAGCCCGGGGCGGAAGGCCCCCGGGCGCTGGTCGGGTCCAGCATAGTGCATGCGGGGCGGGCGCGATATCGGATTGTTCACCGGGCGCGCGGGCGGCGCCGTGACCGCGCCCGGGTGGCGCGGCCACCCCCGGCCCCGGCGGGGCCGTCCGGAGATGGCACGCAGGGCCCGCGGCCGGGTCTCCGGGCGTGTCCGCCCCGGCCGCGCGCCGCCGGCACGGGGTTTGTCGTGCCCGGGAGGCGCAACTATCATCCAACCGCTCGGCCCCGCCGCCCCGCGCGACCGCCCCCGGCCGGGGGGCGGACGCAACCCCGGACCCCGGAGAGACCCGCCATGGCTGTGGACTTCCTCGCTTTCGGCCCCCACCCCGACGACGCCGAGATCGGCTGCGGGGCGGTGCTGCGCAAGATGAAGGCGCTCGGCCACACGACCGGCATCGTGGACATGACGACCGGCGACATGGGCTGGGGCAGTCCCGCGGAGCGGATGGCCGAGTGCGAGGCCGCGGGACGGATCCTGCAGCTGGACTTCCGCGAGAACCTCGACCTGGGCGACAACCGCATCGAGGACACCTTCGAGAACCGCTGCAAGGCGGCCGCGATGATCCGCCGCCACCGCCCCCAGATCGTCTTCTCGCCCTACTACGACCTGCCGATCGGCCGCGGCCTGGGCCACAACGACCACTACAAGACCGGGCAGATCGTCGCGAACGCCTACAACCTCGCCCACCTGCGCAAGGCGCCGATCGAGGGCGAGCCCTGGCAGGCGCGGGCGCTCTACTTCTACTTCCTGCCGGTCGGCACGCCGCCCACCTTCGTGGTGGACGTGAGCGACCACCACGAGGACTGGATCCGGGCGCTCGAGTGCCACCAGACGCAGTTCTCGCACCCCGACCGGCCACGCCCGGCCTCGCTGCCGAAGCCGACCGAGTCGTTCGTCGCCTTCGCGCGCTACTGGGGCTGGCAGATCGGCGCGCGCTACGGCCAGGCCTTCCTCTCGACCGGCCCGCTCAAGGTCGGCGACCCGCTCGCGCTGGTGAAGGACGTGGTCCCGCGCCCGTGACGCCGCGGAGCGACACGTCCGCCGCCGCTCCCTCCGCGCGGCGTCCCGTGATCGCCGTGGCGCTCGCGCTGCTGCTCGCGGGCGGCGCGGCGCGGGCAGCGCCGCCCGCGCGGTCGGCCGACGCGGGGATCGCGGGCATCGCGGACGAGTTGCTCGCGGGCTGGCTCGAGGACCGTCCCGACCTGGCCTCGCTCGCCGGCGACCACCGCGGCGACCGCCGCCTCGAGCCGGTCACGCAGGCCTCGCTCGGGCGCGAGGCCGTCCGCCTCGACGCCCTCGCCCGTCGCCTCGACTCGGTCCCGCGCGCGGACCTCTCGCCGGGGGCGGCGCTGCGCCGCGATTCGCTCGCGACCCGGATCGCCGCCGCTCGCACCGAGTTGGAGGTCGCGCACCGCTGGGAGCGCGACCCCGCCGCCTACCTGGACCTCGCGGACGGGGCGGTCGGGTGGCTGCTCGAGCACGGCACCGGCTCCGCCTGCGCCCGGGTGCGCGCGGTGACGCGGCGGCTCGAACGCGTCCCGGACGTGCTGCGGGCGGCGCGGGTGAACCTGCGCGCGCCGACGGTGGAGGCGATCGAGGGTGCACTGCCGGGCTACGCCCGCGTGCTCGACCTCTACCGCGCGACCCTGCCGGACTTCGCCGCGCGCTGCCGCGACCCGCGCACCGCGGCGGACCTCGCGCAGGCCGACACCGCGGCGGTGCGGGCGGTCGAGGACTTCGCGGACTACCTGCGTGCGGACCTGCTGCCGCGGGCGCGCGTCGTGCATCCCGCACCGTCCGGCCCCGATTCGGCGCGCTGAACGCGCTCGCGGGCCCCGCGTGACCGGTCGCGACCGCTTCCGCGTTGACGCTCGCGGCACATCACGGCTAAAGTGCCGCGGTCGCACGACCCGATACCAAGGATGGTCTGGGCCCAGTGCCCTCGGGGCATCAGGAGGTTCCATGCAGTTGCGCGCCTTGCGCGCCTGGGGAGCGCTGCTCCTCGTCGCGCTGCTGGCGTGGCCGGCCATGACGGCCGACGCCGCGACCCGCTCCCACCGCAGGACCAGGGCCCGCGCCGCGGCCACCGCCCGCGCGCGCGTCGCGAAGCGCGCCCCGGCGAGCGCCGCCACCGCGGCCCGCACCGGCAGCGGTCACGTGGCCTCCGCGCGCCGGCGGACCCGCCACCACCGCCGTCTCGCCCCGCCGCGCGGGGGCGTCTACGCGCGCAACGCCGTCGTGATCGACCCGGCGACCGACCAGGTGCTGTTCGAGAAGCAGTCGCTGCAGACCGTGCCGATCGCCAGCCTGACCAAGCTGATGAGCGCGATGGTGTTCCTCGAGCAGAAGCCGGACCTGCGGCGCGTCGCCGAGGTGACGAGCGAGGAGATCCGCGGCGGCAACCACACGCAGCTGCGCAACCACGAGCGCGTGGCCCTCTACGACCTGCTCCACATGAGCCTGATGAACTCCGACAACGTCGCGACCCGGGTACTGGCGCGCGAGTCGGGGCTGACGGCGGACGCGTTCGTCGCGCGCATGAACGCGAAGGCGCACGAGATGGGCCTGACGAACACGCAGTTCGCCGAGCCCACCGGGCTCGACCAGCGCAACGTCTCGACCGCCGTGGACGTGGCCCGGCTGCTGCGGGCGGCGGCCGACCACTACCTGATCCGCGAGGTGACGACCACGCCGACCTACGTGTTCGTGACCGAGTACCCGGGGCGCCGGCGGACGGTGGCGCGCACCCACCAGATCGTGAACACCAACCGCCTGCTGCGCAGCAACCGCTACGAGTTCTCGTGCAGCAAGACCGGCTTCATCAGCGAATCGGGCTACTGCGTGGCCACCTGGGTGCGCGACCGCGGCCGCGACCTGATCGCCGTGGTGCTGGGCGCGCCCACCAACGCCACGCGCTTCGCCGACATCGTCCGCCTGGTCCAGCGGACCCAGATGAACCTCGACCAGGCGCAGCCCTAGTCGCCGACGCCGGCCCCGACGGCCGCCCACGGCTCTGCCATTCCCGCGAGGGGATGGGCCGGGGCCGCGGGCGGCCTTTGCGCGGCCGCGGTGCGTGCCCCTACCATGGTGCTCCATCAACCGACCGGGAGGGGACATGTACCGCGACCAGAAGGTCGTCGTCGTGATGCCGGCCTACAACTCGGCCCGGACCCTGCGCCGCACGCACGAGGACGTCCTCGCCCAGGGGATCGTGGACCTGGTCATCGTGGTGGACGACGCCAGCCGCGACGAGACCGTCGCCATCGCCCGCGCCCTGCCCCGGACCCAGGTGGAGATCCACCCGCGCAACCGTGGCTACGGCGGCAACCAGAAGACCGCCTACCGCCTGGCGCTGGCCGCGGGAGCGGACATCGTGATCATGGTCCACCCCGACTACCAGTACACGCCGAAGCTCATCCCGGCGATGGCGAGCCTGATCGGCAGCGGACTCTACCCGTGCGTGCTGGGCTCGCGGATCCTCGGCGGCCACGCGCGGCGCGGCGGCATGCCGTGGTGGCGCTACCTCGCCAACCGCGTCCTGACGCTGGCCGAGAACCTGCTGCTGGGCTCGAAGCTCTCGGAGTTCCACACCGGCTACCGGGCGTTCTCGCGCGAGTTGCTCGAGCGCCTGCCGCTCGAACCGGACTCCGACGACTTCGTCTTCGACAACCAGGTCCTGGCGCAGATCCTCTGGCTCGGCGGCACGATCGCCGAGATCTCGTGCCCGACCAGCTACAACGCCGAGGCCTCGTCCATCGACTTTGGACGCTCGGTGGTCTACGGCATCGGATGTCTGCGGACCGGGCTCACCTTCCGGCTGGCGAAGTGGGGCTGGATCCGCTCCGCGCTGTTCCCGGTCGCCGCGCGGCGACCGGCCTGACGGGCTCCGCGCCGATGACCGCCCGCGACTGCGCCGTCGCCGTGCTGGTCGGAGCCGCGGCGGGACTCGCGGGCGGCCTGTTCGGTGTCGGCGGCGGCATCGTGCTCGTGCCGCTGCTCACCGGCGTGTTCCACGTGGACCAGCACCGGGCGCACGGCACCTCGCTCGCCGCGATCGGCGCGACCGCCATCGCTTCGCTGTTCGTCTACGGCGCGCATGGCAACGTCGCCTGGGGCACGGCCGTCCCGGTCGGGCTCGCGAGCATGGTCACCGCCCGCCACGGCGCGCGGCTCGCCGCGCGCACCTCGACGCGCGACCTGACGCGCGCCTTCGCGGGTTTCCTCGTGCTGGTCGCGCTGCGGTTGCTGTGGAGGGCGCCCGCGGCCACGGGTCCGCCGTTCCACAGCCTGCCGCTGGCCGCGCTCTTCGACCTGCTGCTCGGCGGGATGGTCGGGCTCCTGGCGGGGTTCATGGGCGTGGGTGGCGGGATCCTCGCGGTGCCCGCCTTCGCGCTGGTGCTCGGCATGTCGCAACAGGCGGCGCAGGGCACCTCGCTGGCCGTGATCCTGGTCACCGCCCCGGCCGGGGCGCTCGAGCACCATCGCCACCGCAACGTGGCCCTGCGGCTCGTGCCCTGGCTGGCCCTGGGCGCCGCGGCCTGCGGTCCCGCGGCCTCGTGGCTGGCGCAGCGGTTGCCGCAGGCCCTGCTCGCGCGCGCCTTCGCGGTGTTCCTGCTGGCCAACGTGGTCCCCCTCTGGATCCGCGCGGGGCGGGCGGAAGCACCCAGTCCAGCGCGGTCGACCGGGCGGGCTTGGCCATGAACCGGGGGCGGTATCCGGTGCGCCGGAGCGCGTTGCCGGATCGCGCTGCGTGCCCCAGATCCCCCGAGGATGTCCGCTCCGCGCAAACTCAGTCGTCGCGACCGCTCCGGCCCCGTGTGTTCCTTGCCTCACGCGGCCCCGCCTGCATATCATCAAAGGGCTTCACGGGCATCTAGAACCGCCAGGGAGCAGCGGCATCGAGGCCACTCGTCCTCGCCGCGGGCAACAGTCCACCGTGGGAACCACAGCCAGAGTCCACCTCCAGGCGGATTGGGACGAAGGTGGGGGCCCACGCGACATCGCCGTTCACGCACCACCAGGGAGACCCCCGACATGCGTAAGATGGTTATCACTCTCTTCGCGCTCGGCATCATCGCGATCATGGCCGTGCCGGCCTTCGCCGGCGACCTCTTGAACGAGGGCTTCAGCTACGTCAACGGGAATCTCGTCCCGAACGGCGGCTGGGCGACCTTCAGTGGTACCGGCGACATTCAGGTCGCCAGCGGCGTCGCCACTGGCAAGATGAATGTCTCCGCTTCCGCGGCGGACGACGCCGTGCCGTTCACTGGTGCCGTAGTCCAGCCGACCACGAGCCCGACCTACTACTGCATCGACGTGGTGATCCCGTGCGCGACGCTGGTCACTCCGCCCCTGGCCGGCTACTTCATGGGGCTGAAGGACGCCGGCACGTCGAACTTCGTCGGGCGCGTCTACGTGCTGCCGATTACCGGCGGGTGGACGTTCGGAATCTCGAATTCGAGCACGTCCTCGACGACGACGTTCAGTGCCACACCGTGGGGATCGACGCCGCTGTCCTGCGATACCCACTACCAGATCGTAGTCAAGTATGATCCGACGAGCTCGACCTCCACGCTGTGGGTAAACCCGGCGAATGAGTCCAGCCCGTCCGTCTCGAACACGAACGCCACGAACGGCGGGCTGGCGGTCAGCACGTTCTTCCTCCGCCAGGGCGCAGCCTCCACCTTCCCCGCTCCCGGCTTCCCCGGCACCGGACTCTGGACCTGGGCAACGGACGACGCTGGCGTCGGCACGTCGTTTGCCGCCGCGTGCACCACGAGGCCCACGCCCGTGAACAACTCGACCTGGGGGCAGTTGAAGTCCATGTATCGATGATCCATCCGCGGGCAACCGCGTTTCGCTTCCTGCGAGGGCCCGGTGGCGACGCCGGGCCTTCGTGCTGGCGCCCGGCAGGGCGCGCGCGGCGGCCGCGACGCTCCTCTCACGGGCCGAGCGTGGGGCGCGCGTCCCCTGATGGTAGAATCAGGTCCGGCTCCAGCCATCCAGAGGTCCTTCCCGGCGCATCCGCCGCCCCGGCGGCCAGGCTTCGCCCGCGATCATCCTCGTGGCATCTCATCCCCGAAAGGCGGGCAGGAAGCATGAAGACGTGGGTCGTCCCGGTCCTCGCAGCCACGCTCGTCCTGGCGGCACTCGCGCCCCCGCAGGCCCGTGCCGCGGTCATCATCTCGGAGTTGTGCGACCCCAACCTCAACTACCTGACGGACCGCTTCATCGAGATCGCCAACGCCGGCACCGACACCGTGGACCTCTCGGGTTGGACGCTGATCGCCGTGGGGAACAGCGTGAACATCCAGACCTGGCCGCTCCCCGGCCGGATCGCCCCGGGCCAGGCGCTGGTCGCGGGAAACTCGACCACCGTCACCGTCTTCCCGGTGGCGTTCCCGAGCGCGACCTGGTCGACCAACGACGCCACCTGGAACGGCAAGGTCGGGGACGGGGCGAAGCTGGTCGACGCGAGCGCCGTGACCGTGGACTACGTCGTCGTGCCCGGGACCGTGTTCGAGAACTCGGATCTCGTCCGCAAGCCCGGCGTCTACGCCGGGAACAGCGCCTACACGGCTTCGGAATGGACCGTGACCGCGGTCCAACTCGCGACCGACGCGAGTCCCGGCACGCACACCCTGACCCCGCGACCACCGGGACCGTCGGTCCGGCAGATCGTCACCGACCCGGCGTTGCCGCTGGCCGGCGCCGGCGTGAACGTCCAGGCCGACGTCACCGACTCGTTGGCGACCGTCACCTCCGTCACGCTGCTATGGGGCACCAGCGCCGCCGCGCTGCCCGACTCGATCGCCATGTCGCTCCTGTCGGGGAGCACCTACCGCACGAACGCCGCGATCCCGGGACAGTCCGCGGGCACCACCGTCTACTTCAAGGTCCAGGCGGGCGACGCGTCCGTGACGAACCTCTCCGACCTGCGCAGCTACACGCTGGATTACGATGTGACCATCGCCCAGATCCAAGGCGCGGCCCCGGCCTCGCCCTACGCCGGCCTCGGGGTCATCACCCGCGGTGTCGTCACGGCGCGCTTCCCCTCCAGCTTCACGGTGCAGGACGGCAGCGGACCGTGGACCGGCCTGTGGGTGCGCAGCGCCGCGACCCCCGCGGTCGGGGACTCGGTCACGGTGCGCGGCCTGATCACCGAGAACGACGTGCAGGGCCTCGCCGGCTGCACGCTGCTGACGAGCGGGATCCTGCTGGCCGACACGCCGGGCGCCACGGTGCCGCCGGCCGCGACCGTCACGACCGCGGCGGCCGCGACCGAGGCCTACGAGGGCGTGCTGGTCGAGACGCCGGGCGCGGTCTGCACCGACCCCGCGCTGGGCGCGGGGCAGTGGCTGGCGAACGACGGCGGTGGCGCGGTGCGCGTCGGTCCGCTGGGCTACGCCTTCACCCCGATCCTCGGCACCACCTACGACGTCACCGGGCCGGTGCTCTACAGCGGCGCCTTCCTGATCGAGCCCCGCGGGGCCGCCGACGTCGAGTGGGTGGCGGACCACTCGGCCCCGGTCGTGACCGCGCTCTTCGAGGAGAGCGACTCGACCCTGCTGGTGACCTTCTCCGAACCGCTCGACCCGGCCAGCGCCGCCGCACCGGGCCACTACACCGTCGCCGGCCTGCCCGCGACCGCCGCGACCTTCGACTCCGGGCAGCCGACCCAGGCGCGGGTCACGGTGCCGGGCATCCCGGCCGGCACGGCCGGCTTCGTCGCGACCGGGGTCGCCGACCTCCATTCGAACGCCACCTCCGGCGCCTCGTGGAGCTTCGACTTCGTCGACACCCGCATCCCCGCGGGCTACTACGACGGCGCGCTGGGCCTGCGCGGCACCGCGCTGCGCGCCGCGCTGCACGATCTCATCAGGGGCCACGCGTCGCAGAGCTACGACTACGCCTTCACGGCCTTCCAGACCACCGACGTCAGGCCCGACAAGAAGGTCTGGGACGTCTATTCCGACGTGCCGGACGGCACCCCGCCCTACGAGTACCCGTTCGGTCAGACCGGCGGCGGGACCTACGAGGGCAGCGGCTACAACCGCGAGCACTCCTGGCCCAAGACGTGGTTCGGCGGCACGGTGCTGCCGATGTACTCCGACCTGTGGATCCTCTACCCGACCGACACCAAGGTGAACAACTACCGCGGCGACCTGCCCTACGGCGATGTCGCCGTGGCGACCACGACCTCGCTGAACGGCAGCCAGGTCGGCGCCTGCGCCGACTCCGGCTACGCGGGCTCGGTGTTCGAACCGATCGACGCCTTCAAGGGCGACCTCGCGCGCAGCTACTTCTACGTCTCCACGCGCTACTACACCGAGGACGCGGCGTGGCCCGGCGGCCCCGCCACCAGCGGGGCGGACCTGCTGCCGTGGGCGAACCGGACCTACCTCGCGTGGCACCAGGCCGACCCGGTGAGCCGCAAGGAGCAATTGCGCAACGGCGCCATCTACGTGATCCAGCACAACCGGAACCCGTTCGTGGATCACCCGGAGTTCGCCGCGCTGCTCTTCGATTCGACCTCGACCGCCGGGGTGGACGAGGGGCCCGCGCTCTCGTTCCGCCTGCTCCCCGGCGTCCCCAACCCGTTCCGCGCCCGGACCGCCCTGCGCTTCGATCTGCCCCGGCGCGCGCACGTGAGCCTGCGGGTCTATGACGTGGCGGGCCGGCTGGCGCGCCGGCTCTTGGACGGGAGCGCGCTCGAGGCCGGCCGGCACGAGGCGGCGTGGGATGGGCTCGACGATGCGGGCCGGCCGACCGAAGCCGGGCTCTACTTCTGCCGGCTCGAGGCCGACGCGCTCGGCGCGACCCGCCGGATCGTGCGGACGAACTAGCGGCCGGCCGCGGCCCGCGCGACGGCGCCGATGGCGCCGCGACCACCCGGCCGCGGCGCCCCGGCCACACACGTGACAGCCATGGCGACCAGGGCGCTGCCCAACCCTGCGCAAGGCCGGGCCCGGTCCACGGCCGGCCGCATTCTGTCCGCCCGCCAAGCCGGGCGGCCCCAACCTTCTCGGTCCGGGGCCGGTTCCGGAACCCCGTGGATCCGGGGCCTGCCTGCAGACTCGACTCTCCCCCAACGCCTTGGACGGTCCGACCGGGCTTCCGTTCACGCCCTGCGCTCCCGGCAGACGGCTTGCATATCGCAAGGGGCGGGGACGGTCCGTCAGGGCCTCACCCCGGGCTTTCCCTCGGTCGGAAGCACGCGTTCCCACCGCCCAGCGACGGAGAAGCCATGGCCCGACACCTGCGGTCGCCACTGAATCCGAAGCGCCCCGGCCGGAGCCTGCGCGCCTCCGCGTCGCTCGAGCGCGTGCACCCGGAGGGACCGCGCCAGGCCCGGCTCACGGAGGTCTCCGGCCTGCCCGCGGAGGTGGCGCGCAGCGCGCAGCGCGAGATGGACCGCCTGCGCCGCCTGCCGCCCGGCTCGCCCGAGGCGGGACAGGTCCGCGCCTACCTGCAGTGGCTCTGGGCGCTGCCCTGGGAACGCTCGGCGCCCGAGGACGCCGATCTCAAGCAGGTCGAGAAGACACTCGACCGCGAGCACCTGGGCCTGGCGCGCGCCAAGGAGCGCATCATCGAGTACCTGGCCGTGCGCCGGCTCAAGCCCGACCTGACGGGCCCCGCCCTCTGCCTGGTCGGTCCGCCGGGGACCGGCAAGTCCTCGCTCGCCGCCGCCGTGGCGCACGCGCTCCACCGGCCGTTCGTGCGCCTGGGCGTCTCGGGCGCGGGCGAGATCGGCGGCCTGCGCGGCGTGCCGCGCGCGCTGCCGGGCGCCCAGCCCGGCAAGATCGTCGTGGCGCTGCGCGAGGCCGGGGTGCGCAACCCGGTGATCATGATCGACGGCGTGGACCGGCTGGCGGGCGAGGCCGGCCTGGGCGCCTTCGAGACGCTGCTCGAGCTGCTCGACCCCGCCGCCAGCTCGCACTTCACCGACCACTACCTCGGGCTGCCGCTCGATCTCTCGCACGCCGTGCTGCTGCTGTGCGCCAACAACGCCGAGCTGGTGCCCGACCCGCTGCAGGACCGGCTCGAGGTCATCGAGGTGCCCGGCTACGGCGAGGCCGAGAAGCTCCGCATCGCGCGCCGCTTCCTGGTGCCGCGCCTGCTGCGCGAGCACGGGCTCTCCCCGCGCGACCTGCGCCTGACCGACGGGGCGCTGCGCGCGATCGTGCGGCAGTACACGCTCGAGGCCGGGGTGCGCGGGCTGGCGCGCCAGATCGCCACCGTGTGCCGCAAGGTGGCGCGCGCGCGCGTCGCCGGCGACCGGACGGGGCACGTGATCACGCCGCGGCGGCTCGAGCGCTACCTCGGGCACCGCCTGTTCACGCTCGAGACCGCGGGCAAGGACGATGAGGTCGGCGTGGCCACCGGGCTGGCGTGGACCGCCACCGGCGGCGAGATCCTCACGGTCGAGGCGCTCAAGATGCCCGGCGCCGGCCGCGTGGTCACCACCGGGCAGCTGGGCGAGGTCATGAAGGAGTCGGTCCAGGCCGCGCACTCCTACGTGCGCTCGCGCGCCGACGTGCTGCAGATCGACGCCCAGGCGTTCGCCGACTACGACATCCACATCCACTTCCCCGCGGCCGGGGTGCCCAAGGACGGACCATCGGCGGGGATCACCGTCGGGCTGGTCATCGCCTCGGCGCTGAGCGACCGGCCCATCCGCCACGACGTGGCGATGACCGGCGAGGTCAGCCTGCGCGGCCGGGTGCTCGCCGTCGGCGGCCTGCGCGACAAGGCGCTGGCCGCGCACCGTGCGGGCTTCCGCGTCATGCTCTACCCGGCGGTGAACGAGAAGGACCTCGAGGACATCCCGGCCGACGTGCGCGACCGCCTGGAGCTGGTGCCGGTGGCGACCATGGACGACGTCTTCGCGCTGGCGCTGCACCGCGTCATCGTGCCACGCCGGGTCGGCGACGAGTACGTCATCGAGGTGAACGAGGACGACGTGCCGCCGGGGGCCGAGGCCGCGGAGACCGCTGGTGACTCCGCCGGCGCAGACGCCGCCCCGACGCCCCACCGGCCGAAGCTGCTGGGCCCGGACGGCAACGAACTGTAGCGGGACGTCCGTCGCGAGCCGGCCGGTGGCGGGCGGGCCGCGGAGCTGCGGCCCCGCGTCGGGCGCGAGCCCTGCGGGGCACTGCGGGGCACTTGGGCGATGGCCGCGGAGCAGGTAGCCTCGCGGGTGCGCCGGCGGGACTGCTCGCACGTCCCGAATGCAGGCTGCGGCTCGATCCGGGGTTGAGGGATGACCACGATGCGTTTCGCACGCCAGCCGGCCCCCAGAGGCAGACCCGCCAAGGCCGGGTCGAGATCGCACGACGAGGAAGCGGCAACTCGCGGCCGGCTCGGCCCGTCGGACGGCGTCCCGTGGCGGTGGTCGGGCCTGCTCGCGGCTGCGATGCTCGGCTGTTACCTCCTGCTCGCACCTCACGTGCCCGGCGACAAGGATGCAAGCGAGTTCGCGTTGGCCCTGGCCACGGGGGGCGTGCTCCACCCGACGGGCTATCCGCTCTATACGATCCTCGGGCACGTGTTCGTCGTGCTCCTGCACCACGCAGGCGTGGGTTTCATCTTCGCGGCTAACGCATGGGCCGCCTGTGGTGGCGGCGTGGCCATGCTCCTCTTCCACCGCCTCGCGTTGCGGCTGCTGCCCTCGCGAGGCGATCTCTCGCGGCTGGAGCGGTTCCTGCTGGCTGCGCTGCCGGTCGTGGTCCTCGGCTTCAACCCCGTGTGGATGGTGGAGTGCACGGTGGTCGAGGTGCACAGCTGGCAGATGGCGTGGGTGTGCGGCACGGCGCTGTACTTCATCGGGCTGGTCGAAGCGCTCGAGACCTGCGGCGCACGACGGATGCGGCTGCCCCCACGCATGGTGGGGTGGGGCCTGTTGTGCGGGCTGGGGGGAGCACACCACTCCACGGCGGTCTTCTTCGCCGGCGGCATGACGATCGCGGTGTGCTGGGCGCTTGCCAGCGCGAAGCGGTTCCGCGCCTGGGTGCCCCTGGTCTGGTTGGCGGCCGGGATCGTCCCGCTCCTGAGCTGGGGCTACATCGCCTACAAGGCGTTCCTTCCGGGAACCAGCGAGGTGTGGCCCACGCTCGAGCCGAACCTGCGCAGCGTGCTTGCTCATGTCACAGCGCACGCCTATCGCAAGTACGTCGGCCACTGGGCGCCGGACGACGTCCAGGCGGCGTGGCTCCGATGGTACATCTACCCGTATCTATGGCCGGGTCTCGCGCTGCTCGCCCTTCAATGGTGGCGCGCGCGTGGCGCCCGGCGGCGGGTCGTGACCGGGTTGCTCCTGGCGGCGGCGGCCCAGGTCGTCTTCGTGTATCGGTACGGCGTGTCCGATCCGGACGCGTACTTCCTGCCATGCCTCGCCGCGGCGCTGCTCGCGCTTGCCCCGTCAGGCGCCGATGTGGTGACGCGACTGCGGCGGATCCGGTTCGGAGTGACGTTCGCCGCCGCCGGCGCCGTGGTGGCGCTGGCCCTGTTCGTCGCGCCATGCGTGAGCGTGATGGCGGGGAGAAGGCGGGCGCTCATCGGGTTGGACGAGTACTACCACGGGATGTGGAGGTCGATCCCCTATGAGCGCGCGATCGTGCTCTGGCCGGTGGATGGGGCCTCCAGACTGAGGGAATACCAGGTGTTCCGCGGTGAGAAGCCGGGGTTCGACGTGTACAACACGACCAATCTGCTCAACGATGCCCCGCGCGCGAGATTCCGGCGCAGGTACGGATTCGATCCGCTCGCCATGACGGACAGAGCGCATCTCTCGGAGCCCCTCAAGCAGGATTTCGTCATCGGACAGCAGCCCTCGGAGCTCGATGCGCATGGCTATGCGCTGATCCACGAGTGCATCGCGGAGCGGGCCGGCATCCCGGTCGTCGCGTTCGATCCGCCCAGGCCGCCGCGCACCTTGTCACCCAACGCGGCGTCCCCACCGCCCGCGACACCACCCCGCTGATCCGGCGCGGCTCCGCCCGCCGCGCTCAACTCCCGCCCGCCCGCGCCCCGGAGTAGTGCTCGCGCAGGCGGCGCACCGCCTCGATCACGTCCTCCTTGCGGGTCGCGAGCGAGAGGCGCACGCGCTCGGGGTGAGCGCCGAACGCGGTGCCGGGCAGCACCGCGACGCCGAGCTCGAGCCACTCGCGCACCAGGTCCCACACCGTGCGCCGCTCGAGCGCGGCCGAGGCGTCGGCGAAGACGTAGAACGCGCCGGCCGGCCGCGGCGCGCGCAGGGCGTGCTGACCCTCGAGCCCCTCGAACAACGCGTCACGGCGCTCCTGGTAGGCGCGGCACATGGTCTCCACCGCGGTCTGCGGGCCCTTCAGGGCCGCGAGCCCCGCGATCTGCACCGCCGGGAACACGCCGTAGGTCGTGAGCGCGTTGAGCGCGGGGCCGAGCACCGGCCGCAGCGGCGGCGGCGAGACCACGTATCCCAGCCGCCACCCGGTCATGGCGTAGGTCTTGGAGAACGAGAACACCGTGAGCGTGCGGGAGGGCATGCCGGGCAGCGACGCCAGGCTCACGTGACGCGCGCCGTCGAAGAGGATGTGCTCGTAGGCCTCGTCGCTCACCACCCAGAGGTCGCGCTCACGCGCCACCTCGGCGACCGCCTCGAGCTGCTCGCGCGTGAGCACCGCGCCGGTCGGATTGTTGGGCGAGTTGAGGTAGAGCCCACGCGTGCGGGGCCCGACGCTCTCGCGCAGCCGGTTCGCGAGCCCGGCCGGATCGAGCGCGTGCTCCATCAGGTCGAGGTACGCCGGCACCGCGCGCCAGCGCGCGCCCTCGATCAGGCCCAGCATGCGCGGGATCATCATCCAATAGGGCGAGAGCAGCAGCACCTCGTCGCCGGGCGAGAGCAGCGCCTGGAAGACGAGCGAGAGCGCATGGGTCGCGCCCGCGGTCACGACCACGTCCTCGGGATGGCAGTCGATGCTGTTGTCGAGCGAGAGCTTCTCGGTCAACGCCACGCGCAGGGGCAGGGCGCCGCCGGGATTCGGGTAGTGGGTCTCGCCGGAGCGGGCCGCGACCGCCAGGGCCTCGACGACGTGCGGCGGCGTGTCGAAATCGGGCTCGCCGCGCTCGAGGTGCAGGATGCGCTGCCCGTCGACCTCGCGCGCGGTCGCGGCCGCCATCACCTGGGCCAGATCGGACGGGGTGCGGAAGACCTCACGGTCGGCCACGAGCCGCGGCATGGCGATGCCCTCCCGAGGATTCGCAACTGGGCGATGGAGTGCATGTTATCACTCCTCCCGGGCCGCGCGGCCGGTTCCCTTCGGAGCCCCTCTGGCGGCACGCGCCTTGCCTTTCCCGGGCGTCCGCAACCCGTCGGCACACTCAGGAGGGATCCTCCCGTGTCCAAGTTCGACCTCCGCGACATCTCGGACCGCCTCACCGGGTCCCGGGACACCGAGGCGCTGGTCTACGAGTTTCTGGGCTATCTGCAAGCGGTTCATCCGGATTGGCGCGCCTCGCTGGCCTTCTACGAGGTCAGCCGCGACGCCCTGGTCAGCGTCTACCATCGTGCGGGACAGCGACTGGTCCGCCGCGACGTCGACCTGCCGGTGGACAAGCTGCCGGCCCGACTCGTGCGAAAGTTCTTCCACCCCAGTGCATTTTTCAATCCCGAGGGCCGGCGCTCCCTCCTGACCCACGTCTTCGGGGCCTCCCCCGCCTACGAGCCGGACCCGCTCGAGGCCCCCGGACTGACGTCGCTCACCGCCACCGATTTCTGGCAGGCCTGCGTCTGCCTGCCCATGGCCGACGCCGAGGACGTGCTCGCGCTGCTGGTGATCGTGAGCGAGAAGCGCGGCGCCTTCGCCGGCAAGGCGGTCGCCGACCTGATCCCGATCAAGAGCATGGCCTCGCTCGCCCTGGCCCAGCACCTCCACCGCGCCGGCCGGGAACGGGACGGCGGGACGGACGTCCCGGCGGTCGCCGCCGAGTTCCACGACCGCATGCAGCAGCTCAGCGAGCGCAGCGCGGAGCTCGAGGCCGAGAACCAGACCAAGACCCAGCAGCTCGAGGCGCTGGCGGACGAGATCGCGCAGCTCGACAAGAGCTCGACCCAGTACCAACAGGAGCTCGGGCGGGTGAAGTCGGCGCTGTTCGCGCTCGAGGAGCAGGCCGGCGCAGCCACGCAGCACCTGACCGAGGCCTACTCCGAGCTGACCACGACGCGCGTGAAGGCCACGGAGTTGAACCGCACCGTGGGCTTCATGAAGGAGGTCTTCGCGCTGCTCGGCCAGGAGCACGACTCGGCCGCCCTGCCGGCCACGCTGGTGCACTGGTTCTGCGAGCACTTCCAGGTCGAGCGTTGCAGCCTGATGCTGCTCGACCCGCAGAAGGAGGTGCTCACCATCGCCGCGCAGCGCGGGATCGAGCCGTCGGTGGCCGGCCGCGTGAAGGTGCGCCTGGGCCAGGGCATCGCCGGCTGGGTGGCGCACAACCGCAAGCCGCTGTTCGTGCGGGTGCGCGACGAGGGCGACACGCCGCACACCGACCAGGACGCCTACAACTCCGACTCGTTCATCTGCGTGCCGCTCACCTACAACGACCGCATGTGCGGCGTGCTGAACCTGAGCAACAAGCGGGACGGCGACGTGTTCGACGAGTTCGACCTGGACCGCGCGCTGCTGGCGGGTTCGATCATCGCCATGTCGCTGGGCGGCCAGGCGCAGGTGCGCCGCGCCGCGGCCACGGCCTGGGCGTGACCGGAGAACCCCCGCGCTCCGCAACGGCGGCCCGGCGTCCCCCGACGCCGGGCCGCGATCGTTCCGGGCGCGGGGCGAGGCGCGGGCGCCGCCGGCCGCGGGCGCGCCGTCCGCGCGGGGGCACAGGTGGAGCGGGGACACGGGCCGCGACTCGCGGCGAAGGCGCCGTCCGCGCGGTGGCACAGGTGGAGCGTGGGACACGGGCTGCGACTCGCGGCGAATGCGTCGTCCGCGCGAGGGCGCGGGGAGCGGGTGACGCGGGGCGCGGGTCGAGGCGCGGGCGCCGCAAGAGACCGCGGCCCGGCGCCATCCTGGCTCCGGGCCGCGTCGTTCGGGACGGTCTGAGCGGTCGCGAATCCCTTCCCTAGAGTGCCTTCCGCCCCGCGATCACCACGGCTTCGAGCGCGCGTAGCACGACCCGGCCGTTGAGCGGGTCCCCCGACTCGGGGCCGCGCAACGAGGTCGTCACGCTGAGCCGCATCTTGCGTTTCACGAACAGGTCCGCCACCCGGGCGTCGGCCGGCACCGAGACCGCGAGCGTGTCGGTGTGGCCCGGCGTCAGCGCCACCGCCAACTGCACCACCGGAGGGGTCGCGAGCGGCGGCGTCGACTCGTCGCTGGCGTAGATCCGCAGCGTGTCCAGGCCCGAGCCGGTCGAGTCCGCGACGATCGCGGACATCGCGATCGTGACCGACTGGACCTCGGCCACGCTCTTCAGGCCATCCAGCATGTTGATGGACATGTCGTCCACCAGCGGCACCTCGCCGCTGACGATCCCGCCGGGCGCGGGCGGCACCGGGCCGAACGTCAGCGCCCGCAGCGTGGGATCGAGGTAGCTGAGCACGTCCACCTTGAGGACCAGGTTGTGGTCACCACAGCCCGCCAGGGCCAGCGCGGCGACCGCGATCAGGATGAGTGCACGCGTGCGCATCGCGCCTCCTAGCGGTAGAACGCCAGCCCGGCCCCGAGTTCGAGGCCGCGCTCGCGCGAGAGATTGCGGCTGTGGCTGGCGACGGCGAGGTCCACGCCGATGGGGCCCAGGCGCAGTCCCGTGCCCAGCGTGTACTGGAGCATCTCGTTCGCGTCCATGTAGCCACCGGCGCGCAGCGCGACGACGTCACCCAGCCAGGTCTCGGCGCCGACGTGGCCGGTCGTGACGTTGACGCCGCGCACGACGTCGCCCGCCACCAGGAAGCGGCCCAGCCGGGCCGCCGCGTTGGCCGAGGCGGTCACCGGCACCTTGCTGGTGAGCGGCACGTCCCGCCCGATCACCTCCTGCGTGTAGTCGCCGGTGATCGGGTCGTTGTAGGCGATGCTCTCCCGCGTCTTCCACTTGAACGTCGTGCCGATGTCGTTCACGCCCAGGCCCGCCTCGAAGCCGCCGGCCATCCACACGGCGCCGAGGTCGAGGCCGCCGCCGAAGCCGCCGCCCTCGGGGCCGGCGGTGTAGTGGTGGCCCAGGTAGTTGACGTCCACCGGGTCGGCCGCGAACAGCGTGTCGGCGGTGGCGAACGCGACCGAGTTGTCGCTGCTGCCGTAGGCGAGCCCGCGCATCAGCTTCGCGCGCGCGCCCACGTAGAGGCCCATGCCCTTGCCGCGCGGATCGCCGCTCTGCATCAGCGCGCCGGCCCAGCCGAGGTGCAGGCCCGCGGCGGCCTGGCCGTGCCCCTTGTCCTTCATCTCGTAGCTGGTGTTGGGCTGGAACTCGCCGCCGTCGACGGCGGCACGGAGCGCGTCGTTGAAGGACAGCTCGTTCTTGTAGTCCACGAGCGGCGCCGCGGCGACGAAGAAGTGGTGGAAGCCGAAGCCGAGCGCGGGCCCGTTGACGACCGCGCCCATCCGGCTGTCGTTCTCGGGGAAGAGCTCGCGGAGGTCGCCCAGGTCCACGGCGAGGCGGTCCTTGCCGACCGCGATGGTGATGTCGTTGCCGGGCGCGTCGGGCCCGCTGAGCTGCAGGTTCCAGGGCGGGTTGTAGAGCAGGTTCGCGAGTTCGTAGACGTTGAAGTCGGGCTTGTCCGGGTCGAACTGGGGCGGGTCCGCCAGGAGAGGGATGACACCGATCGGGAGCGGCAGGGCCCAGTCGGCCTGCTTGGCCGGCGGGACACCCCGGTAGGCCACGTTGGCGGACGAGCTGCCGGCCCCGCCGCCGGCCAGGATCACACCACCCATGGCCATGCGCCGTGCACTGAAGGTCTGGGCTCCGGCCAGTCCGCCACCCGCCACCAGGGCAAGCAGGGACAGCACCAACACGCGGCGAAGCATACGGTTAGGCTCCTTGAGAAGGTCGTCCTGGGGCCTGCTTCAGGGGTCAGCCGCGCCACCTCAGCGCAAGGACCGGGCCAGACGGAGGTGCCCATTCGAGAGCGGCGGCCCGGGATGGGCAGGTGCTCGGAGGGGGACTCTGGGACGCGCGGGAGGCCGGGACGGCCGGAGCGCGGCCCGGGTGGTGAGGCGGCGACAGGATGTCGCCGGCGAACGCATCCCCCAAAGAGCGCCGGCCCGTCCCGCGCCGCCGCGGCACTTCGGCTCAGTGCCGGCCGAAGTAGTCCTTCAGCGCCTGGCGGTGCGCCGCGAAGGCGATGGCGTGCGGGAGCCGGGCGCGCGGGAACCACTCCGCCTCGAGCGCGTCGTCGCCGGGGTGGAGCCGCCCGCCCTCACGCTCCGCCGTGTAGAGGATCAGGATCGCGCGGGCGCGCGGATCGTCCATGCCGGCGTAGACGCCGAGCAGCCCCGTGAGCCGGACCACGAGTCCGGTCTCCTCCTGGACCTCGCGCACCGCGCAGTGCTCGGGCGTCTCGCCGTACTCCATGAAGCCCGCCGGCAGACACCAGGCGCCCACGCGCGGAGCGTAGCGGCGCTTCACCATCAGCACCGCCCCCTTGCGCTCGAGGATCACGCCCGCCGCGGGCACCGGGTTGCGGTAGTGGACCCAGCCGCACAGCGGGCAGACCGGGCGCCGCGTGCCGTGGTCGTCGAGCTTCTCGAGCGGCGTGGCGCAGCGCGGGCAGTAGCGGAACGGCATCCGTTTCGGCATGGCAGGCCGACACTAGGTCCGCGCGCCGGAGGCACGCAACTCCGCCGGAACGAAGAAGACCCGGCCGGTGGTCTGGCCGGGTCTCTCCTGCGCAACCGGGGCAGAGACGTCGCGCTGCACCTTCCCGCCCGATTGGACACCCCTGTCGGACACCTGTTCGGTGTTGCGGGTCGGATCGATCGCCCCGTCCGGTCGCGCTCGCCCTGCTCGAAGGCTAATCGCCGCCTTCATCCCCCTGCTGTGCGTCGAGCCGGCGCTGCAACTCCTCCATCTGCCGCCTCAACTGGTCCAGCTCGTGTCGCAGATCGTCGCGGTCCGTCGTCCGCAGGATGATCCGCTTCTGGGCCCCTGGGCGGTCCGCCAGCTTCTTCTCGAAGACGTGGATGCTGGCCGGCTCGCTCTTCTCGAGTTCCGCTTCGACGGTGCGCGGCGTGCCGTGGCGCACGACCCGCAGCGCGACCTTGCCATCCTTACCCCGCAGGGCGTCCACAAGGTCCGGGCTGTTGGCAACGGCCCTGTCGTCCACCCGGGTGATGACATCCCCCGCCTTCAGACCGGCCCGCTCGGCCGGGGTGTCCTTGACGACCGAGAGCACCAGGGCGCCCTTGCCGTCCTTGAGGCCGAAATAGTCGCCCAGCTCCGGGCTCAGCGACTCGATGCGCACTCCCAGCCGGCCACGGGAGCCCATGTCGAGCACGTTCAGGCCCTTCAGACCCTCCAGGCCCCGGAGCCCCTCGAGTCCCTGGAGTCCCTCGAGGTCCTTGAGGTCCTGCCCGTCCAACTGGTGCCGGATGATGATGCGCCGCTCCCCCGGCGGGGCCGGGGCCTCGGGCGCCTCCGGGGCCTCGGGCGCCTCCGGGGCCTCCGGGGCCTCGAGGGACTCGTCGTCACCGCCCTGCTCCGGACGCGCCGCCAGCCGCACGGTGAGCACGCTGCGCTCGCCCGCGCGGAAGACCTCGACCGAGACCGTCTGGCCCACGCGGGCCGCGCGGACGATGTCCTGGAGCTTGGCCGGCGAATCCACCGAGCGGAAGTTGACGCGCACGATCACGTCGCCGTTGCGCAGCCCGGCCCGGGCGGCGGGACCGTCGGGGACGACGCGCGTCACGATCACGCCGCCGTCCCCGCGGAAGTCCATCCCGTCCCGCAGCTCCGGGGACAACTCCTGCATGTACACTCCCAGCCAGGGCGTCTGCGCGTCCGCGGCGCGGGCGAGGTTCGCACCCGCGCAGCCGATGACGAGCATCAGCCCTGCGACGAGCGCGGCGCGCCCGCAGGGCGCGGCGTTCTTTCGCATGACCTTTCCTCCTGTGCTAGCGTCCCACGTGGGATTCGCCGGGCGACGGCGTACACTGGTTGGACACGGCGAACCGGTGAAGAGTTCCCTGAAGCCCCCTCGCCACCCTTCTTTTTCCCACCTCCTGACGCGATGAAAGTCAATGAACTGTTAGAACTCGAGGTCGTGGAC
>Ga0335071_10002166_pt1 | contig 21145 bp, 20 predicted proteins | sample Lox_Sample_15_FD_206724 | JGI IMG/M metagenome (GOLD analysis project Ga0335071, IMG submission 206724) | Soil microbial communities from Loxahatchee National Wildlife Refuge, Florida, United States - Lox_Sample_1.5 | ecosystem: Environmental > Terrestrial > Soil > Wetlands | place: USA...
GGGCTTCCGGCACGATCCGCGGATCGGTGGTGTAGACGCCGTCCACGTCGGTGTAGATGTCGCAAACGTCGGCCTTGAGCGCCGCCGCCACCGCCACCGCCGAGGTGTCCGAGCCGCCCCGCCCGATGGTGATGATGTCGCCTTTGCTGTCCACGCCCTGGAACCCGGTGATCACCACGACCTTACCTGATTTGAGTTCTTTTTTCAGGCGGTCAAGCTTGATCTCCTTGATCCGGGCTTTTTTATAGATATCTTCGGTCACCACGCCCGCCTGTCCGCCGGTGAGCGAGACCGCCGGACAGCCGGAGGCGTCGAGCGCCATCGCCAGCAGGGCGGCGGAAACCTGTTCGCCGGTGGAAACGAGCATGTCGTATTCGCGCGGATCGGGAGCGTCGGTGATCTTATGCATCAGGTCGATCAGCTCGTCGGTAGTGTGGCCCATCGCGGAGACGATCACGACCAGCTGGTTCCCTTCTTCCACCAATTTTTTAACGCGTTGGGCGACATGCTTTATCTTTTCGGGGGTGCCGACGGAGGTACCTCCGTATTTGTGGACGATCAGTGCCATAACTTGAAAATTATATCATGGAAGAGGTCAATTTTCTAACCTCTTCGGCGGTCAAATGGGCGTATTTACCCGCCGTAAGACCGCCCAGTTCGATGTTCGCCATCCGTACCCGCTTGAGTCCCAGCACACGGTTCCCCGCCGTTTCCAGCATTTTGCGGATCTGCCGCTTTTTCCCTTCCTTGAGGACGATCCGCAATACTTTGTCCGCTTCCCTGCCCGCTCTGGCGGGAAGCGTTTTTCCCGATTCGATCAGCATCCCTTTGCGGAACTGATCCAGCTGCGGGTTGGTGATCGGAAGAAGCGTTCTGACCAGATATTCCTTTTCGTGTTCGTAGCGCGGATGGGTAAGGCGGAGCGCCAGCTCTCCGTCGTTGGTAAGTAGCATCAGCCCTTCGGAATCCTTATCGAGCCGGCCGATCGGGTAAAGCCGTTCGGGGATATCCTTTACCAGGTCCATGATCGTCTTCTCTTCGCCATGCGTTTTGCAGGATGAAACGTAGCCGACCGGCTTGTTCAGCTTCAAATATATCTTCTTTTCCAGCTTGCCGATCCGCGAGCCGTTGACCTCTACCTTGTCCTTTTGCGGATCGACCTTCGTTCCCAATTCATTGACGGTCTTTCCGTTGATCTTGACTTTGCCTTCGCGGATCAGCTCTTCGCTTGCGCGGCGCGACGCCACGCCGCACTCCGCCATGAACTTCTGGAGGCGCACCGTTTCAGTCTGCGGCATTCTGGTACGCCCTCAATGTCCGATCGTCATAAAGCACGAAGCGGACCTCGTCGATCGCTTCGTTCCATGCCAGAAAATCCCGGACCGTTTTAACCGCGATCTCCGCCGCTTCCTCTAACGGATAGCGATAAGCGCCGGTCGAAATGGACGGGAAGGCGATCTTTTTAACATGGTGCTTTACCGCCAGCTTCAGGCTTTCCGTATAGCAGCTCGCCAGTTCCGCTTTCTGCTTCCCGCTCTCCGCTTGTCTTTCGTTATAGATCGGGCCAACGGTGTGGATGACGTACTGCGCGTGCAGGTTCCCGCCGGTGGTGATGACCGCGTGGCCGGTGGCGAGCGGCCCGTGCTCCTTTACGATCCGGCGGCATTCTTCCAGGATCCGGTTCCCCCCCGCGCGGTGGATGGCGCCGTCCACCCCTCCCCCGCCCATCAAAGACGAGTTGGCGGCGTTGACGATGGCGTCCACCGCCTGTTCCGTTATATCCCCTTCGACGAAAGTTATTTTACCCATTCATATCCTCGCTTCCATCTTCAATTTTACCGTAAAAAGTAGTATAATTACAGTATGGCGGACGATCACTCTTTCGATATCGTTTCTAAAATAAATATGCAGGAGCTCGACAACGCCGTCAACATGGCGGTGAAGGAGATCTCCCAGCGCTTTGATTTCAAAGGGTCCAAGACCGAGATCAAGGCGGACAAGGACAAGATCGTCATTGTTTCCGACGACGATTTCAAGCTCAGGAGCGTGATCGACATATTACAGGGAAAGCTGGTGAAGCGCGGCATCTCCCTCAAGTTCCTCGAGTACGGCGTGGTGGAGCAGGCGCTGGGCGGGACGGTAAGGCAGGAAGCGAAGTTGAAACAGGGGATCGCGCAGGACCAGGCCAAGGAGATCAACAAGAAAATAAAGGACATGGGCGTCAAGGTGCAGTCGCAGATCCAGGGCGACCAGATCCGGGTTTCCGGGAAAAAACTTGACGACCTCCAGCTGGTTATCCAAAATCTGAAGAAAGCGGACCTCCCCATCGAACTGCAATTCACCAATTACCGTTAAGATAATGATATAGATGCTAAACATCCTCGACCTTACGCTGGATGAACTCCAGAAATATTTTATAAAGCTCGGCCTGCCCGCGTTCCGGGCCAGGCAGGTGTACCGCTGGGTGCACAAGAAGCTCACGTTCGACTTCGCGCTGATGTCGGACCTGCCGCAGCCGCTGCGCGACAGGCTGAAAGAAGAATTCTCCATCACCGCCCCCGAACAAACTAAAGTCCTCAACTCGCGCGACGGCACCAAAAAATATCTTTTCACGCTGGCGGACGGCAACCGGATCGAAAGCGTACTGCTCAAGGACAAGACCGGGAGGAAAACGATCTGCGTTTCCACCCAGGCGGGATGCCCGCTCGGCTGCGCTTTTTGCGCCACCGGGGAGAGCGGTTTCAGCCGGAGCCTGGAAGTATCGGAGATCCTGGGACAGGTTTACCGGATCGCGCTCAATCATCCGGAAGTTTCCAATCTCGTCTTTATGGGGATGGGGGAACCGTTCCTCAATTACGACAACGTCATTAAAAGCATCCGCATCCTCATATCGGCGGAAGGGGCCAACTTCGGGCAGAGGAAGATAACCGTTTCCACCTGCGGCATCCCGGACGGGATAAAGAAGTTCGCCCGCGAAGGCTTGCAGGTGCGTCTGGCGATATCGTTAAATTCCGCCGACGACCGGATCCGCTCCCAGATCATGCCGATAAACGATACTTTCCCGCTCAGGAGAGTGGCGGAGGCGATCCGTTATTATATCGCCCACACCAAGCGGCGGGTCACGCTTGAGTATATTTTGCTCGAAGGAGTGAACGACCGCCGCTCCGACGCCGAAAAGCTGATCGAGTTCGCTAAACAGTTCGACTCCGAGAACATCAATCTCATCCCGTTCAATCCGACCGGGGGGGCCTTCAAGCCTTCGACGCTCAAGACCGCCAAGTTTTTCTATAACATCCTGACCCAGCACCATATCGTCGCCACTATCCGCCAGAGCAAAGGGGGCGACATCCTTGCCGCTTGCGGTCAACTGGCGGGGAAGAAATAATGAAGGCCTGCTTCGTTTCGCTCGGCTGTCCTAAGAACCTGGCCGACACCGAAGTACTGATGGGGAAACTAGCCTCCGCCGGATACGATATCACCACCAAAGAAAAAGCGGCCGATATCTTTATCGTCAACACCTGCGCGTTCCTCAAGTCGGCGCGGGACGAAGCGTTCGCGACGATCAGGAAGCTGGAGCGGACCGGGAAGCCGGTCTATGTCGCCGGTTGCCTGCCGGAATATATTAGAAAAATGCCGAGCGAAGCGAGGCAGACAAAATTCGGATTTCGGAATTCGGATTTCGGATTTAATACCATTGACTCGATCGGCCTCTTCGATTGCCACACCCCGCGAATAAAGGCCACCCCGCCCTGGACCGCGTACGTTAAAATATCCGAGGGGTGCAACAACCACTGCTCGTATTGCCTGATCCCCAAAATCAGGGGAAAGTTAAGGCACCGGCAACCGGACGACATCCTTGCCGAAGTGAAGATGTTGGCCAAAAGAGGGGTTAAAGAGATCATATTCATCGGGCAGGACACCACCGCCTACCCCGGCTTTGCGTCGCTACTGAAACGCGCCGCCCGGATAAAAGGGGTCAAATGGATACGTATAATGTACGCCAATCCCAAAACGCTCGATAAAAGCACAATAAATGCACTTAAAACTGTGCAAAAGATCGTTAAATACATAGACTTGCCTATTCAGCATATTAATGATAAAATATTAAGGTCAATGAACCGTCCAAAACCGGACGGTAAAGGCATCATTAATCTTATTTCTAGTTTAAGGAGGGGAGTACCGGGTATCGCCGTCAGGTCCAGCCTGATCGTCGGTTTTCCGGGTGAAACAGAAAAGGTTTTCAACCATCTTTTGGAATTCGTACAATGGGCGAAGTTCGAAAGGTTGGGGGTTTTCGAGTACAGCAGGGAAAAAGGGACGCCTGCGGCACAAATGAGGGGGCAGGTTCCCGGCAAGGTTAAAAGGTTAAGATTCCATAAATTGATGTCACTGCAGAACCGTATTTCAAGGGAGATGAATCGAAAGTTGATCGGAAAAACGTTCGAGGTATTATATGAAGGTAACGGCTTCGGCCGCACCGTCTATGATGCTCCCGCTATCGATTGTTCTGTAAGAATAATGCCCAGGTCCGCCTGGGAAAGGTTGAGCCCCGGTGAGTTTGTGAACTGCAAGATCACAGGCTCGGGCGCATATGCCGTCACCGGACGCGTTACTTCTCCCTAACCTAATAACCTACTGCCGGATCATTGCGATACCCCTCTTTATCGGCCTTCTATTGGCCGGATACGCTTTGCCGTCCGCCCTGCTCTTCCTGGCGATCGCGCTTACCGACGCGCTCGACGGTTACCTGGCGCGGAAGCTGGGCCAGGAATCGAACCTGGGAAAGTTCCTCGACCCGATCGCCGACAAGGTCCTGGTCCTTTCGGCGTTGATCGCGCTGGTGGAACGGGGAGCGGTGAGCTCGGTCCCGGTGATCCTGATCCTGGCGCGGGACCTAGTGGTTTCAGGTATCCGTCTTAACGCTGCCAGGGAAGGTCGGGTCATTTCAGCGAGGATGTGGGGAAAGACCAAGACCGTTTTCCAAATGCTCGCGGTATTGATGTTGATACTGGATCTGCCGTTCGCGGCATGGGCGCTGTGGCTGGCGGTGATTTTGACGCTCGTTTCGGGAGTTGATTATATTGTCCGAAAGCAATGAGCCGGGAGTAAGACCGGCCGAGGTCCCGATAGAGGACTTTTTTTCGAAGATGCTGGAGAGCATCGGGAGGATCACCGACGATCAGATCGCCGATATCCTTTCGCACAGCCACAAGACCGTTTCGACCGCCGAATCGGTGACGGGCGGCCTGCTGGCGGCGCGGTTGACGAGCATTTCCGGCAGTTCGAACTATTTTATCGGCGGCATCATCAGTTATCACAACCGGATCAAGGTGGCGGAACTGATGATCCCGGGATCGGTAATTGCTAAGGAAGGTGCGGTCAGCGGCGCGGTGGCGGTGGGGATGGCGGAGGGGATCCGGAAACGGTTCCGCACCGACATTGGCCTGGCGACCACCGGTTCTGCCGGCCCGTTCCCGCTGCCTCCCGCACCGGTCGGATTGGTGTACGTCGCCATCGCGACCGACAAGGGAAGCGAGTTCAAGGAGCTGCGGCTCCAGGGGACGCGGGCGGAGATCCGCGACAAGACGGTCCAGTCGGCGCTGGGGCTTTTATGGCTGACGCTCGGCGGGGAATGAGGGCTTTCATCTCGGTCGAATTGCCGGACGAGGTCAAAGCCCGCATCGGCGAAAGCCTGGCGGGGTTGAAGAAGATCGATTCCGGGATCAAGTGGGTGGAGACGGAAAATCTCCATCTTACGTTAAAGTTCCTGGGATGGGTCGAAGAAAAAGATCTGGACCGCCTGGTTAAAGGGACCGAAGAGGCGGCAAAAGGTTTTCCGGCGTTCAGGATGAGGATCGAGGGGGCGGGAAGTTTTCCGGAAGTTGGGTCGCCCCGGGTCTTCTGGCTCGGCGTGACCGAGGGGAAAGCGGAGCTCGAAAAGATCGCGGCGGAACTCGAGCGCCGGCTTTCCGGTTTCCGTTCCGAGGAGCGCGGGTTCAGCGCGCATTTGACCATAGGAAGAGTAAAGGATAAAAAGGGGGTCGATAAGGTAAAAGAAAAGATGGGAAAGGTCCGTTTCCCGGACCCGGGCGCGATCATGGTCGATCACATCAAGATCATGAAAAGCACGCTCACTCCCAGGGGCCCGATCTATGAAGTTTATAAAAGTATCGAATTAAAGGAGGAAAAGTTATGAAAGACGAAAAGGACAAAGCGCTCTGGGTCGCGATCTCGCAGATAGAGAAAAACTACGGCAAAGGTGCCATCATGAAAATGGGAGAAGCGACCAAGCTTCATGTTGAGACCATCCCGACCGGAAGCATCGGCCTGGACGCGGCACTGGGGATCGGCGGGTTCCCGAGGGGAAGGATAATCGAGATCTACGGTCCGGAAATGGGAGGAAAGACCACCGTTTCCCTGCAGGCGATCGCCGAAACGCAGAAGCGCGGCGGGACCGCGGCGTTCATCGACGCCGAGCACAGCATGGACCCGATCTACGCCAAGAAACTGGGGGTGGACACGACCAATCTGCTCATTTCCCAGCCCGACTTCGGCGAACAGGCACTGGAGATCTGCGAAACGCTGGTCCGTTCCGGCGCGGTCGACATGATCGTGATCGATTCGGTGGCGGCGCTGGTGCCCAAGGCCGAGATCGAAGGGGAAATGGGCGAAGCGCAGGTCGGCCTGCAGGCGCGGCTGATGTCGCAGGCGCTGCGGAAGCTGACGGCGGTCGTCTCCAAGTCCAAGACCGTCCTCATCTTCATCAACCAGCTGAGGGAAAAGATCGGCGTGATGTTCGGCAATCCGGAAACGACCCCGGGCGGCCGCGCGCTCAAGTTCTACTCCTCGGTCCGGCTTGATGTCCGTTCGATGGAAAAGCTCAAGGACGGGGACAAGATCATCGGCAACCGGGTAAAGGTGAAAGTAGTGAAGAACAAGGTCGCCCCGCCCTTCCGCGACACCACCTTCGTCCTGATCCACGGCGAAGGGATATCGCACGAGGCGGAGTTGCTCGACCTGGGATTGAAGTACAATCTGGTCGAAAAGAGCGGCTCCTGGTTCGCGTTCGAAGGGGAACGGCTGGCGCAGGGCTACGAGGCGAGCATGCAGTTCCTCAAAGACCATTCCGCGGTGGCGGGGAAGATCGAGAACCGCATCCGGAAGGCGATCGAATCGGAAAAAGAAGCTCTGGAAGGAAAGAAGCCGGCCAAGGCCGAAGCAAAAAAATCGGCGAAGGTACAGTCGCAGGCGCAAGCTTGATCGGAAGATAAACAGAAAAGGATGTGAGCCAGATGGGTATTGAAGTGTTGATATATTTTGCGATCGCGGCCGTCATCGTGTTCGCGCTCGCCGTCGCTTATCTAGTGATAAGACGGCAGCTGGGCGAACAGAAGGTGAAGATCGCGGAGGAAACAGCGAAACGGATACTGGAGGACGCCAAGCGCGACGCCGAGACCAAGCGCAAGGAAGCGATCCTGGAAGCGAAGGAAGAGGCGGTAAGGCTGAGGAAGGATATCGAGCAGGAGACCCGCGACCGCAAGGCCGAGATCACCGGCCTGGAGCGCCGCCTGCTGCAGCGCGAGGACCATCTAGAAAAGAAGGAGCGCGCGCTCGAATCGACCGAGAAAAAGCTGAAAGAACAGTCCGACGAGCTGGCCACGATAAAGGAAGAATTGGCCCGCGGACGGGAACAGCAGATAAAAGAGTTGGAGAAGGTTTCGGGCCTGCCCAAGGACGAGGCGAAGAAGCTGCTGCTCGACAGTTTGCAGAAAGAGATCGAACGCGATGCCGCGATGATCATCAAGCGGCAGGACGAGGAGATCAAGAAAGAAGCGGAACGGAAAGCGCGCGAGATCCTGGCCACCGCCATCCAGCGCTGCGCCGTGGACCACGTGGTGGAAACGACCACCTCCACCGTCGGCCTCCCCTCTGACGACATGAAGGGAAGGATCATCGGCCGCGAAGGAAGGAACATCCGCGCGTTCGAAACGCTCACCGGCGTCGACCTGATCGTCGACGACACGCCGGAAGCGGTGATCCTCTCCAGTTTCGATCCGCTGCGCCGCGAGACCGCTAAGTTGACGCTGGCAAAATTGATCGTTGATGGCCGTATCCATCCGGCGCGCGTTGAGGAAGCGTACGAAAAGAGCAAGCAGGAATTGAAGGCCGCCATGTGGGAGCACGGGGAATCGGCCACGCTCGAATGCGATGTGCACGGACTGCCGCCGGTGCTGATCCAGCTGCTGGGCCGCCTGCACTACCGCACCAGCTACGGGCAGAACGTACTGCAGCACAGCAAGGAAGTTTCGCATCTGGCCGGAATGCTCGCCGCCGAGCTGGGAGTGAACGTGAAGCTGGCCAAGCGCGCGGGACTGCTGCATGATATCGGCAAGGCGATCGATCAGGAAGTGGAAGGGACGCACACCAAGCTGGGAGCGCTCTTCGCGCAGAAGGCGGGAGAATCGCCCGAAGTGATCCACGCCATCGAAGCGCACCATGAGGACATCCCGGTCCAGTCGATCGAAGCGATCCTGGTGCTGGTGGCCGATGCCATTTCCGCCGCCCGTCCGGGCGCGCGGCGCGATACGCTCGAAGCGTATGTGAAGCGTCTGGAGAAGCTTGAATCCGTCGCCAAAGCGTTCGAAGGGGTGGACAGAGTGTTCGCGATCCAGGCCGGACGCGAAGTGCGCGTCATCGTCGAGCCGGATAAGATCGACGACCTGATGGCCGGCAAGCTGGCGCACGACATCGCCAAGAAGATCGAGACCGACCTTGAGTACCCCGGCGAGATCAAAGTGACCGTCATCCGGGAGACCCGGGCGCAGGACGTGGCAAAGTAGATCTCGGGATGCAAAAAGAACTAAGCGTACTGTTCATCGGCGATATTATCGGTTCGCTCGGCAGGAGCACCGTCAAGGAGCTCCTGCCCGAGATCAAGAAACGGCACAAGATCGACCTTACCATCGCCAACGGAGAGAATTCCGCCCACGGTTACAGCATCACCGAGAACATATACAAAGAGTTCATGGCGATGGGGATCGATGCTCTTACCATGGGCAATCATGTGTGGGAAAAACGCGAAGTGGTCCAGAAGATCGCGCTGTTCGAAAAGATGGCCCGCCCCGCTAACTATCCCAAAGGGGCGCCCGGCAATGAATTTCTCATCGTCGAGGCGGGCGGGGTGAAGGTGGGGATCCTCAACCTTCTGGGAAGGGTCTTCATGCAGTGCGTCGACTGCCCGTTCCAGGCGGCGGAAGCCCTGCTTCCAAAGATCAGGAAAGAAGCGCAGGTGATCATCGTCGACATCCACGGCGAGGCGACCTCGGAAAAGGCGGCGCTCGGTTTCTTCCTCGACGGGAAAGTGTCGGCGGTGTTGGGGACGCACACCCACGTGATGACGGCCGACGACCGGATATTGCCGAGCGGCACCGCTTTCATCTCCGATGTCGGCATGGTAGGGGCGCTCGATTCCATCATCGGCATGAACAAGGAACAGATCATCAAACGGTTCACCACCCAGCTACCGGAAAAGTTCGAGCCGACCGACACCGGGCGGGCGTTGTTCAACGCGGTATTAATGAAGATCGATGCGCAGACCGGTGTGGCGCTTGAAATAAAGAAGATAAAGGAGATTTTGGAACCGGCGGCTTAACCGAGCGCCCCCAGGTACCCTTCCAGCACTTTCACGCTTTTGAGATATTCTTCCAGTTTCACTTTTTCCTTTTCGATCGAGCCTTCGGTGGCGTTCTTAAGGAAGTTCATGTCCCCCAGCCTGCCGCGCACTTTTTCGATCTCAGAGAGGAGCTTTTCGTAATCTTTGGTCAGCCGGGCCTTCACCGCCGCCATATCTATCAATCCCTCCACCGTCATTCCCCATTTGATCTCGCCGGTATCGGTCACTACTGTGTGCGGCGGAAAATCGCCGGATACGATCTCCGACACTTTCGCTAAAGCTTTCACATAGGCCGAGCGTTCGTGATTGAGGTTCTTGCCGCAGATGATCTTGACCTGTGTTCCCGGCGGCACGCCGAGCGTGGCGCGGACGTTGCGGATGGCGCGGATCAGGCCGATCACCTCGTCCATTTCCTTTTCCGCCTTCTCGTCGATCAGTTTGTCGTTAGCCTCCGGCCACTTCTGCACCATGATCGATTCTTTCGGGGTCGGCGCGCTCCGGCCGTTGAGGATCTGGTAGATCTCCTCGGTTTCGAACGGCATGAAAGGATGGAGCACTTTCAAGATCGTTTCCAGCAGGGCGGTGATCGTGGACTGTACGTTCTTCTTCTCTTTTTCGTCCGTTCCGTAAAGCCGGATCTTCGCCAGTTCCACGTACCAGTCGCAGAACTCCGACCAGATAAAGTCGTAAAGGTTGCGGGCGGCGTCGCCGATCTCGAAATTATCGATGTTGCTGGTGAGCTTCTTGACGGTCCGCTGCAGGCGCGACGCAATCCAGCGATCGGCCAGCTCCAACGGCTTGAGGCCGTTCCGCTCCGCCGACGCCCCGCCGCCGGTCATCATCACGAACCGGCTGACGTTCCAAAGTTTGTTGGCGAAGTTGCGCGCTTCGGTTATTTTTTCTTCCGAGATCTTTACGTCCTGCCCCTGCCCCGCGATCAGGGAAAGGAAGGCGAAGCGGAGCGCGTCGGCCCCGGCCTTATTGATCACCTCGAGCGGGTCGATCACGTTCCCCCACGATTTGCTCATCTTTTTGCCGTGGATATCCTTTACCAGCGCATTAAAGTAAACGGTGTGGAACGGCTCCTTGTTCAAGAAGTGAAGCCCGGCCATGATCATCCTCGCCACCCAGAAGAAAATGATATCGTAGCTGGTGACCAGGACGTCGGTCGGGTAAAAGGTCCGGAGGTCTTCGGTATCGTCCGGCCAGCCGAGGGTCGAGAACGGCCAGAGCGCGGAAGAGAACCAGGTATCGAAAACATCCGGGTCCTGCGTCAATTTGGAGCTTCCGCACTTGGGACACTTCGTCGGGGTCTCTTCCGCCACGATGATCTCTCCGCATTCGCAATACCAGGCGGGCACCTGGTGACCCCACCAGAGCTGGCGGGAAATGCACCAGTCGCGCAGGTTGGTCATCCATTGCAAATATACCTTGTGCCAGCGTTCGGGAACAAATTTTATTTTCCCCTCCTCCACCGATTGGACCGCCGCCCTCGCCAGGGAATCGACTTTCACGAACCACTGGTCGGAAAGGTACGGCTCGATCACCGTCTTGCAACGGTAGCAATGGCCGATAGAGTTCTCGTAATCCTCGATCTTTTCGAGATGCCCTTTTTTCTCTAGCAATTCGACGATCTTTTCGCGGGCTTTGAACCGGTCGAGCCCTTCGATCCCGAATTCTTTCAATCTCGCTTTTTCCTCGTCGGTCATATCGTTGAAAGTGACGCGCCCGTCCGGCGTCAATATATTAATGAACGGCAGGTTGTGGCGGATCCCCATATCGTAATCGTTCGGGTCATGAGCCGGCGTCACCTTGACCGCGCCGGTCCCGAAGCTCTTGTCGACGAAGTCGTCCTTGATCACCGGGATGTGGCGGCCGACCAGCGGAAGCTCCAGCGTTTTCCCCCAGACGTGCTTATAGCGCTCATCCTTGGGGTTGACCGCCACCGCGGTATCGCCGAGCATCGTCTCCGGCCGGGTGGTGGCGACGGTGAGCGGGCCGTACTTGATGTGCCAGAGATGGCCTTTGGTGGTCTCGTGCTCCACTTCGATGTCAGAAAGCGCCGTCTGGCAGCGCGGGCACCAGTTGATGATCCTCTTGCCGCGGTAGATCAGCCCTTCATCATATAGCTGGACAAAGTGACGGCGCACCGCGCGCGAAAGACCCTCGTCCATCGTGAACCGCTCGCGCGACCAATCACAGGAGGAGCCGAGCCGCCGCAGCTGCATGGTGATCCGGCCGCCGTATTCCTTCTTCCACTCCCATACCCGCTCCACGAACTTTTCCCTTCCCAGATCCTCTTTCCGGATCCCTTCCTTTTTCAGCTCCCGTTCCACCACGTTCTGAGTGGCGATGCCGGCGTGGTCGGTCCCCGGTACCCAAAGGGCGCGGAAACCCTGCATCCTTTTAAAACGGATCAGCAGGTCCTGGATCGAATTATTAAGAGCATGCCCCATGTGAAGCGAGCCGGTAATGTTGGGGGGCGGGATCACGATGGAGAACGGGACCTTCGCTTCCGGGTCGGGCTTAAAGAGCCCGTTCTCTTCCCAGAATTTGTACCATTTCTGCTCCACGTTCGATGGATCGTACGCTTTGGCCAGTTCTTCGCTCATAAATTGTTTTCCAGTATCATTTTATCCGTGTAATCCTTCAACTTTATCCGTTTCGCGGTCGCTTCGTCGAGCGCGCCTTTCGGCGCCAGCCCCACCAGCTCCGATTCCAATATCGACGTCCCGTACTCTTTTGCCCAATCGGCCACCTGATCGAAAACCTTCAGGACCGGCGTTTCGTTATGGTCGGTGATGTTGACCGAGACCTGCGCGATCCCGCGGCTCTCCAGGAACATCCCCAGCGCCCGCACTCCGGGCAGGCCGCCGTTCTTTTCGCGGACGTTTTTGGCGATCGACCGCGCAATGTCGATATCGCTAGTTTTCAAGTTCACATTGTACGCGATCAAAAAATTCCGCGCCCCCACCGCCGCCGCCCCGCCCGTGGAATGCAACCCCTCGCCGACATCCGGCCGTCGGTGCTTGTCTTTTATCTCCCGTCGCAGCGCCGCGTATCCGCCCTTGCGTACGAACGGGAGATCGCGCCGCTCCGCCACTTTAGCCGCCTGGCCGTAAAAATAGACCGGCAATTTAATCTTTTCCCAGAGCTCTTTACCCAACTCGTGTGCCACGGCCACTGCCTTCTTCATGTCCGACCCGCTGAGCGGGATGAACGGGATCACGTCCATCACCCCGATGAACGGGTGCGTGCCGGCGTGATCCTTAATATCCAGCAGTTGGACGGCGCGCATCGTCAGGTCGAACGCCGCCTGTCTTACTCCGTCATCCTTTCCGGTCATGGTGACCACCGTACGGTTATGGTCGGGATCGGAGTGGACATTGAGCACTTTCGCGGTCCTGACCGCCGACACAATCTCGCCGATCACCGCGTCGTCGCGGCCCTCCGAAAAGTTGGGAACGCACTCTAACATTAGTGAATTATATCATGCCGCAGGCCGGTTTGAAATTACGCCGCCGGGAGGCAGCTGAACGTTTTTTTTCGGCCTGAAAAATGATAGAATGTCCGTTAATTAAGGGCATGAAACGCATTCTCACGATCCTTTTCTTTATAACAATCCTGGCCGGGGCCGCACATCCCCAGATCTACACGCATGGCTTCAATCACCGGCAAGTAGCATTAACGTTCGACGATGGCCCGTCCCCCCTCTATACCGAAATGGTCCTCGATATATTGAAAAAGTACCATGTCCCCGCCACCTTCTTTGTGATCGGATACAAAGTGGCGGAGAACCCGGACCTGATCGTCGAGATCGCTCGCGACGGGCACGAGATCGGCAACCACACCTATTACCATTCCCGCCTAAACTGGGTCAACGGACAAAAGCTCCTGGGAGAACTGAAGATGACCTCCGATCTGATCGCCAACGAGACCGGCCTCGCCGTCAATCTTTTCCGTCCGCCTCACGGCTACCTCAATCCGGAAAAACGGGCGCTCATCGAAAAGGCCGGATACGGCATCGTCCAGTGGTCAGTCAACGCGGACGATTTCTATCACTCCTTATATGGCATGCGCAATCCCTCCTCCATCGCCTCCCGCGTTCTCTCCCGGATCACGGGCGGCGACATCGTCCTTATGCATGACACCAGCGCGCAAACGGTGGTCGCTCTGCCCAAGATCATCCGCGCGCTCAAAGGGCATGGCTATCAGTTCGTTACGGTTTCAAAGCTGGTTGGACTTCATATTTGACGCCTTGACACCGTGAAATCGGGGGGAGTAGAATGTTCCCGGTTGACCCCCGATATGAAAGCTTACGAATGCCAAAATATCCGTAATGTCGGGGTCTTCGGCCATGCGGGGGCGGGCAAGACCAGCCTGGTGGAAGCTCTCCTCTTTAACGCCGGCGTCACCACCCGTCTCGGTTCTGTCGCCGACGGAAACAGCGTGACCGATTACGACCCTGAGGCCATCAAGCGTAAGCATAGCACCCGCGCTACGCTCGCACCGCTCGAACATAACGACTGCAAAATTAATCTCATCGACACTCCCGGTTACATCGATTTTTTCGGCGAGACCGTCTCCGCCCTGCGGGTGGTCGACGGCGCGATCTTTCTTTTTGACGGGGTCAACGGCTACGGCGTCGGTTCCGATATCCTCTGGCAGCTGCTGGAAAAGTACCGTTTGCCGCGCGTTGTCTTTATCAACCGCCTCGACAAGGAGCGCTCCGATTTCCGGACCGCGATGGAAGGATTACGGGCCAAGTTCGGCGCCCGGCTCGCCCCGGTGATGATGCCGCTCGGAGCCGAATCTTCTTTCAGCGGCTATCTCGACCTGACCGACGACAAGGCTTACCGTTTCGAGGGAAAGGGACGGAAAGAAGTCCCGCTCCCGCCGGAGGCGGCGGAGGCGCTCCCGTCATACAAGGAAATGCTGCTCGAATCGCTGGCCGAAGTGGACGACACATTGATGGAGGAATATCTGGAGAACAAGCCGATCTCGAAAGACGAGATACTGGCCGCGCTAAAAAAAGGAACGATCTCGGGGAAGGTGGTCCCGGTGATCGGCGGCTCCGCGACCAAGGACCTCGGGCCGCAGCTGCTGGCGGAAGCGATGGCCAGCTGGCTTCCTGATCCGTGCGCGGGCGAGACGGAAGGGATCGATCCCGCCACCAAGGAGCCGGTCTTGAGGCAACGCTCCGGATCGGAGCCGTTCTCCGCTTACGTTTTCAAGACGGTGAACGAGCCGCACGTCGGCGAGCTGAGCTATGTCCGCGTTTATTCCGGCAAGTTGGCGGTGGGGCAGAACATGCTTAATCCCGGCCGCGCCGTCAACGAACGGGTCGGACAGATCACCATCACCTGCGGCAAGAACCGGAACGAGATTGACCGGATCTCCTGCGGCGACATAGCCGCACTGCCCAAACTGAAGAATACGCGGACCGGCGATACCCTCTGCGAGCCCGCCAGTCCCGTGATCTACCGCGAGACCGAAATGCCGTATCCTTCGGTATCGCTTGCGGTCCGGCCAAAGTCCAAGTCCGACCAGGAAAAGATGGGGCTGGGACTTTCGTCGTTGACAAAAGAGGACCCGACTTTCCGGATGTTCTACGATCCAGAGACGAAGGAAACGGTCGTTTCGGGAATGGGGGACCTGCATCTCGAGATTTTCCTGAAGAAATTAAAAGAGCGGACCGGCATCGAGATCGAGACCGCCCCTCCCCGCATTCCGTATAAAGAAACGATCCATACCCGTTCCAAGGCGCAGGGGAAATACAAAAAGCAGACCGGCGGCCACGGGCAGTACGGCGACACCTGGATCGAGATCGAACCCCTCCCCCGCGGCAAGGGATTCGAATTCGTCGACCGGATCGTCGGCGGGGCGATCCCCAGGAACTACATTCCCGCGGTCGAAAAAGGATTGCGCGAAGCGATGGAGAAAGGGGTGATCGCGGGATATCCGGTGGTCGATCTCAAGGCCACGCTTTGCGACGGTTCCTACCACGAAGTCGATTCTTCCGATCTCGCGTTCAAGATCGCCGCCTCTATGGGGTTCAAGGACGCGTTCCGCGAGGCCAAGCCGTCGGTCCTGGAGCCGATCGTCTGGATCGAAGTGACCGCGCCGGCGCAATACATCGGCGATGTCGTGTCGGACCTGAACAAGCGCCGGGCGCATATTGAATCGGTAAAGGAGGACGGCATTACCGCCCGGGTGCCGCTGGCGGAGATCCAGTCCCTTTCGACGGACCTCCGCTCGTTCACTCATGGCACCGGCAGTTTTTTCACCAATTTCTCCCATTATCAGGAGGTGTTGCCTAAGGTCCAGCAGGAGCTGGTCTCCCGCTATCAGGCAGAGAGGGAAAAAGGCGGCCATACTGAATAGTAGGGCCAAAGGAGGGTTTTTATGAACTCGATCATGGAGCTGGCGAGCAAGAAAGACCTGCTTTTTACGGTGAACGTGCTTTCCGGCAAAGACCTCGACAAGCTGGCGAAATTAGGGTGCGAGATCGCTGATAAGGACGGGATGCATTTTGACGGTTATACGGTCGAGACGCATTCCCCGTTCTCCCTGGAACACGCCAAGGCGACCTTACTTTTTTCCTGAAAAGTAGGTTTCTAGGTCGTCGGCCTCGAGCGTCTCTTTCTCGATCAGCATGGCGGCGATCTCTTCCAGCCGGGGACGGTTAGCGCGCAGCGTTTCCTGTGCCTTCTTATAGCAGCCGTCGATTATCCCCTTGACCTGTGTGTCGATCTCATCGGCCGTTTCTTCGCTGTAATCTTTCATCTCCGCGATATCGCGACCCAGGAATATCTGCCGGTCCTTGCGGCCGAATGTCCTCGGCCCCAGCTCCGACATGCCGTATTCGGTCACCATTTTCTTTGCCAGTTCGGTGGCGCGCTCCAGGTCGTTCTGCGCCCCCGAGGTTATTTCGGTGAAGATCATCTCTTCCGCTGCCCTGCCTCCCAGCATCACCGTGATCTGGTCCAGGATCTCGCTCTTTGAGACCAGGTATTTGTCCTCCAGCGGCAGCGCCAGTGTGTAGCCGAGCGCCAGTCCCCGCGGCAGGATCGATATCTTATGCACCGGATCGGCGTTGGGAAGGATGTTGGATAAAAGCGCGTGGCCGACCTCGTGATAGGCGATGATCTTTTTTTCCTTGTCGGATATCACCCGGCTCTTCTTTTCCGGGCCCGCCATCACCCGGTCCGCCGCCTCTTCCACCTCTTTCATGTTTATCTCTTTCTTGTCGGCGCGCGCGGCCAATATCGCCGCTTCGTTAAGCACGTTCTCCAGATCGGCGCCGGTGAACCCCGGGGTCCGCCTTGCCACCACTTTCAGGTCGACGTCGGACGCCAGCGGTTTGTTCTTCGCATGGATCTTAAGGATATCCTCTCTACCCTTGAGGTCAGGCTTGTCCAGCACCACTTGGCGGTCGAACCGGCCGGGGCGCAGCAGCGCCGGGTCGAGAATATCGGGCCGATTGGTGGCCGCGATCACGATGATGTTGGTCTTAGGATCGAACCCGTCCATCTCCACCAGCAGCTGGTTTAGCGTCTGTTCCCTTTCGTCGTGGCCACCGCCGAGCCCTGCCCCGCGGTGACGGCCGACGGCGTCGATCTCGTCCATGAAGATGATCGACGGGGTCTGCTTCTTCGCCTGCTGGAAGATGCTCCGCACGCGCGCGGCGCCGACGCCGACGAACATTTCTACGAAATCGGACCCGGAAATCGAGAAGAACGGGACCCCCGCCTCCCCCGCGATCGCCCGGGCCAGAAGGGTCTTCCCGGTACCGGGCGCTCCCATCAGCAGCAATCCTTTGGGGATCTTGGCCCCCAGCTTCTGGAACTTACCGGGGGTCTTTAAAAAGTCGACGATCTCCCGCAATTCTTCCTTGGCCTCGTTCACGCCGGCCACGTCCGCGAAGGTAACGTCCACCTTGCCGGACTGAGTGCGGGCGGGCGATTTGCCGAACGACATGGCGGCGTTATTGGCCGACGACGCCTGCCGCATCAGCAGCCACCAGAGCACGCCAAAGAAAGCGAGCGGGAGAACGATCTGCGACAACAGCGCCCACGCCCAACCAGATTCCATCGGCGCTTCCACCTTGATGTCCACGCCTTTGGTGCGGAGGTCGGGAACGAGATCGGGATAATTAAGGGCGCGCGTATGGAATGCGGTGCCGTCCTTTGCTTTGCCGGTGATCATGTCCCCGGCGATCGTCACTTCTTTCAATTTTTGGGAGTCGACCATGGCAAGGAAATCGGAGAACGATATCTCCTCCACCTTGTCGGTCTTGAACAGCGGCGCGAAGATCAATACCGCCAGCACGATCACCAGTCCCCAGAAGACCAGCCCTCTCCAGTTAACGTTCATTTTTCTTGACTTCCTCCCATACCCGGTCCATATATTTTAACCCTAATTCTTTTACTTTAACACCCTTTTCGGCCGCCCGTTTTTCGATCTCCCCGAACCGGCGGGCGAACTTTGACGTGGCTGCCTGCAAGGCCTCTTCCGCGTCGATCTCGGCCTTGCGGGTAACATTGACCACCGCGAACAGCAGGTCGCCGAGCTCTTCCTTGAGCCGGGCGCGAGTCGCCCGCGACCGCTTCCCCTTTTTGGTATTCAGCACTTCCTGGATCTCCTCGGTCTCCTCGCGGACCTTTCCCAGCGCTCCCGCCACTTTATCCCAATCGAACCCCACCCGCGCCGCGCGCCGCTGGACCTTGTCCGCGCGGTAAAGCGCGGGAAGTGACCTTGGCACCGAATCCAGGATGCTTTTCCCGGTCTTCCCCGCTTCCGTTTTCTTTATCTCTTCCCAGCGCTCCCAGATCTCTGATAATTTTTTCGCCTTTTTTTCTCCGAACACGTGCGGATGGCGGCGCACCATTTTGTCCGCGATCATCTTTGCCACGTCGTTGATGTCAAAGGCCTTTTCTTCCCTCGCCATTTCGGCGTGCATCACGATGTGGAGCAGCATATCACCGAGCTCTTCGCAAAGTTTCTGCCGGTCCCCGGAATCGATCGCTTCGATCGCCTCGTAAACCTCCTCTACCATGTACGGCTTAAGGGTTTCGTGGGTTTGTTCTTTATCCCAGGGGCATTTTTTGCGAAGGGTGGCTATAACCTTAACCAGCCGGTCAAAATCCTTCATTTTCATCTATATTATACCATAACTCGACTTCTTTCCGATCACCCGGTAAATGGCCGGGCTTATTGGCCTCATGCAAGTTTTTGGCCCCAGATGCCGATTAAATATATGGAAGGTGGATATAAATTGAGCACGGTCCCGCGCATGGACATAACCAAACAGGTCCAAACCTATCAATTGCACAGCCGCGTCGGCGCGCATCCGGTTCCGATCGGCCAGTTGCAGCAAATAGCGACCGCGCTTTTGTCTGACGCGCGCGGGATCGGCGGTTTGACTTTCAGTGTCGGCAAGACCGCGGTCACGACGCAGGAACTTCCTCAATTTCTCGCTTCATTGAAAATGAATCCCCAGCAGCTTACCAGCGTGATCTACGGGCTTTACAAAGAAGTCCGCGAAAAAGGGACGCTCTCTCCCGGCGCCGACAACATGATCCATCTGGACGAGAGCAAGCTGGCGGCGCTGGCAAAGAGCGATGCGATTCAATCGGAACTTTCACTGCGGGCGCTTTCGATGCAGAGGGGCAAAAGCATCGATCCGCTCTTTGCCCGTTCCGGCTCCCCCAAGCGCGCGGCCAACCTTCCCCCTTCCGTTCCTTACGGCATCAATTCAAATCATACCGCGGACACCATCGTGGCGTCCGACTCCGACGCTCCCGCACCCGCGGCGGAGCACAATTCCGTGCCGCAGCCAAAAGCGCTGTTAAGCTCTGTCCTGGGAGCGTATATTTCAAAGGCGGACATTTCAGAAGCTTGCAATATCCTGTTCCCTGAAGGAGGAATAGCATGAGCGGACATGATCCGATCGCCAAACTGGAAGCGGCGCTGAAGAAATTCTGGAACGATTACGGCAGGACCAACACGGTCAACGCTCTGCATACCGAGATCGTGATCGAGCCTAAATTTTTCCTCAACGGCAAGCTCAATCCCGAAGTGGAGGACCTGCTGATCTCGGTCTACCTGTCCCACACCACCATCGACGACGTAAAGAAAGGAAAGATCTCCCTGCGCGACGGCGTCCTCACCGTAAAGGACCAGCGAGGCAAACCGGTCGCCGAAGTGCGGAAAGTGTCGATGATCCAGGAGTTCACCTCGCGACTCGGGCTTTGATCTCCGCCAGATTTGTTTTTCTGAAGTTGCGGCTGCCGCCGTCCTGATATTCTATTCTCACCATCCCGGCCTTTTCCTTGATCGAACGCGCCCCGGCCGCGATCGCCCTTACTTTTATCTCTATAATATCCATCAAGTTCAGCAGCGGTTTCGGGGCCTCGCCGAACCGGTCGCGCAGCTCTTCGCGGACGTTCTTCAGATCGTCGGCCCGCTCGAGCAGGTTCAATCGCCGGTAGACCGCGATCCGCTGCCTTTCGTCGGCGATATATCCGGATGGGATGTATGCGTCCTCTTTGATATCGATCTCCACCTGGCGCGGCGTCGGTTCCGGGATCCCCTTGATCTCGCGCACCGCTTCTTCCAGCAGTTCGCAATAGAGGTCGAACCCTACCGCCAGCATGTGGCCGTGCTGTTCCGCCCCCAGCAGATTTCCCGCCCCGCGTATTTCCAGGTCGCGCATCGCCAGCTTGTAGCCGGAGCCGAGCGCGGTATATTCCTGTATCGCCTTTAACCGCTCCACCGCGGTCTCGGTGGGGACCAGGTCGGGATGATAAAACAGGTAGGAATAGGCCCTTACCGTGGAACGCCCCACCCTTCCCCGCAGCTGGTAAAGCTGGGCCAGGCCGAACCGGTCGGCGTTGTCGATGATGATGGTGTTGGCGCTCTGGATGTCGATCCCCGATTCGATGATGGTGGAGCAGAGGAGGAGGTCGTATTCGCGCTTGAGGAACCCGACCATCGCCGCTTCCAGCTCCTTCTCTTTCATCTGCCCGTGGCCGATCCCGATCCGGGCGTTCGGCACGATCTTCTTTAATTTCGCCGCCATCGCTTCGATCTTTTCGACGCGGTTGAAAACGTAGTACACCTGGCCGCCGCGGTCCAGCTCCTTTTCGATCGCTTCTCTCACCACCGCCTCGTTCCACGCCAGCACATAGGTGCGCACGGGGGAGCGGTCGAGCGGAGGGGTGGAGATCTGGCTCATGTCGCGCGCGCCGGAAAGGGAAAAGTAGAGCGTGCGCGGGATGGGAGTGGCGCTGAGCGTGATCACGTCGACCGAGCGGCGCAGCTGTTTTAGCCGTTCCTTGTGCGCCACGCCGAACCGCTGTTCCTCGTCGACGATCAGGAGCCCCAGGTCGCGGAACTTTACGTCCTTGGATATAAGCCGGTGGGTGCCGATGACGATGTCGACGCTTCCCGCCGCCGCGCCCGCCAGCA
>Ga0335071_10002168_pt1 | contig 21134 bp, 14 predicted proteins | sample Lox_Sample_15_FD_206724 | JGI IMG/M metagenome (GOLD analysis project Ga0335071, IMG submission 206724) | Soil microbial communities from Loxahatchee National Wildlife Refuge, Florida, United States - Lox_Sample_1.5 | ecosystem: Environmental > Terrestrial > Soil > Wetlands | place: USA...
GCCCTAGTGGTGGTCAACAAGGCCCGTGCGCAGAACACGGGAACCGTAGTTCTACTGACTTTAGCCGGGCCGAATCTCGCGCCGTCCGATTGCCCAATTTCGACGCTGGGCAGAGATCAGTCGTGCTATTGGAACGGGAAGATCGGGTCGCAACCCGTGGCCCTCAAGATCACGCTGCTTCAGCGCGACGGCGGACGGGTCCTGCTTGCCATTCGTACACGCATGTACCATCCCGGAGAAGATATGGGCGCCCTGACCCGCGATGCAGATCCCACCGCGAGGCTTGTAGAGGTCTGGTTCGAGCCGGGCAAGCCCCTGAACTTCGATGTGCCGGAACTCGGCACTTTCACTCTCAAGGGCGAGTGGCTGGACCACATGCCGACGATGGGCGCGCTGGATGCAGCCCCGAACGAGCTTCGATTGGGTAGGCCGTTGCTGTTGAAGGATAAGATTGTAGTGGGCGACCTGTCGAGCAGCATCGGCGGATACTTCAGCCAAGACTCTCCAGATTACGCGATGGCATTCTACGTTCCGGGAGAAGGGCGTTTCTATCTCGCGCAAGTGCCGATGCAGGGTGCCGTGGAAGCGCGCGTCGCGTTCAGCCGAATCTCCTTCGCAGAGGGCGGGCACTCCTGGGAATTGGTAAGCGGCGTGCCTGTCTGCCGCGCCGATCACGTTTGGGTGCTCCACCAGCCTCATTTCAGCATGAAGACCACGGTTCCATTCGGCGGTAATCATGCCGCGTTCGGAAATACGGCGCTGGTCCGAACCGAACCTGGAGTGTGGGTGCCGAAAGAGTGGCCGAAGTAGAGGTGAAATGTGAGTCGCGACACTGACGTGGGGCAACGCTCTGCGCCATGACTAGAATCCGATTTTGTGTCAAGTAGTAGTCGCTTTACTTGATACAAACGGATTTGTGTCCAGTACGCTTGTCACAAAGACCTGCAAGCCCGACCGTGGCGTATCACGAAACTGCGGGTCACAAATGACGAGCGGCGGCGCCGGCACGGGTTTTGCCACGCCCGTTTACCAGAGAATCCATTGCAGCAAAGCAAAGACCGCAGGGGAGACGGCTGCCTTGCATGATCTACTCTGCCTAAATCGTCCGTCGCCCCTCGCAAAGGTTAACCAACTCCGCTAACGCAAGGACCTGAGGCCTTCGACCGCCGCCCTCCCGAATGACTTTGAGAATCTTCGCATTCCGCAATCTGCTCAGGAGCGTAGCGATCTGCTGTTTGCTGGGCATGTGAGGTTGGCGTTCCAGCGCACTGGCCGGAAATATCGGTTGCTGAAACATATAATCCAACAGCGGGACCGAGTAGCGCGAACGTGTAAGTGAAAGGACTTGAAACTTCAAACGCTCGTAAAGTTCCAGGATCTGTCTGGCCTTATTACTATTCTCGCGTGCCTGTTCCGACAGCGCGCTCAGGAAAAACTCCACCCAGTGGTCCCATCCATGCACGCGCTGGCCGAGTCCCCGCAATGCCTGGATATACTCGTCACGGTGAGTTTCCAGGTAAGCGGAGAGGTAAAACATGGGGCGGGAAAGAATCTGCTTTTCGAACAAAAATATCGGCACCATCAAGCGTCCCAGCCTTCCGTTGCCGTCGAGGAAGGGATGCAGAAGCTCGAATTGTCCGTGGACGATTGCCAACTGCACAAGCGGGTCGGGGCGGTCCAGATGGTAGTACTTCTCCCAATTGTCGAGAAACTCCGGCAGGACCTCGGCAGGGGGTGGAACAAACTGGGCGTACTCAACGGGAGTCCCAGATGCGCCAATCCAGTTCTGGACTTTGCGGAACTGTCCCCTATTCTTGTCGCGCCCCCGAACACTGTCCAGAAGTATCCCGTGCAGTGACAACAGCAGATTCAGATTGAAAGGCCGCCGTTTCAATTCCTGCTCTGCCGCCTTCAATGCCCGGCGATAGTTGATGATCTCCTGGATGTCTACTCGCTTTGATTCTTCCGCCGGCTCCTCACCCGCCTCAAATCTCAATACTTCACCGAGCGTGGCTTGGGTGCCTTCAATACGCGAGGACAATACGGCTTCCTGGGTGGTCAGAGGCGAGAGGAGAATTTCGGGGTTGGGCAATCCGTAGAGAACGCCATCGTACTGCGCGAGCGATCGGTTAGCCTTTCCGATCAGCGGGATCAGCCGCTCCCAGTCGAGCGCGACGGGGACCTTTTCTGGTTTCCACGGATGCATCATGTGAGTCTGCACCCCAATCCGGCTTTGTGTCAAGTATTCTCCGCTTTACTTGACACAAATCGAATTGTGACCAGTATGCTTGACGCAAAGATGCGCACGAAACTGCGGTATAAGTTTCGAGAAAATGTGACGGGGCGGGGCGGCCGGAAAAGTCTCGCAACTCCCGTTTACCAGAAGATCCACTGCAGGAGAGCGAATATCGCAAACGAGACGGCCGCCCAGAAAAGGGGGCGCTTGAACAGCGGCACCTTGCCTTCGCTGGGGAGCTTGGTGAAGCCATAAACCAGCCCGGCGAGTTCTGACTCCGGTTTGGGGCGAGTTACCAGGCTTACACCGACGATGACGACCACTGCGACAATGCCCGACCAGAGCAGCCGATACATGCTCTCCGCCATGGACTTGGCGTCCGGAGAGAGCGCCACCCAGGCGAGCTTGGAAGGATCGAGCTTCACCATTAGCCACATGCCGAAGGACGAGAGTGTGCCCAGCAGCAATCCCCAAAATCCCCCCGCGGGCGTGGTGCGCTTCCACATCATGCCAAGAAATACCGTAGCGAAGAGTGGGGTGACGAAGAAGCTGAAGACGGCTTGGGCGTAATCCATGATGCTGGCGTATTGCATTACCAGGTACGCCGTACCGATGCTGACGATGACGCCTAAAATGGTGCACCAGCGGCCCATGGAAACGTAATGCGCGTCGCTGGCGGTCTTACGGAAGAAGGGGCGATAGAGGTCGTAGGTCCAAACCGTAGCGAAGGCGCTGACGTTGCCCGCCATGCCCGACATGAAGCCGGCGATGAGCGCGGTAATCCCGAGGCCTAGCAAGCCCGGACCGCAATAGCGCGCCAGCATGAGCGGCAGCACTTCGTTATAGCTGTGCTGGCCCGGCCCTGCCAGGCCCTCCGGCACCAGTTTGAACGGCAACAGGCCCAGGCCGAGCAAGCCCGGCAGCACCACAATCAGCGGCACCGACATTTTGAAAAACGAAGCGATGATGGGCGCCATTTTGGCATCGCGCAGACTCCTGGCGGCAAGCACCCGCTGCACCACCAGGAAGTCGGTGGTCCAATAGCCCATTGAGCCCATGAGTAGACCGAAGGCCATGGCGGTCCAATGAACTCCCATGGGATTGGTGGTGAAGTGAGCCATGGGCCGCCAAAGGTGCGTGTAATCGCTTTGGGGAAAATTCTGGTGAATGCGCGCGACCAGTCCGGACCAGCCGCCGGCCTCCGTCAGGCCAAGTATCGGGATCAGCAGTGCGCCCAGCCAGATCAGGAAGAACTGGAGCACCTCATTGAATATGGCGGACACCAGACCGCCCAGGGCGACGTAGATTGCCACCGTGATGGAGGAGACCCAGATGCTCAGGTGAATGTCCCAACCCAGCATCAGCTTCATCACCACGGCCATGGCGTACATGTTGATGCCGGACATCAGGATGGTCAGGACCACAAACGACACAGCGCCCACCACTCGCGTCGGTTCATTGAAGCGGAGCCGCAGGTAACCTGGCACGGAGTGGGTTTTGCAAATGTAGTAAAAGGGCATCATCACGACGCCCAGGAAGAGCATGGCGGGGATGGCGCCGTACCAATAGTAGTGCGCGGCGAGGATGCCATACTGGTACGCCGAAGCCGCCCAGCCCATCAGTTCGAGCGCGCCAAGGTTGGCGGAAATGAAGGCGAGGCCGGCCACCCAAGCCGTCATGTCGCGGCCGGCGAGAAAGAAGTCCTGCCCGCTCGCCGTGTAGCGCTTCAAATAAAAGCCGATGGCGAGCACAACAACAAAGTAGATGGCGATCAGGAGGAAGTCCACCCAATGGGTGGAAAGAAGGTTAGCAGTTTGGGCGGGTCCAATGGACAGCAGTGCGAGTGGCAGGCCGCTCGTCATGCGGTGATCCTCACCTTCGTCTCAGCAGCCAATCGGGCATCGCGAAGCGTTGCCGGTTACGACTTCTTCGGCATGTAAGCGTAAACGTAGATGCCACCGATAGCGGTGAGCAACGCTCCCCACCAAATCGCAGGATGCAGCTTGGCCAGCACGGTGGGCGGCGGACTGGAAAACTCGTAGATGCCCGTGCCCAGGATAATAAGACCGTAGATCAGGAGAATGATCCCCACGAAGAACCAGACGGGGATCATGTGGTGTGCCCGCGGAGATGGCTCCGGGTCCACTGGCTCGCCTTTGGCGGTGCTTTCAAGGTTGTCGTCCATGATTTATCGCTCCGGTTCCGGTTTCGGCGAACGCCTGGGTCTATGGACCAAGGTTCAGTCCTCTTCCTACCAGAACACCCACTGAAGAATCAGAAACAGCACTGCCGAGACGCCCGCCCAGAAGATGGGCCGCTTCCACAGGGGCAGGTGTTCTTCGCTTGGCAGTTTGGTGCAGCCGTAAACTAGCCCGGTCAGTTGTTCGACGGGTTTGGGCTTGGTGCAGTAGCTTACCACCACCGTCACGATCACGCAGATCAACCAAGACCACAGCGCTCGATACATATTCTCCGCCATATCCTTGGCATCACGTGAGAGGGCAATGACTGACAGCATCCGGGGATTGAACTTCACCAGCAGAAACATCGTGATGGAGGAGACGCTGCCCGCCAGCAATCCCCAGAAACCGCCGGCCGACGTCGTGCGCTTCCACAGCATGCCCAGCAGCACCGTACCCAGCAGCGGAGCGATGAAGAAACTGAACAGTGCCTGGACGTAATCCATGATGCTGCCGAAGTGCATCACCAAATACGCCGTGCCGATCGAGACGACCACGCCTAGAATCGTGCACCAGCGCCCCATCTTGACGTAGTGCTGGTCCGAGGCGCGCTTGTTGACGAACGGCCGGTAGAGGTCGTAGGTCCACACGGTGGCGAACGCGCTGACGTTCCCGGCCATCCCGGACATAAACCCGGCGATGAGCGCCGTGATGCCGAGCCCCAACAGACCCGGCCCGCAATAACGCGCCAGCATCAGCGGCAAGACTTCGTTGTAGCTATGTTGGCCCACTCCCACCGCACTCTCGGGGACAAGGCGGAACGGCAGCAAGGCGAGGCCCAGCAGTCCCGGTAGGATCACGATAAAGGGGACAGCCATCTTGAAATACGAGCCGATGATGGGCGCCATCTTGGCAGCGCGAATGTCCTTGGCGGCAAAGATGCGCTGGACGACGAGAAAGTCGGTGTTCCAATAGCCGAACGAAATCACCCAGCCCAGGCCCAGCACGATGCCGGTCCAGTGAATGCCCATGGGGTTGCCGGCGAAGTGGCCCATATTCCGCCACAGGTGAGTGTAGTCGCCTTGCGGAAAGTTCTGATGAATGCGCGCCACCAGGCCGGACCATCCTCCGGTTTCCACCAGCCCTAGAATCGGGATGAGCATGGCGCCGAGCCAGATCAGGAAGAACTGGAGAACTTCATTGAAGATGGCCGAGAACAGGCCTCCCAGCGCCACGTAGACCGCGACAGTGATCGACGACACCCAGATGCTGAAGTGAATATTCCAGCCCAGCACCACCTTCATCACCAGCGCCATGGCATACATATTGATGCCCGACATCAGGACGGTCATGAAGGCAAAGCTGAGCGCGCTCAACCCGCGCGTGGATTCACCGTAGCGCAGTTGCAGGTAGCCGGGAACCGAATGGGTGCGGGAGATATAGTAGAACGGCATCAGCACCAGGCCCAGGAACAGGATGGCGGGAATCGCGCCAATCCAATACCAGTGTGTGGCCAGGATGCCGTACTGATAGCTGGCCGCCGCCCAACCCATCAACTCGAGCGCACCGAGGTTCGCCGAGACGAAGCTCAGCCCTGCCACCCAAGCCGTCATTTCCCGGCCCGCGAGAAAGAAATCGTCGCCGCTGCGGGTATAGCGCCGAAGATAAAAACCAATCCCCAGGACCATGGCGAAGTAGACGCCGATGATCAGCATGTCCACGGGGTGCAGCAGAATCAGACTTTTGCCGGCTTCGGCAAGGTCGGGCAGGGCGAAAAACGCGAGCATAGAAATCCTTCGAAAAGAAGCTAGGAGTGAGAAGCTAGAAGCGAGGAGTGCCGAATTGCCGCTTCTATCTTCTCGTTCGTTAAACGGCAGAATCTTATCGCAAGAGACAGAATCTAGGAGCTGAAGTCAGAAGTAAGGAGCACGCGAATTCTAGCTTCTAACTTCTCACTTCTAGCTCCTGGCTTTCTCTTTCCCGGGCTGCCCGTACCACGTGTGATAGCGCGTCCACCACTTCTTCACTTCGGAAGGTGGCAGCATGGTTGGCTTGCCGAACAGCAAAGCCAGGTGTACGGTCTTGCAAACGTCCTCGAGCATCACCGCGGCCTTCAAGGCAGCGCGCGGGTCAGGTCCCCAGGCAAACGTGCCGTGATTCGCCATCAAAATCCCCGGCGCTTGATTCCGGTACTTCACGATGGCCTGCCCGATATGGTCTGCCTGATTATCCACGTAAGGCGCGCAGGGAATCACGTCGCCAAACTCGTCCGCAATGGCGGTCAGATAGGCTGGGATCGGCTTCCCCCGCAGCCCCATGGCAGTGGCGTAATTGGAATGTGTATGGATCACGCCGCCCACCTCAGGGCAGTGCTTGTAGATGTAAAGGTGGTCGGGCAGATCGACGGAGGGGTTCCATTTGCCGCGGAGCTTGCGGCCTTCGAGGTCCGTGGTCACCATGTCTTCGGGGCCCATCTGGTCGTAGTCCATGCCGCTCGGTTTAATGAGCACAATACCCCGCCGGCGGTCGATGCCACTGGCATTCCCGCTGTGCATGGTCACCAAACCACCGCGCCAAATGCCAACATTGGCCTTGTAAACCTCGCGGCGAAGTTGAGCAACGGTCATAGTCCGAAGTCCCGAGTCCGAGCTCCGAAGCCGAAAAACTAAGTCCTTAGTCGTAGGTTCGGAGTCCAGAGTCAAAAAGAAAGTCTGAAACCCGGCGTCCTGAATCCGCAGTCGAGAACCAAGCTCCACCGGCCTGTTCGGATGCACAGCGTCTGAGGGTCAGTTCTTTGACTTCAGACTCCGGGCTTATTTTGCCGCCATCTCACCCTTCAGCGCTTTCAGGCGCTTCATCACATCGTTGCCACCGCGGCCGAAATAGTCATGCAGGAGGTGGTACTCGGCAAACAGGCGATCGTAGATCGCGTGCCATTTGGGGTTGGGCTTGAAGGTGAGCTTCTGCACCCGAGCCATGTGCTTGGCCGCCTCGAAGATCGAATCGTATCCACCCGCAGCCTGCCCTGCCGCCACTGCTCCGTGCATGGCCGACCCCAGCGCTGAGCAGGTTTGCAGCGGGTCTGCCAGCTTGATTTCGCGCCCGCTGACATCGGCAAAAATCTGCATCAGGAGCCGATTCTTTTCCGGCAAGCCGCCGCACGCCACCAGTTCATTGACGGTGATGCCTTTGGACTCGAAGGCTTCGATAATCGTACGCGTGCCGAAGGCGGTGGATTCAATCAGGGCGCGATAGATTTCTTCTGCCCGCGTGGCCAGGGTCATACCCAGCAGCACGCCCGTCAAATCCACATCCACCAGCACGGAGCGATTGCCGTTCCACCAGTCGAGCGCCACCAGGCCCGACGCTCCCGGCTTCAGTGCCGCCGCGCGCTTCTCAAGCACGGCTTGGAAGGGGACCTTCAGCTTGCGTGCCTCTTGAAGGATGTAGTCGGGCACGCCGTGCTCGAAGAACCAGGCAAAGATGTCGCCGACGGCCGACTGCCCTGCCTCGTAGCCCCATAGGCCGGGGACGATGCCATCCTCCACCGTGCCGCACATGCCTTCCACCATTTGCCGCTCGGTGCCGAGCAGCATGTGGCAGAGCGACGTCCCCATGATCATCACGAGCGTGCCGGGCTTGGTGACCGTGCAAGCTGGAACGGCGACGTGGGCATCGACGTTGCCGATGCCCACCGGCGTCCCTTCCTTAATACCCATCTTCTTCGCCCAGTAAGCTGTCAGGCCGCCCGCATTGGCGCCCAGCGTGACGTAGTCCTCTCCAAGCTTTTCGGCGACCACGTTTTCCATGCGTGGATCGAGGGCGCGGAAGAATTCGCGCGAGGGGAATCCTTTGCCCTTCACCCACATCCCTTTATAGCCGACGGTGCAGGCGTTGCGCTTCTCCACCCCGGTCAGTTGCCAAACCAGCCAGTCACCCGCTTCGATAAAGCGATCCATGGCGCTATAGATGGCCGGCGCCTCGTCCACCACTTGCAGCAGTTTGGAGAAGAACCACTCGGAGGAGTACTTGCCGCCATAAATGCGGATGAACTCCTCATCCCGCTCGCGCCCGATCTGGTTGATGCGATTGGCTTCTGGCTGCGCGGCATGGTGCTTCCAGAGCTTCACCCAGGCATGGGGATTCTTGCGGAACTTGGGGATGGTGCAGAGCGGCGTGCCGTCCGCCTTGACCGGCATGGGTGTGGAGGCGGTGAAGTCCGTGCCGATGCCGATGATGTCTTCCCCCTTCACACCGGCATCCTTCAGCGCTTTGGGGACGGCCTTTTCGAGAATCAGTAGGTAATCGAGCGGATTCTGCAAAGCCCAGTCGGGCTCGAGTTTCGGCCCGCCCGGGAGGCGGTCGTCAATCACGCCGTCCGGATAAGGCACCACGGCGGAAGAGATCAGCTTGCCATCACGCACGCGCACTACCACGGCGCGCCCGGACTCGGTTCCATAATCGATCCCCAGCACAAAACGGTCCTTCGCCATCGTAGCCTCCTCAGCCGCCGACGCTCTCTTGAGGTTTGTCTCACGCGGCAGGCGCACCACTGGCGCGTCGGCATTACAGGCCGACCATCATCACTGAGTCTGCGGCCGAGCGCAAGAGGGAAATGAGCGACCACGGGAAGGGGACGCAACTCAAGCGCGCCCCCATCAGGACAGGCTCAAGGCCGGAAACGCCGCCTGCTCCCAACAAGGAGATTAGGCAGCTTCGAGGACTGCCCAGGCGTGTCCGTCGGCGGGGAGAACGAATGAAATGCGGTGGCGCAAGGGAGCCAGTTTCTGGGCGAGCAAGCGCAGGTCTTGCGGTTCGGCGCGGGTGCCGTCCGCCACGACTACCTTCACCTGGGCATCGCTCCCGTGCAAGTGAGCCAGGATGCCGTCGGCGAGCCGGCGCGCACTCGCGCGGTCGAGCGCGCCTTCAATCTCGACCAGCGTGCTGCGGACCGCCCGCTCAATGCGGACGCGCAAGGAGCCCAACTCGCCCGTGCGCAGCGCCCAGGAAGCGGTGTGGTAACTTCGGCGCACGAGCTTGGGATGCTGAAAACGGTCATGGCGCAGGGTGAAGCCCGTCCAAGCGGCCGCCGCGGGCGCCGCTAGCGAAAGCAGGCGTGATTTCAGGCCGGGCGCCCCGAGCGCCGCGCGAACCTCCGTTTCCAGCCGGGCGGCGGCTTCCGGCGTCGGGCCGGAGCGCTTGGCGACGCGGAAAAGCGGGTAGGCTTTCCGGAGATCCTCCGCCCAGCGCGCCGCTTTGGCCCGCATAAAGGCGGAGCTGGAATCGTGATAGCGTTTCCACCCCTGGAACCAGACCTCCAGCGAGCGCAAGATGGAAGGACCATTCAAGCGGAAGTCCGCCTCGAAACACTCCTGCTGCAAAGCCTCGATTTGGCTGGCCGTCATGGAGGAATGCTCCACCATTGAGGAGAAACCATCGCAGGAGCGGTAGTAGCGCGCGACGTCCTCGTCATCCTGCAAGTTGACCTGCAAGCGTCCTTCCTTCATGACGCGGTCGAAGAACGGCGTGCCCGGCGTGGGACCGTAAATCAGAAACTGGGCGTAGGTGGGCCGCAGCGCTAGAAACGCCGCCAACTCCTCCCGAATGACTTCGGGAGTGTGGTAATCGAACCCCAGAATCATCGAGGAGAGCACCGTGATGCCGTGCGAGCGTAATTCCGGAATCAATTCCTCCACCGGCTTGCCCTGTTGCTTGGCGAATCCTGCGCGCTTTCCCTCGTACCCCACCCACACCCCATCCACGCCGGTCTCGAGAAGTTCTTGCGGGGTGAATCGGCTGAGGGCCTTGACGGAAGCGAAGGCGAAGATAGAGAGCGGCGTGCCACGTTGCAGGACCAATTCACGCAGCCGGCTGGCGCGATCCTTGGCGAGCAGGAAATCTTCGTCCAAAATCGCCATGCTCATGCCGGGATCGATCTCCAGATAGCGCTCGATGACACGGAAGATGTCATCGCCGGTGGGAAGCAGCCGAATGTGCCGCCGCTTGAAGAAGTGCGACGTGGAACAAAAGTCGCAGCCGTTCGGGCAGCCCAGACCGGCGAAGATCATTCCGGTGCGATCCATGGGAAGGGAAAATACCCGCAACTGGAGGGTGACCAGGGGATGATCGTAAGGCATCGGGCGCGGCCGCTCGCCCAGCAACGCCCGGAACCAGGCGACACCTTCTTCGCGGCAGATGTGGTCGCCGTAAGGAGCAAGTTGCGCGTCATCCAGAACCGTGCCGTAACCACCCAAAACGATTTTGGCGGCGGGCGCGTGTTTACGCACCAGCGCCACCGCCTCCTTCATGCGATGAAAGGTAACCAGGTTGAAAGAAATGCCGACGTAGTCCGGGCCCTTACGAAGTTCGCGCACCAACTCCCGGTGCGATGGGTATTGGAGCACCACCGTGGGCGCGTCCAGGTTGGCGGCAATGTAGTCAAGCGCAAAGGTGAAGTTCACCGACCGGGGACTGAAGACGCCCTGCGCGCGGGTGATCTGTCCGTGGAGTACTTCATAGCCCACGCTGGCGCCGTCGCCATGGGCGAGGCCGATGGGGCGGCAAATACTGGTCAGCAGAACTTTGGGTGCGCGCGCGGATTGGCTCCCTTGTCCCCCTTTGACCACTTTCCCCGTCAGTGCGCTTGATCCGGTTCCCATGCCTTTGTCCATCCTTATCTCAATCGCCGATTCGGCCTTTCATCGCGAGTATCAGCAAGTTCCGGCCCAACCCCAAGGAACGTTGGCCGCCTGCGCCAAGCCATAACAGGGTGCGAAAAAAGCCGCAGGGGGCGGGCTCAGGTCTTTCCACAGCCTGATTAGCGCTCAGCCGGGGCTCGCCAAGACAAACCAACGGTCAGATAATCAGACTTCGCACGCACGTGGATCTGCGGTCCTACATCCGCGGCTCTTCCGGTGTTCAGATCGGAAAGTTCACATGGACTGGCGGCCGGAGGGCGGTCCAACCATCGCAGACGCGTGGCAATAATGTACTTGGCCTTGCGCTCAAACGCAACCACCGAATAATTTCGGGAGAGGCGCCAACCCGAATTTCACCCCCTTTTGGACGTGCCTGTTCCCGACGAGTACGAGATTCAGGCGTGTGCGCCTCGCCGTCGAACGCCGAGGTTCTCCACCCCTTGGCCGCATTGGGGATGGAGACGCTCACCCGAGTAGTGCCGGTTCTGACGCCGCCGCGAGGCTCGCCGCCATGGCTACCACCGTTTGCAGGATTGAAGAAATTGCTCGGCGCAGGAAATTTCTCCCCTTCGCTCCGGGACTACATAACGGCCTGATTCTAATGTATCTTATTGTTTATCAGATGCTTACCCAGTAATCACTAGTGGCCATTAACCTGCCTGCGGTCCAGTAACACCCTCAAGACAGAGAGTCAGGAGGACCTCATGAGTGACGAGAGAACAGCTGAACCCCAAGAGCCTACCCCCGAGCAGGGTTTGGAGACCGAGAACCTACCACGAATGGTCTATCGCGAGAGCTCTTCTACATCCACCGGTCTCGAGATCGCCTTGGCGGTGTTGGTTGTGGTAGCCGCGATGGCTGCGGGCTATGGCTGGCTGCAGCACGATTCCGCGCAACGGCTTGCTTCTGAGACCAGCGCGCTGCGTACCTCGCTCGACCAAGCCAAAGCCCAGGACGCTGCTTTGATAGACAAGGTTAATGCGCTGACCACCGTCCAGGCTCAGGCGCAGCAGCAGGTTGCCCAAGCCCAGGCACAGGTGGAGTCGACGAAGGCTGCGCCGGTGCGCCCGGCACCGCGCCGCGCTTCCGCTAGTCGTACGGGCGACCCGCGTTGGAAGCAACTCCAAAACCAGCTCGGCAACCAGCAAAAGCAATTGGCGGAAAACCAGAAGCAACTGGCCGAGGATGAAAAGCGCATCTCCGAAACCCAGGCCAACCTGGAGCAAGCCAAGTCCGAATTGGCCGGGAACATCCAGTCTGCCCGCACCGATCTTGGCGGGGACATCGCCCGCAACCACGACGAACTGGTGGCGCTGGAGAAGAAAGGCGAGCGCAACTACTACGAGTTTAATTTCGGAAAGTCCAAGGCTTATCACCATACTGGGCCGGTCAGCCTCGCGTTGCGTAAGTCCGACGCCAAGCGCCAATACTGTGACCTTCAGATGCTGATTGACGACCGGGAAATTGCGCGCAAACACGTCAACTTGTACGAATCGCTCACGTTTTACCCGGAAGGTTACGCCCAGCCGCTGGAGGTTGTGGTGAACCACATCGACAGGGATTCCGTTCAGGGTTACGTAAGCGAACCCAAGTACCGTGCTCCGCGTCCGGCCACCTCGCCCAGCCCCGCCGCCAACAACTCTACGGAGGGTGCACCTGCTTCTCCAGCGCCAGCCACCACTGCCAATCTTGAGCATCGCGCGGAGGAAGGGCACTAGGCGGTCCGGGTAGGGTACAGGTTCACTTGGGTGCTTCCCGAGTACACGATTGGAACGGCGCTTGCTTCAACCTGCGCAGCGAGCCGCTTTCGCTCAGCGACATCGTGTCTGATTTTCGGGAGGCAGGTCATGAGTATCCTGACGGGCATGGGTTCAGCTTGGGCTGTGATTACGCTGGTGTTTTTTGTTCTGCTTCTTTACCGCCGCAGCCTTACCAAGAACGAAACTGATTGGATTCCGCTAACCGACGATGCGAAAGAAGAGTCGGCGATTCAAGCACAAACCATCACCGAGATGAAGACGCGGAAGTTGAACATCCCGATCCGCACGCTGGGATTTCTTTCGCTGGCCATGCTGCTGGTCATCGTCGGATTCTGGTTGTTCCAAACCTTGTTTACGCCACCACCAATGCCGCAGTAGCGGTGCAGGCAGGCGTGCGTGGAAAGCGGCGCAATGCCTCGCAGTGTTGCGCCTTCTCGCACTATTGCCTGCCCCAGGCGCGCCTTACGACTCCTTTGCCCCCATTTGAGGCCCTCATTCGGCCCTTCCTTGCGTGAAGGGACCCAGACTCAGTCGGCAGTCCAACGTTCGGGTGCCGGTACCGCCTTGTCCCGCACTCTTATCCGGGCGCGGCGCAAGGGCCGAAAGGCGCGTCGTCCGGCCCTTGATGAAAGCGATAAATTCCTCTATAATTGTGGCTTAGCGTGGGCTGATCATCTCGGCGAGCTTCGTGGCGGGCCGCGTCGTGGGGTAGCGGAGAAACGTCTCGCCTGCCGCTTGCATCCAACAGCGCGGAACCTTCCTGCGTCCGGAGCAGATCCGTTTGAGTGCAGAGGTAAAGAGCCCTTCGCGGCTCGTGGCGGTCGATCTTGTGCGTGTAATGGCGATGGTCCTGATGGTTCAGGGCCACACGCTGGACGTTCTGCTTGCCCCTGCCTGCCAATACGCCCGCTGGTACAACTGGTGGCTGTTCTGCCGAGGCTTTACCGCTCCGGTGTTCATGATGCTGGCGGGACTGGGCTTCTCCTTCGCCACCTTGCGCCATTGGGATGAGCACTTGGTGTTTGGCCCCACGGTGGTGCGCCGCTTGCGCCGCTTCAGCTTCTTCATCCTGCTGGGGTACTCGCTACGGATTCCCGTCCGTTCGTTGCTGCACGACCTTCCCACGGCAACCCCCGAGGCGTGGCAGCGCTTCCTGCAATTCGATGTTCTGCAAACCATTGGTTTCAGCCTGGTTGTGCTGCAACTGCTCGTGTGGCTGGCCAAGACTCCGCAACGGCTCATGGTTATCGCCGGTACCACGGCCTTGACAGTAGCCCTCGTCGCTCCCTGGGCGTGGAACAGCCCGCTGGTGAACTCCCTGCCACTCGTGGTGAGGTCCGCTCTGATTGGAACCGCCGGTTCGCTCTTTCCCTTGCTTCCCTGGTCGGCATATATCTTCCTCGGTGCCGCCCTGGGGACTTTGTATGTGACGGTCGGCCAATCCGACCCCGTCATCCTGCGCCGGGCCATTCCCTTCGGACTGTTGCTGCTGGCGGCAGGATTCGCCCTCGAACCCTTGGCGCACCGGATCTATGGCGAAGTGAATTTCTGGCCCACCACACCGCACCTGTTCGTCACTCGGGTGGGTTTTGTAGTCGCCGCCCTGGGGCTCGCCACGTTTGTCGAGCATCTGCTTCCCATCGCACCGCGCACCGCGCAGGCACTGGCGGAAGAATCCCTACTGGTCTATTTTGTGCACGTCGTGCTTCTCTACGGGTCAAGCTGGAACCCCGGCATCAAGCCCTACCTCGGCTCCACGATGGGCTTGGCCCAAGCCTACCTGTTTGTACTCGCCCTAGTGAGCGTGATGTTGACGCTGGCCTTTTACTGGAACCGCACGAAACGACAGCACCCGCTCCCCAGCGCGCTCGTGCGCGCAGCGGTGATCGGAGCGGCTGCGCTGGCCGTCGCCTGAGCCCGTCCCAAGCGTCGAGCGTTTTGTCCGGATGACGGCCAAAAGCCGCCTAGACGCCACATGGCGTAAATCTGCGTTCAAGTTCACTACTTTGCCCTCATTTGGTGCACCTTTGCTGTCATTGAATCTGAGAGTACGTCACTGCTCGCTTTGTTTTCAATAACATCGTGGGATCGCACTTCATTCTTGGGGGTATTTGCGCTGGGGCGAGAGAGCACCGAGTTTATCGTTGTCAGGGGAGCGACAGCAGGTGCCGGCTCGGCGGGGGATTTCACACAAAACGCGGGTCGTTGTCAGCTCAGGGGTGCAACCGGGAAGCGCGAAGTCCCCGCCGCCGGGATCTCCCAGCGACGGGGACTTGCGCAGGATTAGAAGCCGCTCGTTACAAAAGGCGGCCGCCGATGGCCGGTTTCGTTGATGCTGCCGGACGGCCACCGTCGGGATGGAGGCGGAGTAGTGCCCACCCGGAAGACCTGGGTCGGCACGGAAGTGGAGTCGGTGTCCCGCCGCAGAATGGTTGAGAGCCGCGTGTTCGCAATCATTGACGCGGTGTTCGAATCGAATCCCTGATTCAGCCAGAAGAAGCGGTCGCCGCTCCGCAGCGCCTGAAATTGGCGGGCGATGATGGCCTGGAACGTGGGCCCCGCCTCCGCGCCGGGAGCGTGGTCCTCCGCCAGCCCGCCGATGAACAGATCGAGGTTGTTGACGGTTCCATAAACCCTCTGAAGATTAGCCTGTAGCATGGCATCGCTGGTTACGTCTCTGAACGACGTATAAGCGGACATCCCGAGCGACTGCCGAGTCTGGTTCAGCGTGCCCAAGCCCACATCCCTTTCGCGTTGAATGTCAATCGCGATGAGGTCCACTTCATCCACGTCTCCGCCCACCAGTGGCGCGAAGAGCAGATTGCGCAGGGTGGGGACGCAGTAGACATCGGTGGCCTGGGAGTTGTCCGCGGTGACGCCGCGCAGCAGCGCGTCGATGCCATTCTGCTCGTCCTGCTGCGGCGTATTAAAGAACGCCTGCGCCAGCGACTCGGTAAACACGACGTTGCCCTGATTGTCGAGTCCCGTTTGGTCGTCCGACACTTCCGAATGCCCAACCCGGAAAGCGGCCGTGGTGAATTCCTGTATCGCCTGTGCGTTCACGCTCGAATCGTATCCCTGATATGGCCCCAGCACGTTGCCGATCAGCAGCGGCAGATATTCCTGGTAGACGATGTTCTGATACTCGGCGGTGGTAATCGCTTTCGCCATATCGTAGAGCTGATCGCCCGACCAGTTCGGATGCTGCGCGGCGAGTTGACCGACCCAGTAGTTATGCTCGCGCATGAACAGCGTGGTGGTGGCGGTCAGCTCGGGATTCTCCGTCACGCGCGCGTCGCCGGAGACAAAGGAACCACCCACAACGGGCAGCGCCTGTCCGTTATCGGAGGTGGCCAGCGTACCGTCGGCGTTGCGCAGGCTCGCGGCCGCATCCGAGCTGGACCCGTACAATTGCGAGAGATCGAGGTAACCGGCCACCGTATTGACGATGGTATTCGTTGCCGAATTGCGCATGTCGCGGGTCATCGCGATGCTGGTTCCGGCCGCAAACGCCGGGTCGCCGCGTGGCACGGTGATGTTGATAGAAGCGGTCGTAGTCGGCGTTTCCTCGAGGTCGAGATCATGATCCACGAATTGCCCAAAGACATAGAGCCACGCCGACGCCACCGGATCGTCCGTCTCACCGCTCTGGCCATTGGCGCCGGTGCCTCCGGCTATGACGTTGCTGATGGTGCGGGGATTAGGGCCCTGCACCATGGCGTCGTCAGTGCCGCTGACGAAATTGAGCGGCGCGATGGCGATCTCCGGGCTGTTTGGAACCGCGTCAAATGCCGGGTTCACGAGGTTGTTGTCGGCGCCACCGATGGGACGGAAATCGTTCAGTAGCGCAATGGGCGGACGACTGGTGCTGGGGTTCGCGCCCGTTTGTGCCCAGGCCGTCGCCCCGAACTGAGCGAGCGGTCCCGTCGCGACTCTGAGGAAAACGCCGGCGACCGCGATAAGAGTTATAGCTCTGAGGTACTTCATGCAACTTTGCCTCCCGTTGAATTTCGGACGCGGCTTTGAAGCCAGTTCCGCGCCGTCTTCAGGCTCAGTGCACCACGCCATCATGTAAAGCCAGCGCTCCGGGGCAGGAATCATCAGCAGGACCAACGGGTCCGCGAACAGGAACGGGCGGTCGAACCTTTTTCGGCACCAATTGTGATGGCACAAAGCCTCTGAGACTTGGAATTGTAGAGGCGCGGTGCGGGAACGTCATGTTAAGGAGTGTTAAGTTTTCCCGCAGGTGTGGTTGACCGGCTCGCCTGGGCGGGGTATCTTTTGGGTGGGGGCATGAAACCAAATTGCCGCAAGGTTTTCACCGACTGGGTCCTAGCCGGCGTGATCTTCGTGGTTTGCGCCGTGCTGACGGTGCTGCAGTATGGCTGGACGGGGCAGTTGGCGCGGGCCGAGGTGCGACAACGGCATGCCGATTTGGAGGACCAAGCGGTGGCGATGGCGCGGGCCTTCGACACCGCGCTGCAGCGGCATTGCATGATGCTGCTGCCCGACCGTACCGCAATTGAAGCCGGCGATTTGCCGGGCGCCTTTCTGGCCCGGTTTCGCGCCTGGAAAGCGGTTCCGCGTCCCCCTCTGTTTGCCCGTCTCGCTTTGGTGCTGCCTGAGTTCGACCGCCCGAGGTTGTTTGAACTCGACCAAATGGCGGAGAAGCTTCGGCCTATCGATTGGCCGGTCGCATGGAACGCGCTCGAAGACAACCTGGCGCGCAAGCGCACGGTGGGTTCGCCTCCCTACTTCGATCCCACGGGCACGTTGGTGGAGTTTCCCATTTTCCGCGAGTTCCCCTCGCGCGGCGGTGAATTGGGTTGGGTGATCGTCCAGCTCGATCTCGATTACGTCCGCAGCGTCTGGCTGCCGGAGTTGGTCCGGACCTATCTTGAGCTGGGAAAGTGGACCGTCAATGACGCGCGGGTGCTAACCTCCGCCGAACCGCCGGGTGCGCTGTACTCGCTGACCGGCGGCGCACCGAGCGGGCCGTCGTCGCTGGTCTCGGTCCGGTTCAACCACTTGGGCCGCATGCCGGACGACTGGCGCGAGCCGCCCTCGAGCCCGCACTGGACTTTGCAAACTTGGTGCCGGCCGGGGGCATCGGAGGCGATTGCGGCCGCGGCGCGCTGGCGCAACTTTGCCGTGGCACTGGTGTTGAACCTGCTGATGCTGGTGACGGGCATGATGTTGCTGGCGCAAATGCGCCGCGCCCAGCAATTGGCGGAGGCACGGATGCAATTCGTGGCGAGCGTCTCGCACGAATTCCGTACGCCGCTGACCGTGATTCGCGGTGCGGCCCACAATCTGCGGCGGGGGATTCTGCATTCGCCCGCGCAGATCAAGCAGTACTCGCAACTGATCATGGAGCACGCCGACGACTTGGCAGAAATGGTGGAACAGACGTTGGCGTTGGCGGCGGCAGCCAAGTGCGGCGCCCTGGTTCTGCCGCAGCCTCTTGCCCCCGCGCGTTTGCTGGAGGAAGCTCTGGCCGCTACCGCGCCGGAGGTATGGAGCGCGCATTGCACCGTGGAGGTGGACCTTCCGCCGACGCTGCCTGCCATCGTGGGCGACCCACTAGCGCTGCGCCAGGTCTTCCAGAATCTGTTGAGCAATGCCGTCCGGCACGGTGGTCCGGGCGGCTGGATCGGTATTACGGGCACGAGCGATGCCTCCCGCCTGCCCCTGATGGTGGAGATTCAGGTGGCCGACCACGGACCGGGCATCCCCGCCGAAGAGCAGGCGGAGGTTTTCGAACCGTTCTTTCGCGGCGCCTCTGCCCAAGTCGCGCGCGTCCGAGGCAGCGGTTTGGGACTGGCGCTGGTGCGCGAGATCGTAGAAGCCCACGGCGGTACGGTTTCGGTTTGCAGCGCGGTGGGCGCGGGCACCACTTTCAAGGTGCGGCTGCCCGCTTCTACCGTGAAACGAGAGCAATGAGTTCGCGGATTTTACTGGTTGAAGATGAGCCGGGAGTGGCGCTGGTCGTCGCCGACTTGCTGCGCTCCGCGGGCCATGCGGTGGAGGTGGCCGCGGAGGGGATCGAGGGTTTGGAGCGGGCGACGGCCGAGCGCTTCGACCTCATGGTGCTCGACCTCATGCTGCCACGCCTCGATGGGCTGGAGCTCTGCCACGCCGTGCGCGAACGCGGTTTCGACGGAGCCATCCTGATGCTCACCGCCAAGGGCCAAGTGTCTGACCGCGTGAGCGGCCTCCGTACCGGCGCAGACGATTACCTGGTGAAGCCGTTCGATTCGGACGAACTGCTGGCGCGCGTCACCTCGCTTCTGCGGCGTGTCCACAAAACCGATTTGACCCCGGTGATGGACTTTAAGTTTGGCAAAGTGCGGCTGAACTTCGCCGAAGAGAAATTCAGCCGCGCCGGCAAGGTGCTCGATCTGGCAGCAAAAGAAACCGACCTGCTGCGGCTGCTGATCAACCGCCGCGGGCAGGTGGTGTCGCGGCCCGAAATCCTGAAGCAGGTATGGCGAAACCAGCAGTTCATTACCGAGCGCACGGTGGACGTGCACATCGCCTGGCTGCGGCAGAAGCTGGAGGACGACCCCCAATCGCCGCGCTATATCCTGACGGTGCGTGGCGAAGGGTATTGTTTCCGCCGCTGAACGTGCGCGGCTACGCCCGTAGCAGACCGCACGCCGCGACCGGCGTCACCCACTGCTTCTATTTTTGGAGTTCGCCGAGCGTTGCCAGGACCTCGTCGCTGTGCTCGGGCGGCTTTACGCCTATCCACACCTTCGCGATTTTGCCTTGGGAATCGATCAGGAAGGTATTGCGCTGGGCCATTCCGTTGTCACGCAAGGAGCCGTATTCGGCCACTACTTTCTTGCCGGCGTCGGCGAGAAGCTTGAAGGTCAGGCTTTGTTTCGTACAGAAATCTTTGTGGCTTTCGGCGGAGTCTACACTTACGCCAACAATGACCGCGTTCTTTTCCTCGTACTTCGACAGATCACGTTGGAAGTTATGTGCCTCGATGGTGCATCCCGGTGTGTTGTCCTTGGGATAAAAGTAAAGGACAACCCACTTGCCGTGAAAATCGCTCAAGCTTACCGTGCTGCCATCCTGCGACGGCAGCGTGACCGGGGGAGCCTTCTGGCCGACTTGCGGAAGTTCGCCCGCCGTGGCCAGCGAAAGTGCGAACAGCCCGCACGTTGCACCCAAAGTGATGAGACGAGTGACGTGGTACATATCCATTTTTGTGGTCTCCTCAGCCCTTGTGGTTAAGATACACGTTTTTCTGAGAATCTCGCAACTCCGGTTGGAATAGGCCCCGCGAGTTAAGGAGTCACGCTGCGGTCAAGAATGGCGGAGGAGTGCTGAACACCGCACACCTCCGCATTGCCAAGCGCCTCCACCGCAGCGGATGAGCGGTCGAGCGGTTCCGCCAACGAGGTTCTCAGTCGAAGGGCATGAAGGGCTTCGTAGGTTTCGAAGAACTGCACGGCGACCTGGCGCCAATCGTGCCGAGCGGCCACCTGAAGAGCGCGTTCCGCCTTGGCATACGTCGCCGAGGGATTGCTTAGCGCTTCCAGCACTGCGCTCGCAAAAGAGCCCGGCTCAGGCGGGGCGAGCCAGGCGCAATCTTCATTGGCATATTCGAGCACCCCACCGGCGTTCGGGACCAGCAACGGCGTGCCGGATGCCATCGCTTCGAGTGGAGCAATGCCAAACGGCTCACGGTGATTGGGATGGACCACCAGATCGACACTGGCGAGCAAACGGGCCATTTCCGCCGGACCCTCCACGTGCCCAATTAGACGGATCCGACCATCCGAACGGACAGATTGTCCGCGCAGCCAAGGCTCCAAAGGCCCGCTCCCTGCCAACAGCAGGCGGCAATCCGGTATGGGACGCCCGGGGACGTGATTGGCAGAAACATGCCCGCAGTCCGTCAGTTTCTCCATCATGCTTACCAGCAGGGCCAGGTTCTTCTCGGGGGAAAATCGACCAGCGTAGAGCAGCCAGGCCGTCCCACCATTCCCGCCCACCTCGCGCTGGAGCCGCGCCCGCCATTCGGAGTCACGATGCTCAGGTCCCAAATGACCGGCATGGACTCCCATCGGTAGCACAAAGAGCCTGCCCTCCGCCCCTGGCCACACCGAGGATAGCTCTCCGCCCACGTAGTGAGAGACCCCGATGTGGAAGTCGAACAGCGGTCCGTAGATTTTCTTCATGTACAGCGCGGAAAGGCGGCGCGCGGTGGCCGAGGCGGTGATGAAGCTTTCCACGTTGTCGTCCA
>Ga0335071_10002169_pt1 | contig 21134 bp, 19 predicted proteins | sample Lox_Sample_15_FD_206724 | JGI IMG/M metagenome (GOLD analysis project Ga0335071, IMG submission 206724) | Soil microbial communities from Loxahatchee National Wildlife Refuge, Florida, United States - Lox_Sample_1.5 | ecosystem: Environmental > Terrestrial > Soil > Wetlands | place: USA...
CCCCGCCGATGGTTCCCCGCCGGAGTTCAACTCCCCGGAAAGAACATCTGCTTTGACCGGGGCCGCCGGGCCGCACGTGAACTGGCTTTTCGTCGATCTGAATTCCTATTTCGCCTCGTGCGAACAGCAGGCGCGCCCGGAACTGAGAGGCAGGCCGGTGGCCGTGGTTCCGATGATGGCCGATACAACTGTTTGTATTGCAGCTAGTTACGAGGCAAAGGCATTCGGGGTCAAAACAGGCACCGTTGTCGCCGAGGCTAAAAGAATGTGCCCGGAGCTGGTGCTGGTCGAGGGGCGGCACGAGCTCTACACCGACTTTCACCATCGCATTGTGGAGGCCGTGGAGAGCTGCCTTCCTGTCACGGCGGTTTGTTCGATTGACGAGATGGCCTGCCGCCTGACAGGGCGGGAAAGACCGCTGCTGGCCGCGATGGAGCTCGGCCGCCGGGTGAAAGCGACAATTCTGGAGCGTGCAGGCGAGATGCTGCGCAGTTCCGTGGGAATTGCGACGAATCGCTACCTGGCCAAGGTCGCCAGCGATATGGAGAAGCCCGACGGGCTGGTGGCGCTGCCGCAGGATCTGCTTCCCCATGCGCTTCGGCGGCTTGGACTTCGCGATCTGCCGGGAATTGGCGCGCGCACTGAAAAGCGGCTGAACGAGAAGGGCATCCGCACGATGGACGAGTTGCTGGCGCTCGATTGCGAGCGGGCCGGCCAGCTGTGGGGATCGGTGTGGGGCGAGCGGCTATGGCACTGGCTGCGCGGTGAGGACTTCGAGATGTCGGAGCACGAGCATCTGAAGTCCATCAGCCACCAGCACGTGCTGGCGCCGGAGATGCGGAACCCGGAAAAAGCGTGGGCCGTGGCTCACAAGCTGTTGCACAAAGCGGCCATGCGCCTGCGCGCGAACGATCTTTGGGCGAGCGGCATTGGGCTCGCAGTTGGATTTGCCGCGCCGCGCGCGAAGAAAGGGCCCGGAAAGGGCGGCGGCAAGGAGCCGTCCGCAGAGGCACCGATTCCGGTGGCGACCTTTGGCGTGCCCACGCGGGGCTGGCACAGTGAGCTGAAGCTGAGCGAGTGCCAGGACAATGCGACATTGATCTCCGCACTGAAACGGTTGTGGGATTCGCGGCCTTCAGGGCCGCAGTACAACCAGCCTTATTTCATCGGCGTGCATCTGAACGAGCTTGTTCCGGGTCGGCTGCACTCGCTCGACCTATTCGAGAACCTCGAAGGCGAGCGCGATCGCAAACGGCTGCTTGAAGTCATGGACAAGATCAACAACAAATACGGCCTGAGCACGATCGCCCCCGCCACCATGCTGACCGCCTACAGGGCCGCGCCCACGCGGATCGCGTTCCACAGCATTCCGGAGCTGTTTTGAAGGTTGAGACAAAGGAAGAGTGATCGGAAACAATGCCTTTAGCAACTTACCTTAACTCAAATTTAAGGATACGGCCTCTATAGTGGTGTATCCGGACCTACGATTCCTATCGAACAATAGCGCAGGAATTTGCTCTGGGATGAGAATCATTATGACGGCCGGTCAGGAGATCGCATGAATTCTCGCAGGTTCAGCTCGAGTTGTTACTTATTGGCTCTTGTCGCTCTGATTGCCAAGCCAAGTGTTGTTACGGCCGCCGCAGCCGACAGCGGAAAACTACGCGCCGGTGCGGCCCGCGTGGAAATCACCTCGCTGGTGAAGGCGGATCTGCCGGCTACGGGTAAGTATGAGCAGGAGAAGATCTATGCGCGAGCCATCGTCTTCGACAACGGCGTAACCCGCGCCGCACTACTTGCGGCTGACACTTCTGATATGTACACGGCCGTATGGCAGCAGGCATCGGCAAAGATTGCCGCGGAGCTGAACTGCCCTGTTGAGAACATCATCATGTCGGCTACGCATTCGCACTCGGTAGGATCGCCCATGGGGCCGGCGGCGGCGGAACAGTCAGAATACATGGCAGGCTTGACGGATGCCTTTGTGGAGGCCGTACGCCAGGCCAAGGCGAATCTGCAGCCGGCGCTGATCGGCTATGGAACCGGCGCGGCTTACCTCAACGTCAACCGCGATGCCGTGAGCCCGGAGACGCATCTGTGGAGCCAGGCCCCCAACCTGAAAGCCTACTCGGACAAAACGGTCTATGTGGTCAAGTTGGTCAAGCCGACGGGCGAATTAATTGCCGCTTATGTAAACTACGCCATGCATCCTATCGACGCGTATCTGCTGGGCTTCATTACGGCCGACGCTCCAGGCGCCATGTGCCGCTACGTGGAGCAGGCCTTTGGCGATAAAGCGGTGGTGATCTTTACGCAGGGCGCATCGGGCGATCAGAACCCCCTCTACCTGCGCCCTTCCACCAACGGGCTGGCATCGATGGGTGGCATTCCCATCACCGGCTATGCGCTGGTGCGCGAGCCGGTGGAGGAGCCGGTGCGGGACAAGAAGGTTGAGGTTAAGCCCATCGACCCCGCGGTGCGCGACCGTCTGGAGCGCTTTATTGAAGGCGAAGGCGCAGTGCTGGGCGAAGAGGTCATCCGCGTAATGACAGGAACTACGCAGACCGCGGGCGATCTGCGCATCTGGGGCGCGCAGAAGGCGGTCAGCTGCCCAGGCCGCAAGCGCACCGACAGCGGCCGCGAAGGCATGACCGGCTCTTACTCCGACAGCGATCCCGTCGAGATGAGGCTCAGCCTCGTTGGCCTGGGCAATATCGCTCTTGCCGGAGTCAACGCCGAAGTCTATTCGCGCATCTCGCAGCGCATGCGGAGCCAGTCGCCGCTGGCTAACACCGTGATGGTGACGCTGGCCAATGGCCGGGCCAATTCGGGTTATATTCCTGACGACGAGTCTTACGGCCACAAGACATTCCAAGTCCTGGGCGCGCGCAACAAGGAAGGTTGCGCGGAAGACGCCATCGCCAACGGTCTAACAGAGATGATCGGCCAATACATGAACAGGTAACGCAGCTGATGATTTCAGAATGACGAGCATTGCGCCAGCTACGTCCTCGGAGTATCGCGGGCGAGTTGCGCCCTCGCCCACCGGATTTCTGCACGTGGGCCATGCGCGCACCTTCTGGACGGCATCGCAGCGAGCGTGCGACGCCGGTGGGACACTGGTAATGCGCATGGAGGACCTGGACCCGGAGCGCAGCAAGAGCATGTACGCTGAAGCGGCTTTGGAAGACCTGCGCTGGCTGGGCATCCGCTGGCAGGAAGGGCCGGATGAGGGCGGGCCCTATGCGCCCTACGTCCAGAGTGAGCGGCGGGAGTTTTATCTGGACGCGTGGCGCAGGCTGTTGCGCGGCGGGTTTCTCTTTCCCTGCCGCTGCTCGCGCAAAGATCTGGAGAGTGCGCTCGGTGCTCCGCATGAGCGCGCGCGGACGGCGGAGGGAGGCGAGGAACTCGATCTTCTCGATGATGAGCCGGTCTATCCGGGGACTTGCCGCTTGCCGGAATGCGCGTCGCAACTGCCCGGGCCGACGGCGGGCGAACTGGAAATGCCCAGCGGAATGAATTGGCGGTTTCGCGTGCCCGACGGCGAGCGAGTCGAGTTTGTGGACGAGAACCTGGGGCCGCAGCGATTCGTGGCTGGCGTTGACTTTGGCGATTTCGTCGTGTGGAGGCGAGACGATCAGCCCAGCTACCAGCTTGCATGTGTCGTCGACGATGCGGCCATGCGCATCACCGAGGTGGTGCGCGGAGCGGATTTGTTGAAGTCCACTGCCCGGCAGATTCTGTTGAACCGCGCGCTCAGCTACGACAATCCCAAGTGGTACCACTGCCGACTGGTTGTCGATCGCAATGGCCGTCGCCTGGCCAAGCGCCACGACGCGCTCAGCATTCGCGCGCTGCGCGAGCGGGGGATGAAGCCGATGGATATTCTCTGCGCGAATCTGCCGGTGGAAATTAGCCTGCGCCCGCGGCTCTACGCCGCCGCCGGCGTAAGCGGCCGCACGCGGCGCACATGGATTGATTTCTCGGCCTTGCGCGTTTGCGCAATGTCGTAGGCCAATTGCATGCGCATCAAAGTGTCCATCTTTACGCCGAAGGCTTTTTCAATACGAAGGGCCATTTGGCCCGAAAGGCTTGCGCGGCAATTCAAAAGACTGGAGAGCGCAGGCCGGGAAACGCCGAGCGCCACAGCCGCTGCCGTTGTCGTGAGCCTCGACGGCTCGATGATTTCGGTGCGAATAAAATCGCCTGGATGCGGCGGATTCTTCATCGGCATAAAAACGCTCCCTCTAGTGGTAGTCCTCAAGGTTCAAATCACGGATCGAAAGCGGACTCTCCTGAATTCGGAAAGTTAATCGCCGGTTGGCGGTGACGCTCAGACTCCAATCGCCTTTGCGATCCCCCGTCAGTATGTGTGCCCTCCAGGATGGCAGCATGCGCAGTTCCTCCGCGCTCTCCATGTTGTCGAGGAAGGCCAGCATTTTGCGCAGCTTGTCTGCCGATTCCGACGGAACTCCCCGCGCATTGTCGTCTTCGTATAAAGCTCTCAAGCCCTTGTGGAGAAAACTTGCGATCTTCACATCAGGAATCGTAGCCTGTCGCTTTACGCTTGTCAATCCGCGCTGCTTCGCTCACCGGTGCTTGATGAAGTTGCCGGTATGCAGATCGGAGATCGCCTGGCGGATCTCTTCTTCGGTGTTCATTACGATGGGGCCGTGCCAGGCCACGGGCTCTTCCAGTGGCTTGCCGGAGACGAGCAGAAAACGAATCCCTTCTGGTCCCGCCTGGACAACGATCTCGTCGCCGCGGTCGAAGAGCACGAGCGAGCGATTGTGCGCGTCGTAGAACGGCGGCGCGTTGGGGTCGATGGCGGACTCGGTGAGTACGGCGCGCGGCTCGGAGGCATCGCGGAAGGTGCCTGAGCCGGCGAAGACATAGGCGAAAGCGTTGCGCGTGGTCTCGATCTTGATGCGGCGGCGCAGGTTGGGCGGAACGGAGATGTCGACGTAACTGGGATCGGCGGCCACGCCCTCGACCGGGCCCGTCTTTCCCCAGAAGTTGCCGCAGACGATGCGCGCGCGCGTGCCGTCGTCTTCGGTGACCTCGGGAATGGCGGCCGACGGAATGTCCTGGTAGCGCGGGTCGGTCATCTTGAGCGAGGCGGGCAGATTGGCCCAGAGCTGGAAGCCATGCATGCGACCATTCGCGTCGCCTTTGGGCATCTCCTGGTGCAGAATGCCGCTGCCGGCGGTCATCCACTGCACGTCGCCGGCGGTCATGCGGCCCTTGTTGCCGAGCGAGTCGCCGTGCTCGACCTCCCCGGCTAGCACATAGGTGATCGTCTCGATGCCGCGATGCGGGTGCCAGGGGAAACCGGCGATGTAATCGGCCGGGTTCTCGTTGCGGAAATCGTCAAGGAGCAGAAAGGGGTCGAACTCTTTGGTTTTGCCAAAGCCGAAGGCGCGCTGGAGGCGGACTCCGGCGCCTTCGATGGTGGGTTTGGGTTGAACAAGCTGGCGGACTGCGCGCAACGACATGAAAGACCTCCGGAAGCGGAACCAGATGAAGCAGCCTCCCCGGAGCTTTTCAGCTCTCGGGGAGGCTGCGGGGAGGGCTGCCCATCTTCCGCTTGCTGCCTTACACAGTATTAGATGTAGAAGTGAGATCTACGTTGCAAACTGGGCCGTCATACCGGGGACACTGTGGTTGATGGAACCTGGCATCCAGCTACTCAACGAATGCGCAAAGTATCTCCAGAGAAGATGTAAACCTCTTCCAAGACTTGACAGCCTCGCCTTTGAGCACCCGGGACAGCAATTATCTGTTCTCGTGTGAACCTTGAAGCTACGCCCTTACCGCAAGTATTTCCAGATACTCCGCAGGCACGATGGTTAGCTCATCTCCGCCCAGGTTGTGCCTCGTCCACAACTCCTCGAGATCGCATCGAAGCTTCCTTGCCGCGTCGTTGTCCAGCGACGCAAATGCGACTTTCGTGGGCCCGTAATTCTCCCGGAAGAACTCCACCACCTCAGCCGGCGGAAACGGATAGCTGAAGTTGTAGCAGCGCCGCGTCATCTGCAAGTACGATACTCCGTGGCCGAGCCTTTCGCGCACAACTGCCTCGTCGCCCCACAGTACCGGAGCGGGCATGGCCGACGGAGCGATGAATCTCGAGAATGTTTTGAACATCTGTCCTACGAATCCTTCGCGCGTCCAGTTCCCCATGGCGATGGTGCCTCCGGGGACGCAAACTCGCAGCAGTTCCCGCGCCACGAGATCAGGCCGCGTAGCGAACATGGCCCCAAACAAGCTGGCCACTACGTCAAAGCTGCCTTCGGCAAACGGCAGGGCCTCGGCATCTGCCTCAAGAAAGCGAGCCTTCAGATCCTCGGCCTTTGCGCGCGCCTGCGCCCGCCGCACGAGGTTCGGAGCAATGTCCACTCCGGTCACCTCCACTCCGTTCCGTGCCGCGCACAAGGCCAACTGGCCCGATCCGCACGCTACGTCGAGCAGTTCGCATCCGGGCGGGATGTCGAGCCGTTCGCAAAAGTCATATGCGCTCTGCTCCATCGATCGCGAGAAGCGGTCGTAATCTCCCGCGGCCCAGGTTGCTTGCAGCCGATCCTTCAGGCCGTCGATTTCCGATAGTGTGGTGGTGGTGCTCATGTTTCCTCCTCTGTTTGATGTGTTTGGCATTCGCTGATTTCTTGCAGGCAAGCTTTCTTCTATTACTTGCTCATGCGCTGTGCCTCGACCGTCACCGGCACTCCCCTGGTGAGCGTGTCGAGCACAGGCGAGAAGGTGCGCCCCAGTCCGGCAAGCTCCTGCAATTCTTCGTCGCTCACATCCGCGCGGATTTTCAGGTTCACGCGGATGCCCTGAAACCCGATGCGAACGCTCGGGTCGAGCCCGAGAAAGCCCCGCGCGTCGACATCTCCTTCTACCCTCGACTCCACCTCCTCGAGAACGATCCCTCTCGCAGCCGCGTGAAGAATCATGGTTGAGGTCACGCAGGCAGCCAGGGCATGCAGGAGATATTCCCCGGGGTTCGGACCCTGGTCATGGCCAAGAAGGATAGGGTGCTCGTCGGCATGGAGAAAGAACGAATGGGTACGCTCGACATCCTGCATGGCTCCATGAAACTCATTGATCGTCGAGCGGTTATGGGGTCCATCGAGCCATTCGTTGCTCACCTTGAAGCGGAACTGCGCGACCGCGGGGTTCGCTTTGATCACATCGATTGTCTGAAGCATCTTGGCGGCGTCCACGCCGTTTACGATGTTTTCGGCCGAGATTGTGGGTTCCAGTGTTTGCGTACGCGTTTTTTCCTGAGTTGGCATCGGTTTGTCTCCTTGGGATGGATTTCTAATCGCTTTGGGAACGCGGCGAGGTCTGTTCGCCTTTCCCTATAGCCCAACTATGGCGTGCGCTTCGCCGCGCCAATTGTCCCGGCGTCCGCATTCTTTGCTCAAAACAGGTTCGCCGTAGGATGATTTGCTTGGGCGTCCTGAGGAATTTGCCGGGAGGCTGTATGGATGTGCTTTCTGAGGTCTTGAAGGTTGTTAAGCTCCAGGGGGCCATTTTTTACAACGGAGAATTCTCGGCGCCCTGGAGCGTCTGTTCACCGGCTTCCTGCAAGGTGGCTCCCTTTCTCGCGCCGGGTGCAGGGCACGTGATCATTTATCACCTGCTGACGGAGGGGCGCGCCTCAGCCCGGCTGCTGGACGGCGAGCGCCTCGCCCTCGAAGCCGGCGACCTCGTGATCTTTCCCCATGGCGATGCGCACATCATGGAAAACGGCCGACCGGCCAGCACCGTGGACCTGGCGAAAGAATTGGCCCGAATTATTGCCCAGGGGTTGAACGTGGCGCGCCTGGGTGGCGGCGGAGAGGTCACCCGGTTCATCTGCGGATTCATGGGGTGCGATCCGCAGCTCAGCCAGGTTTTCTTAAGCGGACTCCCGCCCATCTTCAAAGTGAACATCCGCAGTGACGCTTCCGGCGGTTGGCTTGAAAACTCAATCCGCTTCCTGGTCAGCGAGGCCGGCGCCTCACGCGCAGGCGGCGAAGCGGTTCTGGCCAGACTGTCGGAGGCTTTGTTTGTCGAGACGCTGCGGTCCTACATCGGGAACCTTCCCGCTGAGCAGACCGGCTGGCTGGCCGGCGCCCGCGATGCTGAGGTTGGCAGGGTGCTCGCGCTCATGCACCGGAATCCTTCTCACCCATGGACGATCGCTTCTCTGGCGAAAGAAGCGGGGTTTTCTCGTTCGGTGCTCGCCGAGCGCTTCCCTCGTTATCTGGATGAAGCTCCCATGGCCTATCTCACCCGCTGGCGGCTCAAGCTGGCAGCACAGAGGCTCGCCTCCAACAGCCACCCAGTGGCGCAGATCGCATCCGAAGTAGGCTATGAGTCTGAAGCGGCATTCAATAGGGCGTTTAAACGCGAGTTCAAAGTGCCTCCCGCGCGCTACCGCAACCAGGCGCGATCAGTCCAGGCTTTGGCAACACAAACGGGTGCCCCATCCTTGCGAAGCAAGGGTGGGAAACCACGAGCGCCGGCTCATGGAGGAATCGGGAACACGGCTCGCTAACTCCGCTAGTACCGCTGCATTACTTCCACTTGATGTTGCATCCGATCGAAGGCTTCTGATCGGCGGGTACGGGTTTGCCGGCAAGCACCAGATCGACTGCGGCGCGAAGATCCTGCCCGGTGACCGGAACGCCGTTGCCCGGGCGGCTGGCATCGAACTGGCCGCGATAGACGAGGCGAAGTTCGCCGTCGAAAAGGAAGAAATCGGGCGTGCAGGCTGCCTTGTAGGCGTGGGCCACGGCCTGACTCTCATCCACAAGATAAGGGAAGTTGAATCCGAATGCCTGCGCCTGCTTCTTCATGCCCGCCGGGTTGTCGTCCGGATAAGTGACTGCATCGCTCGAGCAGATGGCCGCGATGCCGAGCGGCTTGCCGGAGTAATCCTTCGCAAACGCGACCAGCGATTTCTCAATGTGCTTCACGAACGGGCAGTGCGTACAGATGAACATCACCAGCAGCGCCTTTTTGCCCCGATAGTCGTCGCGGCGGACGATCTTGCCGCTCACCACGTCGGTCAGCGCGAAATCCGGCGCTTGCGTTCCCAGTTCCAGCATCGTCGATTCGGTCAGTGCCATAAGAACCTCCTTTGAGCGGAGTTAGCGTTGTTAGCGGAGTTAGCAACGCTTCGTCCAACGGCGTTGCGGAAATCTGAGGATTTAACTCACGCCGAAAGCCCGCTGTTTGGTGGAACTAGCTCCGCTCACCTCGCTAACTCCGCTGCTTTTAGAACAGCCCTGCCTGCCTTCCCGGCATCGCCAGCCCGAAGTGCTCGTAGGCCAGGCGCGTAGCCATGCGGCCGCGCGGCGTGCGGTCCAGAAAGCCGATCTGAATCAGAAACGGCTCGTAGACCTCTTCGAGCGCGTCTTCCTCTTCGGCCAGCGTTGCCGCCAGCGTGCCGAGGCCCACCGGGCCGCCGTCGTACTTTTGCATGATGGTGAGCATCAGCCGCCGGTCAATCTCGTCGAAGCCGTGCGCATCCACTTCAAGCATTGTGAGCGCCGCATTCGCCGTGGGCAGGTCGATCACGCCTGTTCCGCGCACCTGCGCGTAATCGCGCACGCGCCGCAGCAGCCGGTTGGCGATGCGCGGCGTCCCGCGCGAGCGCAAAGCGATCTCGGCCGCGCCGTCCGCGTTGATGGGAATCTGCAGCACCTCGGCCGAGCGCTCCACAATGATGCGCAGCTCGTCCTCGGTGTAGAAGTCCAGGCGCAACAGGATTCCGAAGCGCGAGCGCAAGGGCGATGAAAGCAGCCCCGGCCGAGTTGTGGCGCCGATGAAGGTGAAGGGCTTGAGCTCCATCACATGCGTGCGCGCCGCCGGCCCCTGGCCGATGATGATGTCGAGCTTGTAATCCTCGAGCGCGGTGTAGAGTTTTTCCTCGAGCACCGGCTGCATGCGGTGAATCTCGTCGAGAAAAAGCACCTGGCGATCGCGAAGGTTGGTGAGGATCGCCGTCAGGTCGCCTTGAATCTGCAGCGCGGGCCCGGAGGTCTGCTGGAAGCCGACGTCCAACTCGTTGGCGATGATCGTGGCCAGTGTGGTCTTGCCGAGGCCCGGCGGCCCGGAGAGCAAAACATGGTCAAGCGCCTCGCCGCGCGATTTCGCCGCCTCCAGCGCGATCGCCAACTGCTCCTTGGCCTTCGACTGGCCGATGAACTCCCGCAGCCACTTCGGTCTGAGCTTGAGCTCAAAGCTCTGCTCCTCGTCAGCGCACGCGGCGCTCACCAGCCGTTCCGGATTGCTGTCGCGTGTAGCGGCCATCTTAGGGAAAAGTGTAGCTGTTGCCAGCGTAGCAGGCCAAGCGGCACACCGGTGTCACAGGCGAGCGTTGCCAGCCATGTAGACTGAAAGGTTCTCCGGAAGACCATGACTCACCGGTTCGGAACTCTTCGCCGCTTCCGCTTTCACCGTCCGCAGCAGATCGCAGCGGCGATGCTGGCGATCTTCCTCGCCCAAGGCCTCTGGGTGGTGAGCCGGCAGACGCTCACCGACCGCGACTACCAATACGCGCGCTGCGGGCGCGAAACCTGGGAGCGGCCGGAGGCCGTGCCCGGCTACTTCACCACCTGCGGCAACATTCACGACGGCGTTCTCGCCTACCGGATGGCGGGCCTGCCGGTCACGGTCAACCTTCTTGCCGAGCGCGCGCTCGACCGCTTCCGCAAGCCCGAGGATCGCATGGCAGCTGGAACGGCCGTGCCGGGCGGCGAAATGAGCACGTGGGAACTGCGCCACCAGCTTACGCACGTTCTGCTCCTTCTGCGACTGCCTTTTCTGTTTGCCGGCTGCGCGCTGGGCGGATGCGTCTGGTGGGTCACTCGCCGGCTCTATGGCAATCTTGGCGGATACACCGCCCTGGCGCTCTACTGCTTTTCTCCCGCGGTGCTGCAGGCATGCCTGAAACCCAGCCCTGAAGTGCTGGCTGCGCTGGGTTGCTATGGCGGTGTTTACACATGCATCGGCGTGGCACACGCCATGCAGGGACCGGTTGCCAAGTGGCGGCCGCGCATGGTGCTTCTTACGGTGATCTTCGGTATTGCCGCGGCCTCGCACGTTGCGGCTCTCTTCATGACGGCTCTTCTGGGGCTGGTCCTGATGCTGTGGGTGGCCGAAGGCCGCCGCAGCCAGGTTTTGCCCGTTGTGCTGGTCTCATCGTTGGGCGCCCTGGTTCTGCTTTTCGCCTGCTACGGCTTTCTCCCCGACGCCTTCAGCTACGTCTTTCGCTCGGCGGCGGGCTTGCTCTGGATTTCGGCCGATCCCGTGTGGCGTTTCTTTTTGTCGTTCTCCAACGCGGGCCTTCTGCTTGCTGCGGCCTCGGCGCTCGTCTTCTACCTTGCCATCCGCCGATCCCGCTACTTCGGCAACACCACGCCGCTCCTCTGCGCGGTGGTTCTGTTTTTGCTCGTCACGACCGGGGTTCCTTCGAACCCATGGCTTTGGGCGCTGCCATTTCTGGTCACCTTCATCGCCGGAGTCTTCGCCGATGCCTACGAAGGGCCGCGCGGGCAAATGGCCATTGCCGCGGCCGCGGCGATTGTGCTGCTGCAGGCGGTTGTTTGCGTGATGAGCTTGCCGGGAATGGCGTAGATTCTTCCGTATGAGCGCCGCCTCCCCTGGAATCGTACCCAGGGCTCCCGGCCCAGTGCCTCGTCCTTCCGCCTTTTCTTGCTCTTTCTGGCCCGGCGGTTGCGGTCAGATTCGGACGTCGATACCAACCCGGAAATGCAGGGCACTTGAGATCAGAAATAGGGCGCGCGGCGGTCGCTCATCCCGGCATTTCGCTACTCCTGCTCATTTGCCATAAATTTAACCATAATAAAGACTTATTTCACGCTTTCCGCCTTGCGAAACCCACCCCTGAGCGTCTAAAATGAAATTACGGCCCGCGAACCCCGGCCCCGCATCTTCCGGCCCATTTTCGCCGCATTTCAGCGGGCCATAGAAAGCCTCTATGGCAGACGATCAGAACCCAAAGCTTCCTCTCGATGGCGGCACGCCTCCCGACGGCACGAGACTTGTGCCCATCAATATCGAGGAGGAGATGCGCCGCTCCTATCTCGATTATTCAATGAGCGTTATCATTGGGCGTGCTCTGCCCGAAGCCCGCGACGGCCTCAAGCCCGTCCATCGGCGCGTGCTCTACACCATGTCGGAGATGGGCCTCGAGTACAACAAGAAGTACACCAAGTGCGCCAAGGTCGTCGGCCAGGCGATGGGCGTCTACCATCCGCACGGCGACTCGGCCATCTACGACACGCTGGTGCGCATGGCGCAACCCTTCTCTCTGCGCTATCCGCTGGTTGATGGTCAAGGCAACTTCGGCTCCGTCGACGGTGACCCGCCCGCGGCCATGCGCTACACAGAGTGCCGCATGGATCGCATGGCCGGCGAATTGCTGGCCGACATCGACTTGGAAACCGTGGATTTCGTGCCCAACTACGACGAATCCACGCAAGAGCCCACAGTTCTTCCCTCGCGCATTCCCAACCTCATCGTCAACGGCTCCAGCGGCATTGCCGTGGGCATGGCCACCAACATCCCTCCGCATAACCTGACGGAAGTGGTGAACGCGGCGATCGCTCTTGTGAAGAACCCACATGCGGGACTGGCCGAGGTGATGAAGCACGTGCAGGGGCCGGACTTCCCCACCGGAGGCTTTCTTTACGGCCGCAGCGGCATCGCAGAGGCGTATAGAACTGGCCGCGGCCGCTTTATGATGCGCGCCCGCGTGGCCCAGGAGAATCTGACCAAGGACAAGCTCGCCCTCGTTGTCACCGAGATTCCCTACCAGGTCAATAAATCCAAGCTCATCGAGACGATCGCCGAGCTGGTGAACGACAAGACCATCGACGAGATCGGCGAGGTGCGCGACGAGAGCGACCGCGACGGCATGCGCATCGTCATCGAGCTCAAGCGCGGCGCGCAGCCTGAGATCGTTCTCAACCAGCTCTACAAGCACACGCAGATGCAGGAGAGCTTCTCGATGATCTTTTTGGCCGTGGTCAACGGCCAGCCCCGCGAACTGGGCCTCGACGCGGCTCTGCGGGTGTTCATCGATCACCGCATCGACGTGGTGCAGCGCCGCACTGTCTATCTGCTCGGCAAAGCGCGCGAGCGGGAGCACATCCTCGAAGGCTACAAGATCGCCCTCGACAACCTTGACTCGATCATACGCATCATCCGCGGATCGGCCTCGCGCGCGGAAGCCCGCGAAAACCTCTATGCCTGGGGCAAGGGAGTCGAAATTGTTATCAATCTCGACCGCGAGCGGCTGGCGAGCGAAGAGCGCGGCCTGAGCCTGAAGCAAGTCGACGCCATTCTTGAGTTGCAGCTCTATCGCCTCACCCAGCTCTCGGTTGACGAGATCCTGAAAGAGCTCGGCGAGATCCGCCAGAAGATCGCAGAGTACGAAGAGATCCTCGCCAGCGAGAAGAAGCTGCGCGCGGTGATCATTAAAGAACTCGAAGAGGTCCGCAACAGGTATGGCGACGCGCGGCGTACTGAGATCGTCGACGAATCCGCCGAGCTGCAGCTTGAAGACCTGATCGCCGACGAGCAAGTAGCGGTCACCGTCAGCCATCAGCAGTATCTCAAGCGCACGCCCATCAGCACCTATCGCCAGCAGCGCCGCGGCGGAACGGGCCGCATGGGCATGAAGACGCGCGAAGAGGACTTCGTCTCGCAGCTCATCGTCGACTCGACGCATGCCTATCTGCTCTGCTTCACCAACACCGGCCGCGTTTACTGGCTCAAGGTCTATGAAATTCCCGACGTGGGCGCCGCGGGCAAGGGCAAGTCCATGCAGAGCCTGCTCGACCTGCAGCAGGGCGAAAAAGTCTGCACCATCCTGCCGGTCCGCAATCTCGAAGAGGAGGACAGGTACATCTTCTTCGCCACGCGCCAGGGGACAGTGAAAAAGACTCCGCTCAAGGATTTCTCGAACGTGATGTCGCGCGGCATCATAGCCATTGGCATCGACAAGCACGATGAGCTGGTGGCCGCGCGCCTTACCGACGGCAATCAAATCGTATTTCTGGCTACGCATATGGGCCTGGCCATCCGCTTCGACGAGGCCGATGTGCGCTCGATGGGCCGGCCTGCTTACGGAGTGCGCGGCATTTCGATCATCAAGAACGATTACGTCGTTGGAGTCGCTGTCACGCCCAAGGAGCACGAGCCCGGCGCCTACCGCATTCTCTCGGTCAGCGAGAACGGCTTCGGCAAGCGCACCAACGTCGAGGAGTACCGGCTCCAGACGCGCGGTGGCAAGGGCGTCAAGAATATGGCTGTCACGGAGCGCATCGGCCGCGTCAGTTCGATTCAACTCGTCGACGACACCTCGGAGTTGATGGTCATCAGCCAGTTCGGCAAGATCATCCGCGTCGACACGAAGACGATTCGCAACGCCGGCCGCGCCACACAAGGCGTGCGCCTGCTCAACCTCGACGCCGATGACAAGGTCGCCGCCGCCGTCATCATTCCTCCGGAAGAATTGAATGGAAACGGGAATGGCAACCACGAAGGCGAGCAGGGGACGCTGCTGCAGTAGGATGGAAGGCAATCGGGAGTGAATGGAATGGACAAAACCCTCCGCCGCATAACCGATTTCGAAGAAGAGCAAGCCGAGACCTACCGTTATTGGCAAAGCCTGCCGATTGGTGATCGGCTTGTTGCCATCTCCGAACTCAGCCAGGAAGCTTACGCCTTTGCCGCAGCCTTCAAAGGAGCGCCCGCCCATGATGAGCAAGGACCACCGGGAGATTCTGGAAGCTTTCAATCTACACGGCGTTAAGTACTTGGTTGTGGGAGGCTTCGCATTCGGCGCCTACTCGGAACCGCGATCGACGAAGGACATCGATCTGTGGGTTCGTGCCGACGCCGAGAACGCAAAGGCTGTCTTTGCTGCCTTAGCGGAGTTCGGCGCGCCCGTCGCAGGGATGAGCCCAGCGGATTTCATGGATGGAACCGTGTTCTACTTTGGCCAGGCTCCCAATCGCATCGACATTCTTCAAAAGATAGATGGCGTCAGCTTCGATGAAGCCTGGTCCAATCGAGTCCAAGGCACAATCGAAGGAGTAGTTCCATCACAGATCATCTCCCGCGACGACCTGATCCGAAATAAGCTTGCCAGTGGCAGGGAGCAGGACCTCCTCGATGTGAAAGTACTGCGCGCCGCCCAGGAAGCTGTGCAAGGCAGATCCGATCAAAACAAAAAATAGCCGCCACTGCTTTTTCGAATCGCGGACGACGTCTACCTATTCAATTCCACCGCTTGCCTCCGGCTTTTTCTTCCGCTCTCGCAGAATCAGCGCTCCAACGAGCACAATGGCGATTGCGGCGATTTGCGGCCCGTCGACGGCGCCATTTAGAACCGCGCCGCGTCCTTCCGTATCGCGCCAGATTTCCGTCAGGTAGATCGCCACGCCCAGGCCCAGCAGGCACACACCGGCGACGTCGCCCTGCTTCCGCCTGACAGGCAGCCACACCAGCAGCAGAATAGCCAGGGTCAAAAAGGCCAGCGCCGCGTACGCCTGCACCGGATGCAGTGGAACTCCGAGCGGCGTCCCGCTCCAGCGCGCGGCCAGCGGGCTCGTGTAGGTCACAGCCCATCGCAGGCCCGGTCCGGCGTCGATCCCATAGCCTGACCCGGCCGCCAGCGCTCCCGCCTGTTCGAAAGCCAGACCCAGAACCAACGGCGCCGCCAGCGCATCGGCCGTGGCCCGGACCGGCAGCTTGCGCCGGCGGGCGTAAAAGGCGCCGGCTGCTGCCCCGGCAAGAGCTCCAGCCGCAGCCACCAGCGGATGGTGCACCATCGCCAGCTCAAAGATCCAGCCCGGATGCCTTCGCAGCACGCTCCAGTTTTCGAGAGCCAGCAGCAGGCGCTGCCCGGCGAGGGCCGCAATGAGCGCCGCCACGCACAAGTTCCACAAGCGGTGCGGGTCCACGCGCGCAACGCGCGCCGTAGCCTGCGTAAGCGCCAAAGCTGCCAGGACGCCCAAAGCCGTCAGCGCCCCGTATGCCGGAATGATTACCGCGCCAATCTGAAAAAGGACAGGATGCACCGCAGCCAGAATACGGCATCTCGGTGACTGGGACGAAGGGCTCGCCCCCGGCTTGCCTCTGCAAAGCTATTGTGGCCGCAAATAGAAAGCCGACCCGCTGGGCCGTGGGCAGTTTGCTGGTGAACCCGTCCTAGGACGGTGGGACTCTCCGCGGTTCTTTAGGCATTCCGGACTGGCGGACACGGCACACGGAACCGATTGTCGAGTTGAGCCCCTGTTCGTGAATGTAGGTTCTACCAGCTTGACCACCACACCTGCTTTGCAGGCCGGTTTCTAAGCGGATAGTAGGGGAGTGCCGCCGAAATTACAAGTCTTGTGCGAGCCGGGCAAGGTGTGGTACGTTTTTTGGCCCTCCGAAATGGGAAGCCGAGGACCAATGAGGGAAGCTAAGAGCCCGTTTTTTGCTCCGCCTCCAGCACCTCGTCCAGCAGTCCGCGCAAATTTGCCGCGCGCGCCCGGCCCTGGCCAGCATCGGCCGCGGTCGCCTGCGACAGCTCATCGGCAAGATTCAGCGCAGCGAGCACGGCCACCCGCAGCGAATCCACCGTTCGCCCCTGCGCAGCCACCGCCCGCATCTTTGCGTCTACCCGAGCCCCCAGTTCGCGGATGTGATCCGCATTCTGTCCCCACAGGTGGTAGACCTGGTCATAGATCTCCACCGTCACATATTCGGCTTTTCCGCCTTTGTCCTCCGCCATCTCTAAAGCTCCAGCGCATCCAGTTGTTTCAACAGCTTTTCCAGCCGCCCCTGCACCTCAACCCGTTCGGCCTTCATGCGGGCTACTTCGGCTTGCAACCGGTCGATTTCTGATTGCGACCGCTCCAGCTGCGGAGCCTGCTCACGAAGCTCGGCTTCGGCCTTCGCTGCCCGTTCCTCGGCTGCCGCGCGCGCCCGCCGCGCCTGATTCACAAGCTCCACTGCACGCACGATCCGCTCTTCCAAGGCCGCAAAATCACCTGCGCTCACCGTCAGCGGGCCGGTTTCCGCCGCCACATTCTCTGCCGGCGCGTGGGTTTCCTTTTCCGCCTCTCCTGTCTCCCAGAATGATTGCGACATCGCTCCTCCCTCCGCCTCCCGTACCGCTTGTTTGATCATGCTCCAATCCAGGGCGCCCCAGGCCTCGATTTTTGAGAGCCGGAACCTGAAAGCTCAAGGATCGAATCAAGATTCGACCCAAGGAATCGGGCCGACACGCTCGGCGGCCCTGTAACTCAGCTCCGCAACCGAGCCCCTGCCTTGCCGGCTGCTTCCACCACGCTTTCCTGGAAGCTCCTTAGCTCTTCTTCGCGCAGCGTGCGATCCGGTGCCTGAAAAGTCACTCCGAGCAGCAGCGCATACTCGCCTTTGCCGAGCCGCGCATCGCGAAAGACCTCCTGCGCCCGCCATTCCACAATCTCCGGAATCTTCAGCTCTGCCAGCGCCCGGTCGATCGTCTCCCACGCTATGTTCTCGTCCAGAACCAGCGAGAAATCGCGCCGTACCGGCTGGTAGCGTGAGATCTCCCGCGCCGCGGGCTTGTGCAGCGGCAGTTTGTAGAGCCGGTCAAGATACAACTCTCCCACCAGCACTCTTGCCTTCAGCTTCCGTGCCGCCGCCTCGCGCGGATGCAACTCGCCGAACCAACCCACCGTGCTACCGTCGGCCACCGCGCGCGCCGAACGGTAAGGATGGAGCCATTGCGGCGCGAGCCCCGCATCGGCGGGAAACCGGTCGAAGTAGAGGCTGCGCGCCTCAAAGCGCCGCAGCACTTCTTCCACCGCGCCCTTCACATCCAGCAACCCGATCTCGCGCGGCTGGCTGAGCGCGCTCTCCTCGGCCACGGCGCCCACCGCTCCAAAGGCCACGGCAGGCCGCTCTTCCACTTTGTCCGTCGTTCCGCCAAAGGCGGTTCCCAGCTCAAAAAGCCGCACGTCGCTCACGTCGCGGTTCAGGTTGCCGGCGATCATGGCCAGCATGCCCGGAACAAGAGAGGGCCGCAGCACGCCCGCCTCTTCGCTGAGCGGATTGCCAAGCGGAACCACCTGGCCCGGCTGCTGAGCCGTCATCGCCGCCTCGGCCGCCGAACAGAAGGTGCTTGAAATCGCTTCATGGAAGCCGGCTGCCCGCAGCGTCGCGCGTACCGCCGCTTCCTTTTCGCTCCAGGGTAGAGCCTGCACGCCCTCGCCAAAGGAAGGCAGAGTATTCGCAAAACGGTTGTAGCCGTAAACCCGCGCGATTTCCTCGATCAGGTCGATCTCGCGATCAATGTCCAGCCGCCAGCTAGGCAACGTCACTTGCCACGCAGCACCACCGGCCACCGCGAGCCCGCAGCCGAGGCCTTTGAGTATTGTCTCCACGGCCGCCGCCGTGATTCCTTCTGCATCCACGGTCTTGCCCAGAATGCGGTGAACTTCGCTCAGGTTCAGCTCCACAGGCCTGCGCCGGGCGGTGCGCCGCTCGAATGCCTCCACGCGCGTGTCCACCAACTCGCCCTCAATCCATCCGCCATTGGCGAGCAGGATCGAGCTCACAATCGCTGAAGCCGTTGCCCCCGCACTGAAGTCTGCTCCACGCTCGAAGCGGTGGCTCGCGTCGGTATGCAGCCCGTGCCGCCGCGCCGTCTGCCGCACGGCCATCGGCTCAAACCACGCCGCTTCCACGAGCACGTTCTTCGTCTCCGGCATGATCATCGAATCCCAGCCGCCCATCACGCCGGCCAGCGCCAGCGCTTTTTTGTGATCGGCAACGACAAGGTCCTCGGCAAAGAGCTCACGTTCCACGCCGTCCAGAGTCTTGAGTTTTTCTCCCTGGCGCGCCCGGCGGACGATGATGCCGCCCTCGATTTTGTCCAGGTCAAAAGCGTGCGTTGGCTGGCCCATCAGCAGCCAGGCGTAGTTGGTCGCGTCCACGGCGTTCGAGATCATCTTCTGCTCGAGCAGGCCGAAGTAGGTCGCGACCTCGGCTCCAGCGAACCAGTCCCGCGATTCGCCGATCGTCACGCCGCGCAGCACGCGCGCCGTGAAGCGACCGCAGGCGTCTTTCGCCTCGATCTGAACAGAGAATGGATTCTCCGTCGGCTTTGCCGCAGGCAGCTTGTATTCGAGCGGAGGCAAGGCCAGCCCGTAGATGGCCGCCGCCTCGCGCGCAATGCCGTAGTGGTTCATGGCGTCGACGCGGTTGGTGGTAATGTCCATCTCGTAGAGCGAGCCGTTGCCATCGCCCAACGCGTAAATGCCCTCTACGGCTATGCCGCGCAGAGTCAGGTCTTCGGCGAGTTGGGTGTCGTCGACAGCCAGACCCGGCAAGTAAGCGTGGAGCCATTTGGTAAGTATCTTCATTGATTGAGTTTCTCTCTTCGCTAGTTGGCGCTAATCGCGTCGCGAGTTCGCAGGTTCGCCCTCAGGTTCCAACACACCCAGCAACGCATTGATCAGCTTGGCGACGCGGGTGCCCAGGTCCAGCAGTCTTTCACTTGAAGACTCATCGAAGAATCTCAAGCTGGCAGCCAATTCGATTTGCGTCTGCAACTCGTTGACCGACGCTCGCGCCGCTCCAAGCCCTTTCCGCATTTCCGTGTCGTTGAGCCTTCCGTGCGCTTCGGCTATGTGGCTGGCCACGTTTACCGACGAGCGGCGCAATTGCATTCGCAGCCCGAAGGTTTCGGGCTTTGGAAATTCCTCGGTTCCAGCATAGATTTCACGTGCCAACTCCATCGCTTTCTGCCATGCAATCAGATCACGATAATGCCGAGTTCTTGCCATGTTGCAAACCTTCCGACTCGTCACGCGTTAGCGAACGAACTAAACAGCGCCAGCCTGCCAACTTGCCACGCGCGCAGCGCGCCAACTCGCCAAGCAACTAAACAAACTGCCCCAAAAACCTCATGTCACCCGCGTAGAAACTGCCTATCTCCGCGATCCCGTACTTCATCATGGCAATTCTTTCCACGCCCATCCCAAAGGCGAATCCGGAGATCTTCTTTGAGTCATAGCCGGGCTGCTTTTGCGCCGCGAAGGCGAAGACCGCCGGGTCGACCATGCCACAGCCCAGCAACTCGATCCAGCCCGAGTCCTTGCATTTGCGGCAGCCCTTGCCTCCGCAGAAGATGCAACTGATCTGCACGTCGGCGCTCGGCTCGGTGAACGGGAAGAAGGACGGGAAGAAGCGCGTTTTCACGGCGGAGCCGAACAGCGCCTTCATGGCGTGGTCGAGCGTACCCTTCAGGTCGCTGAAGGTGATATTCGTGTCCACGCACAGTCCCTCGACTTGATGAAATATAGGCGAGTGGGTGGCGTCGGCCGCGTCGTTGCGGTGCACCTTGCCGGGGATGACGATCCGCACCGGCGGCGGCTGCGACTCCATGGTCCGCATCTGCACCGGCGAGGTGTGCGTACGCATCAGCAGCCGGTCGCGAAGCGGCCTGCGCTCCTGGCTGGCGACCACCAGCGTGTCCTGCGTGTCGCGCGCCGGGTGGCCGGGCGGAAAGTTCATGCTCTCAAAGTTGTAAAAGTCGGTCTCGACCTCGGGTCCCACGCCCACTGAGTAGCCCAGCGCGGCAAACACGCCGACAATCTCGTTCAGGGTGCGCGTGATCGGATGCTCGGCGCCTACTAATCTTCGTGTCCCGGGCAGCGTGATGTCGACGGCTTCGGCCCTGAGCGCGGCGTCCGTAGGCCCAGAGCCAGCGGCATCTTCCAGCAGCTTCTCTACCAGTTCTTTCAACGTCTTGAAGCGCTGGCCCACGGCTTTTTTCGCCGGCGCGGGCGCCGCCTTCAGCCAGCGGTCGGAAACGTCGTTGAGCAAACCCTGTTTCCTTCCCAGCCAGCGCAGTTTGAATGCCTCGCCATCGAGCGAGGCGGCGTCTTCTCGCGCCTGCGTCTCGAGCGCTGCAAACGCTTCATTCAGAGAAGCTTCCTCGAACGCAATCAAATTTGGTACGGATTCAATTTTCATGGTTCAAAGCTCAGAATAAATCACTGAGCCTGCCGGAAGCCCTTCCCGGCATCTCCGCGCCCGATGTGCCGCGAAGCCTCCGCTGGATCTCA
>Ga0335071_10002170_pt1 | contig 21114 bp, 21 predicted proteins | sample Lox_Sample_15_FD_206724 | JGI IMG/M metagenome (GOLD analysis project Ga0335071, IMG submission 206724) | Soil microbial communities from Loxahatchee National Wildlife Refuge, Florida, United States - Lox_Sample_1.5 | ecosystem: Environmental > Terrestrial > Soil > Wetlands | place: USA...
GCCAAGTGGAAGGCGCCGAAGCCGCGGTACACGAGCGGCGTCTTCCACAAGTACGCGCTGACGGTTTCCAATGCCTCCGAGGGAGCCATTACCGGCTAGGGTGGGCCAGCCTGGCGGGCCAGCGATTCCGCGTCGCATTGGGCGTCCTTTCTCGAGCCTGGATTCGGCGTGGGGCCGTCTACCCCGTCAGCTACCTGTCTCGGGGACCGTCATCACTTCCAGCAGGTGGCCATTGGGATCCGTGAAGTAGAAGCCTCGGCCGCCGCGCCGGGTATTGATGCGGCCGTCGTCCGGGCTGTCGGGCTCGCTGCCGTAGGGAAGCGACCGCGCCTTCACACGGTCCAGGATGGCCTCGTACTCGTGGTCGCTCACGTGGAAGGCGAAATGAAGGCAGGGCGGCCTGGAAGGCTCGCCCCAGGCATCGGGGTCGTCGGCGAAATCCATGGTGAGGCTGTCGTTCACCCGCACCTGGGCGAAGTACCCTCGCCCCGGCTTCACCTTCAGGTCGAAGATCTCGGCGAAGAACCTGGCGGCAGCCCGCTTGTTCTTGGTGGGCACGATGGTGTGATCCAACCGGATCGTCATGGCGCACCTCCGGGCCTCACCATACCAAACGAGGCAAGCCCCGGATCCAGGGTGTACTCTCCGGCGCATGCGGCGGAGATCGACAAGCGCGCTGTAGTCTCGCGGATCCTCGGCCCATATGACGGGATTGCGCTTGGAAGCATCCGGATCGCCGGCGACGGCTACCACTCCGGGCGACGTGAACCGGGAGCTGGCCGTGGTGAAATCGAGAGTGTGGCCGCTCGATCTCCGGAGCGCGCCTGCCGGCATCCGACGCCTGCTCGCCAAGCCCGTCCTGGATGCCGCCGAGACTCGCCGGCTGATGAGCCACTTTCTCCTGCCGCGCGAGCGCCTCCTCGAGATCATCGACGAGGCCGGCCGAGCACCCAACGTGCCGGGAGGGGGCGCCCTCTCGACCCACGTCGAGTCGCACGGGTATTCGTACCCGCAGCTCTGGCTCGTCCAGGCCGGCATCGACTACACGCGCTTCGATCGCTTCCACGTCAACACGGCCGACGACGGCACCGGAGTGGACGAGATCCTGCAGGTGGTGCACGGCGCCGGTATTGTCATCCGCCATCGTCTCCCGGACGGCAGGGTGCTGGCGCTCCACGTGGACTGTCCGAGCGACGACGCCGGATGGCTCGTGACCTACGACGGCGGGCACCCACACATCGGCAGCCTCAGCAGCGCCCGGGCAGGGACCAAGGCTCTGGTGCAGGCCATCGGCCCGCCGAACTGGTCCGTTCGCTACACATAGGGCGCGTAGCAGAGCCCGGCCCGGGGCCGGGTGGCAGCGTCCAGGAAAATTGACACTGGCCGGGCCCGGCCTCTAGGCTCGATATGTGGTCTTCAGCTCGCCGATTTTCCTCTTCATCTTCCTGCCGTTAGTCCTCGCGGGCTACTTCGCTGCTCGCGGGCGCCTCCGCAATCTCTGGCTCCTTGGCATGAGCCTGGTCTTCTACGGCTGGGGCGAGCCGCGCTTCGTGCTGATCATGCTGGTCTCGATTGCCGCCAACTTCGGCTTCGGGCTCTGGCTGGACAGGATCCGCGGCAGCCGCGGGGCCCGCGGCCTCCTCGCCGTCGCGGTCGCGCTGAACCTGGGCCTGCTGATCCTCTACAAGTACGCGGCGTTCCTCGCCGGCAATGCCAACACCGCCCTCGGCCTGATCGGCGCCGGTCCGGTGCCGCTACCCGCGTTCGCGCTGCCCCTCGGGATCTCCTTCTACACGTTCCACGCGCTGTCGTATCTGGTGGACGTCTCGCGCCGCGCCGCCGACGGGCAGCGGGACGCGGCCGCGATGGGGCTCTACATCGTCTTCTTCCCGCAGCTGATCGCCGGCCCCATCATTCGCTACAAGGACATCGCGGGCCAGCTCGTGCAGCGCGTGGTGACGCGGGAGACCTTGGCGCTCGGCGTCCAGCGCTTCGTGATCGGCCTCGGCAAGAAGATGCTCGTCGCCAACACGGTGGCCGTGCCCGCGGACGCGATCTTTGCCCTGCCGGCGCAGCAGCTGACGGTCGGGCTCGCATGGCTCGGCATCGTCTGCTACACGCTCCAGATCTACTTCGACTTCTCAGGCTACTCGGACATGGCGATCGGCCTGGCGCTCCTCTTCGGGTTCCGCTTCCCGGAGAACTTCAACTACCCGTACGTGGCCCGGTCCATGACGGAGTTCTGGCGGCGCTGGCACATTTCCCTCTCCACCTGGTTCCGCGACTACGTCTACGTGCCGCTGGGCGGCAATCGCCTCGGAGCCCGCCGCACTTATCTGAACCTCTGGATCGTGTTCTTCCTGTGCGGGCTCTGGCACGGCGCGGCCTGGACCTTCGTGGCGTGGGGGCTCTATCACGGCAGCTTCCTCGTGCTCGAGCGCCTGGGAGCCGGCCGTTGGCTCGAGCGGCTGTGGCCGCCGGCGCGCCACGTCTACACCATGCTCGCCGTGATGGGCGGCTGGGTGCTCTTCCGCGCCGAGAGCCTCGGCCAGGCAGGAGCCTATCTCGCCGCATTGGCCGGCTTCGCCTCGGGTTCGGGACTCGAGCAGCACGCGGCGCTTCACCTGAACGCGGTCGTCGTGATGGCGCTGGCGGCCGGCGTCATGGGCTCCGCGCCGCTCCTGCCGCGGCTCGGGCGGTGGCGGGACAGCATCACCCCCGTGAATCTGCGCCTCGCCGTCGAAGCGGGGCGTCTGGCAGGGTTGGCGCTCCTCCTCGTCGCTTCCGCGATGCTGATGGCGGCGGGCACCTACAACCCGTTCATCTACTTCCGGTTCTAGCCGATGTCCGTCCGGGCCACGGATCGAGTGCGGCGCTTGTCGGACACGGTGCTGATCTTGGGCTTCCTCCTCGCCATCTGCCTGCCGATGGCGGACACGCTCCTGGATCTCGATCCGACCCGGCTGAGCGAGAAGCGCCGCCTGGCGCCGCCGCCCGCGACTCGGCTCAGCCAGCCCATCGAGGTTTCGTACACGGGCGCCTTCGAGTCCTGGTGGAACGACAGCTTCGGGTTCCGGCGCTCGCTCGTGGTGGGCTACAGCCGCGCCCTGCTGGCTTTCGGCGTGTCGTCCACGCCCGGCGTCATCATCGGCAAGTCGGGCTGGCTGTTCTTTGCCGGCGATGACGCGCTCGCGTCCTACCGGGCGGTGCGCCCATTCGCCGAAGCCGAGCTCGACGCCTGGCAGCGGCGGATGGAGCAGCGTCAGGCGTGGCTGGCCCAGCGGGGAGTCCGTTTCCTCGTGGTGATCGCGCCGAACAAGGAGACCATCTACCCGGAGTTCATGCCGGCCCATCTCAACCGCGTGGGCGAGACCACGCGCCTCGATCAACTCGTGCGTCACATGCGCGCGCATTCGATCGTGGCCATCGTCGATCCGCGCGAGACGCTGCGGTCAGCCAAGCGCGGCGGCGCCCTCTACTTCCGGACGGACACTCACTGGAACGACGCGGGCGCCTGGCTCATGCACCGGGAGATCCTGGGCCGGCTCCACGGCTGGTATCCCGAGGTGGCGCCGAGCCCCGGCATTCCCGTCGTGCGGGTCAGCACGGGGTGGAGCGGGGACCTGGCGATAATGCTGGGGCTCGAAGGCAGGCTGTCCGAGGAGCGCCTGCTCCTCGAGCCGGCGCGGGCTTCCAGGGTTGCGGATCCGGGCCCGCGCCCATCCGATCCGCAGCGTCGCCTGGCGGCAGCAGAGCGCCAGACGGCTGCGCACCTGCGTGTCGTCATGTTCCACGACTCGTTCGGCCTGAGTCTCCAGCCCCTCCTCTCGGAGAGCTTCTCCCGCATCGTCTTCTCGTCCGGCCCGACCGACTGGCGACTCAACTTCGATCCTGCCCTCGTCGAGCGCGAGCGGCCGGCCGTGGTCATCCAGGAGATTGCCGAGCGCTTCGCGGTGGGCGCGATCGGGCTTCGAGGCGATCCTCCGGCCGGCCCCTGAGCCTGCGTCGCGGCGGAGGCCACGGACCGGCAGTGACCTGAGGTATGATCGGGCCCGCCCGAACGAAACCCCAGCCCCGGAGGCCCCGACATGACCACGAACGGCCACGCCAACGCCCGGACCCTCCACTCGCGCCTCAATCATCCGGTGGTCGACGCCGACGGTCACTGGATCGAGTACATGCCGGTGATGCGCGAGGAGTTTCGCCGCATCGGGGGCGAGGCCGCGGTGGAGGCTCTCGACACCAGCATCGCGCGCGTGCCCACCGCGCTCAAGATGACGGTGGCCGAGCGGGCGCGCAAGCGCGTGGGGATGGAGGCGTTCTGGTCGTCGCCCAGCGAGAACGTGCTCGACCGTGCCACGGCCATGTTCCCGCGCATGATGTACGAGCGCCTCGACGATCTCGGGATCGACTTCAGCGTCGTGTATCCGACCGCCGGGCTCTCCTTCCATCGCATGCAGGACACGCGCCTTCGCCGGGCCATCTGCCGCGCCTACAACGTGTTCACGGCCGAGCAGTTCCGCGGCCTCTCCGACCGCATCATCCCCGCGGCCATCATTCCCATGTACACGCCGGAGGAGGCGATCGAAGAGCTGGAGTTCACGGTGAAGCAGCTCGGCTACAAGGTCGTCATGGTGGGCGGCATGATGCGGCGCCGCGTGCCCGCTCTCGAAGCAGAGCAGCCGGAGGCCTCCAAGCACGTCGAGTGGTACGACGTGGTCGGCCTCGACAGCCCGCACGACTACGATCCGGTGTGGGCCAAGTGCCTCGAGCTCAAGGTGGCGCCGAGCTTCCACAACGGGGCCCGGTCCATCCTCCTCCGCAACTCGCCGTCGAACTTCTGCTACAACCACATCGGCCACTTCGCCTCCGCGGGGCACGCCGTGGCCAAGGCAATGTTCTTCGGCGGAGTGACGCGCCGGTTCCCCCGGCTCAACTTCGCGTTCCTCGAGGGCGGCGTGGGCTGGGCGTGCATGCTCTACGCCGACCTGATCGGCCACTGGGAGAAGCGCAACCGCCAGGCTATCGAGAGCACGAATCCCAGCAGGCTGGACCGGGGGCGTCTCCTGGACTTCGCGAAGAAGTATGCCAGCGACACGGTCGTCGAGGCGGTGAGCCGCGGCGCCGGGCTGGAGGGCGACTCGCACTCGACGCTGACGGGCGGTCTCGAGAACCTCGACGACTACTTCCGCTGCGAGATCAAGGCGAAGAGCGACATCAAGGATCTCTTCGTTCCGCGCTTCTACTTCGGCTGCGAGGCGGACGACCCGAGCAACGCCTGGGCCTTCAACAAGAAGGCCAATCCCATGGGCGCCCGGCTCAACGCGATCTTCAGCTCGGATGTCGGCCATTTCGACGTGCCCGACATGACCGAGGTCGTTCCGGAAGCCTATGAGCTGGTCGAGCACGGCCTCATGGATGACGACGATTTCCGGGACTTCATGTTCGCGAACGCCGTACGGTTCTGGGGTGAGGTGGACCCCGACTTCTTCAAGGGGACGGTGGTCGAGAAAGCGGCCGCCGGGGTCCTGGCGCAAGGGGTGCGGACCTCGTAGCGCGCCTCCCGCTGTCTCCATTGCCAGCTCGGCTGCCGGGTCCCGGCGCTCGGGGATCCGGCGGCCGTTCGTTAGAATGCAGCCCGCCGTGAGCTAGAATGACGGCATGATGCTTCCTTCTGAGCGCTCTCCGTTCGCCCAGGGCTTCGCCGACCGGATCCTGGTCTTCGACGGCGCCATGGGCACCATGATCCAGGCGCGCAATCTCTCCGCCGAGGACTTCGGCGGGCCTGCGCTCGAAGGCTGCAACGAGCACCTGAACCTCACGCGGCCGGACGTCATCCGGGACGTCCACGAGAGCTACCTCGACGCGGGCGCCGACTGCATCTCGACCAATACCTTTGGATGTGCGCCGTATGTACTGGCCGAATATGGCCTGGCAGATCGTTGCCACGATGTCACCCTGGCCGCCGCCCGCATCGCCCGTGAGGCAGCGGACCGCCGGTCGACCGCCGCGCGGCCTCGCTTCGTGCTGGGCGCGATGGGACCCGGCACACGCACCATCACGGTCACGGGCGGTGTCACCTTCGACGAGGTGCGGGACGCGTACTACCGCCAGGCCCGCGCTCTGATCGAGGGTGGGGCGGACGCGCTGCTGCTCGAGACCTGCCAGGACACCCTGAACGTGAAGGCGGCGGCCATAGGGGTGAAGCGCGCCATGGCCGAGGCGGGTCGCCGCTTGCCCCTCATGGTGAGCGGCACCATCGAGCCGATGGGCACCATGCTGGCGGGGCAGGGCGTGGATGCGCTCTACGCATCGCTCGAGCATCTCGAGCTCTTCTCCATCGGGCTCAACTGCGCCACCGGCCCGGAGTTCATGACGGACCATCTCCGGTCGCTGAGCGAGATCGCGACCTGCCTGGTCACGGTGTACCCGAACGCGGGACTGCCGGACGACCGCGGGCGGTACGAGGAGACGCCGCAGAGCCTGGCGCTCAAGATGCGGCGCTTCGTCGAAGAAGGCTGGGTCAATGCGATCGGCGGCTGCTGCGGGACGACGCCGCAGCACATCGCGGCGCTCGCGCGCATTGCCCAGGGCCAGGCGCCGCGGCGGCCGGCCGCCTCGCGCGCCGCCGCGGTCAGCGGCATCGAGGCCCTCTATCCCACCGACGACAACCGCCCCGTCCTCGTGGGCGAGCGCACCAACGTGATCGGCTCGCGGCGGTTCAAGGACCTCATCGTCGAGGAGAAGTTCGAGGAAGGCGCGGAGATCGGACGGGCCCAGGTGAAGGGGGGAGCGCAGGTGCTGGACGCCTGCCTGGCCAACCCGGACCGCGACGAGCACGCCGACATGGACCGCTTCATGGCCCAGGTCACGCGCAAGGTCAAAGTCCCGCTCATGATCGACTCGACGGATGCTGCCGTGATCGAGAGCGCGCTCCGCGCCTGCCAGGGCAAGGCCATCGTCAACTCCATCAACCTGGAGGACGGGGAGGAGCGCTTCGCGAAGGTGGTGCCGCTGCTCAAGACGTACGGCGGCGCGGTCGTCGTGGGCTGCATCGACGAGGACAAGCAGCAGGGCATGGCCGTCACGCGGGCCCGCAAGCTGGCCATCGCCGAGCGGTCCTACGCGCTCCTCACGGAGAAGTACGGGCTGCCCGCGCGCGATCTCATCTTCGACGCGCTGGTCTTCCCGGTCGGCACGGGCGATCAGAACTACATCGGGTCGGCCGTGGAGACCATCGAGGGCATCCGCGCGATCAAGGCGCGCTTCCCCGAGTGCAAGACGGTGCTCGGCATCTCCAACGTGTCCTTCGGGCTCCCGCCCGCCGGCCGCGAGGTGCTGAACGCCGTCTTCCTCTACCAGTGCACCAAGGCCGGCCTCGACTACGCCATCGTGAACTCCGAGCGCCTCGAGCGCTACGCATCGATTCCCGAGGAGGAGCGGCGCCTGGCCGAGGATCTGATCTACTGGCGCGGCGACGATCCGGTGGCCGCCTTCGCCGCGCACTTCCGCGGCCGGAAGAAGGAGGCGAAGGCCGGGACCACGCTACCGCTGGACGAGCGGCTGGCCCGGTACATCGTCGAAGGCTCCAAGGACGGCCTCGTCGAGGATCTCGATCTCAAGCTCGAGGAGGCCGGGCCGCTCGCGATCATCAATGGCCCCCTCATGAAGGGGATGGAAGAGGTCGGCCGACTCTTCAACGACAACCAGCTCATCGTGGCCGAGGTGCTTCAGTCCGCCGAGGCCATGAAGGCCGCGGTGGCGCACCTCGAGACCTTCATGGAGAAGGACGAGAGCGCGACGCGGGCCACCCTGGTGCTCGCCACCGTGAAGGGCGACGTCCACGACATCGGCAAGAACCTCGTCGAGATCGTGCTCAAGAACAACGGCTACCGGATCATCAACCTCGGCATCAAGGTCCCGCCCGAGGACCTGATCGCGGCCTACCATCAGCACAAGCCGGATGCCTTCGGCCTCTCGGGCCTCCTCGTGAAATCCGCCCAGCAGATGGTGACGACGGCCGAGGACCTGCGGGCGGCCGGGATCGACATCCCGCTCTTCGTCGGCGGGGCGGCGCTGACGCGGAAGTTCACCGCGACGCGCATCTCGGTCGAGTACGCCGGGCCGACCATCTACGCGAGGGACGCCATGGACGGTCTCGACCTCGCCAACCGCCTCTTCGGCGCCACCACGCGCGAGGCCATGCTCGAGCGCCTGCGCGCCGAGCAGGAGGGCCTGCGATCCGGAGCAGCCGCGGGGGACACGGCAGCTCCCGCGGAAGCGACGGCCGTGGCGGCGCGCTCCGCCGTCTCGACGACCGTGCCGGTGCCGCGGCCGCCCGATCTCGACCCCCACGTGCTCCGTCGCGTCCCGCTCGGCCATATCCACCCGTACCTGAATCTTCAGATGCTGCTGGGCAAGCACCTGGGCGTGAAGGGCTCCGTGTCGCGCCTCCTGGCCGAGGGGGACGCCAGGACGCTGGAGATCCATCGCGTCGTCGAGAACCTTGCGCGCGAGGCGGCCGAGCAGGGCTGGCTCGAGGCCAACGCCGTGTACCGCTTCTTCGAAGCGGGCTCCTCGGGCGACGACCTCATCGTCCGGGAGAGCGGCCAGGAGGTGGCCCGCTTCCATTTCCCGCGCCAGCGCGGCGGAGAGCGCCTCTGCCTCGCGGACTACGTGCGCGATGCCGCCTCCACGGAGCCGGACTACATCGCCATGTTCGCCGTCACCTGCGGGGCCGGCGTGCGGGAGCGGGCCGAGCGCTGGAAGGACGAGGGACACTACCTCCGCTCGCACGCCATCCAGGCCCTGGCGATCGAGCTGGCGGAAGCGCTGGCCGAGATGCTCCACGCGAGACTGCGCACCCAGTGGGGATTCCCCGATCCGCCGGACCTCACGATGGAGGACCGCCTGAAGGCGCGCTATCGTGGCCTCCGCGTGTCGTTCGGCTACCCAGCCTGCCCCAATCTCGCGGATCAGCGCATCCTCTTCGACCTCCTGAACCCGGCGCAGATCGGTCTCGCCCTGACCGAGGGATTCATGATGGATCCCGAGGCCTCCGTCTCGGCGCTCGTCTTCCACCACCCCGAGGCCAGGTACTTCAAGGCCGAGTAGCGTGCCGCTCTCCCCGCGCTTCCTGGCCCTGCTCGCAGCCGAGGGGCTTGAAGGCAGGCGCGCCCTGGACCTGGGCTGCGGCGCCGGACGCCTCACCCTCTGGCTGGCTCCTCGCGTGAAGCAGGCCATCGGGCTCGATAGGGACGGGCGTGCGCTCGCGGAGGCGCGCCGCCTCGCCGAGGGCCTGCGCCTGGGCAACGTGGAGTTCCACGAGGCGGATGTGGAAGCCGGGGAGTACGGGCCCTGGCGGCCTGACCTCATCACGGCACACCTCTGCGCCTCCGACGCCATCGTGGAGCGCGCAGGGCGGGCCCTGGCGTCGGGACAGTGTCTCGCCATGGTGGCATTTCACGTCGACCAGTGGCGCGAGACGGGCAAGGTCTCGCGCTTCGGCTACGACGAGGCCCGGATGGAGCGCACGCTGCGCGCGAGCGGCTTCGTGCCCGATGCGATCGAGGTCGAGCGCGAGGTCACGCGCTTCGCCTCCGTGGAAGAAGGCCTGGCCGCCGCGGTGGGACTCGAGGACAAATGGCGGGCCGACGGCCGCTGGTTCCGGTTCATCGTGTTCCTCGAAGAGGGCGGGCGCACGCTGACCCGGGCGCATCTCATCGTCAAGGCCCGCCGGTCGTGACCCTGGCTGCGGCGGCCCTCCGCGAGTCCATCAAGGCGCGGGCCGGAGAGCTCGGGTTCGACCGGATCGCCATCGGGCCGGCCACGCCACCTGAGCACGGCCCGGCCTTCAGCCGCTGGCTCGAGGCGGGCCATGCCGCCACCATGGGCTATCTCGCCCGACGGGAAGGGGAGCGCCTGGATCCCTCGCGCGTCCTGCCCGGCGTGCGCGCGGTCGTCTGCGTCGCGCTGAACTACTACCAGGGTGATCCGCCCGGCGCGGCATCCTGGGCGCCGGTGGCCCGCTATGCGTGGGGACGCGACTACCACGCGGTCATGGCGCCGCGGCTCCGCGCGCTGGAAGCCCATCTGGCCGAGGCGGCGGGCGCCCTCAGCAAGAGCTACGTCGACACGGGACCTGTCCTGGAGCGCGACCTCGCCGCCCGCGCCGGCCTCGGCTGGATCGGCAAGAACACGATGCTGCTCCATCCCGAGCTCGGCTCGTGGTTCTTCATCGGGATCCTTCTGACCACTGCCGCGCTCGACTTCGACGAGCCGCTGACGGACCGCTGCGGCAGCTGTCGCGCCTGCCTCGACGCGTGCCCGACGGAGGCCTTTGCGGCGCCGTACGTCCTCGACGCGCGGCGCTGCATCTCGTATCTCACCATCGAGCACCGGGGGCCCATCGACGCTTCGCAGGAAGGGGAGCTCGGGCCGTGGCAGTTCGGCTGCGACGCCTGCCAGAGCGTCTGTCCGTGGAACCGGAAGGCGCCCACGTCCAGCGAGCCCGCGTTCTACCCATCGGAGCCCTATCCAGGCGCGGCCCGCATCGCCGAGATGGCCGACGACGACCTCCGCAAGCGGTTCGCCGACACCGCGCTCGCGCGCGCGAAGCCGGCCGGTCTCCGCCGCAATGCCCTCATCGCGCGGGCCCGGAGCCTCCCGGCGTGATCTCCGCCGTCACGGTGTTCTGCGGTTCGAGCGATGTGGTGGACGCCAAGTACTTCGCCGCCGCCTCGGAGCTCGGCCAGAAGCTGGCCCGGCGCGGCTGGGGGCTGGTGTACGGCGGCGGCAGCGTCGGGCTCATGGGCGCGCTGTCGCGCTCCGTGCTGGAGGGCGGCGGGCGCGTCACCGGCGTGATCCCGCGCGCGCTCCTCGACCTGGGCGTCGGCGAGACCCAGGTGAGCGAGCTCGTCGTGACCGACGGACTCCGCGATCGAAAGGCCATCATGGACGAGCGCGGCGATGCGTTCGTGGCCTTGCCGGGCGGGATCGGGACGCTCGAGGAAGTCCTGGAGGCCCTGACGCTCAAGCAGCTCGGCTATCACGCCAAGCCCATCGCGGTCCTGGACTTGGACGGATTCTTCGACCCCCTGTGGACGCAGTTCCAGAGAGGCGTCGACGAGGGCTTTATCAAATCTGAATTCCTCGACCTCTGGTATCCTGCGGCCGACGTGGACGCATTGCTCCGGTATCTCGACTCGTACGTGCCGCACGGCTACGGACCGAAGTGGACCAGGACCGCTCCCGACCGCCGTCCGGAGCGAGGCCCCCGAGGAGAACGCCCATGAGAAGCAGCGTCCTCACGCTGGCGGGCTGCGTGGCCGCGCTGCTCGCCGCCGCGTGCTGGCCCGCCGTCGACGCCGCGTCCGCGGGAGCCATTCGCGGCACCGTTCTCAACGGAGGCCCGCCCCCGGAGCGCAAGCCGATCGCCATCAACATCGACCAGTACGTCTGTGGGAAGGGCCGCGAGAACGAGGAGCTGATCGTCGGGCCGAACCGCGGCATCCGCTGGGCCGTGGTGTCGCTCGTGAATCCGCCCGCGGGCGGGCGCACCGATGCCGCGGCCAAGCCCGTGCAGATGGACCAGCAGCAGTGCGTCTACGTTCCCCGGGTGGTCGTGGTCCCCGTCGGCGGGACCGTGGAATTCCTCAACAGTGACCGGCTGCTGCACAATCTCCACAGCCTGAGCTCCGAGAACCCGTCGTTCAATCGCACCCAGCCCAAGGGCCGCACCGTTCCGGTCGTGTTCAAGAAGCCCGAGATCGTGCGGATCGACTGCGATCTTCATGCGTGGATGCGGGCCTGGGTGGTCGTGGCGGAGCATCCGTTCTTCGCGGTGACGGGGCCGCAGGGCGAGTTCGTGCTCGACAACGTGCCGCCCGGCAAGTACACGCTCAAGGTCTGGCAGGAAACGCTCGGGACGGTCACCCGCGAGGTCACGGTGGGCGAGCAGGACCTGACCGGCGTGACCCTGGAGATGGGAAAGAAGTAGCCGGCCTCAGGGCGTGACGGTGATCGGCTTGCTCGACTCCCACCCCGCGGAGTGGGTCGGCTCCTCCACAGCGCGGAGCGCGCCTCCCTCGTCCAGCGCGATGGTGAAGGTGACCTTGGGGAACGAGAAGACGGGGTGGAGGTACACGCGGGAGATCTCCGCGCTGTTGATGTAGAGGGCGATGTACCGCACGAAGTGCTCGCCGAGCGACGGGTGATCGCCGCCGGTCCCCACGCTGACCGTCACGTCGAACCACTGCCCGCGCTTGACCCTGTCCGGCGCCACGATCTTCGGGGTGTGCTTGGGATCCAGCGCGCTCCGGAGCTCCTTGTACTCCGGCGTGAATTGGTCCTCCTGGCCGGCCCGGGCCGCGGCGGTGGGGAGGCACGCGGCCACGGCAACGACGGTCCCGAGAGCGATCCAGCGGCTGGCCTTCGTCATGGCTTCCGTCCTCCCCGAGGTGGTCTCATGCGTCGCCGGCCATTCTGCGGATGGTGTCGAGGAGCTGGCGCGGGCTGTACGGCTTGGCCAGATAGGCCGTGGCGCCGGCGTCCATGGCCTTCTTGTCGTCCCCGGACAGGGCGAAGGAGGTCACGACGATGATCGGGATGCTCGCCGTCTCCGGCTCCGCGCGCAGGGCCCGGGTGGCATCGAGGCCCGAGAGCTTCGGGAGCTGCACGTCCATCACGATCACGTCGGGCCGGTCGCGGCGCGCCGCCGCCACGCCCGCTTCGCCATCGTGGGCCTCCAGGAGCTCGTAGGGCTGCTTGGCGAGGAGATTGCGGACGATCTTCCGGTTGAACTCGTTGTCCTCGACGAGGAGGATCTTCTTCTGGCTCATAGGGCTTCCTCCAGGACGAGGAGGATCTTCCTCTCGCTCATGCGGCCTCCTCGGTGGCGGGAGCCTCGGGCACGCGCAGGGGAATCGCGAAGTGGAACGTCGAGCCGCGACCCGGCTCGCTCTCGACCCAGATGGCACCGCCGTGGAGCTCCACGAAGGTCTTGGTGATGCTGAGCCCGAGCCCGGTGCCGCCGAACTCGCGGCTGATGCTGGCGTCCACCTGCCGGAACTCGCCGAAGATCTGATCGAGCTGGTCGGCCGGGATGCCGATGCCGGTGTCGGCCACGCTGAACACGACGCGCTCGCCGTCGAGGCCGGCCCGGATGGCCACCCGGCCCTGCTTCGTGAACTTGAGCGCGTTCCCGACCAGGTTGGTCAGGCACTGGGTGATGCGCTTGCCGTCCCCGTAGGCCGCGGGCAGATCCTGAGAGACCTCGGCGGTGAACTCGAGCCCCTTCTCCTCCGCCAGGGAGCGCAGCGAGGTCCGCGCCGTCTCCACGACTTCCTGGACGGAGTACTCGGTGAGCGAGAGCTCCATCCGGCCGGCCTCGATCTTGGAGAGGTCGAGGACGTCGTTGATGAGGCGGAGCAGCTGCTGACCGCACGTGCGAACGTCCTGGATGGGGTCGCGCAGCGACGGGGGCACCTCGCCATAGATCTCGTCCAGGATCATCTCGGTGAAGCCCAGGATGGCATTCATGGGCGTCCGGAGCTCGTGGCTCATGTTGGCGAGGAACTCCGACTTCGCCTGGCTGGCCCGCGCCAGCTGCACGTTGAGGGTCTCCAGCTGCCGGGCCGCCTCGCGCTGCTCGTCGTAGAGGCGGCGGAGCTCGGCGCTCATCCGGTTCATCTGGGCGGCGAGCTCGCCGAACTCGTCTCGATTGTCCACGGTCACCGTGGCGCCGAAATCGCCCTTGGCGACGCGGCTCAGAAAGGTCTGCGCCTGGCGCACGGGGAGGATGAACGACCAGGAGGTCACGAAGCCCAGCAGGAGGGCCAAGAGCAGCGAGGCGGCGATGAGGCCGCTCATGAGATAGATGGCGTGCCGGTTGGCGCGCGTCGTGGCATCCCGCTGCCGCGCCATGTTCCGATCCTCGATGCGCACCACCTGCTCGACCAGGCCTTCGACCTGCTGGAAGAGCGGCGACCCCGACCTGAGCTGGAGGTTCATGGCCTGGTCGATCTTGCCGTCGCGGACGAGGTTGGCCACGTCGGCCACCGTCGCCATCACGTCGCCCTGGGCTCCGCGAATGCGCTGGATGATCTCCCGCTCCTCGGAGGGCGCGGTCTCCTCGACCTCGGCGAGCATGGCGTTGAGGCGGTTGTTCTCCTTGAGGATGTGGCCGATCGTCGCCTCGTCCCGGAGGATGAGCGCCATGGCCGTGTAGTTCATCTGCATGGCCAGCGCGTGCTGGGCCTCCTGGGCCGAGGTCACCCGCTCGTGCGCGTGATGCATCGCCTCGCTCTGCGCCGACATGCGGCTCATGATCTCGAGGCTGATGACGCCCACGAGGGCGACCACGAGCGCGACGAGCAGGAAGGCGGCCAGGAGCTTGAAGTGCACGGACGACCGCATGCGCGCGACGGCGCGCACGAGCCATCCGAGAGGCGTGTGGGCCAGGAGGAGCTGGGCGGACCGCTCGCCGAACCCGGGAGCCGCGGCCGGAGAGCCGCCGACGGTTTCGCCGGGGCTTCCGGCTTCGTGGCGAGCCATGGATGACACTGCAGGGCATGCTAGCAACCGTGTCCCAGCCAGTCAAGAAACGGGCCCCCGGGGCCGTGATTGCTTGACAGGTCGGCATCCCGAGCTTAGCGTCGCCTCATGCCCGCGAAGACCATCCTCGTCGTCGACGACACGCCGCACAACGTGAAGATGCTCGTGGACCTTCTGTCCGCGAAGGGCTACGAGACGATCACCGCCTCCAGTGGGAAAGAAGGACTCGATCAGATCGAGGCGCGGCGGCCCGACCTGGTGCTGCTCGACGTGATGATGCCCGGCCTGGACGGCTACGAGGTCTGCCGTCGCATTCGCGCCAATCCCGAGCTCGCCATGCTTCCCGTGATCATGGTCACGGCCCTCGACCCCGCGCGCGAGCGGATCAAGGGGCTCGATGCGGGGGCCGACGACTTCCTCACGAAGCCGGTGAACATGGCCGAGCTGAGCGCCCGGGTCCGCTCCCTGCTGCGGATCAAGGACCTCTACGAAACGGTCCAGGCGCAGGCCGGCGAGCTCGCGGACCTCAACGCCAACCTCGAGCAGCGCGTGCAGTCCCAGGTCGCGCAGCTGGAGCGGCTGGGCCGGCTGAAGCGCTTCTTCTCCCCCCAGCTCGTCGAGCTGATCGTGAGCGGCGGTACCGAGGATCCGCTCAAGAGCCATCGCCGGGAGATCACCGTGGTCTTCGTGGATCTGCGAGGCTTCACCGCCTTCGCAGAGACCGCGCCGCCCGAGGAGGTGATGGGCGTGCTCCACGAATACCATCGCGAGATGGGCCGGCTGATCCTCGAGGCGGAGGGCACGCTCGAGCACTTCGCGGGCGACGGGCTCATGGTCTTCTTCAACGACCCCGTCGAGATGCCGGATGCGAGGGAGCGCGCGGTGAAGATGGCCGTGGCCATGCGAGGGGAGGTGGAGGTGCTCGTGCCCCAGTGGCAGGGGCGCGGCTACGACCTGCACTTCGGCGTGGGGATCGCCCACGGCGTCGCGACCCTCGGAGCCATCGGCTTCGAGGGTCGGTGGGACTACGGCGCCATCGGCTCCGTCTCGAATCTGGCCGCCCGCCTCTGCGCGGAGGCCCGGCCGGGCCAGATCCTGATCTCGCGGACGTTTCTCTCCGCCGTCGAATCGCTGGTCGAGGTGGAATCGGTGGGCGAGCTTGCCCTCAAGGGCTTCGCGCGGCCCGTCTCGGCCTTCAACGTCCTGGCCCTCCGGAGCGGCGCAGAGGCCCGTGATACACTCCGGGCAGAGGAACGATGACATGGCCATCCTCAAGGTCGCCCGGCTGGGACATCCCGTGTTGCGCCAGAAATCCCTCCCGGTGCCGGTCGACGAGATCCGCTCCCCCGAGATCCAGCACCTGATCGACGATCTCGTCGAGACCATGCGCGAGTACAACGGCGCCGGCCTCGCGGCGCCCCAGGTGCACGTGCTCAAGCAGATCTGCGTGATCGAGGTCCAGGGCAATCCGCGGTATCCGGACGCGCCCGCCATTCCGCTGACCGTCCTCATCAACCCGGTGGTGGTGCCCACCACCGAGGAGATGGAGGAGGGCTGGGAGGGATGCCTCTCGGTGCCGGACATGCGCGGCATGGTCCCGCGGCACACGGCGGTCAGGCTCGAGGCCTATGACCGTGAGGGCATCCGGATCGGCGGCGAGGCCAAGGAGTTCTTCGCGCGCGTCATCCAGCACGAGACCGATCATCTCCACGGCCATGTCTATCTGGATCGCATGCGCGACTTCTCGACGCTGACCCACCTCGCGGAGTGGAACAAGTACTGGCTGGGGAACCAGGAGCAAGACGATTAGAGTCGTGGGCGTGGTCAAGGACCTCTTCTTCGTGGCGCGAATCCGAGAGACGGCCCGGCTGGTCGGCACCCCGCTGAGCTTCGCCCGCACACCCGGAGAGCTCGAGACGGCGCTGGCCGATCGTCCGGATCTGGTGATCCTCGATCTCACGACAAGCGGCTGGGACTACGAGGGCTTCTTCGCCGCTCTCGACGCGTCCACCCCGCGGCCTTCCGTGCTGGGCTTCACCACCCACGTCCTCGCCCGCGCGACGCAGCCGCTCCACGGCCGCTGTACCCGCGTCGTCACCAAGGAGACGCTGACCCGGGAGCTGCCCGCGCTCCTGAAGACCGGGGTCGCGGCGTGACGCCGGAGGAATTCGTCCGGGAACTCGACGCGCGCAATCAGACGGTGCTGAAGCGTCTGGATCCTGACGCCACGCTCAAGCCCGAGGTGCAGGGCGAGCTGACCGTGGTCACCCTGCTCAAGGTCGCGCTCCGCAACGAGATCGAGGCGACCGAGATCGCTTCTCGCTGGCTCGTGGCCACCGACGACATCGAGGCGAAGATGGCCTTCGCCCGCCAGGCCGGCGACGAGGCCAAGCACTACCGGATGATCGCGGATCGCCTGCGGGAGCTGGGGTTCGACGCGCGCGGCTTCAATCCGGTGAGCAAGGGCTACGGCCCGCTCTTCCAGTATCTCGACCGGCTGCCTTCCATCGTCGAGCGGGTCGCCGCCGGGCAGTTCACCCGCGAGGCCATCGCGGTGGTGAAGAATCGCCAGTTCATCGAGTTCTGCGAGCGGGCGGGGGACCGGGTCACCGCCACCCTCTACCGCGATGTCATCGAGCCGGACGAGTATTTCCACCATCAGCTCGGCCGCTCACTCCTCCTCCGGTTCGCCGCGACCGACGAAGCGCAGGAGCTCGCGCGACGGGCCTCCGCACGCACGCTCGCGCTCGCCGAGGAGCTCCAGCACGCGGCGCTGAAGACCGCCGGCATCCACCACGCGCCCGGTTGCTGATGAGTTCCGACCTGTCCCTCCTGGAGCTCGCCGAAGCGCTCTCGCGATCCGACGGTCGCATCGATCTCGCCCGGGCCGCCCTTGCCATTGCCCGCTGGGAATACCCCGGGCTCGATACCGAGGCGTACCTCGAGCGGCTTGACGGCCTGGCCCGCGCCGTCGACGGGACGCGTCGCTCTCCCGATGCGCTCGGCCGCCTCCATCGTCTTCGCGAGTACCTCTTCGTGGAGCAGGGCTTCGCCGGCAACCGGGACGACTACTACGACCCGCGCAACAGCTTCCTGAACGACGTGCTCGACCGTCGCCAGGGCATCCCGATCACGCTGAGCCTCGTGCTCATGGAGGTGGGCAAGCGGCTGGGGCTCCACATCGAGGGCATCGGCCTTCCCGGCCACTTCATCGCCGGGGCCCGCCTCGGCGACTCGCAGATTCTCCTGGACCCCTTCAACGGCGGCGCGCTCGTGACGCCGGAGGAGTGCGCGGAGCTGGTCGGCAGCGTCCTGGGCCGGCCCGTGACGCTCCAGCCCGAGCACTACGCTCCGGTGACCGGGCGCCAGATGGTCAGCCGGATGCTCGCCAATCTCAAGGGCGCCTACTGGCGGCGCAAGCAGTGGGACCGCGTGGTGGGGGCCATCGATCGGCTGCTCGTGCTGGACCCGAAGGCGGCCGGCGAGTGGCGCGACCGCGGCGTGGCCTGGAGCAATCTCGGCGAGGTGCGCCGCGGGCTCGGAGACTGGGAGCGGTACCTGACCGAGTTCCCGGACGCCGAGGACCACGAGACGGTGAGGGGACATCTCCGCCGGGCGCGGCAGAAGCTGGCCCAGCTCAACTAGCGATCCCGAGGAACGCGAGCATGCGAGTACGCGGCGGGCAGAACATCTTCGGCTTCTCCGTGGGCATCCTGATGCTCGACACGCAGTTCCCGCGCATCCCGGGCGACATGGGCAACGCCGGCACCTTCGACTTCCCCGTGCTCTACCATCGTGTTCGCGGCGCCTCGCCGGAGCGCGTGGTGCGCCTGGGGCAGCGGGAGCTGCTGCCGTCGTTCATCGAGGCCGCCCGGGCTCTGGAGCGCGAGGGCGTGCGCGCCATCACGACGAACTGCGGCTTCCTCGCCATGTTCCAGTCCGAGGTGGCGGCGGCCGTCTCCATCCCCGTGTTCACGTCGAGCCTCATGCTGGTGCCGCTGGTCCACCGGATGCTGCCGCCCGGCAAGGCCGTCGGGATCATGACCGTGGACGCCTCGTCCCTCCGGCCTGCCCATTTCGCAGGGGCGGGAATCGGCAAGGACATTCCGACGGTGATTGCAGGCATGGAGACGGAGAAGGAGTTCACGCACGTGATGCTCGACAACCAGCTCGAGATGGACGTCGACCTCGCGCGGCAGGAGCACCTGACGGTTGCCCGGCGGCTCGTGGAGTCGCATCCGGAGATCGGCGCCATCGTCCTCGAATGCACCAACATGCCTCCCTATCGTGCCGACATCCAGCTCGCCACCGGGCTGCCCGTGTTCGACATCACCACGCTGGTCCGCATGGTCCACGACGCCGTGAGCCAGGGGCTGCCTCCGCGACCTGCCTGACCTCGCCCGCGTTTTCTCCGGGCCGGCGCGCCGCGGCGCCCGCCCGGCGGTCACTCCGGAGATGGCGCTTGACGGCTGCGCAACCAGCATGGATAGTGGCGCAGCGCTGCCGGCCCGCCTCCAGGCCGGGAGCCTCCGCCACCGCCAGGCTCTGGACGTGAGCACACCGATCCGCGAGGAGACGGCCCCATGAAGATCGCCGGCGTGCGGGTGATCCTGGCCGACATTCCGGTCGAGCGCCCGCACAAGATGTCCTTCACGACCCTCGAGGCGGTGAACTTCGTCTTCGTTCGCCTCGAGACGTCGGACGGCCTCGTGGGCTGGGGAGAGGCGGCCTGCCTGGGCGGTCCCACCTGGAGCGAGGAGTTCTCGGAGTCGGTCGCCGCCATCATCGAGCGCTACGTGGCGCCGTGGCTCCTCGGCCGCGACGCGACGGAGATCGAGGCGCTCGCCCGGGAGATGGCCCGCCGGGTGCAGGGCAACCCGTTCGCGCGCGCCGCCGTCGAGATGGCGCTCTGGGACCTGAACGGACGCGCGCTCGGCGTCCCCGTGCATCGCCTGCTCGGCGGCCGCATGCGCGATCGCGTCCCGCTGTCGTGGTCGCTGGCCGTGGCCGATCCCGCCGCGGAGATCGAGGAAGCCCGGGCCAAGGTGGCGCGCGGGCACCGGATCTTCAAGATCAAGACGGCGGCGCGGCCCGTCGCAGAGGATGTCGAGCGCGTGCGGAGACTTCGGGAGGCGCTCGGCCCGGACATCTCACTGCGCATCGACGCCAATCAGGGCTGGGACAGACCGACGGCCTTGAGAGCCATCCGGGCCTTCGCGCCGTTTCAGGTCGACTTCGTGGAGCAGCCCGTGCCGCGCTGGGACCTCGAGGGCATGGCCGAGATCGGGCGCCGCGTGGACGTGCCGATCATGGCCGACGAGTCCTGCTTCTCCCCGCAGGATGCCCTCGCCATCGCGCGCCTCGGAGGCGTGAGCATCCTGGGCCTCAAGCTCACGAAATCGGCCGGGCTCACGGGCAGCATGGCCATCGCCCGCATCGCGGAGGCCGCCGGCATGAGCTGCTACGTCGGCTGCATGATCGAGACGTCGCTGGGCACGGCCGCGTATCTCCAGGTGGCCCTGGCGGCCGCGCCGGTGACGTGGGGCTGCGAGCTCTTCGGGCCGCTCCTCCTGAAAGGCGACGTCGTCCGAGAGCCCGTGCGCTACGCCGACGGCGCCATCCTCGCTCTCGACGGCCCCGGCCTCGGCGTCGAGGTCGACGAGGCGGCGCTCGAGGAATGGACGCGCAAGCCGTGAGCGCCGGCAATCCGGTGCTGGAGACGCGAGGGCTGACCATGCGCTTCGGCGGAGTGGTTGCCGTGAACGATCTTTCCCTGAGCGTGCCCCGTGGCGAGATCCGCGGCCTCATCGGGCCCAACGGCTCCGGCAAGACCACGACGGTCAACGTGCTCTCCGGCCTCTATCGCCCCGACGGCGGCGAGATCCACCTCTGCGGCCAGCGGACCGACCGCCTTCGCCCGCACCAGATCACCGCCTGCGGCGTGGCGCGGACGTTCCAGATCTCCAAGCTCTTCGGCCACATGACCGTGCTCGAGAACGTGCTCCTCCCGGCCCTGGCCGCGCTCGACCGCGGGAGCCGTCGGAGACCGGCGGAGATCGGGGCGCGAGGGCGCCAGCTCCTCGAGTTCGTGACGCTCGATCGGATGCGGCACGATCAGGCGCGAGAGCTCTCGGGCGGCCAGAGCATGCTGGTCCAGATCGCGCGCGCGTTCATGGTGGAGCCGCTCCATCTCGTGCTCATGGACGAGCCCTTCGCCGGCGTCCATCCCACCATCCGCGACATCATCATGGAGGCCATCCTGAAGATGAATCGCGAGGAGGGCGTGACCTTCCTCATCGTGTCCCACGAGATGGCGGAGCTCAAGCGGCTCTGCCAGCGCGTGTCGGTCATGGACGACGGGCGGCTCATCGCGGAGGGCACGCTCGCGGAAGTGGCCAACGATCCCGTGGTGCTCGAAGCGTACCTGGGCACCTGAGGCCTCATGGCGCGCCTCGAGCTCGAGCACGTCGCCGCCGGCTACGTCGAGGGGATCGACATCCTCTCCGACATCTCGATCCGGGTCGCTCCCGGGTCCATCACGGGCGTGATCGGACCGAACGG
>Ga0335071_10002171_pt1 | contig 21110 bp, 15 predicted proteins | sample Lox_Sample_15_FD_206724 | JGI IMG/M metagenome (GOLD analysis project Ga0335071, IMG submission 206724) | Soil microbial communities from Loxahatchee National Wildlife Refuge, Florida, United States - Lox_Sample_1.5 | ecosystem: Environmental > Terrestrial > Soil > Wetlands | place: USA...
CCTGACAAGTTTGTCACACATTTCATCATATTCCTTTTCTGATCCATCACACCAGTGCACGCGATCCGGCTTGCAAAGTTGCGCCATTTCCTCTACCCACTTGATAAGTTTCTGATTCGATGTCATTGTCACCCTTCTTTCTATAAAAGAATTATCTCTTGCATATCCGTAGAAAAGCATCTTTCTTACGGATACGTATATTACTTAACGCCGTGTACGATTTTTAGTCAAATCATTTTTTTAAGTTGCGCCGACGAAAATCGCTTCAGGGGTCTGTATCCACGCGTGTAGGTTGAATTCGGTAGCGAGCGCAGGCCCCGCAGCTTGCTGCGGAGAGCTTCAATTTGCAGGAGATGTGAAGAGGGCTCATCTCACTGATCGTGATTTTTGCAAGTGCCAAATTGTGAGTGAGGAAATTATAGAGAAGAGGGTTTTGTGTGTCAAGATAAAATGCGTGTATGTGCAGGGAGACTATCCCGTTTCGATCAACTTATTTTTAAATTTAATCATTCCGCTTTTCCGATGCAAGCGATAAATGAGCCTTGACAATTACAGGGCAATAAATTAGCTTACACGTCGGTGGAATACTTTCAGGAGCAGATGATGATCGGCGTTCTCATAACAACCCATGGCAGCCTCGGCAGCGAACTGATTAAGGCGGCCGAGCTGATAAAAGGGAAATTCGAAGGAGTGAGCCACGTCTCCGTAGATCAGAAGAAGGGTATGGAGGAAATAAAGAAAGAAATAAGCCAATGCATCAAAAAGCTGGATCGGGGTAAGGGTGTACTGATTCTCACTGACCTTTTCGGCGGCACCCCCTCGAACATCTCTTTGTCCTTCCTTAAGGCAGGAAAATTGGAGGTTGTCACCGGCGTCAATCTGCCGATGCTTTTGAAACTTGATGAAAAGAGGAAGGAAATGAAACTGAAGGATTTTGCCTCTTATATAAAGGACTACGGTAAGAAAAATATCTATTTAGCAAGCGAGGTGCTGAGCAAGAAAGTGGAATAGAGAATTACTGCACATATATCATGCACCGCGGGCATGAATATCACAATAAAGTAATCACATGGCGTTTCCCTCCCAACAGCATTTCCCACGATGTACATATCCAAACCAGATGGATCAAAAATCGATTACAATCAGAAGTATGAAGGCGGAAGATCTCGATGAGATTCTAGCCATTGAAAATTCATCTTTTTCCCAGCCATGGGACAGGCATGTCTTTATGCGGGAACTACAAATACCCATTTCGCGCAACCTGGTGGCTGCGGTTCGCAGGGACCTGCACGAGGAAATCACCGGTTACGTGACCTATTGGATCGTCGCTGGCGAGCTTCAGGTTCACAAAATCTGTGTCAGGGAGGACTTGAGGAGATCGGGGGTTGCCTCAATGCTCATGGCGGAAATGATCAGGCTTTCCTGTCGGGAAGACGTCAGCCTTTGCACCCTCGAAGTCGGCAGGTCCAATAAAGGCGCGAAACGGCTGTATGAAAAATTCGGTTTTGAGGTTATAGACATAAGGCCGCGATATTATGCTGAGTCGGGAGACGATGCCATGGTTCTATCTGCAGACCTGAAAAAATGTTTGCAATTTATCAGTGAAGAATAAGATATAGATTCTGGTCATGAATGGTACAGTTGTTAAAAATAATGAAATTTGCGCTGGGCATTTTTTTCTCAGTATAAAACTGCCTGCATCATTCAAGACTCCCATGCCCGGACAGTTTGTCATGACGCGGGAGAGAGGGCGCATTGATCCTCTCCTGGGAAGACCCTTTAGCGTTTACCATTTTGAAAGATCGGAAGACGGGGCTACAGTTGCGATACTCTATAAAGTTGTAGGAAAAGGCACACTGCTGCTTTCCAGGCTCGGGGAAGGGGATTTCCTGGAAGTGATGGGTCCTTATGGCCGGGCATTTGATATTTATCCGGAAGTTGGGAGGATAGTCTTTATATGCGGGGGAATCGGGGTTGCGCCCATTACATATCTCGCCTCGCACTGCAGAGGGCAGAGCGGCACGAGAAACGTTGATCTTACTTGCTATTATGGGGCCAGTAAGGCGGAGAACCTTGTCGGAATCGAGAAGATCAAGGAAATCTGCAGCGATGTGTTTGTAAGTACGGACGACGGGTCGGCGGGTTATGAGGGACCGGTTACGAAAAAATTTGCAGAAGATGTATCATCATATGAGCCCGGAACCACGAAGATCTACGCATGCGGCCCGCGACCTATGTTCGAACAGCTATCAGATCTCGTGGCGGGAACTCCTCTATCCTGTCAGATATTGATAGAGGAACGGATGGCATGCGGTCTTGGAGCGTGCCTGGGGTGCACGGTGCTGTTGCGTGATAATGAGGGACAGGTGACGCATGCCCGCGCCTGTATGGAAGGACCCGTATTCAACATCAGGGACATTCACTTGGGTTAGAGTTCCACCGTCCGCAGGGACGCAAAGAAGAGACAGATATCTATGAAAGATGTCAGGCCGGAAATGCAGGTTGATATCGGCGGTTTGATCATCAAGAATCCGGTGATGACCGCTTCCGGCACTTTTGGTTACGGCGAGGAATATGCCCCGTATGTTGACATCGAGCGCTTGGGCGCGATAATTGCGAAAGGCATATCTTTAGGGCCGAGGGCAGGCAACAAGCCTCCCAGGATCATGGAGACCCCCTGCGGCATGCTAAATGCCATCGGCCTGGAGAATCCGGGCGTGAACGCATTCATAAAAGAAAAGCTGCCCTTCCTGAGTCAGTTTGATGTACCGGTCATCGCAAATGTGTTTGCTGAAACAATCGATGACTTCAAGAAGGTTACGGAGCTGCTGTCCAAAGCGAGAGGGGTAGCGGGTCTGGAAATCAATATTTCCTGTCCGAATGTAAAGAAGGGCGGAATAATATTCGGTTCGGATCCTGACATGGCGCACACTGTGACGAAAGAAGTGAAATGTCAGACAGACCTTCCCGTAATAATCAAGCTTACGCCCAATGTTACGGACATCTGCCTGATTGCGAAAAGTGTTGAGGAGGGAGGGGCGGATGCGATATCGCTGATTAATACCCTCACAGGTATATCTGTAGATATTGAACGGAGGATACCACATCTCGCCAATGTGACAGGCGGACTTTCTGGTCCTGCCATAAAACCTGTGGCGCTTAGAATGGTATGGCAGGTAGCTAAAAGGGTTAAAGTACCGGTAATCGGGATTGGAGGGATCGTGAGTGCCAGTGACGCCATTGAGTTCCTCATCGTGGGAGCCCGGGCTATCCAGGTTGGGACCGCTAGCTTTTTCAATCCCTCTGCCACGGTGGACATCATCGATGGCATAGAAGGATATCTTAAGCGGCATAAGATGGCTGATGTCAATGATCTGATCGGGACATTCGATGAAGAGGGGAAGAGATGTTCAGATTAATCATATCTGTATTAATTTGTATGTATGCTGTTGGGAATGTCTATGCAATTCAATCCACCATCACCGAGGCAGAGGGCTATGCCTGCATGGGAGAAGACAAGTCCAGGAAGCAGACGGAGCAGGCTTCCATGGCAGATGCAAAAAGAAACGCCCTCGAGTATGCAATCACATATGTGAAGAGTGAAACGACGGTGAAAGACCTGCAGATTGAAGAAGATATCATCAAGGCGTATTCCAATGCCTCCGTCAAGATCCTGCAGGTCAAGGAAAACCGCTGGTACAAAGACAAGCGGGCGGGCGACTGCTTTAAAACGAAGATCAGAGCAGAGGTTATACCGGATGAAAAGGCTGTGAAGGAGATCATCAGCGGCAGGCTGTCGAATGATAATCCCGGATTACCATTAAACGTCCGCTTATGGACGGACAAGGCAAGATATCAGAATGGCGAAAAGATCAAGATCTATATTAAAGGAAACAAGCCGTTTTATGCCCGTGTCCATTACAGGGATGCGAAAGGAGAGACGCTGCAGATTCTCCCCAATCCATACAGAAAGGAAAATTACTTCAACGGCGGCGTCATCTACGAAATACCATCCGGCGATGACAGGTTCGAACTTGAAGTGAGCCCTCCCTTCGGTGAAGAGCGTATTATTCTGTATACAAGTACCGCCCCGCTGGGGGATATCAGTCTCGCGAAGGAGGGGGGTGTTTATCAGGTTAAGACGGGAGAGAAGGATGTTGGAATTAAGACCAGGGGCGTTACATTGAAGGAAACGGTTGATTCCGGCAAGTCGCATGCGTCCGAATTTTTCGAAGAGCGCTTGACCATAAAGACAGGTCAGGGGACAGAGCGGAACTGACTAATAGGCGCGTCCGCCTCACGGGATTTTCTCATTCATGTTTTGCCGGACGCATTGATAAAATATACGGGTGAAGGGCGATGGGTAAGGCAGAAGTAATAATAGATGGTGTTTATCTTATCGGTGGCTCCGATGTCTCGCGTAGCGATGACGCCGCGTCGTTTATCATAGATTTTGGCGGCGAAATGGTGATGATTGACGCCGGCGCTGGCGGCAGCTCTCGGATACTCAGGAAGAACATCGAAGATGCCGGACTCGACCCCGGGACAATCTCAACGCTTATTCTGACCCACAACCACATCGATCACATAGGCTCCGCTTCATATTTCAGAACGCAGTTCGGATTGAAGATCGTAATGCACGACCTTGATGCGGATGCCGTTGAGGAAGGTGACAATGTCAAGACGGCTGCCAGTTGCTATGGGACTTTCCTCTCGCCGACGCCGATCGACATCAGGCTTAAGAAGGAGGATGAAATACTGAAGTTCAGTAATGAGGAACTGCACTGCCTCCATACGCCGGGACACACCCCGGGATCACTTTCCATATACCTTGACAGGGGGGGAAAGCGCATATTATTCGGCCAGGACATTCACGGGCCATTTCTGGAAATCTTCGGTTCTGATATGGGCAAGTGGAAAGTATCGATGGAGAAGCTCCTCGCTCTCGAGGCGGATATACTCTGCGAAGGTCATTTCGGAATCTTCCAGCCCAAGGAAAATGTGAAACGGTATATCAGCGGTTACCTGAAAAATCACTCCCGGTAAAGATATCCAACTTGTTTTCACAATAAGATTGCACAAATTGCGGGCTCCTCAAGCCAGCCATTTTTTTCATTGACGAACCGGTGTCAGTCTCCTACAGTAATTACATACGAAATGAACCGAGAATGTCAGCGGTATGTTTATGAAAAATACCGGCTGTGGCATTTCCGGGTTCTTCACGTGCAGGGGACGCTGTTTATATGAAAGCAATATCCTTAGAGGTGGTAAGCAATTTTCTCACGACGTACAGCCACTGCTCCAGGTGCGAAGTCATTTTCAGGGAGTCGGGGCTTGGGAAGGAGGCCAACAAGAGCGATATTCAGGATTATCCTGCCGAGTTAAAAGAGGAAATTCTTAAGTTATCAGAAGGGCTAGGCGGGCTCAAGCAGCTGTACAAACATCGAATTAATATCCGCCTGACTGACGCCCAGTCGCCGCGGGGCATATACAAAACCCTTATACATCGCCTGCGCGAATATCCTGCCTTCATCATTGAGAGGAAGGATGTTTATATCGGCTGGGATCGTGAAAGAATTGAGGAGCTTGTTGACAAATATTTGGAAGCGGCCAATTCCTGAATTCGGTAGCGAGTGCATTCCCCGCGGCTTACTGCGGGGTAAGCGAGCGAATGACGAACAACTGTTCCTTAAGAATCGAAGCTTCTCCACAGCTTGCTGCGGAGAGCTCCAATTGTCAATTCTTGCTCATGATCCTACCCAGAGCCTTGGCTGCAGCTGCTCTTACTGTCGGATCGTAGGATGTCATGCTGAGAAAGCTTCTGTGTCTCACTCCCTTTAAAAAGGGCAGGGCCTCTTTGTCCCCGATGTTTCCCAGGGCGAGGCAGATCTTCTCCTGCAGGTCAACTCTTATGTCTTCAGGCAATTCGAGCTTGGATTTAAACAGTTCAATGAGGGGCTTTACGGCGTTCCGGTGCTTCAAGGAACCCAGCACTGTTACGACCCCCGCTTTGATACGATCGTCAATTTCCGGTAGGGCATTCAGAAGAATCTCAGCTTTAGACCTTCCTCCTATCTGGCTTATACTCTTTACGGCTTCTCTTTGGACGCGATGATCGTGATGCAGAAGATGCGACGCGACGATTTTTGTGTGGTCGTCGCTTCCAATCTTGCCTAAGATACGCACTAGATTTCTCATATAAAACCAGGGAGGGTCTTGATTAAGCTTATCCAATACGGCTGGTATGGCGGCACGTCCCATCTGAGATATGAGATTCAAGATCAGGATGCGCTCGGAACTCTCCTCGTTTTCTTTCAAGATATCCAGAATTCGGCTTATGGATAGGTCAGCCATCAAAACGAGAATCTGAGCCGCTTCATTCCTTTTGCCATTCTTGTCTGTGAGAAATTCCTCCAGGAGAATTTTTAGTATTTCACCGGAAGCCGTTCGTCTCATTGTGTCAGAGGCTGCGGCACTTATCTCTTCATTTTTCTCCAGTTCCTTGGAAACAATAAGCCGGAAAGTTTCAATGACAGGTCGACTGTCCATAAACTTCTGATCTCGAATCTGGTCCTGAGCGAGATCGCTCAGATGAGAAGAGAGGGGTCTGTATGCATCAGTATATCGGGTTTCAAATCTTATCCAGTTTATCAGTTTTGTAGAAAGCGTGTTCAATATTTTTCTCCGTTTTGTTTCAGAGGGGCTATCGAGCGCTTTAACCAGGGCTTCTGACGCCTCTTTACGGATATCGAATTCATAGTTGAATAGTTCGTTGCTCAACTTATCTATCAGCTCTTCAGCCGTCTCGTTTTCTCCTACCGCGAAGAGGTCTTGAATTATGTCATCAAGAGACGACGAAATTCTCTCATCCAGTATCCCTTGCTCAAGATTGTTTAAGATGCTGGTCCCTGTCTCTCTGAGGTCAGTGATTTTCCTGTTATGCTCTTCTACTTCGCGTGCCTTTATTTCTTCAATTCGTTTTTGGAGTAGGACGCCTCTTTCCGAGGCCATCATATAGTCGTAGACCTGCTGCATGGAGGCAATTCTTGGGTCTGAGCTGCCATCGGGCGTCGGCCCGACGCGATCTAATATCTGGCCAATTATGCCTGCTACCCTCTCAAATTTATCAGCGTCCATCTGGCTGGCGATACCTCCAAGAAGCTGGCCGTCAAGAAGACTTTCAGTATTTTGAGCCAAAGTCATGACAATAAGTTCAGCATCCAAATTGGACATGTATCCGGTAATGAGTTGGGAGATTTCCCCCTTTTCGGAGTTTGCAGAAATATCATCTACCGTTGTTAACATATTGAATATGCTCTTGGATAGTTTGGCGCTAGAGGCGGTGCCCGTTCTTGAGAATATATTGTTGATGCCAGACTGAAAAATTCGTGAGACCCATTGAGGATCATGCTTCATTTCCTTAACTTTCTGAGGATCCAAGATGGCATTCACATCTTCAGCGGTGATATATTTGACGATGTCATCATCTTTTATGTCAAGGCTTGCCAGCAGCCGGTGAGCTTCATCCTGCTCGACGTAAATCTTCTGATTGAGAACAATGTGCGGCATTCTCCCTTCCGAGACGATCTCGTTCCACACTTCTTTTATTTGCTGCTCATCGGGCTTCTTTCCTAATATTTCGAGGAAGGGTACGAGTTCCGTCTTATCCAGACCCTTGGTAAACGTGATACTCTTGATCTCCCAATTCATCATCAATACGAGAAAAATTGCTACATGTGGCTTTCCCTTATGTTTTGGGCCCAGGGCTTCCCCGGCTATGAGCAGATTTTTTTCCGATTCTGAAAAGGTCACCGAATCCACGTCTTCAAGAATATTGAGAAAACTCTCAAACAGCCTGTCAATGCCCCTTGTAACCATTGCATTCGTGGACGGATAGAGACGCAAATTGATGATTGCCGTATTCATCATGACTAAGGCGTTAACAACTTTGTCTTGAAAATCTGAAGGCGTCACTCTTTCTCCTCACGCACGGGACATTCTTGTCAGGCCTGCTACACAAAAACTCCTAGCCTATTATATCGGAAATTGCACTAAATATGTTAAATCTTATCGAGTTAATTCAAAAAAACAGCGCCTTTTTGTGCACATTAATCCCTAGAGTAGATGACTAGTATCATTCAAGACAGTGATCGTGCCCTTTCCGGATCTGAATTCCACAAACGTCTTGGATGCTAGATCGACATGCATCTTTCTAATATGCGACATATCCAGGCCTTGAATCTTGCAAAGAATAGTCCTGATCGCCATATTATGGGTGACAACTATGGCGTTTCTTGCCGTCTCGGCAATTCCCTCGATGGCGCCCCATGTACGTCTCTGCAGGTCGTGAAGCGATTCTCCATTGGGCATGACGACGGAGGCAGGGTCAGTCTCCCACTGTTTGATAATGGATACATGCCGCTCCCTGAGCTCCTTAATCGTCAAATTTTCAAAATCGCCGTGATTCATCTCCTGAAGGTTGCGGTCAGCTTCGATCACTGCACCGTGAAACTTCGAGATAGCCCCTGCCGTCTCATAAGCGCGTTTTAGTGGGCTCGATACGATTCTTTCAATCGGCTCATTCTTGAGTGACTCTGCAAGTTTCTCTGCCTGCATGCGGCCGTAGTCACTAAGCTCCATGTCCGTTGTGCCCTGTACTCTGTTTTCCCTGTTCAACAGAGTCTCTCCATGCCTGACAAGAATCAACTTCAAAAACGTGGCTCCATGGAATCAGATGATGCGTTCAATTTCCTGTTCTTTCTTTTCGAGCCTTTTTCTCGAAACCGGATAGGCGGTCTTCAGCTCCTGGGCAAATAACGATACTTTGTACTCCTCGATCATCCACCGGTATTCATCAATAAGTTTCAGTTTTTCCCCCGACGTACCGGCGTTGACGCTGTTTATCATAAATCGAAGATTATCGGAAAAGATATTTACCTCTTTCATCCTCGCAAGTGCCTTATCAAGGTGCGCGATTCCTCTTTCGGCGCGGATGCATACTGCCTTGAGATACCGCATGACATGGATTAGTCTCTCGCCGTCGTAACGCATCAGGAAATCGCTCGGCATCAGCAGATTCATCTCTTCCCTGAGATACGAGAGATAGTCGAGAGCCGGTTTGTTTGTGCGGTTGGCGTGCTCTAGGTTCTGAAGATATCTGGAAGTCTCATAGTGGGATTTTATGGCTGGCCCGGTCGCGTTGATCACATCCTGGCCGTGAGGCAGGATTCGGCCTCTAATATTCTCGGCATTGCGGATAAATGTGTCCTGCGATCTGATGTTTTTTGAGAAGAGATCATATACAACTTTGTCGAGTATGGCGGTTTCCACCGCTCTTGCACCGCTTAATGAATCCGCCCACTGTCTCAGGTCCCCTTTGAGGCTGATGGCCTTCTTGAGATACTTCAACTCGTCCTTGAAATAAATCTTATAAAGAGCTGCAACGCCTTCCTTATGCAGTTGCTCCGCCTGGCGTTTATCATTGTATAAACGGATGCTGATGCGCCCGTCCGCCGCTTCAAGGCCGGGGTAGGCATAGCCCTCTAATTGGCTTCTGCTCTCGAGGACGATGGCGTCTGGGATATCGCCGAAATCCCAGGTTGTCACATTCGTCTTTTCCCAGGACTTGCGCGCATTCTCAAAGGCATCTGATTGAGCTTCTGCGATGATGTCCTTCTGAAGGCGAGTTATGTCGCGGCTAGCAGCCAGCACCTCCCCCTTGTCACCCACAACGGCAATGCGCAACTGCAGACGGTCGTCCATGGCGTCTGTATTCCACAATGATACGGGTATATCCACGTCGAACCTCTGATGAAGAAATTTACCAAGGGCTGAGATCAAAGGGTATGTATCGTTATCCATTTCCGCCACGATGACATCGCAGGTTTTAGAGAGCGGTTGAAGCTTCTTCCTGTACTCCTTGGGCAATCCTTTCAGAAGGGCGGCAACTTTGTCCCGCATGAGGCCGGGAACGATCCAATCGGCTGCCGCTGTCGGAACTGTCGAAATCATGTGGCGTGGAACCTTCATGGTTACACCGTCTTCGGGATGACCCGGTTCATAACGGTAGTCGCACTTAAATCGGTGACCCTCAAGAACGACATCATCGGGGTACAGGGCGAGTTCATCCTCTGCGGGAATCTGGATGAGTGCGTCTTCTTCCTTCATTCGGAGAAATTCATCACTTCCTCTATACCTGATCAGTCTCTGAAGTGTTCTGGTATCATATATCCCTGGGAGCCTTTTCTGATAGAAGCTCGCAAGCTCATCTTCACCGGCAAGGAGGTTGCGGCGCCTGATTTTATCTTCCATGTTGGAGATTCGGTCGATCAGCTCCAGATTGTGAAGGACGAACGGGAAGGGCTTTCTCAAGTCCCCTTCGATCAGGGCGCCGCGGATGAAGATTTCCGATGCCTCCGCCTGGTTGATTGGGCCATAGGAAACTGGCCTTCCAGTCACTATCACCAATCCGAACAGGCTGACCTGCTCATAGGCAACAACTTCGCCTCGATCCCGACGCCAGTGCGGCTCTGAGTACGTTCTTCGGCACAGGCTCCCTCCCAGTTCCTCCAGCCACTCTGCCTTGATGTTGGCAGCCATGCGGGCAAATAGGCGGGAAGTCTCAATCATCTCCGCCGCCACGATCCAACTTCCGCCTTTGTTGAAAAGCCCGGAGCCGGGGAATATCATAACATCCCTTCCTCTCGCCGCCGTATAAATATTCTTTTCTTTTCTCATCGCGATATTGAAAAGATAACCGCTCACGATCGATCTGTGGATGCCGTCAAAGAGGGATTCATCAACCGCGTCGTTTCTTTTCCCTATTTTCCACCCATGCTCATCCAGTATCGCCCGCAGCTGGTCACACACATCAATCCACTCCCTCATCCTTCTCATAGAAAGAAAATGATCCCGGCAAAATCTTTTCAGCCGGCCCTTGCTTTGTGCGGTTTGCATCAGGCCGTGGTATCTATTCCAGATGCCCAGCAGGGTCATGAAATCCGATGAGGAGTCAGCCAAGCCGGCATGAGCCTTATCCGCCTCCTTCTCGGATTCCACAGGCCGCTCCCTCGGGTCCTGGATGGCTAGTGCGGAAGCGATAATGAGGATTTCATTCACGCAGCCTTCACGCTCGGCCTCAATGATCATCCGTGATATCCGGGGATCGATAGGCAGGCGCGCCATCATCCTTCCTCTTTCCGTCAGCGAGTAGCGGCGGCCATCGTCAGGCTTGTCATCTCCCGTGTCAGTTGTGATTGCCCCGAGTTCCCTTAGAATATCGACGCCGTCCTTGATGTTCTTCGCATGCGGAGGATCTATGAAGGGGTACGTAGTTATGTCACCCAGATTGAGGGAAAGCATTCTCAGGATGACTTCCGCCAGGTTTGATCTGAGAATCTCCGGCTCGGTAAAAAGTGGCCGGCTTTCATAGTCCGCCTGATCGAAAAGGCGCACACAAATACCATTCTCTACGCGGCCGCATCGTCCCTTTCTCTGATCGGCGCTGCTTCTCGAAATGGCTCTGACGGGCAGGCTTGTTGTACGGGAGCGGGGGTTATACTGTGAGATGCGCGCCAGGCCCGTATCAATCACATATCTGATTCCGGGGATCGTAATCGATGTTTCCGCTACATTGGTCGCGACCACTATCTTTCTTTTCGACAGAGGCTGAAAGATGCGGCGCTGCTCCCTCCATGGGAGGCGTGCAAACAGGGGAAGAACGGCAGTCCTGTTTTCAAATTTTGCCTCAATGAGCTGGCAGGTTTCCCGTATGTCCTGCTCCGTGGGCATGAACATGAGGACGTCGCCGTCCAGACCGCCTTTCATGATCTTGTCCAGGGCCGTTACAGCACCGTCAACATGTGTGATGTCGCCGGATTCCTCGAGATCATGGTCGAGAGGCTGGTAGCGGACTTCGACAGGGTACATCCTTCCGGAGACTTCTATGATGGGGGCTTGGAAGGCGAGGGAGAATTTTTCCGTATCGATGGTTGCAGAAGTGATGATTACCTTGATATCTTTTCGTCTCCGAAGGAGCGTGAGGAGGATGCCCAGGACAAAATCGATGTTCAGGCTTCTCTCATGGGCCTCATCAACGATGATGGTATCGTACCGGCGAAGATACGGATCATTCTGCGCCTCGTTCAGAAGAATCCCGTCCGTCATGACTTTTATGAAATTATTTCTGCCTGAACGGTCATGAAAGCGGATCTGATAACCGACGGAACGCCCAATCTCCTCGCCTAGCTCCTCGGCTATGCGGTGGGCGACGGTTACGGCTGCCACTCTCCTCGGTTGCGTGCATCCTATGATGCCCGAAAGCCCACGCCCGGCCTCAAGGCACATCTTTGGTATCTGTGTAGTCTTACCCGACCCTGTCTCTCCGGTTATGACAACCACACGATTCTTTCTTATCGCCTTTACGATGTCGGCTCTTCTTGCGGTAATTGGCAGGGCGGCCGGGTAAGTTATCCTGGGGATGTTGCTTTTGCGCGGATTGATCCCCGCATCCGAACTTCCCGGTTCATTTTGTTTCAAACGGCGCTTATCGATCATATGTGAGGCATTATTCCATGAACAGCGCCTCTATGTCAATAATCTGACATATGCAAGCGAGACAAAGCATGGATTCCAACCGCGTCCGCATGTCAGGAAACCCAGATCATGGATGACACCCGCCTGTTATTATTGGTTTGTGGGCCCATGAAATCCCGAACTACGGGGTTTTTCGCGTCTTGCGATCAATATCTCGATGCCTGAATCTTCTTTCTTGAAGCACAATACCCTAGTTTACAGTTATAATGAAAAGTTATATAATAAAAATAGATAGGCAGGAATATTGCAAGAATATATATGTTTCTGATACCACATTTTCGCCTGATCGGGCGGAAAGGAAGCGCGAGGAATGGCTTCTGGTTCCCGCATCAATGATGGGATGAGGCCAACGACGATTCAATAGAAAAGGGTTTTTCAATGCCGCTAGTTACGTTCTGCTTTCACCTCCATCAGCCTTTCCGGCTCCATCCGGACAGGAATGAGTTCCTGTGGGATGATAAGAACAGGGAAATTTTCGTCAGGGTCTCGGAAAAGTGCTACCTGCCCGCCATAGACATGTTTACTGGCCTTGTATCCCGCTACAGCGGATTTAAGATTGCATTCAGCATATCCGGTACATTTCTCGAGCAGGCCGAACTTTACCAGCCTGATGTAATCAGGGCCTTACAAGGATTGGTAGATGCGGGGAGGGAAAGCCGCCAGGTGGAATTGCTCGATGAAACATATTATCATTCTCTTGCCAGCTTGTTTTCCGATCACCAAAAACAGGAGTTTCGGGACCAGGTAACGCTTCACAGGGAGCAGGTCCATAAACTGTTTGGTGTTCTCCCGACGTCATTCAAGAACACGGAACTGATGTATAACGACAGCATCGCGGAAGCCATTTCCGACATGGGTTATCTTGCGATTCTCTGCGAGAAGAGGGATGACATGTTCGTTGAGAAGAGGGGGCCCATTTCTTCCAATGAGATCTTCAGGGCCAAGGGGAGCAATCTGATCGTCATCCCTAGAGACACCGAATTGAGTGATGTAATAGCGCTCAGGTTCCCTTATGTCTATGTTTCCCCGGACGAGTATGCATCCCGCATAGCGGAAGTAGACGGTGAATCCGTCTTGTTAGGCTATGAGTTGGAACACATAGGCGAATACATAGGGGAAGACAAGGGTATATTCGAGTTCTGGAAGGGATTGCCGGAAGCGCTTGCAAAATTTCCCGCAATTATTATCAGCAATCCGTCGGAGACGGCGGGACGATTCCTGGAGACCGATTGTCCTGTGATATCCATTCACGAATCATCGGCATCACCCTGGGAGGAGAAGGCGCGGGATACCTTTGGATGGCTCGGCAATACCACGCAGGAGGATCTCTTCAGAGACATCGAAAGTATGGAGAAGGATGTGAAAAGGGCGGGGGGAGAGCTGCTGACGAAGTGGCGGCAGTTGACCACCTCCGATCATCTCTATTTCCTCCATGAAAAAATTGGCGAAGATCATGCGGTTCATTTCTATTCTAATCCCTATAGTGGATCGATAGGACAGCCGGCTCATATCTTAACCAGGAAGATAGATGACATCCAGATGCTCATAAAGAGATTCCATATCTTAAAACATGGCGGCAAAACGGCTCTCCTGATGATAACGCCGGAGACGGGAAGATTGCCGCAAGACATGGGAGCCCTGGCAAAATACATTACCGGAAAAAGCGGCGGGCAGGGAGAGGTTATTTCCGCGCTGTGCGAGGGTCTTACGGAAAGGGGCATCGACCTGCATCTGGTGACCTTGAATCTGAAAAAACGGTTTCAGAGAGAGATGAAGCTGGATGAGCAACAGTGGAGGGAAATAAGGTACAAGATCGATCCGGAGAAGATTCACCTGATCAGCTCCGCCATTTTTGCAGACAACCTCAGCGCGTATTCGGGCGATCCGCTGATGACGGCTGCGGAATTTCAAAAAGAAATCGTCAATAATCTGATCAAGGATGTAAGGGCAAAGCACGGAGGCAGGATTATCATCCACAGTCATGACTGGATGGCCGGAGGCGCCATTACCGCATATGCCAAGGCCACCGGCATACCCGTCCTGCATACAGTACATAATGTGTTTACGGAGAATATCCCCTTGGATCTCCTTCGGGGGATCAACCTCTCGAACATAGCCGGTAATGTCTTTTTTTCGGAGCACGAAGGGAAGCAGGCGATAGACTGTCAGGCGACGGCCATAAAGAATGCCACCATCATTAATTTTGTGGGGAAAAGATTTCTGGAAGAGGTCGTTGATGATTACTTCATGGATAGGACGCTCGTGCCTCCGAGCGTCCGCAAAGAGGTGAAGGCGAAATATTATCAGGACTCTGCTAAGGCAATTATCAATTCTCCTTCACGGGCGATGTATCCGGAACAATGTGAATACTGCGTGAGAAGGTACGGACCTGATGATCCCTTTATGGAGGCGAAGAGGGAAAATCTCATTGAGTTTCAAAAGAGGACAGGGCTTGAGATAAATCCGGATGCCATTTTATTCTTCTGGCCATCAAGGCTCGATCCCTTCCAGAAGGGTGTGGAGCTTCTGGAACACATCGCGCAGCATTTTGTGACGGTGAACGGAGATGCGCAGATTGCGATTGTCGCTGATGGTGTGGGCAATGACCGCACGCATGCGGATATCTTGGGGAGAATCGCCTGTGCATCAAACGGGAAAATTACCTACCAGCCCTTCAGCGAAAGCCTTTCCATGCTGGGGTATGCCGCTGCGAATGACGTATTCGGGGCTTCGCTTTATGAGCCTTGCGGGCAGATCGATCAGATAGGAAACATCTTCGGGGCGACGGCTACCAATCGCGACACAGGCGGTTACCATGATAAGATAAGAGAACTCAGGCTAAAAAGAGACGGTTCTCCCCAGGATGTGGGCAATGGGTTTCTTTTCAGAGATTATGACCCGGGAGGCTTGTGGTACGGTTTGATCAGGAGCATTGCCTTTCACAGGAGATCTTTGAAGATCAGGGAAATGCAGATCAGGCGTATCATGAGGGAAGTACGGGAAAGATATGACCTCGAAAGCATGATTGCCAAATATATTAGAATCTATGAGAGGCTGAACGGCGGGCGGCCTCTCGCGTAGCAATAAGGATGACTTCTTATTGAACTTATGCCAACCCTGTACGTCCATGATGGCCTGAGAGGCAGCTTTGTTCTTGACTCACAGCCTTCTTTTTTCTTACACTTCATGTATGAGTAAGTTTCCCAAAGCGCTCGCGGGATCCACTTTGCAAATCTAGCAGACTGAAGTGATGGAAGGCGGCCACAGCGATGGCAAGGTTCATAGTTTGCATTCTCTTTTTTCTCCTAGCAGTATTGCTCTACCAGCCGCATTCATTTGCCGATATATACAGGTGGACGGACCCAAGTGGGACGATACACATTTCTGATGATCCTGCAGACGCAGCTTCCCATTACCGCCAGAATTTGAAGATCACAAATGAACCTGAGGCTGCGGCGGGGGGCGCTGAAATTCCTTTTGAAAGAGCATCATCAGGGCTGATCTTGGTTGAAGCCGTGCTCAATGGCGAAGTGAAGGCGAAGATGGTATTCGACACGGGTGCAGACATCGTAGTCATTACCGGACAGCTTTTCAAGAAGTTGGGGCAGGATCCTTCCCAGGGAGGTGAAACTCTAATACTACATACAAACTGCGGAGAAGTAAGGGGCAAATCTTTCGCAGTCCATAAAATCGAGCTTGGCAATGCAAGGAAGGAGAATGTGCGGTCTGTTATCACGCCGGATGACCTTGCGTTAAAGGGCTTTGATGGTCTCTTGGGTCTCAGCTTTCTAGGGGACTTCAAGATTACCGTGGATTATCAAAAGGGGAAAATCAAGATAGTCAAATAGGTTCCGTATGAAGAATAATCTTTTCCCATATAACGGAAGGGGCGCCTTCGAAAGAAAGGGGGCCCCTTATGGGCACTGATAAAAAAGCAGGGAAGTTTCTTGCATGGCTTAGAATTACGCGGCTTCAATTTTATCCTATGACGTGGCTTGCTTACACGATGGGCTCTGTGGCTTACTCTGCAGCCTCGGGAAAATTGAACCTCGTGCCCTATCTTCTAGGGTACCTGATACTATTTCTCATTGAGCTGTGCACCATTCTGGCCAATGAATATTTTGACTATCCTTCAGATCGCAATAACCAAAATTTCAGCATCTTTACGGGGGGCACCAGGGTTCTTGTGGAAGGGCAGCTCAGTTTTGGTGAAGTTCGAAACGGCATCATCATCGTCCTTGCTACGATTCCTGTCTTCGGATTTTTCCTCTTGCAAGTCAGCGCCGGTGTTTCCCAGAGCGCCATAGCATCGTTGCTTTTTCTAGGTCTCCTCTTCGGGCTGGGATACACTGTCCCACCTTTAAAATTCTCCTACCGTGGTGTCGGTGAGCTTGTGGTTGCTGCGACGCACAGTCTGTATGTAATTCTCTGCGGATTCGTCTTCCAGGGTGGCCTGTGGAAAGACCCGCTTCCATGGCTTATAAGCGTACCTCTTTTTTTTGCGGTTCTTGCAGGGAACACCTTAGCGGGTGTACCGGACCGTAAGGCGGATCTGGCCGTGATGAAAAAATCCGTAGCCGTCATGTTCGGGTCGAAGGTTGCCATACTGCTGGCAATCTGGTCGTTGTGGATGGCCTTTTTTTCCGCGATCGCCCTCTTGAATCTGCAGGTAATCCGGATGTCGCCTTTCTATTGGTGGCTCCTTGTCCTCCCCCATGGTCTGGTGCTCCTTTACTTTCTTCTAAAGTTTTTCAGGTCAAACGATTTCGACAAGAGAATAGACGTAATTATGGCCCTCGCCCTGGGCTATATCATCTGGTTCGGTCTCCTTCCCCTTGTTTTCTTTTTGCAATGAAACGCGCAGCCTTTAAAAAATATCTCATTGTTATGATGTGCGTCATTTTATGTTCCGGTTACGCCATAGCATCCGGAAAAGAAAGCGTTCATGCGGAAAAATATATTTACGAGGCGGTTCCAACAACCGGCGATGGGGACAAGAGGGAGACCGTCGAGATGGAGGTGCTTTCTGGTGGGGAGAACATCCATTACAGCGCCAAGATATCTTCTCTGATATCCCGTGAGGAGATTAAAATAGAAACGGATAAAAAAGGACAGTTCATTTCCGGCACTAGAAGCGTCTTATTTTACGACAAGGGCGTACCTGAAAAAGAAAAGATCCTGCGAGAGAAAGATGAAGTCTTGATACGGAGAAAGGGCGAAAAGCTGAAATCTTTTGACCTTCCAGAAGATAAGAGATTTGCAGTTGACGGATCTCTTCTACTCCTTCTTCGTTTTTTCCCCTTCGATAGCGGTGCGACATGGAAGATATTCATGGTGGACTTTACGGGATATGCTATTACCGTCGAAGCGCAAATCGCGGGTACGGAGATGATCACGGTTCCGGCGGGGACATTCGAGTGCTACCGGGTGGAAGTGATCGTGGGAATCCCTGTATTGCGGCCCAGGATCGTATATTGGCTGGCAAAAGATGCCCCTCATTTTCTGCTAAAAAGTGTGGGGAAACGGGGACCCTTCACAGACACCTATATTACGACGCTTATCTCAAGGGAATGACAGCACCTTATATGCATGCTGTATTATCAGCGTAGCCGGCGGAGGACCAGCGCCGTGCGAGTCGGCAGGTAAACGGTGGCTCGGTTGCGCATAGCGCCGTCGGGAAGTGGTGTCGGTCTGGTAAAGTAGGTCTGTGCGGGCTCTATGCGTCCATGTCCCCCCAAAGCTTTCGCATCGCTATCGAGGATGAGATCATATTCACCGGGCTCAAGGTCAACGGGATAATCTGGGAACGACTGTGTTGGATTAAAGCTGAAGAGGAAGACAAGGCCGGCGCGCTCGAATCCTAAGAGTTGATTCTCCTGGTGCTCCAATAGCAACTTTATCTCTGGTGCATCAAGAATGGCATATTCGGAAGCGAGGCGTATCATGGCCTTGTCGAATTCGGCGAGAAACCGGTAGCGAAGTTTCTCGTCATCGCGGAGGTTCCACTGCCTGCGGGCATACCTGTATGACCAGTTGTTGCCTTCACGGGGAAAATCGATCCATTCCGGATGGCCGAACTCGTTGCCCATGAAGTTCAGATAACCGCTGCCGGCGGTTGCGAGGGTGAGGAGGCGGATCATTTTGTGCAGGGCCATGCCGCGCTCCACCTTTAAATTGGATCTAAGCACGGTCATGTGATCATACATATCTGCATCTATGAGCCGGAAGATGAGGGTCTTGTCACCAACCAACGCCTGGTCATGGGATTCAACATAGCCGATGGTTTTCTCGTCCGCACGTCTATTGGTCAGCTCATAGTAAAGGTTTCCCATAGGCCACTTCTCGTCGGGGATTTCCTTGACAAGCTTAATCCAGTAATCGGGGACGCCCATAGAGAGACGGTAATCAAAACCATAGCCGCCTTTTTCAACAGGAACGGCGAGCCCCGGCATGCCGCTTACGTCTTCAGCAATGGTGACGGCGTCAGGGTGCACGGCGTGTATGACTTCGTTGGCCAGAGTGAGATACACCAGGGCGTCATCATCACAATTAGCCCCGAAATAGTCCTGGTATGAGGAGAATATCCTTTCCAACCCATGATCAAGATAAAGCATGCTTGTCACGCCATCGAAGCGGAAGCCGTCGAAGTGGTATTCATCCAACCAGTAGCGGCAGTTGGAAAGCAGAAAATGGAGGACCTCGGGTTTGCCATAGTCGAAACACCGGGAATCCCATGCCCAGTGGAAACCCCGCGGGCCATTGTGAAAATACTGGTAGAACGTGCCGTCGAAACGGCTGATCCCTTCCTGTTCGTTCCTGGCTGCATGGGAGTGCACAATATCCATGAGTACCGAAATGCCCTCTGCATGTGCCGCATCAATCAGGGCTTTCAGTTCCTCCGGCGTGCCGAAGCGTGAAGATGCGGCAAAAAAGCTCGATACGTGATAACCGAATGAACCGTAATACGGGTGCTCCTGGATGCCCATGAGTTGCAGGGTGTTGTATCCGGCATCGACCACACGTGGCAGGATTTTTTCCGTGAACTCCTTGTATGTTCCGATCTTCTCCTCGATCTGGGCCATTCCCACATGCGCTTCGTAGATCATAGGCGCTTCCCGTTTCGGCGAGAACGACTCCTCACGCCAATGATACACTGTGCCTGGTTCCCACACTTGGGCAGCGAAGAGTTTGGTATGCGGATCCTGGACCGCGCGCCGTACATAGGCGGGGATGCGCTCGCCGTGGCCGCCGGGCCAATGGACAGATAATTTATAAAGCTGGCCATGACTGAGTTTGGCGGCAGGCAGCCTCAATTCCCAGTTCCCGCTTTCGCTGATGCGACGGAGGGCAAATGCTGGGTCTGCACGCCAACCATTGAAATCGCCGATGAGAAAAATAGCGGTGGCATAGGGTGCCCATTCTCGGAACACCCAATCGCTCCCGTCCCGATGGAGACCGAAGTATTCATGCCCGGAGGCAAAATCCGCGAGCGCCATGCATCCGCGTGTAAGACGTCGCGCCATCGCCTTGATTTTTTCATATCTCTTGCGGAGTACCGGCGCAAAAGGCCTAAGGAGAGGATCGCGCAGGAGAAACGTCATTTTAGAGGTGTCATCTGCGTTGCCTTTTTTTTTCATCGGGCTTCCTTGCTCATCTTGAATTCGGCAGCGAGCGAATGCGCCGCAGCTTGCTGCGGAAAACTTAAGATCATTTTCTCTATGTTGACATCACATATTCTGTAATGCCTGCTCGTCGTCACTGCCTCCACCCAAGATCCAGGTTCATGCTCCTTGGCGCCTCAATCTTGACAGTCATGAATATGGATTTCTTTTGTCCCGCCGGAACATCCATGTTCCAAGTCAAGGAAGATGGGGTCTGCTCCGTAGGATCCGGGTCACACTTTAGGGTTACCTGGATGCGTTCATCCCTGGGCTGAGGATTCGGTTCCTCCACAATGACTTTTACAGGGGAATTTCTGGAATTCTGTATATCCGTGCGCCAGTCCCAAGTGTATGTCTGCTTATCCTGCAGGAAAGTCTTCTCGCCCGATTTTTTTGATACTAACTGCGCGCGTGCGGTGACAAGCGGATCGATGCCAAAGAATATGGTTGCCTCCTGCCCGGCGAGTGCAAATGAACGTTTCCCTAGGATGGCGTCATCAACGACGTACAAGCCGCTGCCGGAGGGGATGTCTTTGGCCTCAGGAAGGATCACTTTCGCCCTGACAAATACCTGGACGCCCTGAGAAGGTCTTGCCATGTGTGTAAATTCCGCTGGCCAGAGTTCCTCCGCAATCTTCACTTTCTGCTTCGCTCCGGCTGGTACGTTCTTCTTGCCTATCTGCCAGAGCGAATACGTAGTCTCTCGGACCTCCCTGGCTCCCATGACTGCTTCGGGAGGAGCAGGGGCTTCCATTTGGTCTGCCGCTGCAGCAGATTTCTTTTGCACTGCTCCTTCCCTGCGGAATTGAGTTCGGGGCTTGATAATCCACGGCGGCAATTCAGGCGGAGAAATTG
>Ga0335071_10002173_pt1 | contig 21104 bp, 17 predicted proteins | sample Lox_Sample_15_FD_206724 | JGI IMG/M metagenome (GOLD analysis project Ga0335071, IMG submission 206724) | Soil microbial communities from Loxahatchee National Wildlife Refuge, Florida, United States - Lox_Sample_1.5 | ecosystem: Environmental > Terrestrial > Soil > Wetlands | place: USA...
TGAAATGCAGATTGCGCGCGGCCTCCAGATCATCATGCAGAGCGGTCACAGGCAAATTGGCGTGCTGGGCTTTAGTTTCAAAGCGGGCACGGATGACCTGCGCGAAAGTCCGATCATCGAAGTGATCGAACGCTTGATCGGCAAAGGTTACGATCTCCGACTCTACGACAAGAACGTGAAGCTGGCGAGTTTGGGAGGGGCGAACCGCGATTTCATCCTTAACCACATCCCCCATATTTCGCGGCTGATGGTTCAGGAAGTGGAAGATGTTCTCAAATTCGGCGACACGATCCTTATAGGCAATAACGATCCGGATTTCAAGCGGATTCCGGGCCTGTTGCGCGATGGCCAGCACCTCGTCGACTTTGTCAGGGTAACCGAAGGGAAAAGTGAGAATGGGAAGTATGACGGCATCTGTTGGTAGCCTCAGCGCGGCCCGCGTATCAAAGTCCGCAGATAGCGCTCTGGTCTTCAACTCCATCGAGCGCCTGACTGACTGGCTCGTCAAGCACGACTACAAGGGCTACGATACTTTTGACGGGCTCAGTTCTCCCATCCTTCGCCCCTTCACGCTTGAGACCGTCTTCGGGCGGACTGTGCTCCTTCAAGGCATAAGACGATTTCCCCTGAATCTACGTCCCCTTGTCGGCATTCGCATGCACCATTCAAGCAAAGGTATGGGTTTCCTGGCCCGCGGATTCATCCGGCTGCACAAGGCGACTGGTGACGAAAGCTGGGCAGACAAGGCCGAGTTGGCGCTTGACTGGCTGATGGACAACATGTCGCCCGGCTACAGCGGCGTCTGTTGGGGTAATCACTTCGACTATCAGTCGCGTGGTTTCTATCTGCCCAGGGGAGTACCAACGGTTGTCTGGACGGCCCTTATCGGGCATGCCTTTCTTGATGCGTATGAGCACTTTGAACAGAAGAAATACCTCGATATCGCAGTCAGCGCGTGCGAACATATTACACGCGATCTTGAGGCCTATCCTCATGGAGAAAGTGTTTGCATCACCTACGTTCCCGGTAAAGATTCGCAGGTGCACAATGCCAACACTCTGGGAGCCAGCCTGCTCGCGCGCACATGCGCGATTACCTTGAACGAGGGTTATAGGGAGTTGTCGAGAAAATCCATCGCCTACGCTGCGGAGCGCCAAAGACCGGACGGGTCATGGTGGTACGGCGAACAAGAGAACATGCACTGGGTCGATAGCTTCCACACCGCCTATGTACTTGACTGCTTCAAGCATTACACAGCGTGCACCGGCGATCGCCAGTTTATGCCCGTGATGATGAAAGGTTACGAGTATTGGAAGCAAACGTTCTTTCTGCCCGACGGAACTCCCCGGTACTACGACCACAAGACGCTTCCGCTCGATATTCAATGCTCTTCACAGGCGATCGATACTCTGGTTTTCTTTGAGGAGTACGATCGAGAAAGCATTTCTCTCGCCATGAATGTTGCTAAGTGGACTCTTCGAACGATGCAGGATCGGACTGGATACTTCTATTACCGCCGCTATTCTCCTTGGATCGTCAATAAGACCCCGACTCTGCATTGGGGGCAGGCCACCATGTTGTGTGCTCTGGCCGGGTTGTACAGTTCTCTCGAGCGGCGGCTCGACTCATGAACCGTAAAGTCTTGATTATCGTCGAAAACCTCGCTGTTCCCTTCGACTCGCGAGTGTGGAAAGAAGCCCTTGCCCTCAAGGAAGTCGGCTATCAGGTTACCGTGCTCTGCCCGCGCAGCAACGGATATAACAAGAAGTACGAGCTTCTCGAAGGCGTTCATATCTATCGACACCCCATGCCTTCGGAGGGCAACTCGGTTCTCGGCTACGTATGGGAATACAGCTGGGCGCTATTCTGGGAATTTCTCTATGCGTGGCGCATCTTTCTCACTCGCGGCTTTCATGTAATTCAAGGATGTAACCCACCCGACGACATCTTTCTTGTCGCTCTTCCCTTTAAGTTATTTGGCGTGAAGTATATCTTCGATCACCACGACGCCAACCCCGAGCTGTACTACTCGAAATACGAACGTAAAGACTTCTTCTGGAGAACGCAGATCTGGGCCGAGAAACTTACTTTTAATACCAGTGATGTCGTCATCTCGACTAACGAGAGTTACAAGAAGTTGGCTATTCGGCGTGGCCGGCTTAACCCGCTGGATGTCTTTGTTGTGCGCAATGGTCCTGATCTCGATAGCTTTAGACCGCTGCCCGCAAAGCCCGAACTGAAACATGGCAGGCAGTATTTGGTAGGCTATGTGGGCAATATGAGCATTCAGGAAGGCCTGGACATTCTGGTCAATGTGGCGTCGCATATCAGGGAGCTTGGGCGCACCGATATCCACTTTACTTGCGTGGGCGGCGGTCCCAGCCTGCCAAGCCTTCGGGCGATGGTGAAAGAGAAGGGTCTGGACGACGTCATGACATTCACTGGTCGCGTACCCGATAAAGACCTGCTCGAAGTCCTGTCCACTGCCGACGTGTGTGTCAATCCGGATAAGCCCTGCGAAATGAACGACATTTCGACCATGCTTAAGATTGCGGAATATATGGCTCTGGGTAAACCCATCGTTCAGTTCGACCTCAAGGAGGGCCGGGTTACCTCGGGCGAAGCGTCTCTCTATAGCACCTACACAGCCGACGACCTGGTCACCGACTTCGCAGCCAAGATCCTGTGGCTGATCGATCACCCTGAGGAGCGAGTCCGCATGGGCAATATCGGCCGGGAACGAGTGGAAAAGCATCTTGCATGGGAATACTCGGTGGACCAATTGATTGCCGCCTACGATCGCGCCTTTGAGAAGCGGTCTGGTCGCAGCAGGAGAGTCGTGAACCTCGAAAAAGTGTCCTGAAACAATGTTCGTAGTCTCACTTTTTCCTCTCGAGTCTTTGATCTAAAACAACAACATCACATTCATTGGGAACTCCTGGTACCTCTATGAGCGAAATATATATCGAAGCTGGACATACAGAAGGCCAATACTGGCGCGATCTCTGGAATTATCGCGAACTGTTCTACTTTCTCTCCTGGAGAGACCTTCTGGTACGTTATAAGCAAACAGTAGTCGGGGTAAGCTGGTCATTCATTAGGCCATTGCTTACCATGCTGGTGCTGACCGTGGTGTTTGGCAAACTTGGGAAGATGCCCTCTGGAGGAACGCCCTATCCGCTCCTGGTGCTGTGCGGCATGCTTCCGTGGAATTTCTTCTCCCTGGCCATCTCTGACAGCGGCAATAGCCTGGTGATGAATTCCAGCCTGGTTTCGAAGATCTATTTTCCGCGCCTTATAATGGCGGTAAGTTCCGTCATAGTCAGTTTCGTCGACTTTGCCATTTCAGCTCTCTTCATGGTCGGGCTGATGATCTGGTACAGGTTTGCCCCTCCAATGTCCGTACTGACTCTGCCTTTCTTTATCTTGCTCGCGATTGCTGCTTCCGTTGGAATAGGATTGTGGATCGCAGCGCTCATGGTCAAATACAGAGACTTTCGATTCATCGTGCCATTCATCGTGCAATTCGGCTTATATTTGTCTCCGGTCGGCTTTCAGAGCGGCGTCGTTCCCGAGCGGTTTCGCTTGCTCTATTCGCTGAATCCGATGGTTGGAATTATCGACGGCTTCCGATGGTCGTTGCTGGGCGGGCAAAACCGGATATATCTTCCCTCTCTTGGGATCTCAGTTCTTGAGATTGCCGTGATTCTCATCTCAGGCGTTCTGTACTTCCGTAGAACAGAGCGCACGTTTGCTGACGTAATCTGAACGATACGAAAAGTCACATGCTAATAAAAGATATGCCCCAACCAGCAATCGTCGTCGAAGATCTTGGCAAGCGCTACGTCATCGGCAGGCAAAAACAAGCACCTGATGGAATGCGTCATATCATCGAGGGAGCCCTGCGCTCGCCAGTTGCATGGCTCAAGTCCCGTCGTGACGCCAGACGTAGAGAGGTGGACTTTTGGGCATTGAGGAATGTGTCCTTAACCGTCCAGCAAGGTGAGGTTGTCGGGATCATCGGTCGCAACGGTGCCGGCAAGAGTACGCTTCTCAAGCTTTTGAGCCGCATTACGGTTCCCACTGAAGGTCGCTTCCGGATCGAGGGAAGAACCTCGAGCCTGCTCGAAGTGGGCACGGGTTTTCACCAGGAACTCACTGGGCGGGAAAACATCTTTCTCAACGGCGCTATCTTGGGAATGACCCGTTCAGAAATTACCAAGAAGTTCGACCAGATTGTTGAGTTTTCTGAAATTGAAGAATTTCTCGACACCCCCGTCAAGCGCTATTCGTCGGGCATGTATATCCGGTTGGCGTTCGCCGTAGCGGCCCATCTCGAACCGGAAGTATTGATCGTTGACGAGGTGCTCGCCGTCGGCGACGCCGCGTTCCAAAAGAAGTGCCTCGGCAAGATGGAGAATCTCGCTCGCGGCGGGCGAACCGTATTGTTTGTGAGTCACAACATGGAAGCAGTCCGGATGTTGTGCCAGCGTGCCATCTTGTTTGATGGGGGGAGAATTCGCGCCGACGGCGACGTGGAGAACGTTGTCGAAGATTACTTCTCACGGCTTTCAACCTTCTCCGCTCGCCAATTCGGTAACAGTGGGCTCGTAATTGAGAAGGTGGCTCTGAAGAATGATGCAGGTCAGGAAACACGACAGTTCTGTCCGGGTGAGGATTTGATCGTCGAAATACAGTTCGATGCGCAAAAGATTCTTGAGAAGCCCTACTTCATCCTCGTGGTCCAAGGCAAGAGAGGCAATTGCTTCACAGCCAATATGCAGCTAGATGGCCATCGTCCCGAGTTTCTCAACGGAAAGGGGAGAATCTCCTGCAGGTTTAAGTCGATTCCCCTGCTGCCCCAGCGTTTCACGGTTCAATTAGCAATGAAGGCGAGTAATGGCAAGGATGTTTTAGTGGATTACGAAAACGTTGGATCGTTTACCGTGACCGCTGATCTTGCCGACTACGGCTTTCGGGGCGAATTCCAGACGCGTATTTCTGAGGCCACCTCGGTGGTCGTTCCTTATGAGTGGCAACTGCCGGATGGCTCTTCCGCGATCGTGTCTTTAGGTGCCCCGGTTCCCACTGTTTGAGCGTCCTGGTGCAATGAGCATAGCGCTCTACACAACAATCTATCCGGGCGTCGAAACCTACCTCCCCGGCTGGTATCGTTCAGTGCAAGCCCAGACCGACCAGGACTTTCAACTGTGGATAGGCCTCGACGGAATCGAGTCGGACGCGGTCGAGACCGCAATCGGCGCCCACCTGGAGGCAGTCTGGATCCCGTCGCAGCCGGATAACACTCCGGCGCGGATCCGGCAACGGTCCCTGGAACGAATCGTAGAAGATTTTGATGCCGTCGTCCTGGTTGACAGCGATGATGTTTTGCACCCGACCCGCGTGGCGGCGGCTCGAACGGCCCTGCAGACCTCCGACCTGGCCGCGTGCGCTTTGCGAATGGTAGATCAACATTTAAGGGATTTGGGCAAAACTCTTACGCTGCCCGAGGGAACTGCCCCGGATAGCCTGCTGCCCCGGACCAATGTATTCGGCTTTTCCAATTCGGCGTATCGAGCGGATCTGCTGCGGCAGTGTTTGCCCCTTCCTCCCGACGTCGTCCTGGTCGATTGGTTCCTGGCTACCAGGGCTTGGCTAAGAGGGGCGAGGCTCTCATTCGATCCAATCGTGCGCATGGACTACCGGCAACATAATTCGAACACGGCGCCCATCCGCTTTCCCTTCGACGCCAGCCAGGTGGCTCGCGACACGAAGAGAGTTCTGGACCACTACTCCCTGCTTCTCGCTGCGCCGATCGAAGGCATTCTTCCCGACCGATGGGAGAAGTTGCGTCAGGCTGCTGCGGATGTTCAGCTTTTTTGTGAACATGTAGTCTCGCAACCAGGAGTCCTGGAAAACTATGTTCGTAACCTGAATGCGCTGGAACCGCAAGTAATCTGGTGGTGGGATGTTGCGCAACCGGCCTTACAGTGGATGTGGAAAAACACCTCTGGAGCACGAAATGAAACCAGTAATAATTAGCGGCGTTCCCGTGGGATCGGGATACCCGCCCTATATCATCGCGGAGATTGGCTCGAATCATAACGGCGATATGAGTCTTTGCCGTCGTCTGATCGATTCGGCAGCCGAGTCGGGCGCGCACGCTGTAAAGTTCCAATCCTGGACGGACAAATCTCTTATCGCCGAAGAAGAGTATGCCCGCAATACCTCTTATGCGGATAAGAAGAAGCACTTTGGCTCGCTGCGCGAAATGGTTACTGCCTATCAGCTCACATCGGAGCAGCATCTCGAGGCCGCGGCTCATTGCCATTCGCGCGGCATCGCGTTCTGCTCCACGCCGTTTTCCCCGCAGGAAGCAGATCTGCTTGAGCAGCTCGATGTGCCGTTCTTTAAGATCGCTTCGATGGACGTCATTCATCTTGCGCTCTTAAGACACGTCGCGCGCAAGCAACGCCCCGTGGTGATTTCCACGGGCATGGCTACCATGGCGGAAATTGAACGAGCCGTCGAAACCGTTCGCGCTGAAGGTAATGAGCAAATTGTTTTGCTCCATTGCGTGTCAATCTACCCACCGGAGTACGATACCATTCACCTGCGCAATATGCGCACTCTGCAGCAGGCTTTCGGCGTGCCGGTGGGCTTCAGCGACCACACTCTGGGAACCTCAATTCCCCTGGCCGCAATTGCGCTTGGCGCTTGCATGATTGAGAAACACTTTACTCTGGATCAGGACATGGAGGGGTGGGATCACGGAATCTCCGCCAATCCTGAGCAACTTAAAACCATCGTCGCAGAGGGAGAACACATTGTTTCAGCCCTGGGAGACAGCAGACGTACGGTGAGCGCGGCGGAGATCGAAAAGCGGAAAAAGTTTCGCCGCAGCCTGGTCGCCACTCGGCCACTGCCCTCCGGCCATGTGCTCACTGAGTCGGACTTGGACGCGAAGCGACCCGGAACCGGAATTCGTCCTGATGAAATCGGGTACGTGATCGGTCGCAGGCTCGCATCTGAAATGACTGCTGACCAGGTCCTTACCTGGGGTCACCTGCAGTAGTCGATGGGATGGACACCGTGGAGTTACCGGTTATCGTCGTCGGGAGTGGCGGACACGCCAAGGTTCTCATCAGCACGATGCAACTGCGCCATAGAAGCATTCTCGGATTCGTCGACTTGAATCCCGTTGCCCCTTCACTGCTCGGAATCGAATGTCTCGGAGACGACGCTGCGGTGTCGCTTCATGCATCCGGTGACGTACAGCTCGTAAACGGCGTCGGCTCCGCCAAGTCCACAGTTACGCGCCGGGATGTTTATGATCGCTTCACTCTTCGCGGATATTGCTTTGCGACCGTGATCCATCCCTCAGCCATCGTCGCTCACCAAGTCGATATGGCGGACGGTGTCCAGATGATGGCGGGAGTTATTGTGCAGCCAGGGTGCCGCCTGGGCGCAAATATCGTTCTTAACACGGGGTGCCGCATTGACCATGACTGTGTTATCGGCGACCACGCCCATGTGTCTCCCGGAGTTACGCTCTCCGGGAACGTGCACATTGGAACCGGTGCGCACGTCGGAACCGGAGCCTCCATCATTCAGGGAGTCCGTGTGGGCGCCGGATGTGTGATCGGCGCCGGCGCGGCCGTTATCCGCGATGTCCCACCCGGCACAGTTGTAGCCGGCGTCCCGGCGATGCCCATAAACCAAAGAGCGACAGAACGACAATGATGAATCCCGGCTCAAAAGCTGTCTATATCGTTCATTGCATCGATACCGAAGGACCCCTCTACGAATCGGTCGATGCGACATTTGAACGGCTGCGCGAGATATTCCAACTCGATCTTCCCCCTGGCAAAGATTTGCTGAGACGCTTACAGCGCGGGGAGGTACAGCTCGGAGGTATCGAGGCCGCGGTCCAAAAGGTCGTGGATCCTCATTTGCTCGCCTACAACGACACCTGGGATAAAGTCGACACCATGCTAGCGAAGCTGATGTCGGAATCCTTTCGCACCAGGATTCCCGATTCGACCGGGAAAGGCTGGATCTACAACTGGTTTTGTGTCGATCACGTCGACTACGATCAGAATCCGCGGCGCAGAGACATCGGTTATCACAATGTCTTCAACCATTACAGCTCCATGGTTCGAGAGACAGGATCGACGCAGGACGGGCTGCACTTTCATTATCACCCCCACTCATTTCGACGTGAGGCGCACCGCTGTGCCACGCATTGGTGGGCGTCATCCAATAGCCTTCACCAGATCATCTCGCGTCGCGTGATCGACCATCATTGGTTTCCTGCCGCGCATCGCCCCGGATTTCATGTCATAAGGCCGGATAGTCACTGGTTTCTTGAACAGCACATTCCATTCGATTTTTCGAGTCAGGCCATTGCGTCCAGCGTGGAAGATGCCGCTCAGTTTGGCCTGCAGGGCGGACGCTTCGGCGATTGGCGTCGTGCCCCGCTGACCTGGGAGCCATATCATCCTTCCGCCGACGACTACCAGGTCCCCGGCAACTGCAGGCGCTGGATCGCACGCTGTCTCAATGTCGGTACGCGCTATCGCCTGATCTGCGAGCAAGACGTCAGACAGGCGTTTACTGAAGCGGCTGAGGGCAAGCCGGTCATCCTGGCGATCACGAATCACGATTTCCGCGATATGGAACCAGACATCGACGACTTTCGCCGGCTTGTGCACAAGGTGGCCGTCGACTTTCCCCAGACACCGTTCCTTTACAGCGAAGCTGTCAGCGCGATGCGCGCCGCGTTAGATTTGAAGCCGCTTCCTCCGTGTGAACTCGAACTGGAGATGCAGCGCATCGACGAGAGCAAACATGTTCTTAGAGTAAGTTCAACTACTCCCACATTTGGTCCGCAACCCTGGCTCGCTATCAAGACCGTTGACGGAAACTATCATTTCGATAACTTCGATATCGACGCGCCCTTCCACCAGTGGCAATACGTGTTTGACGAAGAGACTTTCCCGTTGGCCGCGATCGATTCAATTGGAGCGGCGGCAAATAATGCTACTGGCGCGACGACCGTTGCTGTAATGAAGCCGGCAACCGGAATGGTTTCGAGAAAGCAATGGAATCTGGCGATGGACCAAGAGCCGTCAATTCCCATCGCCGCCGGTGCGAGCGCTGACTAGATTGTCCGGGAAGTCTGTAAGCAGCCCGGGGCACATGCATCATATTGCAGCCTGTTGAACTGTCGGAAATCTCAATGAATAGCTCTGAGAACAAGGCGCGTCTGGAGAATTCGATCGTCGCGCCTGATACTTCGATATCAAACGCCATGACGCGACTGGAACGTGGTGGAGTCGGCGTCCTGCTGCTTTGCGGCGAAGACCGTCGCCTTAGAGGTCTCTTGACCGACGGCGACATTCGACGCGCCATTCTCAAGGGTCGCTCACTCGATGAGCCTTGTATCGATATTGCAACTCTCAATCCGATACATGTCGAGGCGCCGGTTGCTGCGGAGGATGCGCTGCGGATCATGGACGCGCACGATATCCATCACCTGCCCGCGTTAGATAAGGCGGGGCGCGTTCAGGACCTCGTGCTGCGTCAGGACCTGATCGCAGAGGGCGAACAGGCGTGGAACGAGCGGCGGCTTCAGGCGGCGACCATCACTGCCGAGGCGTCGATCTCTGAAGCGATGGCCCAACTCGACAAAGCGGCAACAGGCATTCTGTTGATCTGCGACGCGGAGCGGCACCTTCTCGGCCTGCTGACCGATGGAGATTTTCGTCGCGCGATATTGCAACAAAGGCCTCTCAGTGATCCCTGCTCGTCGATCGCGGGTTCTCACCCCATCACCGCTCCTATCTCCATTTCCACGTCGGATGCCCTGCGCCTTATGACTGAGCGCGACATCGGTCAGTTACCTGTGGTTGATCAGGAAGGCAGAGTCCAGAGGCTGATTCTGAGCAAGGACATCGTCCCCAACCGCGAGCTGGCTATCGCCGCGGTAGTAATGGCGGGCGGCTATGGCAAACGACTGCTGCCGCTTACTGAGAAGGTTCCCAAACCTATGCTGCCGGTCGGCGGTCGCCCGTTGTTGGAGCTCACGATCGCCCAGTTAAAGCGGGCCGGCATTAAGAACGTGAACCTGACGACTCACTATCTTCCTGAAGCGATCTCCGATCATTTCGGCAATGGGGAGACCTTTGGGATCCGGCTGGACTACGTTCAGGAAGAGAATCCGCTGGGGACCGCCGGCGGTATCAAGCTGTTGAAACACTTTGACGGAACCATGCTGGTGATTAACGGCGACGTTCTGACCGGTGCGCCATTCGACGCGATGCTCGACTACCACCGCGAGTACCATGCAGACCTGACCATCGGAGTCAGGAAATATGAGGTGCAGGTCCCGTTTGGCGTGGTCGAGTGCCACGATGTCCATGTGACAGGCTTGCAGGAGAAGCCGTCTCTCAGCTTCTTTATTAATGCCGGCACCTATCTAATCGAACCCACGGTTCGCGACTTTATCCCCGCGAACCAGCGGTTCGACATGACAGAACTCATCAGCAAGCTGATCGAGGCCGGAAGAACCGTCGTGAGCTTCCCCATCATGGAATACTGGCTCGATATGGGGCGGCACGAAGACTACGCCAGGGCCCAGCAGGATGTCCAAAATGGCGTGTTGTGAGATGAAGCTGAACTCTGCAAATCAAGAAAGTCCGACGATGCTGGTCGGCTTTGTCTCCGGAGTGAGGTAATGCAGCTGGCAGAGATCCGCGAGACCGTCAGCAATGAGTTCGAGCACTCAGGCCTGTTCATGCACCGGCTGATGACCCGGTTGTTCCCCATCTGTCGCAGTATCACCGGCGACGGCGTGCGTCAAACTCTTCGCATCCTTCAGGAGCATATTCCGCTCCAGATCTTCGAGGTCCCTTCGGGCACAAAGGTCTTCGATTGGACTATCCCCAAGGAATGGAATGTACGCGACGCTTTCGTCATCGATCCGCGGGGAAGAAAAGTCATTGATTTCAAGAAAAGCAACCTGCACGTGCTCGGCTACGCCGTTCCCGTGGATATGTCCCTGCCCCTCTCCGAGCTTCAAAAGCATCTATATTCGCTTGAGAATCAGCCGGATGCGATTCCATGGATAACCTCAGTCTACGAGGAGCGCTGGGGTTTCTGCCTCACACATAATGAGCGGCTGAGACTCGAAGAGGGGACTTATCGCGTAGTTATCGACAGCGAGCTAAAGAACGGATCGATGACTTACGGTGAGGTGATCATTCCTGGAGCGTCGGATAAGGAGATATTTATCTCGACTTATGTCTGCCATCCATCGATGGCGAACAATGAGTTATCCGGTCCGGTGGTGGCGACCATGCTGGCGAAGTGGATTGCCAGCGCGCCACGGCGGTTTACATATCGCATCATTCTTATCCCCGAGACCATCGGCTCCATTACCTACTTAAGCCGAAATCTGGAGTCGATGAAGAAGAACATCGTAGCGGGCTTCAATCTGACCTGCGTGGGGGACGAGCGCGCGTATTCGTTTCTTCCTTCGCGGAATGGGTCGACATTGGCGGATAAGACGGCACTCAATGTCCTGCGATCCAAGCATCCCGAGTTTAAGCACTACTCGTTCCTGGATCGAGGCAGCGATGAGCGGCAGTACTGCAGTCCCGGTGTCGACCTGCCGGTCATCTCACTCATGCGCACCAAGTACCGCGAATTTCCCGAGTATCACACCTCGCTCGACGATCTCGAGTTCGTCACGCCGGCTGGGTTGGAGGGAAGTTTCGAGCTCCATAGAGATTGCATCGAGTTGCTGGAACGGAATAGGACCTACAAGGTTCGCTGCCTTGGCGAGCCGCAGCTTGGTGTGCGTGGCTTGTATCCAACCGTCGCCACCAAGGAGTCACACCGGCAGGTGATCGACATGTTGAACTTCATTGCCTATGCCGATGGGATGAACGACCTGATAGATGTGAGCAATATTATTCATGTTCCAGTTCCCGATCTCTATCCGATCGTTGAGAAACTGGTGGCGGCAAACCTTCTCGATGAAGTGTCGTGAGTTGGCAGAACAGGGCGGCATCGTCACGAGGCGATGTAGATCCCGGAGATAGACACTGTGAAGATTCTGTTTATGATGGCGTTGCGCAGCGGTTCGAAAGGTGTGAAGGACAAGAATGTCCGGCCGCTCCGCGGAATCCCCTTGTTTGCTCATGCCGCAAGAGCGGTGTTGGGTTCGGACGCCTATAGAGAAGGCGGGACGTTGTTAGTGAATACCGATTCGAAAGAGTATGCCGCAATTGCCAACGAATACGGCGCAATAACTCCGTTTATCCGCCCGGAGAGCATGGCAACCGACAATTCTCCCATCAAAGATGCGATCGACTATACCTTCAGGTTCTTCGATGAGAAGCGGGAGGAGTTTGATGTGTTCGCCTTGATCCAGGCAACTTCACCGTTTACCACCAGCGCTGATGTAGACCGCGCGGCCTCCGTATTCAGGAATGAGCCGCGCATCAAGTCGACCATATCCGTGACTGAAGTGGACGTGCCCCCGGTCTGGTGCAATACGTTGGACGAGACTCTCAGCATGAAAGACTTTCTGTCCAGGGAAATCCGCCAGAAGAACAGGCAGGAACTTCCCCGATACTATCGTGTAACCGGGGCGGTTCGGATGGCGCGCTGGGACGATTTCCGCGCGAATCACTACGACTGGTACTTTGACGATTCGAAGGCGCTGATCATCGATCGGGCGCGGTCCATTGACATTGACAGCGAGGAAGATTTCTCCTACGCAGAATTTCTGATGAGCAGAATGGATTCGGCGGCGCGTAATCAGGAATGAACTATCGAGTGGCGATCATCGGAGCGGGTAAGATCGGCGCAACGCTGGACTATCCGCAAAGCCCACTTGTCCTGACTCATGCCCACGGGTACACAGTGAGCGAAGGATTCGAAATTGTTGGCTTTGTCGACTCGGACTTGGCCAAAGCAGAAGCGGCCTCCGCGCGTTGGGGTGGCGCCGCGTTTCGAAGCATCGAGAATCTGCTGGCAACCCAGTCTGTCGATATCGTCTCGGTATGCCTGCCCGACGAGTTGCATTACCAAGCATTAGTGGCGCTCGCCGGCAAGGCGCTGAAATTCATCTTTCTGGAAAAGCCGGCCGTGTCGACGCTGGCCGAGGCCGATGAGGTTCGCTTGCTTTATCGCGAACTCCCCATAAGAGTACAGGTCAATTACACTCGGCGGTTTGTTCCCGAGATCAGAAGCATCCAGGCCGCAATAAGGAGCGGAAAGTTCGGAAAGTTCCTGACCGGCGTGGGCTATTACGGCAAAGGACTACGGCACAACGGCTCTCACATGATCGATATGCTTCAGTTCTTCTTGGGTGAAATTAGAAGCGTAGAACAAATCAGTGAGCTTAAGGACTTCTACGATCACGATCCCAGCGTTTCAGCCCGTCTCAGCATGGTCTCTGGCGGCGACTTCCATCTGTGCCATATCGATTGCAGTCAGTTTCATATCTTCGAGCTGGACCTGACGTTCGAAAGCAAGCGTATTCGAATCCGCGACCTTGGCACAGTCGTTGAGGAGTATTCCGTGGGCAACAGTCCGGTAATCGAAGGTCTTCGAACCTTGCACAAGAGTGCAGAATACTCGACGCAACACTCGGTGGCTATACGGCACGCGATCGCCAATATTCGCGGCAACTTGGACAAAGACGAAGCACTCCTCTGTACCCTCGAAGAATCGCTCATGACAGTAGAGGCGTGCGCGAAGATCGCAAGGGAGACCACCGCATGAAGGGGCAAAGAATACTGGTTTGCTCCAGAGACCCTGGCGGCACGAATGCAATCCTGCCGTTGCTTGAACCCCTGCGGGCCTCGGGGAACGAATTGATCGTCTATGGAAAGGACGCGGCGCTTGCCATTTATCGCAAACACGATGTCAACTGCCACGACATCAGTGAGGCAGTTCCTTCGGGTTCACAGTGTCAGATCGACGAATTAGTGCGGAAAGTTCATCCTGATTTGATTGTTACCGGGACAAGCTCTGAGGACTTCACCGAGCGGAGCCTGTGGCAGGCAGCGGATAAGGCAGGGATAAAGAGCTTTGCCGTCCTTGACCAGTGGACGAATTATCGTCTTCGTCTTATCTCCGAAGGAGAAGATCCGACCGGCGGAGATGCCACTTCACGATTGATTCTCCCTTCCTTCTTCTTCGTAATGGATGAATTTGCCAAAGACGAGATGTCCGCTCTCGGGATTGACCGCGGGAAGATCATAGTAAGTGGTCAACCCTTCTTCGATTACATTCGCAAGGCCGGGGACGCGCTAACGACTGGAGAAGTCGAAAATCTGCGCCGAGAGCTCGCCGGCTCTGAGAACAGCCGGGTGTTTCTCTTTGCATCGCAGCCCATCGCCAGCCTTCATCGCAAAAACGGGATGCCGGAAGACTACTGGGGCTATACCGAACTTACAGTGATGAAGAAAGTTGCAAAGTGCCTGTCGATGCTCGCCGAAGGCATGGCGGTGAAGGTGGTCTTGGTAGTGCGACTTCACCCCAAGGATGAGCCCGACGTCTATGAAAGTGCTCTGTCGATGCTCCCGGACTCAATCAAGGTTGTCATTGACAGGAACACTGACTCCAGCCTTCTCTTGAAAGCATCGGATCTGATCATCGGCATGTTTTCGATGCTTCTGCTCGAGGCGGCCATCCTGGAAAGACCATTCATCAGCGTGCAAATCGGGCTGAAAAGGGAAAATCCTCTCATCTTCGATCGGATGGGGCTGGTGCGATCGATCTTGACTGAGCAGGAACTTGAGGACACGTTGCGTGGCGTCATGAAGGGAAAGAACTGTCAGCTCCCGACTTTCAATTTCGGGTTTGGAGCCGCCGAGAGAATAGCTAACTACTTGGAGGAAGTTCAGTGAGCAAATTGGCGCTTTTTGGAGGTCCAAAGGTCAGAACGAAACTCTTCCCAGCTTACCGTACCATCGGGATGGAAGAGGAGCGCGCAGTAATTGATGTCATGCGGTCGGGCGTGCTCTCGAAGTTCATCGGAGGCTGGCATCCTGACTTTTATGGCGGCCCTCAAGTGAGAGCCCTCGAAGAAGAATGGGCCCGCCATTTCGGCGCCAAGCACGCGATCACAGTGAACTCGGCGACCTCCGCGTTGTATTGCGCCGTGGGGGCAATTGGCGCCGGCCCTGGCGATGAGATTATTGTGTCTCCTTACACCATGAGCGCCTCCGCGACAGCGGCGCTGATCTTCAACTCGGTCCCGGTCTTTGCGGACCTGGAAGAGGATTATCTGTGCCTCGACGCCGATTCGATCGAAAAGCAAATCACTGAGGCGACCCGCGCCATCATAGTTGTTGATATCTTCGGACAGCCATATGACGCCGAGAAAATCAATCGCATCGCGAAAAAGCACAATTTATTGGTGATTGAAGATGCGGCGCAAGCGCCGAATGCAAGATACAAAGGCCGCTATGCTGGGACACTTGGCGATATTGGCATTTACTCGCTGAACTATCACAAGCACATTCACTCTGGAGAAGGTGGCGTCATCGTTACCGATCGTGATGACCTGGCAGAAAGGATGCGCCTCATACGAAATCACGCCGAGGCGGTAGTCGAAGACAAAGGCGTAACCGACCTTACCAATATGATCGGCTTCAACTTCCGGATGAACGAGATTGAAGCAGCGATTACCAGAGAACAGCTCAAGAAACTACCTTCACTCGTCAAGCAAAGGCAGGAAAACGTGGAGTACCTCGCATCCAGGCTATCGACTATACCCTGCATCGAGCCGGCCAAAGTGCGTCCGGGATGCGAGCATGCCTTCTATATGCACATCCTGAAGTTTAATAGTCAAGTCGCCGGAGTTCACCGCAACCAATTCGTGCAGGCCGTCAAGGCCGAGCTCCCTGCGATTGAGCTTCGTGAAGGCGAAGGCGTGAAGGTTGTCAGCGGATATGTGAAGCCGCTCTATCTGGCGCCCATGTTCCAAAAGAAGATTGCCTATGGAAAGAAGGGCTGCCCGTTCACGTGTGAGCATGCTTACCGCGAAGTATGTTACGACAGAGGAATCTGCCCCGTCTGCGAAAGAATGCACTTCGACGAGCTGATCAACCACGAATTGATGAGGCCGGGCATGAGTCGCCAGGACCTGGACGATGTTTTCGCGGCCTTCGAAAAAGTATGGGAGAACCGGCAGGATTTACACCAGGAAAGCGAAATGCCTAAGTCCAGGAGCACGGCTGGAGCCGTCCTCTAGCGCCGTTCCCTGCTGTTGATCTTGTGAAGGGAATGATACTAATCAAACGTGCAATAGGATCTCCAGATACCGCTGGGCAAGTCTCAAATCGATACTCATAACAGATGCTATTTCAGGAGCGATCCGATACAGGCGGGCGAGAACTCTGTATCCTTGCGGCACCGCTCCTGGATCATCGCGCTTTCCTGGGTCTGGATCGACGCCTAGCTGCAGCGGGGAGAAGTACCGGTTGAGGGTAAATGCGTATTGTCGTTGACACCGCGCTGAATAATGGTGCCGCTGAATACTCCAACATGGGCGATGTCGCCATGCTCCAGGTCGGAGTCAGGCGGCTCCAGCACCTGTGGCCGGCTGCGCAGATTGAAGTTCTCACTGAATCTCCGGCCAATCTAGCTGTCTTTTGTCCGAATGCAAAACCCTTGTCGCGTGCCGGAAGGGACCTGTGGATCGGGGATCGGACAATACTCGGGGGCTTTGATCGATTCCTGCCGCGGGCCCTGTCGGCTCGACTCGGCGTGCTGTCTCGCGGCTGTAGGCTAAGGTTTCCGCGAGCCTTTCGGCGATTAGTAAGTTTCCGGCTGTCCCTTCGAGATCGAAGGAATGCGCGACCTGAGATTAGTGCTTTTCTGGAAGCCATGGATCATGCGGACCTGTTTGTCGTTTGCGGAGCCGGTGGATTTACCGATGATACCCGGGCATGGAATATCTCAACTCTGGATACGATAGAAGAGGCGATTCGGCGCGGACTTCCGGTTGTCATGTTGGGGCAGGGCCTGGGGCCACTGAACGACCCAGATATGTTAGATCGGGCACGTACGATTCTGCCGAAAGTGAGGTTGTTCACCCTCCGCGGAGGTCGAGGGGGTGCGAGCCTCGCGCAAACGCTGGGCCTGAATGCAGAGCGGACTCCAACGACCGGTGATGAAGCTCTTGAGATGGCGTATGAGGCTAGAAACAAAGAGTTAGGAAGCGGAATCGGCATCAACCTTCGCGTCGCATCCTATTCCAAGGTCAACACCGACATGGTAGATAAGCTGAAACCTGTATTGCAAGAGTGCGCACGCCGCCATAACGCCCCATTAATACCAATTCCAATCGCCTTTCATGCATGGGCAAACGACCAGTTGACGATACAGCGGCTCCTGCAAGGACTCGATGACAGCTCAGACGGTGGCCTCGCGCTCGACGCCCCGATTAAGGTGATCCAGCAGGCCAGTCGCTGCCGTGTGGTAGTAACCGGGGCATATCATGGCGCCGTGTTCGCCATGGCACAGGGGATCCCGGTGGTTGCCCTTACCGCGTCAGAAGATTACAACGCGAAGTTTCAAGGACTCGAGGACCAGTTCGGCCTGGGTTGCGAAACCGTGTCTCTCGGCGCGCCTGATTCATCGGAAAGAGTGGCCGCTGCCATCGACAGGGCATGGAAATCGGCAGAGCAGGTGCGGTTGCCGATGCAGCAGGCGGCACAGCGTCAAATTGCGCTTTCTCGCGCTGCCTACCAGTGGATCGCGGCAAACATCTCGTTCTCTGATAGCAAGCCAAACCTCACGGGCCAAGACGTCCGACATAGTCAACTGACATCTACACCCTCACTATTATGAGTCGTCTCTTAGTCTTTTCTCCTTATGCAATGCGCCCCCATCTCACCTTCTATGAAGGGACCATCGCCAAGGCCTGTCAGCAGCGCGGAGCAACGGTTGAGTATCTTCTTTGCGACGGTCTCCTGCCCGAATGCGATATGTATTGGGATTCCATGACGGCCAACCGTCCTAAGCCACTTGATATTTGTCAATGGTGTAAGGCCGGGAGTAAGGCGAGGATTTCTGAAATGGACCTGCCCTACCGCTGGCTGGGAGAGTTTATTACGGGCTCGGAGAGAGAGGACGCCTTCACCTGGGCGCAGAGCTTGCCACCCTCGGAGATATGCCGGGCGACCTATCTTGGGAATCCAATCGGCGAGTGGGTCCAGTCTTCAATGTTCTCGTACTTCCGCCAGTATCCGGCAGACATGAACAACTGGAGAGTGGTCAATACTTACCGGGGATTTCTTCTTAGCGGCGCCCTCGTGTCCGTGGGCCTAAGCCGTTATCTTGCTGAACATTCTGTTGACTGTGCTCTCCTCTACAATGGCCGCCAGTCGATTACTCGGGTTGCGTACGAAATACTCCAGAAGAACGGTGTCAGATTATTGACTCATGAGACGCCGTTCTTCCGCCCCGGCCACATTATGGTTAAGCCAAATGCAAGGTGTTGGAGCCCGCAGCCTTTTGTGGACTTTTGGCGGCTATGGGGAGATATCCCACTGACACGTGCGGCTCTGGAACGAACCATGAAGTGGTTGATGGATCGCCGCTATGGCAAGAGTCTGACGTGGTACGCCTACAATCGCTCCGTTGCTTGGGATGCAAGCCTCAAACAGCGCCTGAACCTCACGAGGGGCAAGAAGTTGCTTGCCCTGTTTACCTCCTCGACCGAAGAAACAGCCGGGGATCGGGAACTGGAGGGTGCCTACGAGCTACAGTCATCGTGGGTTCAGGATGTTGTGGACTGGGTAAAGGATAGAAATGATGCTGAATTGGTGATCCGCGCGCACCCGCACTTGGCCGGGAAATCGGGACTGACTCGCGCAAACGATGAGTTCCAGTTTTACCAGCAGATGAAGGCATCTGCTCCCCGCAATACCCGGGTGGTCATGCCCGATGAACCTTTGAATAGCTACGCCCTCATGGACGAAGCTGACGTAGGCCTCACTTTTGGCTCTTCAACCGGGATAGAGATGGCAATGCTGGGCAAGCCGGTTGTGCTCGCTGCCAGGAATTTTTATGAAGTGGGATCCCAGACCATAAATGTGCACTCCAGAAGATCACTTGGCGCTGATTTGGAGAAGAGTCTAGGACCATTTTCGGTCAGAGAACTACGTCGCGAGGCATACCGTCTCGCTTACTACTACGTCTTCGAATTCGAGCTTCCGTTTCCGCTGGTCTCCGTCTTCGGTGTGATGGACGTCGAGTTGAATTACCGGGGAACCGAAGCCTTGGCTCCGGGGCGAGACAAGTCACTCGATCGCATCTGCGGCTATCTACTCGATGGAGAGCCGCTGTTCGAAGCTCCCACCGAGGCCGACAGGGCCCGCCTTCCGGCCGAAGAGGATGCATTCTTTGAATGGATGGAAAGAACGCCGGATTGCTTGCGCGACAGGGCCTATGAACGTCGACTGCCTGCGCTCAATGGCCTGAAACGACTGGCGCAGGGCGGCAAAGACGCCATACGCAAGATGCCCTTTGGCGCCGGCACCAGTCTCCTTAGGGCCGGAAAGCGACTTTACCGGTCGGCCGCAAAGTAAGAAGTAATGATTTCAGTTATCGTCTGTACCTTCAATCGGGCTCGTGCTTTGCAGAAGATGCTCGATAGCTTCTTTCGACAAAGGCAACTTGACCAAGTCCCGCACGAGCTCCTGATTATCGACAACAACTCGAATGATGACACGGCGGCTGTGGTCCGCGAGTTCCTGAGAGAGGAAGGTACGCGGTATTTTTTCGAGGCGAATCAGGGGTTGAGCTTTGCGCGCAATCGAGGATTCACCGAAGCGAGGGGAGAGTTCATCTCCTTCCTGGACGATGATGTTCTGGTCAATGAAGATTGGCTATCCAGCCTCAAAGCGTGCTTCGATCAGACTCGCGCTGATGTCGTTGGGGGCAAGGTGTCGCTGCGATTCGAGGTTCCTCCCGAGAAGTGGCTCGGGGGGTTATTTCGCAAATGCTTGTCTGAAGTCGACCTTGGAGACTCGCGCAAGATCTTGAGCGATGGCGATTGTCTTTACGGTGCAAATCTATCGTTTAGAAGAAAGACGCTCGACTCAGTCGGACTCTTCGAGACCAATGCGGGACGCAGCGGTCACGGGTTGGTGAGTGGCGAGGAAACTCAAGTAGTAAGAAAGATCCGCGCAATCAAGGGCAGGATTGTCTATGATCCCGATGCGTCTGTGGAGCATTTGATCGGAGCCGAGCGACTCCAATGGCAGTATTTCGTAAAGCGCGCCGGCGGCGACGGCGTGACTCTGGAATTCCTCGAGCCGAGAAAGTCCAGAGGTTATCAGGCCCTCAGGGTCTGCAAAGCAGCCATGGATCTTCTAAACAGTGGATATTCGCGGTACACCATGTTCTCCCGAACTGACGATTCGTACCAACGAAAGCTGGCTCAGTTTCTCTTCGTGAGGCAACGGAGCTATCTTACTGCACGGTTAGCTCGGTTAGTCTCCTCAGGTTGATTGCATCGGTCAATGTAAGGAAATGAGCGCTACCGCTAAGACGTCTTTCTGGCATTGACGATCGATCGAGTAAGACGGGCAATGGAGGTATTTATGCAGCAAACTAAGTCCATGAAGGCCACGATCAAAGGCCTCCCGATTGTGGGGCCGACCCTGTTGTTTGGAAACCGGGCTCGCCTCTTCTTGAGAGATCTGATGTATCCCGATCGGCGAGCGAATGCCGTGTTGAGGATGAAGCACAAAGTTTCGTGGTATGTCTCTCGAAATCCGCAAAGTCAAAAGCAGTTTGTAAAGCATTCCCCAACCCTGACAGCCGGGCAACGCAAGCTCGTCGAGTCCTTGTCCACGAAGGGTGTCGCCGCGGAAAGCTTTAAGGACGCTGGTATCCAGGCTGACAACTGGAGCGCCCTTCAGGAAATGATCGGTGAGTTTGCTCGTCTGTCCACGGATCGTATTGCTGCGGCCACGACCTCTTACTCGGACAGCTTGGACCTCGGCTCACTGGAGCACAACAGGGAACGCTTCAGGCGCTTCTTCCGCGACAAGGACGAAGCAAAGCTG
>Ga0335071_10002175_pt1 | contig 21091 bp, 23 predicted proteins | sample Lox_Sample_15_FD_206724 | JGI IMG/M metagenome (GOLD analysis project Ga0335071, IMG submission 206724) | Soil microbial communities from Loxahatchee National Wildlife Refuge, Florida, United States - Lox_Sample_1.5 | ecosystem: Environmental > Terrestrial > Soil > Wetlands | place: USA...
CGAGGGTGCTGATGTTCACGACCACACCCGCGCCCCGCGCGGCCATACCGGGCACGAGTTGCTGAACCAAGATGTAGGGCGCGCGCAGGTTGATGTTGATGTGTTCGTCGAAGAACGCGTCGTCGGTGTCGGCGGTCGGCCCGAACTTGTACACGCCGGCGTTGTTGATCAGGATGTCGACCGGGCCAGCCTCGACCGCCAGGCGCCGGAGGGCGTCGGCCTCGGACAGGTCGGCCGCGACGAAACGTGCCTTCCCGCCCGCATTTTCGATCTCCTGCACCGTCTTGGCGCCGCGTTCGGCGCTGCGCCCGTGCACCACCACCTCGGCGCCGAGCGCGGCGAGTTGCAGTGCGACGGCCCGCCCGATGCCTGCGGTGGCACCCGTGACCAGTGCGGTCGAACCCTCAAGGGTTGTTTCCATGCGAGCCCTCCTGACGAATCCCTGCACATTCCGCAGCGCATAGCGCCCCGGCGCACCGCTTTAATTCCGGCCCGGCCGGCGGGGCTATCGGTCTTGCTGATGGCCGCCATTAACTAAGCTGAGCCGGTATCGGGAGGAGCGGGCCAGGAACGGCCACCAGCTATGGAGTTGCGAGAACTCAGTGCCTTTGTCGCCGTCGTGGAAGAGGGCGGCATGTCGGCGGCGTCTCGCCGACTACACGTGAGCCAGTCGGCGATTTCACAGACGGTGAGCGCGCTCGAGCGCGAATTAGGGGTTCGTCTGCTGGAGCGGGTCAGCACCGGAGTACGGCCCACGGAGGCGGGGGCGGCCTTGCTCGAGGAGGCGCGCGCCGTCCTGGCGCGATACCGGCAGGCGGTGCGCGCGATGTCCACCTACCGCGGCGCGGCCGGCGGGGCCATCAGACTCGGCATCCCGCTCGAATTGGCGCCGCACGTGCTGCCCGGAGCGCTCGCCAAGTTCGCGGCCGAGGTGTCCGAGACGCGTGTCGTTCCGCGTCATCTGTCGACGGCCGCGCAATTCGTCGCCCTGCGCAGCGACGAACTCGACGTCGGGCTGGTGCGCGAACGTCCCGCCGGGTCCGAATTCGACGCCATGCTGGTGGCCCGCGAAAGCCTTGGCGTGCTTCTTGATTCATCGGTCGCCGCGGCCCGGGTCGGCGTCGACGGGATCTCTCTGCGCGACCTCAAAGACCTGCGGTGGACGGGCTTTCCCCGGTCGAGCAGTCCGGCCTGGTACGACGAGCTCACCGGGGCGCTGCGTAGCCACGGCATCGAAATCGGCCCACCCGCGCCCGACGGCCATGTCCTGATCGCCGACGTAAAGTTCGCCGCGGTGAGCGGCGGGCATGCCTTCGCGCTTGCCCCGGAAAGCCAGCCTCGACCGCTGCCGGACAACGTGACGTGGGCCCCGCTGATCGGCGCGCCCCTGGTGCGCCGCACCTGGGTGGTGTGGCCGGCCGACTCGCGCCGCCGCGATATCGGCCGGCTCCTCACCTCGTTCGAGCTGCCGGACGACGCCTGACGGCGCGCGGACTAGGGGGCCAGGCAGACCGACGCTTCAGCCGTGTAGCACAAAAACGTCAGCGTCTCCTGCAGATACAGCTGCACCGTCTCGGCGTCGTGGCTCAGGTACCCGATCGCGACGTCGGTGCCCAGCTGCAGATCGAAGTCGCCGCCTCGGGTGGTCAAGACGAAGGCGCCATCGATGGCCGGCGCCCAGATGATGTCCCCGTCCACCAATCGGTTCAGGTGCTCGCGGATGGGATATCCGTGTTCGGTGGTCTCACTGACCTTGGTGTACACCTCGGCGGCCAGCAGCACCGAGTACGGGCCGTCCACGCCGGCCAGCCGCAGCCCGGTCAACGCGTGCGAGATGGCGTCCGGCATATCGCGGGGATCCTCGGGCAGCTTCAACGGCGGGTTGGAGCTGCAGCCGCGGATGCCGTCGATCGACCCGGCGGTGTAGCCCTCGAAGATGGCGCGGTCCTCGACGAACGCCAGCTTCTTGGCCGCGGCCTTGACGGGATCCCAGTCGGAGTCCTGCGCGCCCCGCTCGACGTTGTCGATCTCGTAACGCGACAGGGTGAACGGAACCCGCAGGCGGACAAGGGGTTTGCTTTCCCGGAGGTGGGCTTCCACGCCGTCGTTGGGCGCCGCGACGTCGAGGAGCCGGCCGGTGCTGATCGCCGCGGTGACGGGTCCGCCCGGTTCGCTGACGTCGACGACGCGCCGCCCGGCGATGTGGCGCTTGAAGGTTCGGGTGGCCTCCAATTCGATTTCGGCCCAAGCGACTTCGGTGACCGGTGCCAGGTCGCGGTAGAGGTTGTTCATCGAGTGGTTCCTTTCAGGCTGCCGATCGCGAGTGAGCCGTCATCAGATGCCGCCGCCCGCGCCGTCACCAGCGGCGCGGGCAACGGCGGTGGGTCGTCGAGGAAGTCGACGGTCGGGGAGAAGAACAACCCGCCGGTGACCGCGGTGGAGAAGTCCAGGATGCGGTCGGTGTTGCCGGGTGGGTCGCCGAGGAACATGTTCTGCAGCATCTGCTCGGTGACCCGCGGCGTCCGCGAATAGCCGATGAAGTAGGTGCCGTATTCGCCCTTGCCCAGCTCACCGAAGGGCATGTTGTGCCGGACGATCTTGAGCTCGGTGCCGTCGTCGTCGGTGATGACGTTGAGCGCGATGTGGGCGTCGGCCGGCTTGTCCGCGTCGCCCAGTTCGATGTCTTCCAGCTTGGTCCGGCCGATCACCAGTTCCTGCTCGGTGACCGACAGCGCGTTCCAGGACGACATGTTGTGCACGTACTTCTGCACGTGCACGTAGCACGAGCCGGCGAAGTCGGGATCCTCGTCGCCGATGACGGTCGCGCTGACGGCCAGTGGGCCGTCGGGGTTTTCGGTGCCGTCGACAAACCCCAGCAGGTCGCGGTTGTCGAAGTAGCGGAAACCGTGCACCTCGTCGACCACGGTGACTGCGCCGGCCATCGCCCGCAGGATGCGGTCGGCCAACTCGAAGCACACGTCCAAGCTCTCGGCCCGGATGTGCAGCAACAGGTCGCCGGGCGTGGCCGGGGCCGTGTGCCGCGGGCCGTTCAACTCGATGAACGGGTGGAGTTCGGCGGGACGCGGCCCGGAAAACAGGCGGTCCCAGGCGTCGGAGCCGATCGAGACGATCGCCGACAACCGTTTCGGCGGCTCGCGGAAACCGATCGCGCGCACCAACCCCGAAATGTCCGGCAGCGCGTCGTGCACCGTGGCCTCTCCGCCGTCGTCGATGGTGACGACGAGGAAGATGGCGGCTGGTGTCAACGGCTGGAGGATGGGTTGCGGCTGAACCGGAGGCACTCTGCCGACCCTATCGTGGCGACGGCGGTCGCCGACAGCCATGATGTTGGACATGTCGGCCAGCGCCGCAGGCCTCTGCGAGTTCATCGACGCATCCCCGTCGCCGTTTCACGCCTGCGCCACGGCCGCCGCTCGGCTGGCCGGGTCCGGGTATGCCGAACTCGGCGAATCCGACCGCTGGCCGGCGCAACCCGGCCGCTATTTCACCGTGCGCGCCGGATCGCTGGTCGCCTGGAATTCCGACGGGCCCGAAGGGCCGTTCCGGATCGTCGGCGCACACACCGACAGCCCCAACTTGCGGGTCAAGCAGCATCCGGACCGGCTCGTCGCCGGCTGGCGCGTCGTGGCGCTCGAGCCGTACGGGGGCGCGTGGCTCAACTCCTGGCTGGACCGCGACCTGGGCATCAGCGGGCGGCTGTCGGTGCGGGACGGGGCCGGGGTCGGCCACCGGCTGGTCCGGATCGACGACCCGATCCTGCGGGTGCCGCAGCTGGCGATCCACCTGGCCGAGGACCGCAAGTCGGTGACCCTGGACCCGCAGCGACACGTCAACGCGGTCTGGGGCGTTGGGGAACAATGGAGTTCATTCGTCGGCTACGTCGCCGAGCGGGCCGGGGTGGCGGCCGGCGACGTGCTCGGCGCCGACCTGATGACGCACGATCTGACCCCGTCGACGGTGCTCGGGGCCGACGCCGACCTGTTGAGCGCGCCCCGGCTGGACAACCAGGCCAGTTGCTACGCGGGGTTGGAGGCGCTGTTGGGTGCCGAGGCGCGGGGCTTTCTGCCGGTGTTGGTGCTCTTCGATCACGAGGAGGTCGGGTCGTCGTCCGACCGCGGCGCGCAGTCCAACCTGCTGAGCACCGTGCTGGAGCGGATCGTGCTGGCCGCGGGCGGCAACCGGGAGGACTTCCTGCGCCGGCTGCCGCCGTCGCTGCTGGCCTCGGCCGACATGGCCCACGCCACCCATCCCAACTACCCGGAGCGGCACGAGCCCGGCCACCTGATCGAGGTCAACGCCGGGCCGGTGCTCAAGGTCCACCCCAACCTGCGGTATGCCACCGATGGGCGCACCGCGGCAACGTTCGAGCTGGCCTGCCGCCAGGCCGGGGTCGGGCTGCAACGTTACGAGCACCGCGCCGACCTGCCGTGCGGTTCGACGATCGGGCCGCTGGCCGCGGCCCGCACCGGCATCCCAACCGTCGACGTCGGCGCCGCGCAGCTGGCGATGCACTCCGCGCGGGAGTTGATGGGCGCGCACGACGTCGCCGCCTATGCGGCCGCGCTGCAAGCGTTTCTGTCACCCCGCTGACCTACGATCCGGCCATGACGCTAAACGTAGAAATGGTCACCTTCGACTGCAGCGACCCGGCGACGCTGGCCGGCTGGTGGGCCGAACAGTTCGGTGGTACGACGCAGGAGCTGCTCGCCGATGAGTTCACCGCGGTGACGCTGTCGGAGGGACCCAAGCTCGGATTCCAGAAAGTGCCCGAACCGACCCCCGGGAAAAACCGCGTGCACCTCGATTTCAGCGCCGCCGACGTCGATGGCGAGGTGGCGCGGCTGACGGCGGCCGGGGCCAACGAGGTCGGCCGGCACCAGTTCGGCGACAACTTCCGCTGGGTGGTGCTGGCCGACCCCGAGGGCAATGTCTTCTGTGTCGTCGGGCAGTAGCTCGCCGCTCAGCCCTGGGTGAGGATGGGCGGGTCGTAACGGATGACGTTCTCCACGACGATCCCGTCGCGGGTGCGAACCCGGTCGATCCCGCGGATCTCGAACGGCCCGCCGGGCCCGGTGCCCCTGCCGACGTAGTGCAAAAACACCAGCTCCTCGCCCGCGGCGGCGCCGGGCACGGTGGCGCTGTCGACGACGTCGAGCTTCAAATCCGGTGCGGCGTCCAGCAATTCGGCGATCTTTGCCGTGTAGGGCTCGATGCCGCGGACCGGCTCGGGGTCACCCGGCCAGTAGCCGACGATGTCGTCGGCGAGGATGTCGAAGCCGCGCGACATGGTGGGCGCGGCCCAATACGCCGCGAACGCCTCGGCGCTGAACTTCGGGGCCGTGTCGGCCGGAGCGGATTGGATGTCGGTCATGATTCCTCCCGGTGTCGGGCGCTTCGATCGAGCGCGTCGTGGCCAGCGTGTCCCCTCGCCGTGCGGCGGCACAATTACCTGCGAGGTCATCGCCACGGGTCGGCGGCCGTGGTTACCGTTGCCTCGTGGGCCATGCGGCCGTAGGTGTCCTGTTGCGCGAATGGCGCGAGCGGCGACGGGTGAGCCAGCTCGACCTGTCGTTGACCGTCGGCGTCTCGGCGCGCCACCTGAGCTTCATCGAGACGGGCCGCTCGCGACCCAGTCCGGAGATGGTGCTCGCCCTCGCCGAGGGCCTCGACGTTCCACTGCGGGAGCGCAACACGCTGCTGCTGGCCGCCGGGTTCGCGCCGCGTTACCAGTCGCGCCCGCTGGAGGACGCCGCGCTCTCCCCGGCCCGTAACGCGGTGCAGCGCCTCCTCGATGCCCACGACCCCTACCCCGGCATCGTGATCGATCGCTGCTGGAACATCGTGGGCGCCAACGCCGCGGCGTCGGCGCTCACCGTCGGTCTGCCCGCGGAGCTGCTCGGACCGCCGGCCAACGTCTACCGGCTGTCGCTGCACCCCGACGGCCTCGCCGGGCGGACCCTGAACTTCCCCGAATGGGCGGGCTACTTGCTGCACCAACTCCGGCGCACGATCGCACTCACCGGCGACCCGGGGCTGCGGGCGCTCGAGGACGAGGTGCGCGGATACCCGGGAGTCGCGGGCGCCGCCAAAGCGCGCGGCGCGCCACCGGACAACGCCGACGCGCTGCTCATCCCCTTCGTGCTGGACGTCGGCGGTGGGCAACCGCTGTCGATGTTCACCACACTGACGACCTTCGGGACCCCGCTCGACGTCACCCTCGCCGAACTGGCCGTCGAGCTGTTCTATCCGGCCGACGCCGCAAGCGCCAGCCTGCTTCAGGGCAGGTAGCGCTCTTACACTGTTCGGGTGACTGTCTCCGGAACAGGGGCGCGGACCCAGATTGACACCGTCGACCACGCCGCGACCACGCCCGACCAGCCGCAACCGTTTCACGAGCTGGGCCTCAAAGACGACGAGTACCTGCGGATTCGCGAGATCCTGGGCCGCAGGCCCACCGACACCGAGCTGGCAATGTACTCGGTGATGTGGAGCGAGCACTGCTCCTACAAGTCCTCCAAGGTTCACCTGCGCTACTTCGGCGAGACCACAACCGACGCGATGCGCGCGGGCATGCTCGCCGGCATCGGCGAGAACGCCGGCGTCGTCGACATCGGCGACGGCTGGGCGGTCACCTTCAAGGTGGAATCGCACAACCATCCTTCCTACGTCGAGCCCTATCAGGGCGCGGCCACCGGCGTGGGCGGCATCGTGCGCGACATCATGGCCATGGGCGCGCGACCCGTCGCCGTGATGGACCAGCTTCGCTTCGGCGCCGCCGACGCGCCGGACACCCGCCGCGTGGTCGATGGCGTGGTGCGCGGCATCGGCGGCTACGGCAACTCGCTGGGACTGCCCAACATCGGCGGCGAGACCGTCTTCGACGCGTGCTACGCCGGCAACCCGTTGGTCAACGCGATGTGCGTCGGTGTGCTGCGTCGGGAGGACCTGCATCTGGCGTTCGCGTCGGGCGTCGGCAACAAGATCATCCTGTTCGGCGCGCGCACGGGGCTCGACGGCATCGGCGGGGTGTCGGTGCTGGCGTCGGACACGTTTGGCGCTGAAGACAGCGCCGGAGCCTCGCGCAAGAAGCTGCCGTCGGTTCAGGTGGGCGACCCCTTCATGGAGAAGGTGCTCATCGAGTGCTGCCTCGAGCTCTACTCGGGCGGGCTTGTGATCGGCATCCAGGATCTCGGTGGAGCTGGATTAGCTTGTGCCACTTCCGAATTGGCGTCCGCCGGGGATGGCGGGATGGCGATCCGGCTCGATGCCGTCCCGCTGCGGGCCAAGGAGATGACGCCGGCCGAGGTGCTCTGCAGCGAGTCGCAGGAGCGCATGTGCGCGGTGGTGGCACCGGAGAACGTGGACGCCTTCATGGCGGTGTGCCGCAAATGGGAGGTGCTGGCCACCGTTATCGGCGAGGTCACCGACGGCGACCGGTTGCGGATCACCTGGCACGGCGAGACGGTGGTCGACGTGCCGCCGCGCACCGTGGCGCACGAGGGGCCGGTGTACCAGCGGCCGGTCGCGCTCCCCGAATCGCAGGACGCCCTGAACGCGGACCGGTCGACGAGGCTGCCGCGTCCTGCCACCGGCGCCGAGCTGCGCGCGACTTTGCTTGCGCTGCTGGGCAGTCCGCACCTGTGCAGCCGCGCGTTCATCACCGAGCAGTACGACCGCTACGTGCGCGGCAACACGGTGCTGGCCGAGCATGCCGACGGCGGAGTGCTGCGCGTCGACGAGTCGACCGGTCGCGGCATCGCGGTGTCGACCGATGCGTCGGGTCGCTACACGCTGCTGGACCCCTACGCCGGGGCCCAGCTGGCGCTGGCCGAGGCGTACCGCAACGTGGCCGTCACCGGCGCGACCCCGGTAGCGGTGACCAACTGCCTGAACTTCGGTTCGCCCGAGGACCCCGGGGTGATGTGGCAGTTTTCGCAGGCGGTGCGGGGGCTGGCCGATGGCTGTGCGGCCCTTGGCATTCCGGTGACCGGCGGCAACGTGAGCTTTTACAACCAAACGGGATCGGCCGCGATCCTGCCCACGCCGGTTGTCGGCGTGCTCGGCGTGATCGACGACGTCGGTCGACGGCTCCACACGTCCTTCGGCACCGAACCGGGCGAAACCCTGATGCTGCTGGGCGATACGCGCGACGAGTTCGATGGTTCCGTCTGGGCGCAGGTGAGCGCCGGCCACCTGGGCGGCCTGCCGCCGAGGGTCGACCTGGCGCGCGAGAAGCTGCTGGCCGAGGTGCTGGCCTCAGCGTCACGCGACGGGCTGGTGTCCGCCGCGCACGACCTGTCCGAGGGCGGCCTCGCCCAGGCCATCGTGGAATCGGCGCTGGCGGGCGAAACCGGTTGCCGCATTGTGCTTCCCGAGGACGCCGATCCGTTTGTGATGTTGTTCTCGGAGTCGGCGGGCCGAGTGCTGGTGGCGGTGCCGCGCACCGAGGAGAGCCGGTTCCGTTCGATGTGCGAGGCGCGGGGATTGCCCGCGGTCCGCATCGGCGTCGTCGATCAGGCCTCGGGCGCGGTGGAGGTTCAGGGGTTGTTCACGGTGACCCTGGCGGAACTGCGCGAGACGTCAGAGTCGGTGCTGCCGCGCTTCTTTGGATGAAGCGGCTGCAGGCGCTGCTGTTGGCCGCCGCCTTGGTGGGCTGGAGTTTCGTCGGTCCGCGGTTGCCCCCTGCTTGGCGCGTCACGCTGCAGGCGGGCGTTGGCGCGCTGCTGGTGCTGGTGACCGGCGCGCCGCTGGGCCTTCGCCCGCCGCGGTTGTGGGCGGGAGCACGGCTGGGGTCGGCGGCCGGGGCCGCGGCGACGACCGCGATCGCCGCCACGACGGCGGTGCCGATGGTCCGGGCGGCGATGGCCGTTCAGGAGCCGCCGGCGTCGGTGCCGGAGTGGTTGCTGGTGCGGATCCCCCTCGGCACAGTCTGGGCCGAGGAGGCCGCCTTCCGCGCCGCGCTGGCCACCGCCGGTACCCGAGCGTTCGGCCGAAGCGGTGGAAGGCTGTTGCAGGCCGCCGCTTTTGGCCTCTCCCACGTCCCCGATGCCCGCGCGACGGGTCAGCCCGTGGCCGCCACCGTGCTGGTCACCGGCCTCGCGGGTTGGGTGTTCGGTTGGCTGGCCGACCGTTCCGGCAGCCTCGCCGCGCCGATGCTGGCGCATCTGGCGATCAACGAGGCCGGCGCGATCGCCGCGCTGACCGTGCGACGCTAGGGGTATGCCCGCCCGTCAGCGAGCCGACCCGGCAAAGACCCGCCAGGCCGTGTTGGCCGTTTTGGACTGGTTGCGTACCGAATCCCGCCCGGCGCCCGACCGGGACGCCCTGGCGACCGCCGTTCGGCTCACGGCGCGCACCCTGGCGACGGTCGCGCCCGGCTCCAGCGTCGAGGTCCGGATCCCGCCTTTTGCCGCCGTCCAGTGCATTGCCGGACCCCGGCACACCCGCGGCACACCGCCCAACGTCGTCGAGGCCGATCCGCGCACGTGGCTGCGACTGGCGGTCGGCCTGGTGCCGCTCGAAGAGGCGAAGGGCGCCGGCACGCTGACGCTGTCGGGTTCCCGGGCGGGTGAGATCGGCCACTGGCTGCCCCTGTTCGATGTCAGCGAAACATAAGCCTGAACTGCAGGTTTAGGGTCGTGCGGCGGATTTTCGGAGCCCAACACGCCCGTCGGATTCGGCGCCGCGGCCGTCCAGCCCGTAGACTCCGTTACGTCACCAATCGTTCCCCAGGGGGCCGCCAAACCGTGACCGTCGCTGGAGCCGAAGCGCCCGAGCAGGACCTGAATTCCCCCCGCGAAGAATGTGGCGTATTCGGGGTATGGGCCCCGGGCGAGGAAGTCGCCAAACTCACCTACTACGGCTTGTACGCGCTGCAGCATCGCGGGCAGGAAGCCGCGGGTATCGCCGTCGCCGACGGATCCCAGGTGCTGGTCTTCAAAGACCTCGGCCTGGTCAGTCAGGTGTTCGACGAGCAAACTCTGGCCGCGATGCAGGGCCACGTGGCGATCGGGCACTGCCGCTACTCCACCACGGGCGACACGACGTGGGAGAACGCGCAGCCGGTGTTCCGCAACACCGCGGCCGGAACCGGGGTTGCGTTGGGGCACAACGGGAATCTGGTCAACGCCGCCGAGCTCGCCGCACGCGCCCGCGACGCGGGCCTGATCGGCACGCGATGCCCGGCCCCGGCGACGACCGACTCCGACATCCTGGGCGCCCTGCTGGCCCACGGCGCGGCCGATTCCACGCTGGAACAGGCGGCGCTGGAACTGCTGCCGACCGTGCGCGGGGCATTCTGCCTGACGTTTATGGACGAAAACACACTGTATGCGTGCCGCGATCCCTACGGGGTGCGGCCGCTTTGCCTGGGACGGCTGGATCGCGGCTGGGTGGTGGCCTCCGAAACGGCCGCGCTCGACATCGTCGGCGCGTCGTTCGTGCGCGAGATCGAGCCGGGCGAGCTGCTGGCCATCGACGCCGACGGCGTGCGCTCGACCCGTTTCGCCAACCCCGAGCCCAAGGGCTGCGTCTTCGAGTACGTCTACCTGGCACGGCCGGACAGCACGATCGCGGGCCGGTCGGTGCACGCGACCCGGGTCGAGATCGGTCGCCGGCTGGCGCGCGAGAGCCCGGTCGAAGCCGACCTGGTGATCGGCGTGCCGGAATCGGGCACCCCGGCCGCCGTCGGGTACGCGCAGGAGTCCGGCATCCCTTACGGGCAGGGCCTGATGAAGAACGCCTACGTCGGGCGCACCTTCATCCAGCCGTCGCAGACCATCCGCCAGCTCGGTATCCGGCTGAAGCTCAACCCTCTCAAAGAGGTGATCCGCGGCAAGCGGCTGATCGTCGTCGACGATTCGATCGTGCGGGGAAACACCCAGCGCGCCCTGTTGCGAATGCTGCGGGAGGCCGGCGCCCTCGAGGTGCACGTGCGCATCGCCTCCCCGCCGGTGAAGTGGCCGTGCTTCTATGGCATCGACTTCCCATCACCCGCCGAGTTGATCGCCAACGCCATCGAAGACAAAGAGGAGATGCTCGAGGCGGTGCGGCATGCCATCGGGGCCGACACGCTGGGTTATGTCTCGCTGCGGGGCCTGGTCGCGGCCTCCGAGCAGCCCGCGTCGCGGCTGTGCACCGCCTGCTTCGACGGCAAGTATCCGATCGAACTGCCCGGCGAAAGCGCGCTGGGCAAGAACGTCATCGAGCACATGCTCGCCAACGCTGCGCGCGGAGCCGTGTTCGGTGATCTGACGCCCGATGAAGTGCCCATCGTGCGCTGACCCTGTGGGTTCCCGTTGGTTCAATGACGTTTGATACCGGCGCCGAGCGCAGCCCGGTAGCCTTTATCGCGATGACGGATCCCGGAAAAAGCCCCGGACGAAACCCGGGCAGCCAGGGCATCACCTACGCGTCGGCCGGGGTGGACATTGAAGCCGGTGATCGCGCCGTGGCTCTGTTCAAGCCGCTGGCGACCAAGGCGACCAGACCCGAGGTGCGCGGGGGGCTGGGCGGATTCGCCGGACTGTTCGCTTTGCGCGGCGACTACCGCGAACCGGTGCTGGCGGCCTCCACGGACGGGGTCGGTACCAAGCTGGCGGTCGCTCAGGCGATGGACAAGCACGACACCGTCGGCCTCGACCTGGTCGCGATGGTTGTCGACGATCTCGTCGTGTGCGGCGCCGAGCCGCTGTTCCTGCAGGACTACATCGCGGTCGGCCGCACAGTGCCGGAACGGCTGAGCGCGATCGTCAGCGGCATCGCTGAGGGCTGCGTGCGAGCCGGCTGCGCGCTGCTGGGCGGTGAAACGGCCGAGCACCCCGGTCTGATGGAGCCGGACCATTACGACATCTCGGCCACCGGAGTCGGGGTCGTCGAGGCCGACGACGTGCTGGGCGCCGACCGCGTCAAACCCGGCGACGTCATCATCGCGATGGGCTCGTCCGGCCTGCATTCCAACGGGTATTCGCTGGCCCGCACGGTCCTGCTCGAGATCGACCGGATGAACCTGGCCGGTTACGTCGAGGAGTTCGGCCGCACCCTGGGCGAAGAGCTGTTGGAACCCACCCGCATCTACGCCAAGGACTGCCTGGCGCTGGCCGCCGAAACCCATGTCCGCACGTTCTGCCACGTGACCGGCGGCGGGCTGGCCGGCAACCTGCAGCGCGTCATCCCGCCCGGGCTGGTCGCCGAGGTCGACCGCGGCACCTGGACGCCCGCGCCGGTGTTCGCCATGATCGCCCAGCGCGGCCGGGTGATGCGGGAGGAGATGGAGAAGACGTTCAACATGGGCGTCGGCATGATCGCCGTCGTCGCGCCGGAGGACACCGACCGCGCCCTGGCCATCTTGACCGCCCGGCATCTCGATTGCTGGGTCCTGGGCACCGTCGGCAAAGGCGGGAAAGACGGCCCGCGGGTCACACTGGTCGGGCAACACCCCAGGTTCTGACGTCTCACACCGGCCGGGTCTCAGCCGGAACCAGCCGCAACTAGCACTGTGCCGATGCTCAGCGCATCGGCACAGTGGTTTCCGGTTCTAGCGGCGCCACTCGTCGTCGTCGTCCCAAGAATTGTCTGGGCCTGGCCCGTCCGAGTCATCCAGCTCGTTGGATTCTTCGTCGCCCGTTCCTGACAGCTCGCGCTGAAGCCGCTGGAAGTCGGTTTGCGGGGAACTGTATTTGAGTTCTCGAGCAACCTTGGTCTGCTTTGCCTTCGCCCGGCCGCGGCCCATGGGGGAACCCCCTCGCGCAATAACGGAGCGGCCTAACGAGTAGGCGGCTCCGATCTCTGGTGTCGTTATTGTCCTGCCGACAGTTTACCGTGCCTCATGGCCGGGTGTCGGTGACCCCTGCTCGCTGTGGCGGACGTCATCGACGATTATCTCGCACCGCCCCGCAACCGTTCAACGGCCAGCCGCCCCGCGCCGACGTGTTCGGTCGCGGGCAAGGAATCGGCGTCGATAACCGCCGCGACCGCGCCCTCGGGGCCCGTCGTCAACGGCGTGTCTGCCGGCACCCCCCGCTTGAGCATCGCCAGGGCCACCGGCCCGAGGTCCACATGCTCGACGACGGTTCCGAGGCGCCCGACGGCACGACCGCCGGCGAGCACGGCATCACCCGTCGAAGGACGCTCCACCGAGCCGTCGAGGTGCAACAACACCAGCATCCGCGGCGGCTTGCCCAGGTTGTGCACCCGTGCCACGGTCTCCTGCCCGCGATAGCAGCCCTTGTCCAGATGCACGGCACCGCCGATCCAACCCACCTCATGCGGGATCGTGCGCTCGTCGGTGTCGACGCCGAGTCGCGGGCGCAGCGCCGCCACCCGATGGGCTTCGTAGGCCCACACCCCGGCCGGCCGCAGACCGGCCTGCGTCAGGCGGTTGCGCCAGCCGGCCGCCTCGCCGCGTGGCACCACCAGGTCCAGCTCGATCTGGCCCGCGGGGGCGGCGGGCATCCGTCGCACAAAGCCACCGCCGGCGACCGGAGCCGCGGTCAGCTCGGCGGGCAGGGCGTCGAGACCGAGCGTGTCAAGCACCGCCCGGTCGGCCAACCGCGGACCCAGCAGCGACAGCACCGCCATGTCCCCGGCGGCCGGCGTGACCTCGGACCAGAAGACCATCTTGCGTAGGTAGTCCAGCAGCGGCTCGGCCCGCCAGGGCTCGGTGTCGAGGTACGTCGTGCCGCCCAGCTCGGTCTGGACCCAGTGGTCCTCGACGCGGCCCTGGCCGTCGAGGCTGAGGTTCTCGGTGCTGGCGCCCTCGGGCAATTCGCTCACGTGCTGGGTGGAGATGCTGTGCAGCCAGGTCTGCCGGTCCTTGCCGGTCAGGGTGAGCACCGCGCGGTGCGACCGGTCGATCACCACCGCCCCGGTTTCGATCGCACGTTGCTCGCCCAGCGGGTCGCCGTAATGCCAGACCGCGCCGGCGTCGGGCCCGGGATCGGGGGCAAGGACGGCAGCCACAGGTCAACTCTACGGACCCGGCCCGCGGCTAGGCTTACGATCCATGGCCGACATGGGTGTGATCGTCACGCCGGACGGTGGGATCCATCCGCCGGGCACGCCGCTGCTGCACGCCGACGACCTGGCGGCCGTCCGCGGCGACGGCGTCTTCGAGACGCTGCTGGTCCGTGACGGCAGGGCCTGTTTGGTGGAGTCGCATCTGCAGCGGCTGACCCAGTCCGCCAAGTTGATGGACCTGCCCGCGCCGGACCTGCCCAGTTGGCGGCGCGCCATCGAGGAGGCCGCGCGCCGGTGGGCCGCCGTCACCGCCGACGAGGGCGCGATGCGCCTGATCTGCAGCCGCGGCCGCGAGGGCGGTTCCGCGCCGACCGCCTACGTGATGGTCAACCCCGTCCCGGAACGGGTGGCCGCGGTCCGCCGCGACGGGCTCTCGGCGATCACGCTGAACCGCGGGGTGCCAGCCAACGCCGCCGACGAAATGCCGTGGCTGCTGGCGGGCGCCAAAACGCTGTCGTATGCGGTCAACATGGCCGCGTTGCGGCACGCCGCCCGGCAGGGCGCCGGTGACGTCATCTTCGTCAGCTCCGACGGCTACATCCTGGAAGGCCCGCGCTCGACGGTGGTGATCGCCACCGATGCCGGCGCGGACGGCGCCCCCTGCCTGCTGACACCGCCGCCGTGGTACCCGATCCTGCGGGGCACCACGCAACAGGCCCTCTTCGAGGTGGCTAGGGCCAAGGGCTACGACTGCGACTATCGCGCGTTGCGGGTCGCCGATCTGCAAGCGGCACAAGGCATTTGGCTGATATCGAGCATGACGCTGGCGGCGCGCGTGCACACGCTCGACGGTCGGCGGCTGGTCCGATCCCCGATCGCGACCGAATTCGCCGAACTGGTCGACGCGGCCATCGTCAGCGATCGCTGAACGCTGAATTCTGTTGTCGGCTTGCGATTTACCCGGTACGGTCGGCGGTACACAAGAAGGGAGGTGGTCCGCGAAATTGATAGCTTCATGGACATGTGAGGTGGCTACGCGCTAGCTGCACTGGCTCGGAAGAGTCGGCGATCAACGCGCGCTGGCGAATTCCCCGTAGCCACCCGGCCCCCGAGCTTCCGGTCAGTCCAACCAGGAGCTTTGCTCGGGGGTCGTTCCATGTCGTGACCCCCGTGGGCCACTATCCCGCGAACCGCGACAGCCGCGCCGAAAGATGCGGCACCAGGCCGCCGTCGGCATCCACCCGTTCCTCGACGTAGGCGAGATCTCCGCCTTCGACGATTCCGTAGAGGCGCTTGGCGCCACCGACCAGCAGGCCCGAGCGACTGCGGGCCAGGGCATCGGTCACCAGCTCCCACGACGATTGCGTGCGGGGCCGCCCGTAGAACAACTCGATGTAACCGGCCGAATGGGCCAACAACAATTCGATGGCCTGCGACTCGGTCGGATCGTCGGGGTCGCTGACGAAGCGCCAAAACCCCGTCTCGCGTAGGCCGGGTTCCCGGTACCCGCCGGTGTCGTTGAGCCGCCAGGATCGCGCTTCCCAATTCAGATAGTCACCGCCGTCGTGCGAGACCACGATCTGCTGGCCGAACCGGTAGTCCCCATCGGGTCCGCGGCCCTCACCCTCACCACGCCACACCCCGACCAGCGGCAGCAGCGCCAGCAGCGCGTCGTTGAGGTTGGCGCCTTCGCGCAGGTTTGCGGTGTCGGCCGGTACCGGCAAATCGTCGAAGGCGGGGATGTTGCGGGAAGCGGTCACCTTGGCGCGTTCGGCCGCGGCGGCCACCGCACGGTCACCGGAGCCGCCGGGAGCGACCGGGCCATCGGGGCCCACGTCGGAGCTCACGACTCGTCAGTGATGAGCCGGTAGAGGGTGTACAGCGCGAACCATGAGATGACCACGACCGATACCACCAGCATGATCTCGAAGAAGAGCACCACGGGGTCGAGTCTATTCGTCCCGCGGACGCCGGAGACCGGCCGGTGCGTCAGGCGATCTTGACGTCCACCTCGTGAATGCCCGCACCGGACGGCGCCACCACGGCGTCGCCGTTGCCGATCGGGGACAGCGCGCGCAGCGTCCAGGACCCGGGTGCGGCAAAGAACCGGAAGTCACCGGTGGCCGACGCGACGACCTCGGCCGTGAACTCGTCCGAGGAGTCCAGCAGGCGGACGAACGCGCCACCCACCGCCTGGCCGTCGCCATCCACGACCCGGCCCGTGATCACCGTTTCCTTCCCCAGATCGACGCTGGCGGGCAACGTCAGTCCTTGCTTCGGTCCAGAGCACATATCAGCTTCCCAACTCGATCGGGGCACCCACCAGGGAGCCGTATTCCGTCCAACTGCCGTCGTAGTTCTTGACGTTTTTATGGCCGAGCAATTCCCGCAGCACGAACCAGGTGTGCGACGAGCGTTCCCCGATCCGGCAGTACGCAATGGTTTCCTTCGTGCCGTCGAGCCCGGCGTCGGCGTACAGCTTCGCCAATTCCTCATCAGACTTGAAGGTGCCGTCCTCGTTCGCGGCCCTGCTCCAGGGCACGTTGATGGCGCCGGGGACGTGGCCCGGCCGCTGGCTTTGCTCCTGCGGCAGGTGCGCCGGTGCGAGGATCTTGCCCGAGAACTCGTCGGGGGAGCGCACGTCGACCAGGTTCTTGACGTTGATGGCCGCGATCACCTCGTCACGGAAGGCGCGGATGCTGTTGTCCGGCGGGGCCGCGGTGTAGGAGGTGGCCGGCCTGTTGACGGTGTCGGTGGAAAGCGTGCGTCCGTCGAGTTCCCACTTCTTGCGGCCGCCGTCGAGGAGCTTGACCTTGTCGTGGCCGTAGAGCTTGAAATACCAGTAGGCGTAGGCGGCGAACCAGTTGTTGTTGCCGCCGTAGAGGATCACGGTGTCGTCGTTGGAGATGCCGCGGTCGGACAGCAGTTTGGAGAATTGCTGCGCGTCCACGAAGTCGCGTTTGACCGGGTCCTGCAAATCGGTGCGCCAATCGAGCTTGACCGCGCCGGCGATGTGGCCGGTGTCGTAAGCGCCGGCGTCCTCGTCCACTTCGACGAAGACGACGTTCGTGGCTCCGGGATTGCTGAGATTGCTCTCGGCCCAGTCCGCGGAGACCAGGACGTCGGAGCGTGCCATGTGGGGTGTTCCTTTCGATTGCTGCTGACGAAGTTATGCGGGAGTCGCCCGGAAGCGTGCGACCAGCGGGTAGAGCTGGCAGCCCAGGCAGATGCCGAAGGCCGCGTTCAGGAAGGCGGCCACCAGCGCGGCCGCGGTGGCGACCAGGCCGACGTAAAAGCCGACCACAAAGGCGCCGGCCACAAATCCCGCGACGCCGGCGATCGCGAAGATCAGGCCGACGAGTTGGGCGAACTTCAGCGGTGCCGCCGGTTCGCGCTCCTTGACGGGTCCCAGCCGGGGCGCCACGACGGCGGCAAACACCCGCCCATAGGGGTGCCGGCGGGGCCCGCCGATGGCGCCGACGGCAAAGACCACCGCCTGCGCCCCGAGAATGAGCGCAGCCGCCGGCGGGCTGGCTGCTGAAACGATAAGCGTGAGCAAAAGGACCGCGGACGTGACCCAGGCGGCGAACCTGGGCCCGCGCACGTCGACGCGGTCGGGCTGCACGACGATGTTGCTGCTCGGCACGGGACTACTCCTAGAAACTCTTGTTGCGCGGAAGACGGGTGGAGGCACGCCTCTGAGGAGCCCCGCGAGGGGTCCGAAGCTGCTCCGAGTGCGCGCAGGCGCTGCTACTCAGCAGCTACAGCAACAACAACAGCCCGCAATGCGGCACAGATCGACTGCGCGACGCTTGGTGAGCATGGGCTCCAGGCGGGCTGACACGCCGGCAAGCTTACCCAATGACGTAGCGCTCAGGCCAACAGAGGCTGCAGCGCCGAACGCAGGTCGGCGGCCTTGGGCACCCCGGAGGCGCGGTATCGTTGCCGCCCCTCGGCATCGAAGATCAAGGTGGTGGGCAGCGACAGCACCGAAAACCGCCGGGCCGTCCCCGGGTCGGCGTCCAGATCGATCTCGAGGTGGGCTATAGGAGACCCCGGGTCGCCCATGTCCTCGCAGACCTGGCCGACCACCCGGCGAACCCGATCGCAGGGCCCGCACCACGGCGCGCTGAAGTGCACGATGGTCGGCCCGCTGCGAGACAGCGCCAGGTCCGCGGTGTCGGCTCCGCCGCCCGGATCCGAATGAACCTCACGGATTCTTCCCGACCTGCGGGTCAGCAGCCATCCGCCGAGGGTCGCCACGACGACGGCCGCAACGGTCGAGATGACGACGGCAATCATGACTGCTTGAACCCTTCGAGCGTCAGGATCACTCCCCGGGCGACGCCTTCGATGATGACATCGGATCCGCGCGCGCCCTCTGAGGTTGGCCCCACTCCGAACGGCAGCCGCTGGTTGGGCAGCCTGGTGCTGAACGCCCGCAGCACCGCGTCGCGCTTGTCGTCCGGAACGGCTTGATCGGCGGTGTCGGGCCCGGTCAGGACGCCCCTCGGCGTGACCACCAGCGTCGCCGGGTCGTCGGGGGCGATGGAAAGGTCCACCGAGACGCTGACCCGGTGCTCGAAGCCGGCCGAGTGTGGGGTGCCGCTGAACACCAGGCCGTGGCTGTCGGAGATGCCCGATACGGTGACGCCGCCTGTGGCGGTGTTGGTTTCCCGGGGCGGAGCCTCAACCATCAGGTCGCTGATGCCCATGTAGCGGCCCAGATGTGTCGAGTCGATGATGATGCGGCTCTCCAGCCTGCCGACGGGGAGCTTTGCGTCGGGTCTGATCAGCCAGGACGCGTCGGTCAGGTCCACCGAGTACATCGTGGCTTCGAGGGTGGCCGTGCCGACCGTCGAGTGATCGACGGCGTTGGCCTTGATCTCGAGCTGGTTGTAGTGATGGCGCATCGCCTGCGGGATGAAGGGGAACGCCACGATGGCGACGAACGGGTCGGAGCCGAGATTCGCCACCTTGTGCATGGTGGTCGACAGCCGGTACTCGGCGTAGATGCTGGTTCCGAAGTCGACGCCGACGGCGCCGACGACGGGTACGGCCACGGCGATCGCCACCGCCGCCGCGCCGATCAGCACCTTGCGCATCCCCACATTGTCGCGTAATCCCGTGGCAGCTTCGCCGCGGACCGTCCGGTGGCGGGGCTCACACTGCCTGGCACCCCACGGCGAAATGGCAGGTGGCAAGTTATCGTTAGATGACCTGGCAACTAACGCGTCGTGGCGTTACCGAATTGGGAGACGCCTTCCCCCCGACCTGGAGGGGCTAGTTGGAGCTATTACTGCTGACCTCGGAGCTGCATCCCGACCCAGTGCTGCCGTCGTTGTCGCTGCTTCCTCACACCGTCCGCACGGCGCCGCCAGAACCATCCTCGTTGCTGGAGGCCGGGACCGCGGACGCCGTGCTCGTCGACGCGCGCACCGACCTGTCGTCCGCGCGCGGCCTGTGCCGGCTCTTGAGCACTGCGGGCCGCTCGGTCCCCGTCCTGGCTGTGGTGAGCGAGGGCGGTCTGGTGGCCGTCAGCGCCGATTGGGGGCTCGACGAGATCCTGCTGCCCGGCACCGGGCCCGCCGAGATCGACGCCCGGCTACGGCTGGTGGTCGGCCGCCGCGGCGGGCTGGCCGACCAGGAAAGCGCGGGCAAGGTCAGCCTGGGCGAGCTGGTGATCGACGAGGGCACCTACACCGCCAGGCTGCGGGGCCGCCCACTCGACCTCACCTACAAGGAGTTCGAGTTGCTGAAGTACCTGGCCCAGCACGCCGGCCGGGTTTTCACCCGGGCGCAGCTGCTGCACGAGGTTTGGGGCTACGACTTCTTCGGCGGCACCCGCACGGTCGATGTGCACGTACGTCGACTGCGGGCCAAGCTGGGGCCCGAATACGAGGCGTTGATCGGCACGGTGCGCAACGTGGGTTACAAGGCCGTCCGGCCGGCACGCGGCCGAGCGCCGATTGCGGAACCCAGTGCAGCCGACGACGCCGCCGATGAGGCGGAGTCCCATTCCGAGGATCTGCGAGAACCGCTGGGCGACCCGTTGCGCAGTCAGTGACTCCGCCCGACTGGCGTTCGACGCTGACCCGCGCCGAGCAGCAGAGCGTGCGCGAACTCATCTCGGCGGCAACCGAATTCGATGGGGTAGCGCCCGTCGGCGAGCAGGTGCTGCGCGAACTCGGGCACGACCGCACCGAACACCTGCTGATCGCTGGTGCCCAACCGGGCGCGATCGCGGGCTACCTGAATCTCAGCCCGCCCCGTGACGGCGGCGCGGGGATGGCGGAACTGGTGGTGCACCCCGAGGCCCGCCGGCGCGGTATCGGCGCCGCCATGGGACGCGCGGCGGTGGCCAAAACCGGTGGGCACAACCAATTCTGGGCGCACGGCACCCTCGAGTCGGCCCGGGCGACCGCCTCCGCCCTTGGTCTGGTCCCGGTGCGCGAACTCGTCCAGATGCGACGCTCGCTGCGCGACGCGCCCGACTCCGTGCCGCGGGTTCCCGGGGTGGAGGTTCGCACCTACCGGGGGACGGCCGACGACGCCGAGCTGCTGCGCGTCAACAACGCCGCGTTCACCCAACACCCCGAACAGGGCGGGTGGACCGATGCCGATCTGGCGGAACGGCGCGGCGAACCCTGGTTCGACCCGGCGGGCTTGTTTCTGGCGTTCGGCGCCCCCGACAGCGATCAGGCGGGCAGGCTACTGGGCTTCCACTGGACCAAGGTGCACCCCGAGCAAGCGGGCTTGGGCGAGGTCTACGTCGTCGGGGTCGATCCGTCGGCGCAGGGCCTGGGCCTCGGGCACATGTTGACAGCCATTGGGATCCAATCGCTGGCACGCCGCCTGGCCGGATCGGCCGAACCCACCGTGATGCTCTACGTCGAGTCTGACAACGTCGCCGCGGTGCGGACTTACGAGCGCCTGGGCTTCAGCACCCACAGCGTCGACACCGCCTATGGGTTGGCCACCTCCTGACCGCGAGCAGCCTGTTCACCCGGCATTCATCTCCACCGACTTCTGTGGGCTGCACCGACGCATACTTTCGCGGTGAGTTGGCAACCTTGCTTGGGAGGCCGCCGGCAGCGCCCGCGTGCGTCGGGGG
>Ga0335071_10002176_pt1 | contig 21089 bp, 18 predicted proteins | sample Lox_Sample_15_FD_206724 | JGI IMG/M metagenome (GOLD analysis project Ga0335071, IMG submission 206724) | Soil microbial communities from Loxahatchee National Wildlife Refuge, Florida, United States - Lox_Sample_1.5 | ecosystem: Environmental > Terrestrial > Soil > Wetlands | place: USA...
GCACCTCGCCCCGGAGCAGCGGGGCGAGGTGGGCGAGGTAGGTCCGGTGCTGGAAGGTGACCTCCAGCCGGTTGGGGGTCCCCTCGAGCGCCCGCCTCACCGCCTCGGCGAGCTCGGCGCTGCGGGTCACCTCGAGCGGCGTCTGGCCCGTCGCCCGGGCGTTGGCGGCCAGGGTGTCGAAGGCGGCGTTGCCGACCCGGATGAGGCCGTCCTTGCCCACCAGCGCGGCCGCGTCGGGCAGGGCGGAGATGAGCTCGTGCTCGGCCGGATCGCGGGCGGCGACGAAGCGGTGCAGCTCCCGCTCGGAGAGGAGCTCCTCCAGCTCGCGGACCTCCCGCCCCAGGTCGGCCCTGGGCCCGCCGGAGAGCTCGGCGCGGAGCGCGCGGATGGCGGCCGAGAGCGGGGTCCGGGCGAGCATCCCGCCTTCACCGCTTCTCACTCGAGTCCACCAGGCGATAGCCGATGCCTCGTACCGTCTCGAGCAGGTCCCGCCCCGAGCCCAGCTTCTCCCGCAGCCGCTTCACGTGCGTGTCGACCGTGCGCGTCTCCACCTCGGCCGACATCTCCCACACGTCCTCGAGCAGCTGCTCGCGGGATTGTACCCGGCCCAGCCGAGACATGAGCGTCGTGAGGAGCTTGAACTCCAGGGGAGTGAGCTGGATCTCGGCCCCGTCCACGTAGGCGCGGTGCGCATCGATGTCCACGCGGATGGGTCCCACCGCCTCGGGGGGACGCTCGAGCGGGCGGCCGCTGCCCGAGCGGCGCAGGACCGCCTTGAGCCGGAGGATCAGCTCCCGGACGCTGAACGGCTTCGTGACGTAGTCGTCGGCGCCGATCTCGAACCCCACCACCCGGTCCACCTCCTCCCCCTTGGCGGTGAGCATCACCACCGGGATGTGCCGGGTGCGGGGGTCGCCCTTCACCTGCCGGCAGATCTCCGTCCCGGACACGTCCGGGAGCATGACGTCGAGCAGGACCAGATCGGGCAGGCGCCGGCGAAGCTGGCTCATCGCCTGCTCGCCGTTCGTGGCCAGCAGGGTGTCGAACCCGGCGGCGCGCAGGTTGAAGTCGAGGAGGGACAGCAGGTCGCGCTCGTCGTCGACCAAGAGTACGGATGTCACGAGTTGCTCCTCTACACCGCAACCGGTGACGACACCATGGCGCGCCGGGAACGGAATCGTGAAGTCGTCACCGGGGCCGGGATCCCCGGGCGGTTGGCCGCAGCGCCCCCCCCCGAGATAGGATGGGGCGTCCCGTGGACGACCAGGTCCCGCATGGGGCGGCCAACGCCCTCGAGCCGACAGCTCCTCGGGACCTCTCCGCTTCCGAGGGTGAGCCTCGCGTCGCCGCGCTCAGCGCGGCCGGCTGGATGGTGATCACCGTTGGCATGGTCCTCTGTGTCGGGGCGGCCGACTACGTCACCCGCACGGATTTGATGCTCATCCTCTTCTACCTCGCGCCCATCGGGTTCGGGACCTGGTTCGCGTCCCTGCGCGGCGGGATCTTCCTGGCCATCCTCTCCGCCTGCATCTCCACCGGCGCCGACCTCCTCTACAACGCCCAGCACCACTCCACCGAACCGGCCACCGCGGTGCTCGTCTGGAACGGATTCATGCTGCTCGGTTCGGCCCTGGCCCTGGTGGTCACCTTGTCCGCCCTCAAGGGACGGCTCGAGGCGGAGGAGCTCCTCGCCCGCACCGATGCCCTCACCCGCATCGCCAACCGGCGCGCCTTCTTCGAGGCCGCCACGCTGGAGCTGGAACGGGCCCGCCGTCACGGGCGGCCGCTCACCGTGGCCTACATCGACCTCGACGACTTCAAGCTCGTGAACGACCGGATGGGCCACGCCCGCGGCGATGCGCTCCTCGTCTCGGTGGCCCAGACGCTGCGCGGGGCGACCCGGGCCGTCGACGCCGTGGCCCGCCTGGGCGGCGACGAGTTCGGGCTCATCCTCCCCGAGACCGACGCCGGCATGGCCGAGGCCATCCTCACCCGGCTCCGCGGGAGCCTCCTCGCCGCCACGCGCATCGACGACTGGGTCACCGGGTTCTCGGTGGGGGCGGCCGTCTTCCTCCTCCCGCCTCGCGACGTCGACGAGCTGACCGCCCGGGCCGACGAGCTCATGTACATGGCCAAGCGGCAGAGCAAGGGATCGATCCGCATCGGCGTCTTCGAGGGGGCCCAGGTCTGGGCCAGCGCGGTCCCCCGCTAGAGGTGGCCCGGCCGGACCGCGTTCCCCATGCGATGAGCTCCCCCATGCGCTTCTTCGCCACCTGCGCCAAGGGCACCGAGGGCGCCCTCCGCCGGGAGCTCGCCCGGCTGCGCCTCCCGGGGGTGCGCGGCGACCGCGGCGGCGTCTTCTTCGAGGGCGAGCTCGAGGCGGGGATGCGCGCCTGCCTCCACGTCCGCAGCGCCATGCGCATCCTCCTCGAGCTGGCCCGCTTCCCCGCCTCCTCCGCCGAGGAGCTCTACCAGGGCGCCCGCTCCGTTCGCTGGCAGGACTGGCTCACCGTCCGCACCACCCTGGCGGTGGAGGCGACCGTGGCGTCCTCGGCCATCCGCCACTCGGGGTTCGCCGCGCTCAAGGTGAAGGACGCTGCGGTCGATGCGCTGCGCGAGGCGCTGGGCGCCCGGCCGGACGTGGACCCGAAGGACCCGGACGTCCGGGTGGTGCTCCACCTGAACCGCGACCAGGCGGCGCTGTCCCTCGATCTGGCCGGCGCGCCGCTGCACCGGCGCGGCTACCGGGCGGTGACCACCGAGGCGCCGCTCAAGGAGACCCTGGCCGCCGCCGTGCTCCTCCTCGGCGACGTCGACCCGCGCCTGCCCTTCGTCGATCCCATGGCCGGCTCGGGCACGCTCCCCATCGAGCACGCCCTCTCGGCCCGGCGCATCGCCCCGGGCCTCTCCCGCGCCTTCGGCTTCCAGCGCTGGCCGGCTTACCGCGGCGGCCCGCAGTCGGCCTGGGATCGGATGAAGGCCGAGGCCCGGGCCGCGGTGCTGCCGCGCGCCCCGGCGCCCATCACTGCCCGGGATGGCCACCCGCGGGCGGTCGAGGCGCTGCGCCGGAACGCGGCCCAGGCCGGAGTGCTCTCGGACCTGGAGATCGGGGAGGCCGACGCGCGCGACCTCGTCCCGGCCAGCTCCCCGGGCACCCTGGTCACGAACCCGCCCTACGGGGCCCGGCTCGGCGCCGGGCGCCAGGGCGAGGACCCGGGCGAGAAAGGCCCGGGCCTGCGGCCCCGCCCGGAGACGCCCGGATCGGGCAGGTCGAAGCAGCTCGCCGGCTTCTACCGCGGGCTCGGGGAAATGCTCGTCCGGCAGCACGGGTGGACCGCGCTGCTCCTCTGCGGCAACCCGCTCCTCGAAAAGGCCATCCCCCTCCGGCCGGAGGTCGACCACCGCCTCTTCAACGGTCCGCTCGAGGTGCACCTGCTCAAGTACCGGGTCCGCTGACCTTGGGGTGTGGAAGGTCTCCGCCTGGTCCTCTAGGCTTTAGGTCCGTGCTCGTGCTCGCTCATGCTCTCCTCGTGCTCCTTCTCGCCGCCCCTTCCTCGAAGGAGGTGCTGGAGGAGCGCCGGGCCGGCATCGCCCGCGAGATCCTGAAGATCGCCGGCCACATCCAGCGGGAGATCGAGGCGGGTGACGCCTCCGCCCTTCTCGAGCGTGTGCCGCCCGATGGGCTCCGCTGCGGCGGCCAGGTGGTCCCGCGTGAGCGGGTGGAGCACGACCTCCGCACCCCGGACAGCTGGCTGCACGCGGTGCTCTTCGGCGGCAAGGCGGCCAGCGCTCCGCCCGGCCAGCCCGCCTCGCTCCGGGAACTCTTCGCGGCGGCCAAGGAGATCCAGGTGGTGGTGGCCTTCCGCGCCGATCCGCGCTCGGAGGTGGGCCTGCCCTGCATCGACTACCGCGCCCGCGACACCATCACCCCCGGTGCCCCGCTGTGCTTCGAGCGGCGGGACGGGCGCTGGTGGTTCACGGAGAGCCTGTACCCGTGCTAGCCGGGTTCACCCCTGGCCTATCTCCGCGAGCAGCTTCTTCGCCTGGGCTACCCAGCCGCGCGGCCGCAGCGCCTCCGGATACTCCTCGCCCAGACGGATCGCCTCCTCGAGCGTGGCCCGGGCTTCCTCGGTGCGGTGCAGGGCCTCTTCCGCCTGGGCCCGGATGAGGAGGACTCGCACCTGCCGGGGACCTTGCGCCAGGGCCAGCGCCCGGGTGGCAGCGTCGAGCGCCTCCTTGGGCTCGTGGAGCGCCAGGTAGAGGGTGGCCAGGGTGGAGAGCGGCGCGAAGTCGCCGGGCAGGTCGCGCACGGAGGCCTTGACCGCGGGCAACGCCCGGGCGGGCGTCCCCAGCCGGACGGCGGCGGCGGCCCGCGGAGCGTCGAAGGCAGAGCGGGCGAGCGGCGTGCGGGCCCGGGCGGCCGCCGACTCCAGGAAGACGAGCCAACGCCGCGCCTCGGCCCGCCCCCCCGCCTCGTCACCCACGGCATCCTCCGCCTCGAGGAGCGCCTCGTGCACCCCGGAGCGATCGTCGTCGCTGAGCCCGCCCTGCCGGAGCACCGCCCGGGCACCGGGCTCGAGGGCGGCCACCGCGCCGCGCCGGGCCGCCTCGTCCTCGAGGGCGGCAGCACAGGAGAGGCCGGTGGCGGCAGCCCGGGCCCGCGGGCCGCTCGAAAGGAGGGGCAGCACCTCCTTCGCGCCCTCGGCGCAGGCGGCCGGATCCTCGGCAAAGAAGAGAGCCTGGACCTGCCTCTCGGCCGCCAGCGCCCGGTGCGGCCACGCTCGCCCGCCGGCTAAGAGCGCCTCCCCGTATCCTCCCGCCGCCTCGCGGTAGCTCCGGCCAGCGTAGGCGGCGTCTGCTTTGAAAAGGGCGGCGTCGGCCCGGCCGGCCTCGGCGCTGCCCAGGGCCCGCACCCCTCGGTCCGCCAGCCGGATCACCTCCGCCGGCGTGGCGCTACCCACCCAGCGCAGCACCACCCGCTCCGCCTCGGGATCGATGACCAGCAGCGAGGGCCAGGCGTCGATGGGGTAGCGTTCCACGAACGGGGCGTTGGCCGGAAGCTCGGTGTTCACCTCCAGCCGCACCACCCGGCGGGTGAGGCCGGAGAGCCTCCGGTCGTGCATCACGAACCCCTGCATGTAACGGCAGGGCGGGCACCAGGGGGCCCAGACGTCCACCAGGATCGGCACCTTGCGCTCGCGGGCCCGCAACAGGGCCTGCGGGTAGTCGTCGGAGAGATCGTCGGGATCGGGGGTGGCCGGCGCGGCCGAGAGAGCCGCGGCCAGGGCCAGCGCGGTGGCCGGGAAGAGCATGGCCGCATTCTTAACCCCCGGCGGCCTCGGACCCTAGCCCCACGTCCCTTCCCCGCCTTGCGACCCCCGCCCGGCACCCATATGACACCGCCCATGATGCGCATCGACGTGTGGGCCGATCTCGTCTGCCCCTGGTGCTACCTCGGCAAGCGCCGCCTCGAGCGGGCGCTCTCGGCCTTTCCTCATGCAAAGGAGGTCGAGGTCGTGCACCGCGCCTTCGAACTCGACCCCTCGCGCCCGCGCGGCCGCACCTTCGACCGGGTGGCCTCCCTTTCCGAGAAGTACGGCCTCACCCTCGAGCGGGCCAAGGCCATGGAGGAGGAGATGGAGCGGCGGGCCGCCGGGGACGGTCTCGAGTACCACCTCCTCGAGGGCGTGGTCGGCAGCACCTTCGACGCCCACCGGCTACTCGCCCTCGCCCGGAGCCGCGGGTTGTCCGACGCGGTGCTGGAGCGGCTCTACCGCGCCCACTTCACCGAGAACCGGTCCATCTTCGAGGTGGCCTCGCTGACCGCGCTCTCGGCCGAGGCCGGGCTCGATGGGGAGGAGGCGCGGCGGACGCTCGAGGGCGACGCCTTTGCCGACGAGGTCCGGGCCGACGAGCGCGAGGCAAGGGAGCTGGGCGTCACGGGGGTGCCGTTCTTTGCTCTGGCCGGCCGCTACGCCATCTCCGGCGCACAGCCAGCCGAGCTCTTCTCCCGGGCGCTCGAGCAGGCGTGGGCGGAGGCGGAGGGGAGCCGGGCGGCGGTGCGGTCCTGACCTTCTGGGCCCTCGCCCGGTCGACGGGCTTCGGATCCGGTCGCCCGCTCGAGTCTTCGCGCGGGCCGCTTGGATGCTCGCGGCGGCCCAGGCCAGCACCCCCCCGGCCCGGTTTCCCGCCCTTCGGCTCCTCGAGCTCGAGGGCCAGCTTCAAGAGCCCAAGGCGGCCGGCTAGTCCTTACGCTGGGTCGGCTCGAGGCGACGCTTGGCCAGGTACCAGTCGGTGACCTGGTACTCCTTGGAGCGAGCCCGCTCGGCGGCAGCCTCCGCCGTCTGCGGCGTGGGCACGATGACCTCGTCTCCCGGCTTCCAGTTGGCCGGGCAGGCGACGCCGTTCGCGTCCGCGGTCTGGAGCGCATCCACCACCCGCACGATCTCGTCGAAGTTCCGGCCCACGTTGAGGGGGTAGTAGATCATCGCCCGGAGGATGCGCTTGGGGTCGATGAAGAAGACGCAGCGGACGGTGGCGGTGACCGAGCTCGGCTCGTGGATCATCCCGTAGAGCCTCGAGACCTTCTGATCCAGGTCGGCGACGACCGGGAAGGGGATCTTCGTTCCCAGCTTCTCCTCGATGTTCCGGGTCCAGGCGATGTGGCTGTACACCGAGTCGACCGAGTTTCCGATGAGGGCCACGTTGCGCTTCTCGAACTCGGGATGGCGGCGCGCGAACTCCACGAATTCGGTGGTGCACACCGGGGTGAAGTCGGCCGGATGCGAGAAGAGGATCACCCACCGACCCTTCTGCCAGTCGGAGAGCTTGATGGGACCGTGGGTTGTGTTGGCCTCGAAGTCCGGCGCCGGGCCGTTGAGCTCGAGGCGGGGCAGCGGGGTCGGCTCGAGGGCCGACATTTGCGACGTGCTGGTGGCGGTGGCCATTTTGAGCTCCTTGCGCGAGGACGGGGTTCCCTCGATCGGTAAGCCCCGGCGCGCGTACGGGCACCTCTGCCTTCCTCTTTGGTTGGGGTGGAAACGCCTGTTTGCGCTGCCGTCAGGCCGGAAAAGGCCAAAGCCTGGTGCTTCACCGGTCTTCTTCATAGAAGAGGCCCGGACGCCGGGCGACCCCGCGCGGTTCAGCCAGCACGACGAGCGTCCGAGCGGAGGCGTGGATGGAGGTTCGCAGAGGGCTCGTGGAGGACATCGGCAACACACCGCTCATCCGGCTCCGTGGGCCCTCGGAGGCCACCGGCTGCGAAATCCTGGGAAAGGCCGAGTTCCAGAACCCCGGCGGGTCGGTGAAGGACCGGGCCGCCCTGGGCATCGTGCTCGACGCCGAGCGCAAGGGACTCCTCCGCCCGGGTGGGGTGATCGTCGAGGCCACAGCCGGCAACACCGGCATCGGCCTCGCGCTCGTGGGGAACGCTCGGGGATACCGGACCGTGATCGTCATCCCCAGGACCCAGTCGCAGGAGAAGAAGGACTTCCTGCGCAGCTGCGGAGCAGTCCTGCACGAGGTCCCGGCGCTCCCCTATCGCGACCCGAACCACTACGTCCACGTGGCCGCCCGGCTTTCCGAGCGGCTCGCCCGGACCGAGCCCAACGGCGCCATCTGGGCCCAGCAGTTCGACAACGTCGCCAACCGGCAGGCCCACTACGAGACCACCGGAGCGGAGATCTGGGCCCAGACCGGCGGCCGCATCGACGGCTTCATCTGCGCCGTGGGGACGGGTGGCACCCTGGCCGGGGTGGCCCAGGCGCTCAGGGAACGCAAGCCCGACGTCCGCATCGGGCTGGCCGATCCCCCCGGCGCGGCGCTCTACAGCTATTTCACTACAGGTGAATTGCGGATGGAAGGCTCCTCCATCACCGAGGGCATCGGGCAGGGGAGGATCACCAAGAACCTGGAGGGGCTGCGGGTGGACTTCGCCTGCCAGGTCCCCGACGAGGAGACGGTGGAGACGGTGTTCGACCTGGTCGAGGAGGAGGGGCTCGTCCTGGGCAGCTCCAGCGGGGTCAACGTCGCCGGGGCCATCCGGCTGGCCCGCCAGCTCGGGCCCGGCCACACCGTCGTCACCGTGCTCTGCGACTCCGGCAGCCGGTACGCCTCGCGGCTGTTCAATCCGGAGTTCCTCCACTCCAAGGGGCTACCCGTCCCGGCCTGGCTGACCACCCCGGCACCGCCGCTTCCAGCCGGGGTCATCGAGACCTGATCGGCGCGTCGAGGCGGCTTTGAGGGGAGCGCCGACGAGGGTTCCTGGAACGCCCCGTCCCGGCCATGATGAGCCGCTCAAGCCCTGCCAAATTGGGCGTTCATCCTTGCCGCCCGGGCCTTCACCCGGACGCCGCCGGAGAACCTCCATGCGCCCACGGCTCGTCCTCCTCCCCCTCGCCGCGCTCGCCCTGGCCCTCCTCGTCCCCGGCCCGTCGCGCGGCCAGGGCAGGGACAAGGTGGAGATCACCTGGTACGGCCACTCCGCTTTCTCCGTCCGTACGCCGGGGGGCACGGTGCTGCTCATCGACCCCTGGCTCTCGAACCCCAAGGCGCCGGAGCAGGGGCTGGCCGACCGCATCGAGAAGGTCGACTACATCCTCGTCTCGCACGGCCATTTCGACCACGTCGGCGATGCGGTCCAGGTGGCGAAGCGCACCGGGGCGAAGCTCATCACCAACTCCGAGCTGGCGAACGCGCTCGTGACCGCCGGCTACCCCAAGGAGCAGGCCGGGCTGGACACGGTCGGCAACATGGGCGGGGCGATACAGGCCGGCGACGCCACCGTGATCATGGTCCCGGCCGTGCACAGCTCCGGCTTCGGCGACCCGTCGGACGTGAAGGTGGGCGGTAACCCCATGGGCTTCGTCATCAAGGTGAAGAACGGCCCGACGCTCTACCACACCGGCGACACCGACGTGACCGCGGACATGCGGCTCATCCCCGAGCGCTACGGCCCCATCGACGTGATGATGGCCTGCATCGGCGGCCACTTCACCATGGACCCCTCTGGCGCGGCGACGGCCGCACGGATGGTCCGGGCGAAGACGGTCATCCCCATGCACTTCGGCACCTTCCCGGTGCTCACCGGCACGCCGGAGGAGCTCAAGGCGGCCCTGAAGGGCAAGGCCCGGGTGGCGGTGCTGACGGCGGGAAAGCCCACCTCCTTCTGACTGCGGACCTCGGATCTGCCATACTCGACCGGCAGCGGCTCGCCGGCGGACATGATCGAACCGAGCAAGACCATCCTCCTCACCGGGGCCACCTCCGGGATCGGCCTCGCCGCCGGGTTGGCCCTGGCGGACACCGGGGCGGAGCTCCTGCTCGTGGGCCGGGACCCCTCCCGCCTAAAGGCCGCCCAGGCCGCCGTCCGGGCCCGCTCGGCCGCGGGGGCGGTGTCCACCTTCCGGTGCGACCTCTCCTCCCTGGCCGCCGTCCGGGCCCTGGCAAGCGACGTCCTGGCTCGACACCCCCGGCTCGACGTCCTCGTGAACAACGCCGGCGGGGTGAGTGCCCGGCGCGAGCTCACCGCCGACGGCCTGGAGCGCACCTTCGCGGTGAACCACCTCGCCCCCTACCTCCTCACCCGCCTTCTCCTCGATCGGCTCCGGGAAAGCGCCCCTTCCCGGATCGTCAATGTCGCGAGCGTGGCCCACCGCGGCGGCGAGCTGGACTTCTCCGACCTGGAGATGGCCCGCGGCTACCGGACCATGCGCGCCTACCGCCGCTCGAAGCTCGCCAACGTGCTCTTCACCCGCGAGTTGGCCCGCCGTCTCTCCGGGACGAGGGTCACCGCCAACAGCGTCCACCCCGGCGTGGTGGCCACCGACATCTGGGGCGGCGCGGGCTGGTACGCCCGGCCGCTCCTCGCCCTGGCGAAGCCGTTCATGCTCACCCCGGAGAAGGGCGCGGCCACGTTGGTTCACCTGGCGGTGAGCCCGGAGGTGGAGTCCTTGAGCGGCGCCTACTTCGAGGGAGGAAGGCCAGTCGAGCCGTCGGCCCCGGGCCCGGGACGAGGCGCTGGCGCGCCGGCTCTGGGACGAGAGCGCCCGGCTCTGCGGGCTCGAGCCCTGACCGGTCCCTCTCAGCGGTCGAGCTCGACGAGGTGCGCCGCCGGACAGGCGCCCGGGCGGGTGCGCGGATCGACCATGGTCCAGGTGATCCGGGTGATGCGGCAGGCCGGCCAGTCGGCCCGCCCGCGGACGTCGAGCCCGGCCTCGGCCAGCGCCCGCAGCCCGTGGTCGTCGACGAGCGCAAAGGCGCGGCCGCCTTCCGCCACCTCGCGGGCCAACCGCCCGGCGGGGACCGCCGGGATGACCCGGCCGGCGTAGAACTGGAAGGGCTGGTAGGTGTTGTCGCCGACGAAGTAGAGACGATCGAAGTCCACCTCCAGGGACCGGGCCCGCCGCACCAGTTCCGGACCGGGCTGCAGGAGCGCCAGCTGTGGATAGAAGTTCGCCTCGAGAACCAGGTTCGCGAGCAGGATGGCGACCGCCGAGGGCACGAAGAGGCGCAAGAGCGGATCCTTTAGCTGCAGACCCGCCACCAGGACGACCGCGAAGACCGCTCCCCCGGCCAGCACCCAGCCCGAGCGGACCGGGAAGGCCCAGCCGTTCAGAAGGGCGGTGCCGAGGAGCAGGACGGCGATGAGCACGTCCTGGATCCGGGTCACCACCCTGGCCGCCCGGGTGGTGCCCTCCGTGCGGCAGAGCCAGCCGGCGGTGAGAACCGCGAGGAGCGGGAAGGAGACGTTCAGGTAATGGGGCAGCTTGAAGCGCGAGAAGTTGAGTCCGGTGATGTAGACGATGGGACCGAGGAAGGAGAGCTCTTCGGCGCCGTGAAAGGCGGCCCACCGCCCCCGCCACAGCTCACGGAAGCGTGACCCCAGGGCGCAGAGCAGCGGCGCCGTCCAGGGCAGGAATGCCCAGAGCAGGCTGTGGAAGAAGAAGAGGTAGTCGTGGGCGGCCGCCTCTCCGTGGCCCCCCATGAAGCGATCGGCGCTCTGCCCGAGCAGGATGAAGCGGACCCCGGCCGCGCCGAACTGGGCCTGGTAGGCGAAGAGAACCGGGGCGAGGAACACCAGGAAAGAGAGGAGCCCGACCGCGATCCTCGGCGAGGCGAGGAGGCCGAGCCGTCGCCGCCCCCACAGATACAGCACCAGGCAAAGCCCGCAGAGCGCGGCCGCCACCATCCCCTTCGAGTCCACTGCCAGCCCCACCCCGGCGGCCCCGGCCGCCAGGGAGTAGAGGTCCCCGGTATCCGCCCAGCGCACGAGCTGCCAGAGGCCGAAGGCGGTGAACCCGGTGAGCAGCGCGTCCATGCGCACGTCGTGGTCGCCGAGGAGGATGGCCTGGGCGGTGATGAAGAGGAGTGCGGCCATCTCCCCGGCCCGCGCCCCGTACAGCCGCCGGGCCAGCCGGCCGGTCGAGAACGCCCCCAGGAGGCTGACCAGCACCGAGGGTAACCGGTAACTAAAGTCGTGGACGCCGAAGACCCGGTAGGCGGCCATGGCCGACCAGAAGAGAAGGTGCGGCTTGTCGAGGTAGGGCTTGCCGTCCCGGAGAAGGTGGACGAGGTCGCCCTCCCGGAACATCCGCATGGCCATGACCGCGTCCTGGGCGGCGTCGCCGTACATGAGGTCGGGCAGGAACAGCCCCACCGCCAGCACCGAAAGGACGAGGGCCCAGAGCGCCGCGCGCCAGGCCGGGGTGAGGAGCGCCGGGACCTTGGCGGCCGGGGAACCGACGAGGGGGGCGGGGGAGCGGAGGTGCATGCGGCGCCGGGGCGGCTTTTTCCCGTCGTGTAGCACGGACGGCGGGCGGCGTCGCGCCGCCCCGGGGAACCCGTCGCTGGCCTCCCGGGCGGCCCTGGCATAGAACAGCGCGACGCGCCTCTTTCGGCGCCCAGGGAGGCTCTGTGGTCCGGGAGTCCGGCACCGAGGAGACTGCGCAGGCCCAGACGGCGCCCGCCGCCCGGCCCCGCGGCCGCGCGGGTGCCGCCCTGAAGCTCGTCCTCGCCTGGGCCATCTTCCTGGGGCTCCTGGCCTGGGTCACCCGCAAGGTCAGCTTCGGCGAGCTCTGGAGCTCGCTCCGGCCGCCGCCCTGGTGGGCGTTGGTGCTGCCGCTCCTCGGGATGACAGCGAGCTACGCCTTCCGCGGCCTGCGCATCCACGCCGAGCTTTCCCGACGCCACCCGGTCACCCGCCGCCAGTGCCTGCGGGTCATGCTCCTGCACAACACCGCCGTGAACCTCGTCCCCATGCGCGGGGGCGAGGCGGCCTATCCACTGCTCGTCAACCGGCAGCTGGGCGTGCCGCTGGTAGAGGCGGTGGCGAGCCTCGTCTGGATCCGCTCCCAGGACACGCTGCTCCTCTCCCTCATGGTGGTGGGCTTCTTGCCGGGCGTGCCCGTCTTTGCCAAGGCGCTGCTCGTGGCCGTGGGGCTCGGGACGGTGCTCGCGCTCATCGCCCTCTTGCAGCGGTTCGTGGCCCGTCGCGGAGCAGCCCCGGCTCCCTCGAGCCGGTTCCTCCGGATGGGCCTCGCCGCCCTGGAGGCGCTCTCCAAGGCCCCGCGCCACGGCGTGGCCGGCTGGATCTACGGCAGCGCCAGCTGGGCGGTGAAGCTCCTGGCTCTCGGGATCCTGCTCTCCCGGCTGGGCGGCTTCTCGCTCACCGATGCCGCCGCGGGCGCCCTGGGCGGCGAGCTGGCCGGAGTCCTTCCCATCCAGGGGCCAGCCGGGTTCGGAACCTACGAGGCCGGGGTCTTCGCCGGGGTGGCGCTCTACGGCCGCGCCGCCCTTCGCGTCGCCGCCCCGGCCGTGGCCGTTCACCTGTTCTCGCTGGCCACGGCGGTCGCGGCCGGGGCGATCGCCTGGGCGCTTTCGCCTTCGGCCTCCGCTCGCCGCGACCTGGAGCAACGCCATGCCTGACGCCACCGCCCTCCAGCCCGCGCCGCCTGCAAGAGCCGAGGAGCGACCCGCCCGGGCCACCCGCCTCCCCCACCGCCTCTCGGTGGTCGTGCCCATGTACGACGAGGTCGAGAACGCCGTGCCGCTCCTGGACGCGGTGGAGGGGGCGCTCGGCCACTACCCCGCCCCCTGGGAACTCGTGGTGGTGGATGACGGCAGCCGGGACGGCACCGGGCTGGCGCTGGAGCGGCGAGCTGCCGAGCTGGGCGGACACGTACGGGTCATCCGGCTGCGGCGCAACTTCGGCCAGTCAGCGGCCATGCAGGCAGGGATCGACGCCGCCCGCGGCGACGTCATCGTCACCATGGACGGCGACCTGCAGAACGACCCCTCCGACATCCCCGCCCTCGTCGCCAAGCTCCTCGAGGAGGACAAGGACCTCGTGGCCGGCTGGCGCGCCCAGCGCCAGGACGGCTTCATCTTGCGCAAGATCCCCTCCCGGCTCGCCAACCGGCTCATCCGCAACGCCACCCGGCTCGAGTTCCACGACCTGGGCTGCAGCCTCAAGGCCTTCCGGGCGCCGGTGCTCCGCGAGATCCGGCTCTTCGGCGAGATGCACCGCTTCATCCCCGCCTGGCTCGCGACCGTCACCTCGCCAGCACGCATGGCCGAGGTCCCGGTGCGCCACCGTGGGCGCGAACGGGGCACCTCCAAGTACGGCCTCTCCCGCACCCTGCGGGTGGTCGTCGACCTCCTGGCGGTCTACTTCTTCCTCCGCTTCCGGGCCCGACCCGGCCACTTCTTCGGGGTGCTCGGGCTCCTCATCATCGCCGCCGGGTTCGCCATCCTCGCCTATCTCCTCGGGCTGAAGCTCGCCGGCGAGAGCATCGGCGGGCGCCCGCTGCTCCTGCTCGGGTTCTTCTTCGTGATGGGCGGCGTCCAGCTGCTTACCACCGGAGTCTTGGCCGAGATCGTCATCCGCGTCTACTTCGACGGACGTCTGGCCAAGGCCTATCACGCGACCGACAAGCCCTCGCTCCCTCCCGACGCGGGCTGGCACGAGGCATGACTCCTACCCCGGAGCGCCACATGACCCCCGAAGCTCGCCTCGCCTCGCTGGGCATCACCTTGCCTCCCGCCCCCCCGCCGGTGGCCAGTTACGTGAACGCCGTCCGCACCGGCAACCTCGTCTACCTCTCCGGGAAGGGGCCGCTCGACGAGGACGGGCGCCGGCCCCAGGGACGCCTCGGAGCCGAGTACCGCGTCGAGGATGGCTACCGCTTCGCCCGCACCACCGCCGTGGCGCTGCTCGCCGCCCTTCGTGCCGAGCTCGGCAGCCTGGACCGGGTCCGACGGATCGTGAAGGTGCTGGGAATGGTCGCTGCCACCCCCGAGTTCGGCGACCACCCCAAGGTGATCAACGGCTGCTCCGATCTCCTCGTCGAGGTGTTCGGCGAGGCGGGCCGGCATGCCCGCTCGGCCGTGGGGGTGGCATCTTTGCCCTTCGGCACCCCGGTGGAGATCGAGCTCATCGCCGAGGTCGGTTGATCCCTCGGCCGCGGGCGGCTCGCGCCGGCCTGCGGACTCGCCAGTCTCTCATCCGCGGGCCTGTCGCGGCATGGCGCGAATCACCCGCCGGGGGCTACGAGGCGGGCCGACAGTAACTGCCCTTCCCGGGGAAGAGCGGTGGCTCGCCATCTTGCGCCGTGGCTTTGGACGTCCCTCGGGCCCGGCCCATCGGCGCCGCTGCGATGCTGCGCCCAGCTTCCCCGCCGCTCGTGCGCGAAGGCGGGGGCTTTTCAGCGCCGCGTTCCGCCGTTCGCCACGATCGAGGTGGAATCCGAGCCGGCGAGGGGCGTGCGGCGGTTGTTCGCAAGGTCCGCTTCCCCCCGGCGGGCCCCGACACCCGCGGGTCATCCTGGCCCCGGCGTCGGTCGAGGAGCGGTCCCGGGAGTTCCGCGTCCTTGCTGGCGGATTCCCGGGACAGCGGCTGGCATCGGCTCTGCTACCGCAGCGGGTCGCGCCATGGCGGCGGCCGCCGCCGGCCCCGCCCACACGCTCCTACGGCCGCGTGAGTCGCAACGAGAAAGGCACCTCGTGCTCGCCAAATTCACCATCCGCAAACGCGTTCTGGCCACCTTCGCCCTCGTCCTCGGGCTGCTCACCCTGGTGCTCCTCGGCGGGCTCATCACGCTCTCCAGCGTCGGCGGCGTTGCGGACACCCTGGTGAAGATCCGCATGCCCGACGCCGCCTCCCTCACGGAGATGAACGACGCCCAGAACTCGGCCGCGCGAGAGCTCCTCGGGCTCGCCGGCGAGGTCTTCTCGGCGGATACCCGGCTGGCGCTGCAGCAGCACCTGGCGTCGGACCTGGCCCGCCTGGACCAGGCGTCGAGCGAGTTCGACGCTCGCCCCAAGTCCCCCCGGGTCGCCGCTGCCTGGAAGGACCTCAAGGACTCGCTGCAGCGCTGGCGCACCGCGGCCGATGCCATCGTCGCCGCCACGCGGCAGCGCGACGCCGCCCAAGCCGGATCCTCCGAACGGCTCCTCGCCAACGCGGGCGTGAGAGCGGTGGTCCTGGCCCACGAGGAACCCTACCGCAAGGCCGACGAGGGCGTGCAGGCGGTGCTCGGCCTGGTGGTCGAGAGCATGCACCAGGACGGCCTGGCGGCCCGGGTCCTGGTCACGCGCGCGGACGTGGTCCTCACGGTCACGTTCCTGGCCGTGGCCGCGCTGGCCCTCGCCCTCGGGTTCGCCCTGGCACGCAACGTGGAGGGCACGTTCGGCATCATCGGGGACCGGCTCAACCGGGTGGCCGCGGGCGAGCTGCCCGCCCCGCTGGTCGAGTCTCGCGGCCCGGACTTCAACCTCGTCCGCGATAGCCTCAACGACGTGGTGGAGAGCATCCGCGCCCTGCTCGCCGAGGTGAACCGCGTCTCGGCCGAGCACGAGAAGGGGGACATCGACGCCCGCATCGACCTCACCCCGTTCGCGGGCGAGTACCGGGCCATGGCCCAGGGCGTGAACGAGATGGTGGGCGCCCACCTCGCGGTGAACAAGAAGGCCATGGAGATCTTCGGCGAGTTCGGCCGCGGCAACTTCGACGCCACCCTGGACCCGCTCCCCGGCAAGAAGCGCTTCATCAACGACACCATCGAGCAGGTGCGGGGCAACCTGAAGGCCCTCATCGCCGAGATGAACCGGATGAGCGAAGAGCACGAGAAGGGGGACATCGACGCCCGCATCGACGAGGCCGCGTTCACCGGCCACTACCGGACCATGGCGCACGGCGTGAACGAGATGGTGGCCGCCCATATCGCCCTGAAGAAGAAGGCCCTGGCCATCGTCTCGGAGTTCGGCCGCGGCAACTTCGAGGCCACCCTGGAGCCGCTCCCCGGCAAGAGGCGTTTCATCAACGACACCATCGAGCAGGTCCGCTCGAACCTGAAGTCTCTCGTGGCCGATGCCGGCGCCCTCTCCCGCGCCGCGGTGGAGGGGAAGCTCGACGTCCGCGCCGACGCCTCCCGCCAGCCGGGAGGGTTCGGGACCATCGTGCAGGGCGTGAACGAGACCATCGACGCGCTGATCGCGCCCATGCGCGAGCTGGCCCAGGTGCTCGAGCGGATAGCCCAGGGCGACCTCTCGGCCCGGGCCGACGCCTCCGGCTACCGGAACGAGGCGCGCCTCATGCTCGAGGGCGTCAACGAGACGCTCTCGGTCATGCTCGCCCCGGCGAACGAGGCCACCAAGGTGCTGGGCCTCCTCGCCGGGCGCGATCTCCGCGGCCGCATGGGCGGCGAGTACCGGGGCGACCACGCCGCCTTGAAGCAAGCCCTGAACTCCACCGCCCAGGCGCTCGACCAGGCCCTCTCCCAGGTGGCCGAGGCGGCCGCCCAGGTGTCCAGCGCCTCCGGCCAGATCGCCACCTCGGCCCAGGCCGTGGCCTCGGGGGCCAGCGAGCAGGCCGCGAGCCTCACCGAGACCACCTCCAGCCTGGAGTCGGTGAGCACCATCGCCCAGCAGGCGGCGGAGAGCGCCCAGCAGGCCAACGGCCTGGCGCAGACCGCCCGGGCGGCGGCCACCGACGGCGCCGCCGCCGTCGAGCAGATGCAGGTGGCCATGGGCAAGATCCGCGCCTCGGCCGAGGGCACCTCGGAGATCATCCGGGACATCAACGACATCGCCTTCCAGACCAACCTCCTCGCACTCAATGCCGCGGTGGAGGCGGCCCGGGCCGGCGAGGCCGGCCGGGGCTTCGCGGTCGTGGCCGAGGAGGTCCGCTCGCTGGCGCTGCGCGCCAAGGAGGCGGCCACCAAGACCGAGGAGCTCATCCGCCAGTCGGTGGCCGAGGCCGGCGAGGGCGAGCTGGCGAGCAAGCAGGTCTCGGGCAAGCTGAGCGAGATCCTGGCCGGTGTCTCCAAGGTCTCGGACATCGTCTCGGAGATCGCCGGGTCCGCCCGGCAGCAGGCGGCCGGCATCGAGCAAGTGAGCGCCGCGCTCGGCGAGATGGACAAGGTCACCCAGCAGAACGCGGCCAGCGCCGAGGAGTCCTCCAGCGCCGCCAGCGAGCTGAGCGGCCACTCGGAGGAGCTCGCGCGGATGGTCGCCGCCTTCAAGATCTCCCAGCCGTCCGGGCCGAGCCTCTCGGCTCGCCCCACGAACCCCTCCCTGGCTCGTCGGGGAATGAAGAACGGGGCAGGCATGAGCGGGACGAGCGGCGAGCGGTTCTTGCCCCGGGAATAGGAGACCGGGCTCGCCGCCCTCCACCAGGTCCGGCCGAGATTCCAGCCCGCCGGATCCAGCTGGCCCGTGGACCCGGATCCGCCCGGTACGGTGCGTGGACGGCAGCTCCCCTCCTCGGGGAGCGCGGGCCCTCGCCGCCCTTGCCGGTACACCGCTCTCGCGAGCCAAGGGCCGAGCGCCCGCTCTTCAGGCGGGGGGACGAGCATCTCGCCGCAGGCGTGCGCACATGTGCAGCGGAGGACCGCTCGATGGACGCCGCCCCGACCCGCCTGCCGCTCACCAGGGACCAGAGGAACTCCTTCGTCGCCGCCTTGCTCGGCTGGACGATGGACGCCTTCGACTACTTCCTCGTGGTTCTCGTCTACGCCGAGATCGCCCAGGACTTCCACGAGTCGCTGACCCGGATGGCCTTCGTCACCACCGTGACCCTCGTCATGCGCCCGGTCGGCGCCCTGCTCTTCGGGCTATGGGCGGACCGCGCCGGCCGGCGGGTGCCGCTCATGGTCGACGTCGTCTTCTACTCGCTCGTCGGCTTTCTCTGCGCCTTCGCCCCGAACTACACCGTGCTCCTCGTCCTCCGGCTGCTCTACGGGATCGGCATGGGCGGGGAGTGGGGGCTGGGAGCGGCCCTGGCCATGGAGAAGATCCCCCCCGAGCGGCGTGGCTTCTTCTCCGGCCTCCTCCAGCAGGGCTACGCCTGCGGCTACCTCCTCGCGGCGCTCGCCTACCTCGTCGTTCACTCGTTGCTGGGTCTGTCCTGGCGCTGGCTCTTCGGGCTGTCGATCATCCCCGCGGCCATCAGCTTCCTCATCCGCTCCCACGTGCGCGAGTCGGAGGTGTGGGAGACGACCCGGGACCGGATGCGCGCCACCCGTACCTCCTTCCGCGAGGTGCTCCTCGACCGGACGGTGCTGCGCCGCTTCGCCTACCTCATCGTCCTCATGACCCTGTTCAACTGGATGAGCCACGGGACGCAGGACGTCTACCCGACCTTCCTGCGCCAGGGAGTGAACCTCTCCGCCGCCACCGCCATCTGGATCACCGTGGGCTACAACGTCGGGGCCTTCCTGGGCGGAGTCGCCTTCGGTTCCCTGTCCGAGCGCATGGGCCGCCGGCGGACCATCATCCTCTGCGCCCTCCTGGGCCTGCCGGTGGTTCCCATCTTCGCCTGGTCGCACACCGCCGGCCTGCTCTGCGTCGGCTCCTTCCTCATGCAGGTGCTGGTGCAGGGCGCGTGGGGGGTCATCCCAGCGCACCTCACCGAGCTCTCCCCCGACGCCATCCGCGGTTTCTACCCCGGGGTCACCTACCAGCTCGGGAACTGCATCGCCGCCTTCAACCTCCCCATCCAGCAAGCGGTGGCGGCGCAGTACGGCTATCCGTACGCGCTCACCGTGACCATCGTGCCGGTGCTCCTGCTCCTCGCGCTCACCACCGCCCTCGGGCGCGAGGCCAAGGGCATCCGCTTCGGCGTCGGGCCGCGAACGGCACCGGCGGCGGGCTGAGGCCCACCCGCGCTCGAGGCCTGCCCGGCGAAAAGCCCCGGCGGGCCCGCCGCACGGATCAGGTGCTCCGCCGCGGCACGAGCGGCCGGCCCTCCGACCACTTCTCGCTGGCGGGCCGGCCGGAGAGCGAGCTGGGCGCGTCGAGGTGGGCCCCGTCGTCGACGCCCACCCCGAGCCTGTCGACGAGCTCCCCGCCTAGCCACCCGCTGACCAGGGCCAGCGCCACGCCCACCGCCGAGAGCACCACCGCCGCCCCGAACATCTCGTCGGGATCGCGGTAGCGAACCCCCCAGGACACGACCAGCAGCCCCACCACCGCCACGTTCATGAGCCCGTGGAACGCACCGATGCGCTTCGCCCGTGTGCCCCTTGGGATGGCCAGCCAGTCGACCGTACCGAAGACCGCCGCCGAAAGGCCACCCAGGATCCCGGCGGAGATCATGTAGAAGGCCGCCCGCGAGAAGCCTGACCCACCACCCACTCCCCGGATGACGTCGAAGGCGAGGGACGTCGCGAAAAGGCCGAGCGGGAAGACGACCAGCATGGGATGAACCGGGTGCCCGAACGCCTTCACGCTGCTCTGCATGGGAGCCGCCTCCGGGCAAGAAGGTGGGCAGCGCCAGCGAGACTGGCACCGCGATCGTCCTCGGCCGCGATGCGCTCCCGCTGGATCTTCGTAAACTGTTGTTCTCCTTATCCGGCGGAGGGCTTCCGGCTGCGCGACCCAACGGGGTATGCTCCGGCTCGTGGGGGAGGCCTCGCCTTTGTACGCGTCGAAGGCCCGCTGGATGGACATCGCCGAGAAGGGGACGCGCGCCGGCGTGGGGACCGTGCTCCTTCTCGGACGGCTCCTCGGGCGCCGGGCGGTGCGGGTCTTCCTCGCCGCGGTGGCGCTCTACTACGCGCTCTTCCACCCCGGGGTTCGCCGGGCCTCGTCGGCCTACCTCTCCCGCGCCCTGGGCCGCCCGGCCTCGCTCGGCGCGGTCTTTCGCCATGTCCGCACCTTCGCCGAGGTGACCTACGACCGGGTCGCCCTCCAGCGGGGCCGCCTGGACGGCCTGGAGCTCGTGTCGCACGGTGGGTACGAACGGCTCCGGGCCCAGCAAGGGACCGGCCGGGGAGCGCTGCTCCTCGGCGCGCACCTGGGCAGCTTCGAGGCGATGCGGGCGCGCTCGGCCGCGCTCGAGCTGCCGGTGTCCTTCCTCGTCTACGAGCGACATGCCCAGAGGATCAACGCCGCCCTGGGCGGCCTCTCGCCCTTCGTCGCTCGCCGCATCATCCAGCTCGACCCCGCCTCACCCCTCGCTCTCCTCGCTCTCGAGGACCGGATCAGCGCCGGCGAGTTCGTGGCCGTGCTCGGCGACCGCCCCGGCCTGAACGGCAAGGAGGCGGCGGTGGAGTTCTTGGGAGCCCGGGCCCTCTTCCCCACCGGCCCCTACCTGTTGGCGGCCCTGCTGCGCTGTCCGGTCTACTTCACCCTGGGCATCTATACCCCGCCCGGCCGCTACGACCTCCTCTGCGAGCCGCTCTTCGATCGGATCGAGCTGCCCCGCGGCCGTCGCGAGGAGGTGCTCTGGGCCTGCGCCCAGCGGTACGCCGCGCGCCTGGAGGCCGCCTGCCGCCTCGCCCCGTACAACTGGTTCAACTTCCACGACGTCTGGGCAGCCCCTCCCACCGGGAGGGGCGAGCCATGAGGTTCCTGCTCCTTCCCTCGAACCACACCCTCTCCCACCTCGCCAAGTGCCTCGCCCTGCGCGAGCGCCTCCTCGCGGCCGGACACGAGGTCCACCTCGCCGCCAGCGCCGCCCGGAGCGCGTTCCTCCGCCGCCTGCGCGTGCCCCACCACCTCCTTCCCGACCTGTGCGAGGCCGACGGGGGCTCCTCCCCCAGCTTCGCCTGGTTCCGGCCGGCTCGGTTCGAGGCCTCGGTCCGGGCCGA
>Ga0335071_10002178_pt1 | contig 21075 bp, 31 predicted proteins | sample Lox_Sample_15_FD_206724 | JGI IMG/M metagenome (GOLD analysis project Ga0335071, IMG submission 206724) | Soil microbial communities from Loxahatchee National Wildlife Refuge, Florida, United States - Lox_Sample_1.5 | ecosystem: Environmental > Terrestrial > Soil > Wetlands | place: USA...
CGGCGCGCAAGCCCGCCGCCAAGAAGGCCGCGGCCAAGAAGGCCGCCCCGGCCGCCAGGAAGCCGGCCGCCAAGAAGGCCGCCGCGCCCGAGGCGAAGGCCGTCAAGAAGGTCTCGGCCGCGCGCAGCAAGGCCAAGGCCGAGCGCAAGGCTCCCGAGAAGGTGCCGGGCCGCAAGGAGCGTCGTGGCATCGTCGTGAGCGACGCCATGGACAAGACCATCGTGGTGCGCATCGACGTGGCGCCGAAGCACGAGCGGTACGGCAAGGTCGTCCGCCGCTCCAGCAAGCTACACGCTCACGACGAGCACAACACGGCCGGCGTCGGCGACCTCGTGCGTTTGGTCGAGACCCGGCCGCTGAGCGCGACCAAGCGCTGGCGCCTCCTCGAGGTCCTCGAGAAAGCCAAGTAAGAATCCGGTCAGAGGAAGCACATGATCCAGGTTGAGTCCAGACTACGAGTCGCCGACAACACGGGCGCACGCGAGATCCTCTGCATCCGGATCCGTGGAGGCTCGAAGCGGCGCTACGCGACGGTCGGCGACATCATCGTCGGCACCGTCAAGGTCGCCACGCCCGGCGGCAGCGTCAAGAAGGGCGACGTGGTGCGCGCGGTCGTCGTGCGCACCAAGAAGGAGTTCGGTCGCAAGGACGGCACCTACATCGCGTTCGACGAGAACGCCGCCGTCATCATCGACAACCAGAACAACCCGCGAGGGACCCGCATCTTCGGGCCCGTCGCCCGCGAGCTGCGCGAGAAGAACTTCATGAAGATCGTCTCGCTCGCTCCCGAGGTGCTGTGATGAGCAACATGAAGATCAGGAAGGGCGACCAGGTGCGCGTCGTCAGCGGCAAGGAGGCCGGCAAGACCGCCAAGGTGCTGCGCGTCGACACGGAGAAGCGCCGCGTCGTCCTCGAGCGGCTCAACATCGTCAAGAAGCACACCAAGCCCAACCCCAAGACCAACCCGCAGGGCGGCGTCATCGAGCGCGAAGCACCGCTCGACGCGTCCAACGTGATGCTCGTGTGCCCCTCCTGCGGCCAGCCCACCCGCGTCGGGTACCGGCTGACCGACGGCGGTGGCAAGGTGCGCGTGTGCCGGCGCGAGTCCTGTGGCAAAGACATCGACAAGGCGTAGGCAGATGGCCAGGCTCAAAGAGAAGTACTTCAGCGAGATCGTGCCCGAGCTCAAGGACGAGTTCGGCTACCGCAACGTGATGGAAGTCCCTCGTGTGACCAAGGTCACGCTCAACATGGGCGTGGGCGAGGCGAAGACGAACGCGAAGCTCCTCGACGACGCCGTCGAGGAGCTGGCGCTGATCACCGGCCAGCGGCCGTCGATCACCAAGGCGCGCAAGTCGATCGCCGGCTTCAAGCTCCGTGAGGGCATGTCCATCGGTTGCCGCGTCACCCTCCGCGGTGAGCGCATGTACGAGATGATCGACCGGCTCGTGTCGATCGCCCTTCCCCGCATCCGCGACTTCCGGGGCATCGACCCCACGCAGTTCGACGGGCGCGGCAACTTCGCCATGGGCGTGCGCGAGCAGACCATCTTCCCCGAGATCGACTACGACTCGGTGGAGACGTTCCGCGGTCTCAACATCGTCATCACGACGACCGCCAAGACGGACGAGGAAGGGCGCGCCCTGCTAACCAGGCTCGGCATGCCGTTCCGTTCCAACTAGGAGCATCTGAAGCATGGCCAAGACATCCCTCGTGGTGAAGGCGGGACGCAAGCAGCGCTACAAGACGCGGGAGTACAACCGCTGCCAGCGCTGCGGCCGCCCGCGCGCCTACTACCGCAAGTTCGGGCTGTGTCGCATCTGCCTGCGCGAAGTCGCGCACCAGGGCGTCATCCCCGGTATGACCAAGTCGAGCTGGTGAGGAGGCGAGGACCATGTCCATGACAGACCCCATCGCCGACATGCTCACGCGCATCCGCAACGGCAGCACAGCGCGGCACAGCACAGTCGAGATCCCCGCCAGCAAGATGAAGGCCGAGATCGCCCGCCTGATGCTCGAGCAGGGCTACATCGCCGGCTGGGACAAGAAGATGGGCGAGCACGGCGACGTCATCGTCGTCCAGCTCAAGTACGGCAAGAACCGTGAGCGCGTCATCTCAGGCATCAAACGGGTCTCCAAGCCCGGGCGTCGCATCTACGCCAAGAAGGAGACCCTTCCCAAGGTGCTCGGCGGCCTCGGTACGGCGATCATCTCGACGTCGAAGGGTCTCGTGACGAGCGCAGAAGCGCAGAAGCTCGGCCTCGGCGGCGAGGTCATCTGCTTCATCTGGTAAGGACGGGACATGTCGAGGATCGGAAAAGCACCCATCCCGCTGCCGGACAGCGTGGAGTTCAAGTACGACAACGCCGTCGTCACCGTGAAGGGCCCCAAGGGTGAGCTCACCCAGCGCGTGCCCCGCGAGATGATGGTCGAGCTCGGCGACGGCGTCATCGAGGTCAAGCGCCCTACAGACAGCGGGCAGCATCGCTCGCTGCACGGGCTCACCCGGACGCTCATCGCCAACATGGTCACCGGCGTCACCGACGGCTTCGAGAAGCGTCTCGAGATCGTCGGCGTCGGCTACCGCGCCAGCGTCAAGGGCAGCGACCTCGAGCTCCTGGTCGGCTACAGCCACCCGGTGGTCATCGCGCCGCCGGAGCACATCACCTTCGAGTGCCCGCAGCAGACCGTCGTGGTCGTCAGGGGCATCGACAAACAGGTCGTCGGTGAGGTCGCCGCCAAGGTGCGCTCCATCCGACCGCCCGAGCCGTACAAGGGCAAGGGCATCCGGTACGCCGGCGAGTACGTCCAGCGCAAGGTCGGCAAGCGGGCGTAGGCCGCTGCCTGAGAGAAGAGGAACGACCAGCAGATGAGCGCAACCAGCATCAGAGAGGCCCGGGCCCGGCGCAAGCGCCGCATCCGCGGCCGCATCAGCGGCACCGCCGAGCGCCCGCGCGTCTCGGTGTTCCGCTCGAACCGGGCGATCTACGCCCAGCTCGTCGACGACGTCGCGGCGACGACCATCGTGTCGGCCCGCTCCGCCGAGGTCGGCGCCGCGGGCCTCAAGAAGGCCGAGGTCGCCAAGAAGGTCGGCGAGCTGCTCGCGCAGCGCGCCAAGGACAAGGGCATCGAGAGCGTCGTGTTCGACCGCTCGGGCTATCTGTATCACGGCCGAGTCAAGGCTCTCGCCGAGGGCGCCCGCGAGGGCGGCCTGGCGTTCTGACAAGGAGAAGAGGACCCGTTGGCTAGAGGATCATTCAGCGAAGGCAACGAGCTCAAGGAGCGCGTGGTCGACATCAACCGCGTCGCCAAGGTCGTCAAGGGCGGCCGGCGGTTCTCCTTCACTGCCCTGGTCGTCGTCGGCGACGAGAACGGACACGTCGGCGCCGGGTACGGCAAGGCGCGCGAGGTGCCGCTGGCGATCCAGAAGGCGATCGAGGACGCCAAGAAGAACCTGTTCACCGTGCCGCGCTACAACGGCACGACCACCACGCACGAGGTGATCGGCCGCTACGGCGCCGCCCGCGTGCTGCTCAAGCCGGCGGCGCCCGGTACCGGCGTCATCGCCGCCGGCGGAGTGCGCGCAGTGCTCGAGCTGGCCGGTGTCCGCGACATCCTCACCAAGTCGCTCGGCACCACCAACCCGATCAACCTGGTGCGTGCGACGGTCGCGGGCCTGCAGTCCCTCAAGACGCCGGAGGGCGTCGCGCGCCTGCGCGGCATCCCCGTGAGCAAGGTGCTCGGCCTCGACCAGCGCGAGCCTGAGGCCGCCGAGGCCGCCGCCAAGGAGGCGTGACCCGCATGAGCCAGATCGAGATCACGCAGGTCAAGAGCGCGATCGGGCGCAAGCCCGAGCACCGCGGCACGCTCCGTGCGCTCGGCCTCAAGCGTATCCGTCACACCGTGGTGCACGAGGACACCCCCGTCATCCGCGGCATGGTCAAGAAAGTCGCGTTCCTCGTCGAGGTGCGCCCGGCAGCGAAGAAGTCGTGACATGACTGAGGAACTGGGACTCCACAACCTGCGCCCCAACCCGGGCTCGACCAAGGCCACCAAGCGCCTCGGCCGCGGCAAGGGCACCGGCCAGGGCAAGACGGCCGGCAAGGGCCACAAGGGCTACAACTCCCGCTCCGGCGGCGGCGTTCGTCCGGGCTATGAGGGCGGCCAGATGCCGCTCTACATGCGCCTCGGCAAGCTGCGCGGCAGCCACACGAAGCGCGCCATGCCCATCGGGCCGTTCCGCACCAACGCGGTGCCGGTCAACGTCGGTCGTCTCGCCAACGCCTTCCAGGCGGGCGACGAGGTCACACCGGCGGCGCTCGTCGCCAAGGGCATCGTCAAGAACACCCGCACGCCGATCAAGGTACTCGGCGGCGGCGAGCTCACGGTGGCGCTCACCGTGCGCGCGCACATGTATTCCCGCAGCGCCGTCGAGAAGATCGAGGCGGCCGGCGGCAAGGCCGAGCTCATCTGACCGGCGCCGGGGGGCAACCGTGAACAACAAGCTGTGGCAGTCGCTCGCCAACGCCTGGAAGATCCCGGACCTTCGCACGAAGCTCCTCTTCACGGCGGCGATGCTGGCCATCTACAGGTTCGGCGCCTACGTGCCGGTGCCGGGCGTCGACCTGGCCGCGCTGCAGAAGTTCTTCGAGTCCGGCGCGGCCGGCGTGGCCGGCTTCCTCGACCTGTTCTCCGGCGGTGCGCTCCGGCGCGTCGCCATCTTCGCGCTCGGCATCATGCCGTACATCACGGCGTCGATCATCATGCAGCTCCTCACCGTGGTCGTCCCCAGGCTGGAGGAGCTGGCCAAGGAGGGCGAGCAGGGCCAGAAGCAGATCACCAAGTACACGCGCTGGCTCACCGTCGGCCTCTCGCTGGTGCAGTCGGCCGGCTACATCGTGCTGTTCCGCCAGTACGACGCGCTCCCCCAGCTCAACTGGTGGCGCGCCGCTCTCATCATGATCAGCCTCACCACCGGCGCCGTCATCGTCATGTGGCTCGGCGAGCTCATCACCGCGCGCGGCATCGGCAACGGCATGTCGATCATCATCTTCACCAGCATCGTCTCGCGCATCCCGTCGGGCGCCGCGAAGCTGTTCACGCTGAGCCTGCTGGACATCGTGGTGTTCATCGTCATCGGCTTGGCGGTCATCGTCGGCGTCATCTGGATCACCACCGGTGAGCGTCGCATCCCCGTGCAGTACGCCAAACGGGTCGTCGGACGAAGGATGATGGGCGGGCAAAGCACCTTCATACCCTTGAAGGTCAACATGGCCGGCGTCATCCCGGTCATCTTCGCTTCGTCGGTGATGATGATCATCCCGACCTTCGCCCAGTTCTTCGGGTCCACGGGCTTCGGCGGCTGGATCCAGAAGACGATGGGGCCGAGCACGTTCCTGTACATCATCGGCGAGGCCATCCTGATCATCATCTTCACGTACTTCTACACGGCGGTGACCTTCAACCCCATCGACCAGGCCGACAACCTCAAGAAGTACGGCGGGTTCATCCCCGGCGTGCGGCCCGGCCGGCCCACCGCCGAGTACCTCGACCGCATCCTGACGCGGCTGACGTTCCCGGGCGCCCTGTTCCTGGCCGCCCTGGCCGTCCTGCCGTGGCTGCTGTACCGTCCGCCGCTCAACATCCCGTTCTATTTCGGCGGCACCTCGTTGCTCATCGTGGTCGGCGTCGCGCTCGACACGATGCGCCAGATGGAGGCGCAGCTCCTCATGCGGCACTACGAAGGCTTCCTCAAGTAGGAGACGCAGATGTCCCAGCGCAACGTGATCCTTCTCGGTGGTCCTGGGGCCGGCAAAGGCACCCAGGCCGAGCGCATCGTCGTCGACTTCAAGCTGCCGCACGTCTCGACCGGTGAGATGCTGCGCGCTGCGGTCGCCAGGGGCACCGAGATGGGCCGCGAAGCGCAGAAGTACATGGAGAGCGGCCGGCTGGTCCCGGACGAGGTCGTCATCGGCGTCGTCAGGGACCGCCTGGCCGAGCCGGACGCGGCAGAGGGGTTCCTCCTCGACGGTTTCCCGCGCACGGTACCGCAGGCGGAGGCGCTCGACGCCATGCTGGCCGGTGCCGGCCGGCAGATCACGCACGTGGTGCTCATCGACGTGCCGGCCGAGGAGCTCGTGCAGCGCATCGCCGGCCGGCGCTCCTGCGCCACGTGCGGCAAGATCTACAACGTCACCTTCGATCCGCCCAAGGTGGAGGGCGTCTGCGATCTCGACGGCGGGCAGCTCACCCAGCGCGCCGACGACAACGAGGAGACGGTGCGCAAGCGCATCGCCGTCTACGAGGAGCAGACGGCCCCGCTCATCGGCTACTACACGGACAAGGGCGTGCTCGAGAGCGCGTTCGGCGGCGGCAAGGCCCCGGACGAGGTCTACGAGCAGGTCGGCCGGATCCTGGCGGGCTGAGCTTCTTGATCGTCCGCAAGTCGGCAGGAGAGATCGCCAAGATCGCCGCCGCCGGGGCCGTCCTCGCGGAGTGCCTCGACGCGCTCATCGACGCGGCCGAGCCCGGTGTGACCACCGCCGAGCTCGACCGCGCTGCCGAGAAGTTCATCCGCCAGCACAGGGGCGTGCCGACCTTTCTCGGGTATCGCGGCTTCCCGGCGTCCATCTGCGCGTCGCCGAACGACATGGTGGTGCACGGTATCCCCGGCAAGTACAAGGTCGCCGAGGGAGACCTGCTCAGCCTCGACGTCGGCGTCACGCTGGAAGGCTACGTGGCCGACTCGGCCGTGACGCTGGGTATGGGCGCCGTCGAGCCGGAGGCGCAGCGCCTCATGGACGTCACGGCCGAGTCGCTCGAGGCCGGCCTGGCCGAGTGCCGTGAGGGCCGGCGTCTGGGCGACATCTCCCACGCCGTGCAGGAGGTCGTCGAGGCCGCCGGCTTCAGCGTGGTGCGCTCCCTCGTCGGCCACGGCGTCGGCAAGGAGATGCACGAGGACCCACAGATCCCTAATTACGGTGACCCAGGCCGTGGTCCGCGGCTGGAAGAGGGAATGGTGTTCGCCATCGAGCCGATGGTGGACGTCGGCGCCTACGACGTCGTCGTCGCCGACGACGGGTGGGCCATCCACACGGCAGACGGGTCACTGTCGGCGCACTTCGAGCACACCGTCGCGGTGGGCAAGAAGGGGCCGCGCGTGCTCACGCGCCGCCGCTCGGAGAGGAGCGGCGCGGGAGCCTAGCAGCACACCCGGGGCGCGGGTCGCGGCCGCCGCGCCCTCCACCGGCGACGAGGTTTTGTGGCCTTGCCGTTTGTGGTAGTATGTCAGGCCGCTGTCTGTCGACGAGTGGGGAGTATGGCGAACAAAGAAGAAGCCATCGAGATCGAAGGCGAGGTTGTCGAAGCGCTGCCGAACACGATGTTCCGTGTTCACCTCGACAACAACCACGAAGTGCTCGCCCACATCTCGGGCAAGATGCGCATGAACTACATCCGCATCCTGCCCGGCGACAGGGTCAAGGTCGAGCTGTCGCCCTACGACCTCAGCAGAGGCAGGATCACGTACCGGTTCAAGTAGCGGCCCGCACAAGGTCGCCCGGAGCGGTGTGCGAGGGCCGTAGGGCTCTTTGCGCGCGTAGCGAGGATCACCGATGAAGGTAAGAGCATCAGTCAAGCCGATGTGTGAGAAGTGCAAGGTCATCCGCCGTCACGGCACGGTGCAGGTGATCTGCTCGAATCCGCGGCATCGTCAGAGGCAGGGGTAAGTCCGCATGGCACGTATCGCAGGCGTCAACATCCCGCCGCAGAAGCGGGTCGAGATCGGGCTCACGTACATCTACGGCATCGGCCGCTCGACCTCCCAGAAGGTTCTCGGCATCGTGGGCATCGACCCCAACACCAAGGTGCGCGACCTGACCGAGGACGAGGTCATGAAGCTGCGCGACGCCATCGACCGCGAAGTCACCGTCGAGGGCGACCTGCGCCGCGAGCGCTCGCAGAACATCAAGCGCCTCATGGACATCGGCTGCTACCGGGGCATCCGCCACCGTCGCGGCATGCCGGTCAACGGGCAGCGCACGCGCACCAACGCGCGCTCCCGCAAGGGCCCGAAGCGGACGATCAGCGGCAAGCGCAAGAAGTGACCGCAGGATAGCGGAGGAGTAGAGCAGAGTGGCTAAGCCCCAGAGAGCCAAAGGTCGTCAGCGTCGTAAGGTCCGCAAGAACATCGCCGTGGGCCAGGCGCACATCAAGACATCGTTCAACAACACGCAGGTGACGCTCACCGACAAGGAGGGCAATGTCATCGCGTGGGAGAGCGCCGGGTCTGTCGGGTTCAAGGGCTCACGCAAGAGCACCCCGTTCGCGGCTCAGGTGACCGCCGAATCCTGCGCCAAGAAGGGCATGGAGCACGGCTTGCAGAAGGTCGAGGTCTTCGTGCGCGGGCCGGGGTCTGGTCGTGAGACCGCCGTGCGCTCGCTGCAGGCCGCCGGCCTCGAGATCATCAGTGTCAAAGACGTGACGCCGGTGCCGCACAACGGCTGCCGCCCGCGTAAGCGTCGCCGGGTCTAGGAAGGTCCACGTGGCGAAAGATACATCACCGCAGTGCAAGCAGTGCCGCCGTGAGACTGAGAAGCTCTTCCTCAAGGGCGAGCGTTGCCTCACCGACAAGTGCGCCGTGGAGCGCCGCAGCTACCCGCCGGGTGAGCACGGCCGCGGCCGCATCAAGCAGAGCGAGTACCTGCTCCAGCTGCGTGAGAAGCAGAAGGCGCGCCGCTACTACCAGGTGCTCGAGAAGCAGTTCCGTCACTACTACGTGATGGCCAGCCGCAAGGACGGCATCACCGGCGAGAACCTGCTCAAGCTGCTCGAGATGCGCCTGGACAACGTCGTGTACCGCCTCGGCTTCGGCGCCTCGCGCCGTCAAGCCCGCCAGCTGGTGCGCCACGCGCACTTCACGGTGAACGGCAAGAAGGTCGACATCCCGTCGTACCAGGTGCGTCCCGACGACATCGTCGCGGTACGCTCCAACAGCAAGGCCGTGGAGACCGTGCGCAACGCCACCGACCTCACGTCGTCGGTGTCGCCCTGGCTCCTGGCCGACCACGACAACCTCACCGGCAAGGTACTCCGCGCCCCCGAGCGCGACGAGATCGACGCGCCGGTGCAGGAACAGCTCATCGTCGAGCTGTACTCCAAGTAATCCGCTGCAGCAACGTACCCGCGGCGAAGAGGCTAGAGGAGGCCAGTTGCTACAGTTTCAGATGCCCAACATCACGCGCGAGCAGCTCGCCGCGAATCGGGCGCGCTTCGAGGTAGAGCCGCTCGACCGTGGCTTCGGGCATACGTTCGGCAACGCGCTGCGCCGGGTCCTGCTGTCGTCGCTCGAGGGCGCAGCGGTCAGCTCGGTCAAGATCGAAGGCGTGGCGCACGAGTTCACCACCATCAAAGGCGTCAAGGAGGATGTCACCGACATCATCCTCAACCTCAAGGAGCTAGTCTGCCGGCTGCACGGCGAGCTCGACGAGGTCCAGGTGCGCCTGTACAAGGACAAGCCCGGCAAGGTCGTGGCTGCCGACATCGACATCCCCGCCGAGCTCGAGATCCTCAACCCCGACCATCACATCGCGACGCTGTCCGACGGCGGCGCCATCGAGATGATGCTCACCATCCGGCGCGGCACCGGCTACGTGGCCGCCGAGGGCAACAAGACGCCGGAAACGGTCATCGGGGTCATCCCGATCGACTCCATCTTCAGCCCCATCAAGCGCGTCTCGTACCACGTTGAGAGCGCGCGCGTGGGTCAGCGCACCGACTACGACAAGCTCATCCTCGACATCACGACGAACGGCGCCCTCATGCCCGAAGAGGCACTGCGCGAGGCCGCCGAGATCCTCGTCGACCGGATGTCGATCTTCACCGACCCCGACCGCACACGCACCAGCGAGGAGTTCCCCATCGAGGGCCTCACCACGGCGCCGGCGGGCGGCGGCATGGACGACGTGCTCATCGAGGAGCTCGAGCTCGGCGTCCGTTCCTACAACTGCCTCAAGCGCGAGGGTATCCAGACCGTCGGCGACCTGGTCTCCAAGACAGAGGCCGAGCTGCTCAACATCCCCAACTTCGGCAAGAAGAGCATCGACGAGGTCAAGGACAAGCTCACCGAGCGCGGGCTCTCTCTTCGGGGTGACGAGTAATGCGCCATCAGAACTCAGGCCGCAAGTTCAACATGGCCCCCGACCATCGGCGCTCGCTGCTGTCGGGTCTGGCCTGTCAGGTGCTCGAGCACGAGAAGGTCAAGACCGGCGCGCAGCGCGCCAAGGAAGTCCGCCCCATGGTCGAGGAGGCCATCTCGCTCGGCAAGCGCGGTGACGTGCACGCCCGGCGCCAGGCCATCGCCATGCTGCGCAACAAGAAGATCGTCTACAAGCTGTTCAACGATGTCGCGCCGCGCTACGCCGATCGCAACGGCGGCTACACGCGCATCATCAAGCTCGGGCCGCGCCCCGGCGACGGCAGCGAGCAGGCGTACATCGAGCTGGTCTGACGGCCGGCGGCAGATGACGGGGTGAAGGGCGGGCGGCCGCAGGGCCTCCCGCCCTTCGTCGTTCCGGTAGGCTTCCAGCCATGACTGCACGCGATGGATCCGCTGCACCGGCGGGCACCGGCCCGAGGCCGGCCGGCGCGGCTGCGCCGCTGATCGAGGTGCGCGGCCTGCGCTACCTCTACCCGGGTGCGGCCGGGGAAGCGCTGGCCGGACTCGACCTTACGATAGGCGCCGGCGAGTTCGTGGCCGTGGTCGGCGCCAACGGCTCCGGCAAGTCCACCCTGGCACGGCTGCTCGGCGGTCTGGAGAACCCCGGCGCCGCCGACCTGGCCGTCGTCTGCGGGCACGACCTGCTCGACGCCGAGGGGCGCATGGCCGCGCGGCGCGACGTCGGCGTGCTCTTCCAGAACCCCGAGAACCAGCTCGTCGCCGAGTGCGTGGAGGACGACGTGGCGTTCGGGCTCGAGAACCTCCGGTGGACGCCGGAGGACATGCGCGCGCGCGTGGACGAGATGCTCGCACGGTTCGGGCTCGCCGAGCTGCGCCGCCGCGAGCCTCACCTGCTCTCCGGCGGGCAGAAGCAGCGCACGGCGCTGGCCGGCGTGCTCGCCGTGCCTCGCCGGGCGCTGGTGCTCGACGAGCCCACCGCGATGCTCGACCCTGCCGGGCGTGCGGAAGTGCTCCAGGCGGCCTGCGAGCTCCGGGACGAGGGGCTGGCGATCGTCTACGTCACTCAGGAGATGGACGAGGTGATGGCGGCCGACCGGGCGGTGGCGCTGGATGCCGGGACGGTGGTGTACGAGGGCGATGTGCCGGGCCTCTTCCGCGATGCCGCGCTGGTGCGGCGGCTGGGCCTCGGTCTGCCCGCTGCCGGAGAGGTGGCGCTGGAGCTCGGCTCGCGCGGTCGCGCGTTCGCGGTGCTGCCGTTGACTGCGGACGAGCTGCTCGCCGCGCTCGGGGAGGCCACGTGAGCGGCGAGGCGCCGGCGACGCGGGGCGCCGCGGACGCGGCGGGGACGGCGCGCGGCATGGCTCTGGAGTGCCGTGCCGTCGGGTTCAGCTACGAAGAGGCTCAGGCGCCGATCCCCGCCCTGCGCGATGTGAGCTTCGCGCTCGCGGGGGGACGGTCGCTGGCGCTGCTGGGCGCGTCCGGGTCGGGCAAGTCGACGCTGCTGCAGATCGTGAGGGGGCTCGATGCGCCGGAGGCGGGCGCGGTGCTGCTGGACGGGGTCGGCGCCGCGCAGGCCGCCGGTGCGGGCGCGGGCGCCGCGGGTGGAGCCGGCGGCACGGGCGAAGCCGGGTATGCCGCCCTGCAGAAGCAGGTCGGGCTGGTGTTCCAGACGCCCGAGTTGCAGCTGTTCGCGTCGTCGGCGCGGGAGGATGTGGCCTTCGGCCCGAGCCGCCTCGGCTGGCCCGACGACGAGGTCGCCGCGGCGGTGGAGGAGGCGCTCGAGCTGGTGGGCCTGCCGCCGGAGCGGTTCGGCGACCGCCATCCGTACGCGCTCTCGGGCGGCGAGCAGCGGCGCCTGGCGCTCGCCGGCGTACTCGCCATGCGACCGCGTCTGCTGCTGCTCGACGAGCCGTTCGTCAGTCTCGACCCGGCGACGCGCCGCGAGCTGGCGCGGATCCTCTCGCGGCTGCGTGCCGACGGCGTGACGCTCGTGCTCGCCACCCACGACGTCGACCTGGCCTGGAGCCTCTGCGACGAGCTGCTGATGCTCGACGCCGGTCGCGTGGCGGCGGCCGGCCCCTGGGACCTCGGCGCCGCCGGCCGCGAGTTGCTCGCCGCCAGCCGGCTGCGCGAGCCGTTCCTCGTCGAGCTGTGGCGGCGCCTCGGCCGGGACCCGCGCGAGGCGCCGCGCACCTACGCCGAGGCCGCGGAGGCGCTCGCATGAGGACCACTGTGGCCCAGTACTACCCCGGGGACTCGCCCATCCACCGGCTGGACCCGCGCGCCAAGTTCGTCGCCGTGACGGCGCTGGCCGTAGCGCTGTTCCTTCGCGACTCGTTCGCCGGCCTGGCCGTGTTTGCCGTGGCCGGCGTGGTCGCCTACGTGCTCAGCGGCGTGCCGGCGGCCTGGTTCTGGCGTGCCTTCCGCCCGCTGCTCTGGCTGGTCGGGCTCACGTTCCTCGCGCAGATGCTCTTCGGACCCAGCGACCAGGCCTTCGCCAGCTGGTGGGTCTTCCACATCTCCCGGGAGGGCCTCGCGTTCGCGGCCTTTCTCAGCCTGCGGCTGCTTGTCCTGGTGCTGATCGGATCGGTGCTGACGCTCACCACGCAACCGCTGGCGCTCACCGACGGCCTCGCGTGGCTCGGGCGCCCGCTGCGGAAGCTGCGCGTGCCCACCGACGAGCTGGCACTCATGGTGACGATCGCGCTGCGGTTCATCCCGACGCTGCTCGTGGAGGTGGACCAGATCATGCGCGCGCAGCGGGCGCGCGGCGCCGACTTCGGCAGCGGCGGGCCCGTCAGGCGGGCCCGGGCTCTGGTGCCGGTGCTCACGCCGCTGTTCGTGCTGAGCTTCCGGCGCGCCGATGAGCTGGCCCTGGCCATGGAGGCGCGCTGCTACCAGCCCGGCATCGTGCGCACGCGGCTGCACCCGCTGAAGGCCGGGACGGCCGACGCGGTGCTCCTCGCGCTCACCGCGGCCGTCATCGTTCTGGGACTGCTCATATAGGATGGCGGGCGTGAGCGGGGAGCAGAGAGACGACAGGGGGGACCGAGAGCCCGGCACGTGGCGTCTTGACGTCGCCTACGAGGGCACGGCGTACCGCGGCTGGGCGAAGCAGCCCGGGCATGTGAGCGTGGAAGGGCTGCTCGAAGACGCGGTGGCCACTGTGCTGCGCGAGCGCGTGCGCCTGAGCGTCGCCGGGCGCACGGACGCCGGCGTGCACGCGTGGGCGCAGGTCGTCTCCTTCACCTGCGCCCGCGCTGATCTCTCGCCGGAGCGCATGCGCCTCTCGCTCAATGCGCTCCTCCCTCCCGATATGGCCGTGCTGAAAGCGACGCCGGCGCCGGCCGGGTTCGTCGCCCGCAAGGCCGCCTCACGCAGCTACCGCTACGACCTGTGGGCGACGGCGGTGAAGCCCGTGCGCGAGCGCGCCTTCGTGTGGGTGGTGCGCGGCGCGCTGGACGGGGCGGCGCTGCACGCGGCGGCGGCGCTGCTGCCGGGCCGCCGCGACTTCGCTGCCCTCACGCCCTCCGCGCACCTCTACCACCACTGCGTGCGCGAGGTGACCGGGGCCGTGTGGACCGACGACGGTCCCACGCCGGACGGCGAGGGACGGCGGTGGCGCTTCGAGGTCACCGCCGGCAGCTTCCTGCACAACATGGTGCGCGTCGCCGTTGGGTCCATGGTGGATGTGGCACAGGGCCGGATGACACCGGCTGAGTTCGAGGCGGCGCTGGCCTCCGGCGAGCGCCGCCGCATGGGCCAGACCGCTCCGGCCCGCGGCCTCGCGCTGGTCGCCGTCGAGTATCGCTGAGCCCCGCGGCGCTACTCGCCGAGGAACCTCTTGATCATGTACTGCCGCGCGCCCTGGCTCGGCGGCAGCACGACGGCCTGCCCGTCGTACCAGCCGAAGCCGCCCTTCATGACCTGCTTGCTGCCGCCGTTCGCGCGCCACTTGAGGTAGGCGAGCTCGAGGATCTGGTTGGTCGTCAGGTCGGTCGACACGCCGCTCATGAAGTGCTTGCCGATCTCCGGGAGCTTGGTGATGTTCGACGGGCTCACGATCTTCTTCTCGAGCGCCTGCACGAAGGCCTGCTGGCGCGATGCACGCATGAAGTCGCCTTGCGCGTACGCCTTGCGGATGCGCACGTACAGCATGGCGTTCTTGCCGTCGAAGTGATGCATGCCCTTCGTGAAGGTGACCGTGCGGTGCTCGTGCCCCGCGATGGTGGTCACCGTCTGCGGCACAGAGATGTCGATGCCGCCGACCGAGTTCACGAGACGCGGGAACCCCTGGAAGCTGACCACCATGATGTGGTTGATGGGGATGCCGGTGTACTGCTTGACGGTCTTGAGCGCGAGCGACGGACCGCCGTACCACATGGCCTCGGTAAGCTTGGACTGCCCATAGCCGGGCACGTTGACCAGCGTGTCCCGCGGGATCGAGAGCTGGTTGATCTTGTGCGTCTTGGCGTCGAAGTGCATGAGCATGATGGTGTCCGAGTGGGCGGGGAGGCTGCCGGCGTCGAGGCCGAACAGGACGATGGTGGTGCCGCCCCGCCAGATCCACCCCTTGTCGGCGGTGAGCTGGGTGCGGGTCTTGCCGTCGACGCGCTTGTTGGCCTTGTCCACGGCCCGGTCGAACTTCTGGTACCCGGGCCAGGCCAGGACGGTGAGCACCACGCCCGCGATGACGACCAGCGCAAGGAGGGTGACGGGGACGTACCACCAGCGGAAGCGTCGCCGGCGGCCCTGCTTGGCGGCGGCTTTGGCCTGCTTCTTGGCCTTCTTGCCGTCGGCCGGCCGGCCGTAGGTGCTGTAGGCCTTCTCGCCGCGCTCGGGGTAGGCCGGGCCGTCGCCTTCGCCGTCGTCCGCGGGCCGGCGCTGCGGCGGGCGCGCTCCGGCCAGCTCGTCGTCGAGCGCGCTGCGCTTGGGCCGGCCGCTGGCCTTGTACGTCTTGTAGGGCTTGGCCCCTGGTCTGTCGTCGTTGCGTGTCGCCATATGGAGGGCGCCTCCTCCCGCCCGCGCGCACGCGACTTCGGTGTGCGTGGCTGGTGGGGGCGGGGCGCCGAGTGCTGCCTCAGACTACGCCCGTGAGCGGGCGTTTCCTCTAGTCGCGAGTGTACACCATGGTAAGCTCGCGGGCGGAATGGGACCCGAACGCTCCGTGATCGGTGTCGACATCGGCGGCACCAAAGTGGCTGCTGCGCTCGTGTGCGGGCGCCTGCCCGGTCCGGGTGCGCACATGCCCGGCGAGGGTGAGACGCCACGCATCGTCGACCGGTTCACCGTGCTCACCGACACGAGCTCGCCCGAGGCGTGCGTGGCGGGCGTCGAGTCCTGCCTCGCCGAGCTGCTGCACGGGTCGGGGAAGCTGGACGGCATCGGCGTCGGCGTGGCCTCCATGGTCGACTTCGCGGGCGGGCGCATCGTCGAGTCGGTCAACCTGCCGCTCGCGGACGTGCCGCTGCGCGACCTGCTGCAGAAGCGGTTCGACGTCCCGGTGGCGGTCGACAACGACGCGACCGTGGCAGGTATCGGCGAGTGGGTGTTCGGAGCGGGCGCCGGCACCACGGACATGATCATGCTGACGCTTGGGACCGGCGTGGGCGGCGGCATCATCAGCGGAGGCCGGCCGCTCCGCGGTGTCAGCGGCGCCGCCGGCGAGCTCGGTCACATCATCATCGACATCGACGGCCCCAAGTGCCCGGCCAACTGCCCCAACTGGGGCTGCCTGGAAGCCTACGTGGCGGGGCCGGCGATGGGCGCCGCCGCGCTGGCGGCGGCCGAGCGGGAACCGAAGTCGGCGCTCGGCCGTGAGCTGGCTGCCGGTCGCACCGTGCACAGCAAGCTGCTCACCAGGCTGGCGCTCTGGGGCGACGCCGGCGCGATCGCCGTCCTCGAGCGCACGGGCGAGTATCTCGGCGCCGGGCTCGTGACGCTGAGCAACATCTTCGACCCGGAGCTGTTCGTCATCGGCGGCGGCGCGGCGGCGGCGGGCGAGCTGCTCTTCGAGCCGGCCCGCCGCGTCCTCGCCGCCCGGGCCCTCCCGCCGGCACGCGACCGCGTGCGCGTGGTGCCGGCGGCGCTCGGTCTCGACGCCGGCACCATCGGGGCCGCCGCCCTGGCGCTCACCGAGCTGTTCCCGGGGGACCGGGAGGCCTGACGCCGGGTCGGGCGAGCCGTGCGCGCCGGCGCTCGCCGCGAGCGCCGGCAGCGGAAGCCGGCGGCGGGCCCGTCCCACGCTCCGGAGTCGTCTCCTCCGCGCACTCGCGTGGTGGTTGACTTCAGCCTCTCCATGCCCGTAAATGGGCTCTGGAATCCCGCGCGTACTGCTTCGCTTGCAGCGCGCCTACAGGAGGTGACACCACCACATGGCCCACAAGATCACCGACGAGTGTCTCGCGTGCGGCGCCTGCATCGACGAGTGCCCCAACGAGGCCATCTCCGAGGGCGACGACATCTACGTCATCGACCCCGACAAGTGCGACGACTGCGGCACCTGTGTCGACGCTTGCCCGAGCGAGGCGATCGTCCCCGAGTGATCTCACTCGTGCACCTGTGACGTCCACGGGGCCAGCTCCTCACGGAGCCGGCCCCGTCGCTTTGTGAGGACCGCTGCGCCGCCGGCCCGTCAGGTGCCGGTCCGGCGCGGGGCGGTCACGACCTCCGGCTCGTCCCACGCGAGTCGCTTGCGCATAGCGCGCACGGCCTCGGCGTTCTCGTCCACGAGCAGGTAGCCGCGGCCGAGGCGCGCGGCGGCCTCTCCGGTCGTGCCGCTGCCGGCGAACGGGTCGACGACGAGGTCGCCCGGGTCCGAGTGCACGCGCACGATGCGCTCCAGGATCCTGACCGGCTTCTGCGTCGGGTACCCGGTCTTCTCCCCGCCCGTGGGGCTGACGATGGTCTGCCACCAGACGTCGGTGGGCGTCTTGCCGCGGGCCGCCTTCTCGGGGCCGACGAGGCCGGGCGCCAGGTACGGGACCCGGTCGATGTCGTCATAGCGGAACACGTAGTGCGACGGGTCGCGCGCGTACCAGAGGATGACGTCGTGCTTGGCCGGCCAGCGCGACCTGGGGCGCGCGCCGTAGTCGTAGGCCCAGACGATCTCGTTCATGAACGACGCGCGCCCGAACAGCTCGTCCAGCAGCACCTTGCAGTAGTGGGACTCCCGCGGGTCGATGTGGAAGAACAGCGACCCGTCGGGGGCGAGCACGCGCCGCGCCTGCTCGAGCCGCGGCGCGAGGAACCCGAGGTAGTCGTCGTAGGCGTCGCTCCAGGCGCTGCTGCCCAGCACCTCGGTGCGGTAGCGCTTGCCGTTGAAGCCGACGCGCTCGGCCTGGTCGTCGCGCACCGCCCGCGTGCGCGTGCGCTTCTGCACCTTGCCGGTGTTGAACGGCGGGTCGAGGTAGACGAGGCGGGCGCAGCCGTCGTCCAGGCCGCCGAGGACGTCGAGGCAGTCGCCGAGGACGATGCGCTTCACGGCGCGGCGCTCACAGCGTGAGCTCGAAGACGCGCTGCTCTTTGTAGAGCCGGAAGCCGAGGCTCTCGTAGAAGCGCGGCGTGGCCTCGCGCCACAGGCTCACCCGCACCCACACCTTGGGGAGGTCACGGACGCGCGCCCAGCGGACCGCCTCGGCCACAAGCGCCGAGCCGATGCCTTCGCCCTGGGCGTCTTCGGTGACGACCAGGGCGATGAGCTCGGCGAACGGGTCTTCCTCGAGGACGACGCGGGTGTGGACGTCGATGACGCCGTGGAGGTCGCCGTCCGCGGCCTCGGCGACGAAGAGGCCGTGGTCGACCTCGTCGAGGAGGCGGAGGCGCGTGGCCAGTTGCTCCTCCGTCGACGGGTAGCCGAGCTCGGTGCAGAGGCGTGCCAGAGCGGCAGCGTCGTCGGCGCGCCCGGGACGGATGCGTGCGGGTCCGGTCTCCATGGCGGCAAGCATATCTGAGAGAATGGGGTCGCCCGGCGGGAAGGATGGGCCGCCCGGCCGTGGCGAGTGGCCGCCCGACGAGGAGGGGCCGTGACCGACGACGTGTGGCGCGAGTTCTTCGACAGCTTCGCGCCGCAGTACATGAACGAGGTGTTCACCGGCGACAGCGTGCGTGAGGCCGCGTTCCTGGTCGAGCTGCTCGGGCTGTCGGAGGGGGCGACGATCCTCGACATCGGCTGCGGGACCGGCCGGCACGCCGTGGAACTGGCGCGTGCCGGCTACGCCGTGACCGGGATCGACATCTCCGCCGGCATGCTGCGCGAGGCGCGGGCGGCGGCGGAGCAGGCACGGGTGGGCGTCGAGCTGATCGAGGCAGACGCGACCTCGTTCGACCTCGGCCGCGTCTTCGACGCGGCCGTGTGCCTCTGCGAGGGCTCCCTCGGCCTCGTCGGCGGCGACGACGCCTACACGCACGACGCCGCCGTGCTGGGGCGCGCGTTCGCCGCTCTGCGGCCGGGTGCGCCCTTCGCGCTCACGCTGCTCAACGGCCTGCGCATGATCCGCGACGCGACGCCCGACCAGGTGGAACGCGGCGCGTTCGACCCGGCCACGCTGACGGAGACCTTCGAGATGGACTGGGAGGCCGACGGCCGGCCGCGCAGCATGTCGATCCGCCAGCGCGGCTACGTGCCCAGCGAGCTGGTGCTGCTGTGCCGCGCCGCCGGGTTCACGGTCGAGCACATCTGGGGAGGCACGGCGGGCGACTGGGGCCGCCGGCCGGTCGAGCTCGACGAGATGGAGATCATGGCCGTGCTGCGGAGGCCGCCGGCGTGAGTGCCGCGGCCGGCATCAGCATCCGCATGGCGACGCCCGACGACGCCGCCGGCGTCGCCGCCGTGCTCAACGGCGCGATCCTCGACGGCAGCCCGACCCTGCTCGACACGCCGTTCTCGGTGGAGGACGAGCGCGCCTACATCGAGAGCCTGCCGGCGCGCGGCTTCATCCACGTCGCCGAGACGCCGGACGCCGGCATCGTCGGCTTCCAGACGGTCATCCCGTGGTGCGACTTCGTCACCACGGCGCACGACCACGTCGCCAGCATGGGCACCTACGTGGATGCCGGCCACCGGCGCAAGGGGGTGGGGGAGGAGCTCGCACGGGCCAGCTTCACCGCCGCGCTCGCCCTCGGCTACGAGAAGGTCTTCACCGACCTGCGCGCCGACAACCTGGCGTCGCTGGCCTATCACGCGTCGCTGGGGTTCGCCGTCGTGGGGGCGGCCCGCCGCCAGGCCCGCACCGCCTCCGGCGACGTCGACGTCCTGTTCATCGAGCGGTTCCTGAAGGAGGGGTGACATGCTGTACGTCTGCGCCACACCGATCGGCAACCTCGGAGACGTGTCGCCCCGGGTGCTCGACGCCCTGCGCGAGGCCGAGCTGGTCGCGGCCGAGGACACTCGCCGGACGCGCAAGCTGCTCAGCCACTTCGACATCCACACGCCGCTGACGAGCTTCTTCCAGCACAACGAGCTGCAGAAGACCGACGAGGTGCTGCGGCTGCTGCGCGATGGCCGAACCGTGGCGTTGGTGACCGACGCCGGGATGCCCGGGGTGCAGGATCCCGGCATGCTGCTGGTGCAGAAGGTCGTCGCCGGAGGACTGGATCTGACCGTGGTGCCCGGGCCCTCGGCGGTGCTCACGGCGCTGGTGGCATCGGGCATCAGCGGCGAGGGCTTCCGCTTCGTGGGGTACCTGCCACGCCGGGCGCGCGAGCTGGAGGGCACGCTCGCGAGCTGGCGGCGCTGCGGCGGGCTGATCGTCGCCTTCGACACCGGTCAGCGGCTGGCGCGGAGCCTCGCGGTACTGGCCGCCCACCTGCCCGAGGCCAGGGCGGCCGTCTGCCGCGAGCTGACCAAGGTGCACGAGGAGGTCGTCCGCGGCACCGCGCTCGAGCTCAGCGAGCGGTTCCCGGTGCCGAGTCCGGACGCGGGCCCCACGGCGGCGGTGCGCGGCGAGATCTCGCTGGTCATCGACCTGGGGCAGCCGCTCGACGACGAGGCCGCCCGGCGGCCGCACGCGGCCGCGGCCGCCGAGAAGCTGCTCGGCCGCGGCCTCTCGCGCCGCGACTGCGCCGCGGCGCTCAACATCTGCTTCGGCATCCCGCGCCGCGAGGCCGACCAGCTGACACGGGGTGTCGCGGCGCACTGAATCGGGTGCGGCGGCCGGCACGGGTGCTCCGCGCCGCGCCGGCCCGGGCCGGCGGGTGCCGGGGTCCGCCGGCATGGTCTGCTAGACTCTCGCGCATGGACCTGCGCACCCTCATCGCCGAGCGCCCCCTGCTGCTGGACGGCGGTCTGGGTCGTGCGCTCATGGAACGCGGCTTCCAGGCCGGCGAGTGCCCGGAGGAGTGGAACGCGAGCCATCCGACCGAGGTCGAGGACATCCACCGCAGCTTCTACGCCGCCGGCTCAGACATCGTGAACACCAACACCTTCGGCGGCACAGGCATGCGCCTCGAGGCGCACGGGCTCTCGAAGCGCGCCGTGGAGCTCAACGAGGCCGGCGCGCGCCTCGCCACGGGCGTGCGCGACCGCGAGTTCCCCGGACGCTGGGTGGCCGGCGACATCGGACCCTGCGGCGCGATGGTCGCGCCCATGGGCACGGCCGACCCCGCCGACCTGCGCCTCACCTTCGCCGAGCAGGCGCGAGCGCTCGTCGCCGGCGGAGTGGACATCGTCAACATCGAGACGATGTTCGACCTCACTGAGGCGACGATCGCCGTGGAGGAGGCGGTCAAGGCGGCTGAGGGGCGACCGGTGCTGGCCAGCATGGCCTTCAAGCCGGCCGCCAAGGGCTTCCGCACGATGATGGGCGTCACGCCCGAGCAGGCCGTCGCCGCGCTCAAGGCCGCCGGCGCGGACCTGGTGGGCTGCAACTGCGAGATCTCGTGCGAGCCGATGGCCGAGC
>Ga0335071_10002179_pt1 | contig 21058 bp, 17 predicted proteins | sample Lox_Sample_15_FD_206724 | JGI IMG/M metagenome (GOLD analysis project Ga0335071, IMG submission 206724) | Soil microbial communities from Loxahatchee National Wildlife Refuge, Florida, United States - Lox_Sample_1.5 | ecosystem: Environmental > Terrestrial > Soil > Wetlands | place: USA...
GATGGTCGGCTGGGCCAGGCTGAGCTCCGCGCTGGCCCGGGCGATGGAGCCTGCCCGGGCCACGGTCCAGAAATAGAAGAGGTGGTGGTAGTTGAGCCAGTCCATTCGAAAACTCTAACTGACTCCAAGGAAAACTCTAGCTCCCCAGGGCCCGAAATGAGCGTATGGGGAAGGCGGCCATGACGGGACCGTCGACCTCAGCGCTCCTCTGGGCAAGCTTCCTGGCCCTCATGCTCTGCATGCTGGTCGTCGACCTCGGCCTCCTCAACCGGCGCGATCACGAGATCCAGGCGGGCGAGGCGCTGCGCTGGGTCCTGGTGTGGTCGGCGCTGGCCCTGGCCTTCGACGGCTTCGTCGGCTGGCGCCTCGGCGGCGCGAAGGCGCTCGACTACCTCACCAGCTACCTGGTCGAGCTCTCCCTCTCCGTCGACAACCTGTTCGTGTTCGTCCTGGTCTTCGCCACCTTCCGCATCCCGGCCGCGCTGCAGTACCGGGTGCTCTTCTGGGGCATCCTCGGGGCGATGATCCTGCGGGCGCTGATGATCGGCGCCGGCGTGGTGCTCCTGGCCCGCTTCGACTGGCTCCTCGTCCCCTTCGGCCTGTTCCTGGCGGTGACCGGGATCCGCCTGGCCCTTCAGCGACCGGAGGAGCAGCGCCCGGAGAAGACCCTCGCCTACCGCGCGCTGCGGCGGCTCATCCCCTCGACCCCGCGCCTGGAGGGCCGGCGCTTCACCCTGGTGGAGGGCGGCCGTCGCCTGGCCACGCCGCTGCTCCTGGCGCTCCTCCTCATCGAGCTCTCCGACGTCGTGTTCGCGCTCGACTCGGTGCCGGCGGTCCTGGGGGTGACCCTCGACCCCTTCATCGTGCTCACCTCCAACGTCTTCGCCGTGCTGGGCCTGCGCGCGCTCTACTTCGTGCTGGCCCAGCTGATGGGGCGCTTCGCCTACCTGAACATCGGCCTCTCGGCGGTGCTTCTCTTCATCGGCGCCAAGATGATGGTCTCGCGCTGGGTGCAGGTCCCCTCCCTGGCGTCGCTGGGTGTGGTGGGGGCGCTCTTGGCCGCGGCGGTCCTGGGCTCGGTCTGGAAGACGATCCGGGAGGCGAGGCGAGCGGGCACCCCCTAGGCCCAGTCCCGGGGCGAGCGCAGCACCTCGTGCAGGACCTCCTCGCGGCTCCCGGGCGCCGGCTGCTCCCGCTGAACCCAGCGCACGCGCGGCGGCAGCGAGGCCAGCACCGACTCGGTGCGGCCGCCGCTCTGCAGGCCGAAGGAGGTCCCGCGGTCGTGGAGCAGGTTGAACTCGACGTACCGGCCGCGGCGGATCTCCTGCCAGCGCCGCTCGGGCTCGCCGAAGGGGAGGTCCTTCCTCCGTGCCACGATGGGCAGGTAGCCGCCCAGGAAGGCGCGCATCACCGCCTCGGAGAAGCGGAGCTCGGCCCCGAGGTCGCCGCCCAGGTCCTCGTAGAAGATCCCGCCCACCCCCCGGTGCTCGCCGCGGTGGGGAAGGAAGAAGTAGCTGTCGGCCGCCCGCTTGTGCCTCGGGTAGCTCCCCGGCTCGTGCCGCTCGCAGGCTTCGCGCAGCGCGCCGTGGAAGAGGCGGCAGTCCTCCTCGAACAGGTAGTGCGGGGTGAGGTCCGCTCCGCCGCCGAACCAGGCCACCTCGCCGCGGCGGACCAGCCGGACGTTGGCGTGGGCGGTGGGGACGAGCGGGCTCGCCGGGTGGACGATCACCGAGAGGCCGGCGGCCGCGAACTCGCCGCCCTGGCCCTGGACGGCGCCCCGCAGGGCGGGCGGGAGGGCGCCGAACACGTGCGAGACGTTGACGCACGCCTTCTCCAGGACCGCCCCGCCCTCCAGGGCGCGCGAGATCCCGCCGCCGCCGCCGGCCCGCTCCCAGGCCTCGGCGGAGAAGCGCGCCCCGCCGTCGAGGCGCTCCAGCGCCGCGCACACCTCCGCCTGGAGCGAGCGGGCGAGGGCGGCCATGGCGTCCACGAGCCGGTCGAGCACGGCCGGCGGGGCAGGGGTGGGCATGGCGGGATCGTGCGGCCGCGGGCGCCGGCCTGCACCTACCGAGCGGGGCCGGCCGCGCTCCGCGGGCGCGCAGGCCTCGCCGCCGCCCGGGTCCGGGCCCCCTTCGCCGTCCCCTCGCCAGCGGGAAAGAGGCGCGAGAAAGGAGGCGGCGGTGGCGGACGCCGGCGGGGCGGAACGCCCCTAGCTGAACACCACCGTCTTGTTCCCGTGGACGATGACCCGGTCCTCGCAGTGCCAGCGCACCGCCCGCGCCAGCACCCGGCGCTCCAGGTCGCGGCCCAGCTGCTTCAGCGCCTCCACCGAGTCGCGGTGCGAGACTCGCGCCACATCCTGCTCGATGATGGGGCCGGCGTCGAGATCGGCGGTGACGTAGTGTGCGGTGGCTCCCACCACCTTGACGCCGCGCTCGTAGGCTTGCCGGTAGGGGTCGGCTCCGACGAAGGCCGGAAGGAAGGAGTGGTGGATGTTGAGGATCCGCTCCGGCCAGCGGGCCACGAAGGCGGGTGAGACGATCTGCATGTAGCGGGCGAGCACCACCAGGTCGACCTCGCCGATCACCTCGGCCATGCGCGCCTCGGCGGCGGCGCGGACGTCGGCCGAGTTGGGAACGTGCACGAAGGGCACGCCGAAGGAGGCCACCGCCTCGCGCAGGTCGGGGTGGTTGGAGATCACCGCCGTGATCAGCGCCCGCAGCTCCCCCCGCCGGTAGGCCCAGAGGAGCTCGAGCAGGGCGTGGTCGTGCTTCGAGACCAGGACCGCCACCCGCTTGGGGCGATCGGAGAGCGTGAGGCGCCACTGCATCTGGCAGGGGCGGGCCACGTCGAATTCGAAGGCCTTCTCCAGGTCGGCGAGGGGCAGGTCGATCCTGTCGGTCTGGAACTCGAGCCGGGTGAAATAGACGCCGCCCTCTTCCTCGGAGGTGTGCTGGTCGAAGTCGAGGATGTTGGCGCCGTGCCGGAAGAGGAACGCCGAGATGGCCGCGATGAGGCCGGGGCGATCCGGGCACTGGACGAGGAGGATGGCGCGAGACTCGCTCATGGGCGCCTCAAACTAGCAGGCGCCTCCCGGGAAGCAACGAAGCGGCGCCTCGGCGACGGCGTCAACTCCGGACCCGCAGGGGCTGGGTCGCGGCGACTCGTGGGGGCGCTGTTGGTCGGCCCCGAGCATCCCTATGCGCAGAGGTTCTCAACGTTGCCTTGATTAACATCAAGGCTTTCGTCGATGGGCAGGCGTACGAGAAAGTGTCGATTTTCCGCGTCGCTCGCGGAGGTCCGGAGATGGCGGAGCCTGGTGAGATCCCCGACGGAGACGGATCGGAAGGTCCGCCCGCGGAGCAGACGGGCGACAGCGCGCCGCACGGCGAGCGGCCAGCTCCCGACCCGGGCGATGGTGTGCGGCGCCAGCCCAAGGTCCCGGCATCGCTGGGCGCGCTGGGCCTCGCCATCCCCTGGCACGAGCGCCTCTCCACGCGGCTGTTCGCCACCACCGGCCTGGTGGCCTTCGCCACCATGGTGGCCATCTTCCTGGCGGCGGTGGCCGTGCAGCACCACCTGCTCTCGCAGGTGGTGGAGGAGTCGGACCTCGTCACCCAGACGATCCGCAACTCCCTGCACCGCGCCATGCTCCAGGACCGGCGCGAGGACGCCTACGCCATCATGGCGGACATCGCGCGCCAGCCCAGCATCGAGCGGATCCGGCTCATGGACGAGAACGGCCGGGTCACCTACTCGACCGACTCCCGCGAGGTCGGCTCGCGGCTGGAGCGCAGCGCCGAGGCCTGCTGGGGGTGCCACCGCCTCGGGGTGCCGCGCGGGAACCTGGAGCTGGCCGAGCGCAAGCGGGTGGTGGCGAGCGGCGACCATCGCTTGCTGGGCATCCTCACCCCGTTCCAGAACGAGCCCTCCTGCTCGGCCGGCGAGTGCCACGCCCACCCGCCCTCGCGCTCGGTCCTGGGCGTCCTCGACGTGGGCATCTCCCTGGAGCGCCTGGACGCGGACACCGAGGCGTTCCGGCGCCGGGCGGTGGGGGCGGCCGCGGTGGCGGCGGTGCTCTTGGGCCTGCTCATCTGGTGGATCGCTCGCCGGCAGCTGGTCCGCCCGGTGGCCGCCCTGTTCCACGCCACTCGCCGGGTGGCCAGGGACCAGCTGGAGGCGGTGATCCCCATCACCTGGAGCGGGGAGCTGGGGGCGCTGGCCTCCTCCTTCAACGACATGACCGCCTCGCTCCGGCAGGCCCGCAGCGAGGTGGACGCGCTCATGTCGGGGCTGGAGCAGCAGGTCCAGGAGCGGACCAAGGCCCTGCGCGCGGCCCAGGACCAGCTGGTCCGGTCGGAGAAGCTCTCCTCCCTGGGCCGGCTCTCCGCCTCCATCGCCCATGAGATCAACAACCCACTGGCCGGCATCCTCACCTTCGCCAAGCTGATGGTGCGGACGCTGGCGCAGGGCGAGCCCGACGAGGCCACCCGCCGCTCCCTGGTGAAGAACCTGCTCCTCGTCCAGCGGGAGACGGAGCGCTGCACCGCCATCGTCCGCAACCTCTTGGACTTCGCCCGGGAGCGGCCGCTCAGCGTGAAGGACGTGGACCTGAATGCCGTGGTCGAGGAGGCGCTGCAGCTCCTCGCCAACCCGCTCTCGCTCAACGACGTCCACCTGGAGAAGGCGCTGGGGACGCTCCCCCTGGTCAAGGCCGACTTCGGCCAGCTCCGGCAGGCGTTCGTGAACGTGGTGATGAACGCCTGCGAGGCGGTGCCCCGGGGCGGCCACCTCCGGGTGGAGACGCGGGTGGTGGAGGGCGGCCGCTTCGCCGAGATCTCCTTCGAGGACGACGGCCCGGGGATCCCGCAGGAGACGCTCTCCCGCATCTTCGATCCGTTCTTCACCACCAAGGAGAAGGGGACCGGGCTGGGCCTGTCGGTGGTGTACGGGATCGTGGAGCGGCACGGCGGGACCATCGACATCCGGAGCGAGCCGGGAAAGGGCACGCGGATGGCCATCCGGATCCCTCCCGCCCTGGTTCCCGAGAAGGCGCGGGGATGAATGGGTCCCGTCCTCATCGGCTGGATCGGGGAGGATCAGGCCGACCTGGCCCTGCTCGGCCAGGTGGTGCGCGGGGTGTCGCGGGCTTTCGGCTGCGAGGCGCGGACCTTCGAGCCGCCCCTGACCCCGCGCCACGCCCTCGACCCCCGGCGGAACCAGCACGCCTCGGGGGTCCTGCTCCACTGGCTCGTGCCGCTGGCGCCGCCGGAGGGGAGGGTCCTGGGCATCACCGACCAGGACCTCTTCATCCCCATCCTCACCTACGTGTTCGGCGAGGCGCAGCTGGGCGGCGCGGCCGCCGTGGTCTCCACGGCGCGCTTGAGCGACGGGGTGGAGGAGTTCGGGCACAAGGTGCTGACCGAGCGACTGATCAAGGAGGCGGTGCACGAGCTGGGGCACTGCTTCGGCCTCAGGCACTGCCTGGCCGCCGGCTGCGTGATGGGGCGGTCGTCCGGGGTCCGCGACGTCGACGCCAAGGGTCGGACGCTCTGCGCCGACTGCCGGGCCCGCCTGCGGGGCCAGTGAAGGAGCACGGGACATGTCGAGCGAGAGGACGCGCATCCTGGTGGTCGACGACGAGGAGATCGTCCGCGAGTCGCTGGGCGGATGGCTGGAGAAGGACGGCTACTCCGTGGCCACCGCCCCCGGCGGCGCGGCGGCCCTGGACCGGGTCAGGGCCGAGCCGTGGTCGATCGCCATCGTCGACCTGAAGATGCCGGGCGTCGACGGCATGCAGGTGCTGGAGCAGGCCAAGAAGGCCCAGCCCGACCTGGCGGTGGTGATCATGACCGCCTACGCCACCGTGGACACCGCCGTCGCCGCCATGAAGCTCGGGGCCTACGACTACCTGGTGAAGCCCTTCGACCCCGAGGAGCTGTCCCTGATGATGCAGAAGATCGTCTCCCAGCAGGCGCTGGTGCGGGAGAACGCGGTCCTCCGGCGGGCGCTCAAGCAGGAGTACCGGTTCCGCGATCTGGTCTCGAAGAGCCCGGCCATGCAGGCCATCTTCGAGCTGGCCCGGACCGCCTCCCGCGCCAACTCCACCATCCTGGTCCTGGGCGAGTCGGGAAGCGGCAAGGAGGTCCTGGCCCGAGCCATCCACCAGGAGAGCCCCCGCGCCCAGGGGCCGTTCGTGGCCGTCTCCTGCGCCGCACTCACCGAGAGCCTGCTCGAGTCCGAGCTCTTCGGCCACGAGAAGGGGGCCTTCACCGGCGCCTTCGCCCGGCGGAAGGGGAAGTTCGAGGCCGCGGACGGCGGCACGCTCTTCCTCGACGAGGTGGGCGACGTCACCCCCAAGCTCCAGCTCGACCTGCTCCGCGTCCTGGAGGAGCGGCGCTTCCACCGCCTGGGGGGGAACTCCCCGGTGGACGTGGACGTGCGCATCGTGGCCGCCACCAACCGCGACCTCAAGAAGGCCGTGCAGGACGGGCGGTTCCGGGAAGACCTCTACTACCGCCTCAACGTCATCCCCATCGCCATCCCCCCCCTCCGCCAGCGGCGCGAGGATATCCCGCTGCTCGTGGACGCCATCCTGGAGCGGCTCGCCGCCGAGATGAAGAAGCCGCTCGACGGTGTCTCCACCGAGGCGATGAGCGCCCTCATGGGGCACGACTGGCCCGGCAACGTGCGCGAGCTGCGGAACGTGCTGGAGCGGGGCGCGGTGGTGTGCACGAGCGCCATCATCCAGCTCTCCGACCTGGGCCTGCCGGGGAGGGCGGAGCCCCCTGCCGCGGAGCCCTCGCCGATGGTCTCCCTGGAGGAGGTGGAGCGGCGGCACGTCGTCGCAGTGCTCACCCACACGGGCGGAAACGTGAGCCAGTCGGCCAGGATCCTCGGCATCGACCGGGTCACGCTCTACAACAAGATCAAGAAGTGGGGGCTTCGCCGGGGCAGCGAGGAGGATGGGGGCAAGGAATAGGGTGGTGTCGAGGATCGCGACGCTGTGTATATCCTCGGCAGCACGTGCTCTCCCTTCGTAGACCCATCGTGATTGTAGGCGGTTAAGCCCGTATCGGCAGCTCGCCGCTTCCCCGCGCCGCTGAAATCTTCGCCGCTCCCTAGGTGCGTGAAGAGGGTGCGACTCACCCGCGCAGCACGCGCTACGAGCCGCAACCGCGCGCGATGAGGGCGGATCGCCACCCGTCGAGGCAGGCCGACCGGGGTGGCCCGGCGCTTGCCCTAGGGATTGGTCGGGTGAGCGGACATGACCTGCCCCTACCTCAAGGAAGTGCGGATGGTCTTCTGCCGGGCCTACCCGGTGAAGAAGCTCGTCCCCCTGAACGAGCTCGTCTCGGTGAGCTCGTGCGAGACCGGGTGCGCCTTCGAGGGCTGCAACGCCTTCCAGGAGGCGCGGGCCCGGGTCGTGGAGGCGGCGCAGGACGGCGCGCTCGCCGACGAGCTCTCGCTCCAAGACGACCCATCACCTGCGACGAAAGGACCGACCCCATGATGCTCGCCTTCATCGCCGCGCTGCTCGGTGCCGCCGCCCTGGGCGGCATGAGCCTGGCGGCCTCCCGCGGGTACTGAGGAGGCTCCCGTGCGCATCGGACGCAGAGGATTCCTGCAGGCGACGGCCGCCACGGCGGCGGCGGGCGCGATGCTCCGCCCGGCGCCGGCTCGGGCCTCCCTGGCGCCGGAGGACGGCGCGGGCGTGCTGGTGGACACCACCCTGTGCGTGGGATGCCGCGCCTGCGAGGGCGCCTGCGCCGAGGCGAACCACCTCCCGGCGCCGCCCTCCGACGACGCGGTCCTCGAGCAGCGCCGCGACACGAGCGAGGACGCCTTCACCGTGGTCAACCGGACCGAGAAGGCGCCCGGTGTGCTCCGCCACGCCAAGAAGCAGTGCATGCACTGCCTGTCCCCGGCCTGCGCGTCGGCCTGCCCGGTGCGGGCCATGAACAAGCTGCCCTCCGGGCCGGTGGTGTACGACCCCGCCAGGTGCATGGGCTGCCGCTACTGCATGCTGGCCTGCCCCTTCGAGATCCCCAAGTACGAGTACGGCTCCGCCACGCCTCGGGTGCGCAAGTGCTCCTTCTGCGCCGAGCGGCAGGCGCAGGGGCAGCCCCCTGCCTGCACCGAGGTCTGCCCCTCCGGCGCGCTCACCTTCGGCAAGCGCGCCGAGCTCCTGGAGATCGCCAAGAGCCGCATCTACACCAACCCCGACCGCTACATCCACCACGTGTACGGCGAGGCCGAGGCGGGCGGGACGAGCTGGCTGTACCTGTCCGACGTGGACCTGGGCCTGCTGGCGATGAAGGGCGACGTGCCGGGCAAGGCCTTCCCCGAGCTGGTGGCGGGAGCGCTGGCCGCTCCGCCGTTCGTCATGACCCTGTGGCCGCCGCTGCTCATGGGGCTCTACGCCATCTCGCGGCGGCGCGAGGAAGGGGAGGGCGGGCCGGACCGCGCCGCCTCCGAGGGAGAGGACGCCCATGGCTGACACCCTGGTCCCGACGGCGCCGTCGTTCCTGCGCGAGAAGGTGCTGCTCGGCATGAGCCCCCGGGAGTACGTGCGCTCGGTGGTCACCCCCTTCAACGTCGCGGCGGCCCTGATCCTGGCGGTGGGGCTGCCGGTGCTCTTCCTCCGCTTCACCAAGGGTCTGGGGGCGGTCACCAACCTCTCCCAGAGCGCGCCCTGGGGGCTGTGGATCGGCTTCGACATGATGACCGGGATCGTCCTGGCCGCGGGCGGGTTCACCATCGGTGCCACGGTCCAGATCTTCGGTCTGGAGCGCTACCACGCCATCGAGCGGCCGGCCATCCTCACCGCCTTCCTCGGCTACGTCATGGCGGTGTGCGGGCTCCTCGCCGACCTGGGCCGCCCCTGGAACATCGTCCAGGCCATCTTCCACTACGGCACGGCCTCGGTGCTCTTCGAGGTGGCCTGGTGCGTGATGTGCTACAGCGCCGTGCTCTTCTTCGAGTTCACCATCCCCTTCCTGGAGTGGCTGGGGTACCGGCGCATGGTCCGGCCGCTGCGCAAGGCGCTCATCGCCCTGACCGTGCTCTCGGTGATCTTCTCCACCATGCACCAGTCGGCGCTGGGCTCGCTCTTCCTGATCATGCCCACCAAGCTCCACCCGCTCTGGTACTCGCCCTACATCTTCGTGCTCTTCTTCGTCTCGGCGGTGATCGCCGGCATCTGCATGGTCATCGTGGAGAGCACCGTCTCCCACAAGGTCTTCGCCAGCCAGCTCCACGGCCAGCCGGTGGACGTGGAGGCCCTGACCCTGGGCCTGGGCAAGGCCGGAGCGCTCGTCACCTTCGCCTACTTCTTCCTCAAGCTGCAGGGGGTGGTCGACGGCCATGCCTGGCACCACCTGGCCACCGGCTGGGGCGCCTGGTTCGGCGTGGAGGTCGTGGGCTTCGTGCTGGTCCCCTCCCTGCTCTTCGCCTGGGGCGCGCGCAACCGGAGCGTGCGGGCGGTCAGGGTGGCCGCGCTCCTGGGCATCCTGGGCATCGTCCTCAACCGGCTCAACGTCTCGGTGGTGGCGCTCAACTGGCAGGCGCCGCACCGCTACGTGCCCAGCTGGATGGAGGTGATGGTGTCGGTGACGCTGGTGACCATCGGCGTCCTGGCCTTCCGCTGGATCGTGAACCGCATGCCCATCCTGCGCCAGGCCCCGGCGCAGGACGGCGCCGAAGGGAGTCGGCCATGACCTACGATCTGCTCTCGGTGTACCCCGCCAAACTCCTCGAGTACGGTCTGGCCATCGGCTACCTCCTGCTCTTCATCCCCTTCTGGCGCTACCTGGAGGGCGGCCGGCCGGCGCCGGCCCGGGCTCCCAGGCGCGCGGCGGCGGCGGTGGGCCAGGCCGGGCACCGGGGCTGGTTCCGGCTCCCCGCCGGGCTGCACGTCCACCCCGGCCACACCTGGGCCCGCCTGGACGGGGACGGGCTGGTGACGGTGGGGCTCGACGACTTCGCCTCCAAGCTCCTCGGCCCGCTGGCGGTGAAGGTGCCGGCGGTGGGCGTCCCGGTGGCGCAGGGGGAGGCGGCCCTGGAGGCCAGCGACGGCCGGCGGTCGGTGCGGCTGGCCGCGCCGGTCGAGGGTACGGTGGTGGAGGTGAACGACGGCGCCGGCGCGGCGCACGCCGATCCCTACGGCGCCGGCTGGCTCTTCCGCGTGCGGGCCCCGCGGCTGGGGTCCAACCTCCGCCAGCTCCTCTCCGGCTCGGCAGCGCTGCGCCTGCTGGAGGACGCCTCCGAGGAGCTGGCCCGCCGGATGAACCCGGAGCTGGGCGTGGTGCTGCAGGACGGCGGCGCGCCGGTCAGCGGCATCGCGCGCACCCTGGCGGGCGACGGTTGGGATACGCTGGCGCGCGGCTTCTTCCTGACCTAGCCGAGCGGAGAAAGCAACCCATGCGCACCCCCCTCCTGGCCTCGCTCCTCGGCCTCGCCCTGGCCTCCTTCGCGGCCGGCGCCGCGGACCTGCCGCGGCTGCCCAAGCCCATCCTCCTGCCCCAGGGCGACGACAGCCCGGGCCAGGTGACCTTCCAGCACGAATCGCACGTCGACGCGGCGAAGCCGAGCTGCCTCGGCTGCCACCCCCAGCGCTTCCCCATCCTCAAGGACAAGGCGCTGCCCAAGGGCACCATCACCCACGAGAAGATGCTGAAGGGCGAAGCGTGCGGCGCCTGCCACGGCAAGGGCAAGGCGGCCTTCGACTTCGAGGACGGCTGCGAGAACTGCCACGCCTCGTGATGGGGCGCTCCTTGCCGGTGCGGCGGCGGGGCGCGCGGCCGGCCTGGCCGGTGCGCTAGCTTTGCGCTTGCGCGCAGGTCCGTCGGCGCACCGCCTGCAGGGTTTTCGTGTGTAGTTCCGGTCCTGTGCGGGTTGGACAAGCCTTCCCTGGCCTGGTAAGGAAGGCCCCACCGGCGAGCCCGAGCGGACGGCCGCGAGGTCGCGCGACGGCCGGTGGACCCTCATGCACAAGACCCTCCTCGCGCTGTCCGTGCTCCTCGCGGTCTCCCCGCCGGGGGCGCGCGCCGCGGACGAGAACGCGGCCTGCCTCGAGTGCCACGCCGACGAGTCGATGACCTTCGACCTCGGCGGCGGCCTGACCCTGCCGCTCTTCGTCGACGGCAACGCCTTCGCCAAGTCGGTGCACGGCCAGGCGGTCGCCTGCACCGATTGCCACGCCGGGATGAAGCCAGACCACGCCACCGGCTCGTTGCCGGCGAAGACCCGCCACGAGCTGGCCCGGCAGGCGTCCGAGGCGTGCAGGGGCTGCCACGAGGAAGCGCCGGCCGAGGGCATCCACCACGCGGTCATCGCCCGGGGCGACGCCGGCGCGCCGGCCTGCTCCGAGTGCCACGGTGCGCACGACATCCTGGCGCCGGGGTCCTTCCGCACCCACGTGCCGGCGCGCTGCGGCGCCTGCCATGCCAAGGAGGCGCAGGCCTACGCCAAGAGCGTCCACGGCAGCGCGATCGACAGCAACGACGACGTGCCGGTGTGCACCGATTGCCACCGGGTGCACAAGGACGCCGACACCAGCCCCGGGGCGCTGTCGCTGCGCACCCCGGTGATCTGCGGCCGTTGCCACACCGACCCCAAGCGGATGGCGAAGTACGGCATCTCCACCAACGTGGTGGCCACCTACCTGGCCGACTTCCACGGGATGGTGACCACCCTGCAGCGGGGAACGGAGCGGGGGCCGGGGGTGAAGCTCGCGGCCGGGTGCACCGACTGCCACGGCATCCACGACATCCAGAAGACCGACGACCCGCGCTCCCGGGTGATCGCCGCCCACCTCCAGCGGACCTGCCAGCAATGTCACCAGGGCGCCCCGGCCATGTTCCCCCAGGCCTGGCTATCCCACTGGGAGCCCTCTCCCAGGAAGGCGCCGGCGGTGTGGGTGGTCAGGCAGTTCTACCGGCTCATGATCCCGTTCATGGTGGGCGGCCTGGTGCTGCAGATCGGCCTGCACATCCTCGGCGTCCTGAGGAAGCGATGAGCGCTGCGCAGATCGTCCGGTTCAGCCGTCGCCAGCGGATCGAGCACGCGCTGGTCATGGCCTGCTTCGTGCTCCTCTGCCTGACCGGCTTCCCGCAGAAGTTCTTCACCCATGCCTGGGCGGCGGCGCTCGTCCACCTCCTCGGCGGCATTGATTGGGCGCGCCGCATCCACCACCTGGCCGGCTACACCCTGGCGGCGCTGACGGTGATCCACTTCGGCACCGGGCTGGCAGGCATGCTCACCCGGCAGCTGCCGTTCTCGATGATGCCCACCCGCAAGGACTTCGAGGACGTCTTCCGGCAGCTGCGCTTCTACCTGGGCGAGCTGCCCCGCGCGCCGCTCTACGACCGCTTCAGCTACAAGGAGAAGTTCGAGTACTGGGGCCTGGTGATGGGCAACGTCATCATGGTGATGACCGGGTTCTTGCTCTCCTTCCCGATCCAGGTGACGGCCTTCCTTCCCGGGGTCCTGGTCCCGGCCGCCAAGATGGCCCACTCCAACGAGGGCCTGATGGCCTTCCTGGTGATCACCATCTGGCACATCTTCAACGTCCACCTGAACCCGGACGCCTTCCCCTTCGACCCGGCCATCTTCACCGGCAAGATCAGCCGCGAGCGCTACGAGCACGAGCACCCGCTGGAGCTGGCGCGGCTGGAGGGCCGCCCGCCGCCCGCCGCCGAAGCGCCCGTCGCCGCCCCGGGGCCGGTGCGCCCGGGCGGCAGGGTGGGAGCCAGCCCGGCACCCGCCGGCTACTACTTGAACGCGTCCCGGTGGTCGGTACACCCCGTCGCCCGGGACGGCGACGGCCTCCCCGCCGGTCCGGGCCTGTGGCGGCGCGTGCCGGCATGGGTGGCGCTGGCCCTGGTGCCGCTGCTGGGCGTGACCTTCCTCATGTTCATGCCGGTGGCGGGCTTCGCCGTGCTGGGCCGCCACCTCCTGCTGCGGCCCGGGCGGCCGCCGGCGGACGGCGGCTAGCCCCTTCCTGGCTAGCGCTGGGCGTCGTCGATCTCCACCGGCGCGCCGTCGGTGGGCCAGTCGATCTCCGCCGCCAGGGCGCGGAGCTCCTGGCGGAGCTTCTCCTTGGCGCGGATCTCCAGCTGGCGGGCGCGCTCGCGGGAGAAGCCGAAGTGCTCGCCCAGCTCCTTGAGGGTGAGCGGGCGGTCGTTCATGACCCGCTGCTGGATGATGTAGCGCTCGCGCGCGTCGAGGCGGGCCAGCGCCTCCCCCACGCGGCCGGAGACCACCTGCTGCTCCTCGGCGCCGGAGAGTTCCTCGTCCTGCTGCGGGCTTCCGGAGGCCACGAAGTCGACGTGGCTGTAGCCGCCGTCGTCGCCCATGGGCGCGTCCAGGGACAGGTCGCGCCCGTCCATGCGCTGCTCCATCTCCTGGACCTCGGAGGGCTTCACCCGGAGGCGGTGAGCCACCTGCTGCGCATCCTGGCTGGCGCCGCCCGGGCCCGAGGTCTTCTCCAGCTCCCGCTTGGTGCGGGCCAGGGAGAAGAAGAGCTTCCGCTGCGCCTGGGTGGTGCCGAGCTTCACGAGCGACCAGGACTTGAGGATGAAGTTCTGGATGTAGGCGCGGATCCACCAGACCGCGTAGGAGATGAGCCGGATGCCCTTGTCCGGGTCGAACTTCTGGACGGCCTTCATGAGGCCGATGTTGCCCTCCTGGACCAGGTCGGCCATGCGGAACCCGTAGGATCGGTACTCGTAGGCGACCTTGACCACGAAGCGGAGGTTGGCGGTCACCAGTCGGTGCGCGGCGCGGGTGTCGCCCCGGTCGCGGAAGGCCCTCGCCAGCCCTTGCTCCTCGTCGACCGACAGGAGCGGGAAGCGGTTGATCTCCGAGAGGTAGAGCTCGAGGGACGTCGTGCCACCCGAGGAACGTGCACTCTTCATGAGGGCCTCCAGTGGTGCTGGAGACCGTCTAGCAACGCGCGTGCCCGGGAGACTCGGAAGGGTGGCGGGGCCTGATTCCGGTAGCTTGCGCGGTAGGCCAGCTCGCCCACGAACCCGCGGCTCCCATAAGCATCGCAGGGGCAGGAAGAAAAGGATCTCCTCTTGGGGCTCACGACTGTAAATCCTACCGGGCGCACGAGGATGGCAGCCCCCCACTTGCGGTCTGTCGCGCCCCTCCCCAGAGTACGGTCGGATAGGGCTCATGGACCGGCCTGGGCAGCAAGCGTCGGCAGAGGAGGCAGGCCCGGGTGGCGAGGCCGGGGCCGGCGTCCGCGGCGGCTACCTGGGCTTCGTGGCCCATGAGGTCCGCAACCCGCTCTCCACGGCGCTGTGGTCGGCCGAGCTCCTCGCCCGCATGTCGGGGGAGGAGCGAGCGGGCGCGAGGGGCGAGAAGCTCATCGCCATGTGCCTGCGCTCCCTGGGGCGCGTCCGGCAGCTCGTGGAGGACCACTTCCTCTGCGAGCGGCTCGATGCTCGCGGGCTCCCTGTGCGCCTGGAGCCCGTGCTTCTGAGGCCCCTGCTCGAGGAGCTGCGAGGCCGTCGGGCTGCCGAGCCGCCGGCGACGGAGCTCGCGGTCGACGCGGCGGTCGCGGTCGAGGCCGACCGGGTCCTGCTCGAGCGGGCGCTCGAGGCCCTGGTGGCCGTGGCCGGCCGGGACGGCAGCGCGGTGCGGGTCGAGGCCCTGGAGCGCGGCGGCCAGGTGTCCGTCCGCGTCTCCGGCGCACCGGCGGTCGGCCTCACCCTGGAGGATCCGCGAAAGGGCTCGGCCGGCGATTCCAAGGGGCGGGCGCTGGCGCTGCCGCTGGCGCGCCGGGTCGCGGCGGCCCTGGGCGGAACCCTCTCGCTGCAGGCCGACGGGTGCGTGCTGGCGCTGCCGGCGAGCGACGCGCCCGGGGACGCGGGGGGGCCGGACCCCTAGGCGGGCGGCCTCGTGGAAAACCGCGCACTTCGCTTGACACTCCGGCCCCGGACAGGTAGAAGCCGACCCCTTCCATGGCACGTCCTCCGCGGCCCTCCGTCGCGCGGCGGACCAATGCGAGGTTCACATGTCTACCGGGCTGCTGGCGAAGAAGATGGGGATGACGCAGATCTTCACCCCCGAGGGCGACTGCATCGCGGTCACCGTGCTGGAGGCGGGCCCCTGCACCGTGGTGCGCCGCAAGACCGCCGAGAAGGACGGCTACGACGCCCTGGTGGTCGGCTTCGGCGCCGTCGACGAGAAGCACGCGCGCCGCCTCTCCAAGCCCGAGGTCGGGGTCTTCAAGAAGGCCGGCACCGGCCTGTTCCGGCACCTCAGGGAGATCCGGGTCGCCGACGCCAAGCTGCTCGGCGACGCCAAGCCCGGGGACGTCCTCACCGTCGACAAGGTGTTCCGGCTCAACCAGCGGGTCGACGTCAGCGGCATCACCAGGGGGCGCGGCTTCGCCGGCGTCTTCAAGAAGTGGGGGATGAAGGGCGCGGCCCGCGACAGCTCCACCTCGCACGAGCACCACCGGCACGTGGGCGCGGTCGGGCAGCGCAAGACGCCGGGCAAGGTGTGGAAGGGCAAGCACCTTCCCGGCCAGTACGGCGCGGACACGGTGACGGTCCAGAACCTCACCGTGGTGGGCGTCGAGGCCGACAAGAACCTGCTCCTCGTCTCCGGGGCGGTGCCGGGCCACGCCGACGGCCTGCTCTTCGTGAACACGGCGGTGAAGGGCCAGCCGAGGCCGCCCGCCAAGGTCGAGGGCGAGAAGAAGGGCAAGGCCAAGAGCTGAGCCGGGCGGGTGGCCCGGGGGCTTGCCCTGAGGTCGCGGGTCACCTGTTCATGTGGAACCCCCTCCAGGCCCGTTGCGTCGCCCCGCCAGGGGTAGTCATATCAGTGCGAAGCCTGCCCACCTGGCGGAGGAGCGGACATGCGAGGGTACGCGTGTGCGACGGCACTGGGGCTTTGGGCCTGCGTCGCGGGAGCGGCGGCAGCGGCTGATCCGCCAGCGGCCCGGCTGATCGTCCACTTCGAGCCGGCGGTGGCGCGGCCCGGCGACAGCGTCCAGGTGCAGGTGACCTCCTTCGACGTCACCGGCGCGCCGGCCGACCTGGCGGTGCCGCTCGCGATCGACGCCGACGCCGGGAAGGTCACCATTCCGGAGCGGCAGGGTCCGGGCGTCTATGGTGCCCTCCTCACCGTGCCGCGGCGCCTGCCGGTGTCGCGGTCGATCCTGGTGCTGGCCCGCTCCGGCGCCATCAGCCGTGAGGCGGCGCTGGCGCTCGCCCCGGGTCCGGCGGCGGTGCTGCACGTCGACGGCCCCTCGGAGTGCCCGGTGAGCGCCGAGGTGTGTCGCCTGGATGTCTCCGCCGAGGACGAGGCCGGGAACGGCGCCGACGAGGTGCCCGCCGGCAAGGCGGAGCGGGGCAAGGTCCTCCCGCCCTCGTCGGCCGGCGGGGGGAGGTGGGTGATCGGCTACCGGCCGGCCCAGGTCGAACGGGACGCGGACGACGTCATCACCGTGGAACTCGGCACCCTCCGCGCCGAGCACCGCCTCCAGCTCCTCGCCGAGCGGTTGCGCCTCGACCTCGCTCCGCGCCTGGGCCTGGCCCGCCAGGACGCGCGCGCCCGGCCCGCGGTGGGGGCCCAGGCGCTCTTCGAGCGGCTGCTCTCCTCGGGGTGGCTGCTGGGGGCGGGGCTCGAGGGTTCCTGGTGGAGCGCGAGCCGGAGCGAGGCCGCGGGGAGCCGCTCCGACCGTAACCAGCTCGCCCTCGGGGTGCTGGGGCTCTCGGAGCGGCGCGTCTCCCGGCGCATCCTGGCCGGGATCTCGGCCGGCGGCGGCTTGGCCCAGGTCACCAACACCGACCACGTCCCCGGCCAGCCGAACGTGAGCGCCGGCGGCTGGGTGCCGACCCTGTGGGGGGCGGCGATGCTCGGCTACGAGTCCCCCGTCGGCACGCCCTTCGCCGAGCTGCGGGCACAGTGGGTGGGCGACGCCCACCTGGTGACGACCGATGGGGGCTCCAAAGCTCCGCTGTTCGTCTTCGTGGGGTACCGCATCCATGTCCACTAGCGTGCACCGGCCGCTCAGGCAGGCTTTGCTGCTCTCGTCGCTCCTCGCCGCGCTCGGCTGCGGCGGCGGGGGCGGGGGATCGAGCCCCTCGGCGCCGGCGGTGACCTCGATCACGCCGTCCAAGGGGTTCTCCGGGAACGCGACGGCGGTGACCATCACCGGCGACAACTTCCTCTTCAGCCCCACCAGCTCGCGGATCCGGGCCTGGCTCGACGGCACCGAGCTCACCGACACCGAGGGCAAGCCGGGCAGCGTCACCCGCCTCGACGTGCACACGCTCAAGGCCACGGTCCCGGCCGGGCTCTCGGCCGGCAAGAAGACCCTGGTGGTGGAGAACGCCTACGGCCGCCAGGGGAGCCTGGCCAACGCCTTCACGGTGGAGAGCCTGGCGGAGGGCGCGCTCTCGGCCACGGTCACGCCCAATCCCGCCACCGCCAGCGTGGGCCAGACGGTCTCGCTCACCGCCACGGTCCAGAACACGGGCAGCGGGACGGTGGCGGCCATCGTGCCCAACCAGGTCGCCGCCAGCTCCACCGACGGCGCCGCCGGAAGCGTCACCGGTCCCGACCCGGCCTCGGTGGCCACCCTGGCGCCGGGAGACACGGCCACGTTCACCTGGCAGGTGGTGCTGACCGCGGCCGGCCACCTCGACCTGGCCGTCTCGGCCGCCGGCAGCGACGTCTTCAGCGGGCTGGAGGTGGCCAGCCCGCCCGTCACCGGCTCGGTCCTGGTCCAGGTCCCGGCGGGGCTGGTGGCGACCATCTCGCCGAGCCGCCCCACGGTCGACGTCGGCCAGACGGTCACCCTGGACTTCATGGTGACCAACGGAGGGGAGGCGGCCGCCAACGTCACCGGGGTGACCCCCAGCGGCGTGGCCGGTTGCGGCACGGTCACGGTGACCCCCGCCGTCTCGGTCGCGTCCCCGGCGGTGATCCCCAGCGGCTCCTCCCGCTCCTTCTCCTGGACCTGCACGCCCTCGGCGGCCGGGACCCTCACCCTGAGCGGCACCGCGGTGGGGACCGACGCCAACTCCGGGAAGGCGGTCTCCGCTACCCCGGCCACCTCGGCCACCGTGGCGGTCCAGACCGCGGCGGCGATCACCGCCAGCATCTTGGTGGTCGGGAACCCCACCTCGGCCAGCGTCGGGCAGCCCCTCACCGTGCAGGTGACGGTGAACGACACCGGCGGGGCCTCGGCCGATGTGTCGCCTCCGACCTTGACCCCGACGGGGAGCACGGCGGCCTGTGGAGGTTTCAGCCCCGCCACGCCGCAGACGGTGGCCGGTGGGACGAGCGTCCTCTTCACGACCACCTGCACCCCCGCCACCTCCGGGTCGCTCGGCCTCTTCGCCGGCGTGAGCGGCTCGGACGACAACACCGGCGCGGTCCTCTCGGCCGGCGCCACGCTCAGCCCGCCCATCGCCGTCCAGCAGCCGCCCGGGCTGGTGGTCACCGTGGGAGCCAACCACTCCACGGTGGACGCGGGCCAATCGGTGACCCTGACCTACACCGTCGGCAACGGCGGTGGGGCGACGGCCAACGGGGTGACGGTGACCCCCGCGGTGAGCGGGACCGTCACGCCCGGCTGCGGGACGGTGGCGCCCGGCGCCACGAACATCGCCAGCGGGGGCTCGCAGCAGTACACCCTGGTGTGCGCGCCCACCGGGGCCGGGTCGCTGGTGGTGGGCGGCACCGCGGCCGGTACCGACGCCAACTCGGGGTCGCCGGTCACGGCCACCACCATCACCTCGGCCACCGTCAACGTCGAGACGCCGGCGGGGCTCGGCGCGGTGCTCTCCGTCGACGGCAGCCCGACCACCGTCGACGTGGGCCAGGCCGTGACCGCCCGCCTCACGGTGAGCGACACGGGGGGTGCGTCGGCCACGGTGAGCGCGGTGGCCACCACGCCCTCCGGGGTCTGCGCCTCTGCCAGCCCGGCTCCCCCGCAGACGGTCACGCCCGGGGGGCCGGTGACGTTCACCTTCTCCTGCACGCCCTCCAGCGCCGGAACGCTCACGCCGGGGGCCACCGTGACGGGCTCGGACGTGAACAGCGGGACGGCGCTCAGCGCCAGCGCCAGCCTGGCCACCCCGATCACCGTGGACCTTCCCACGGCGCTGACGGCCACGGCCACGGCCAGCGCCGCCACGGTGGACGTCGGACAGTCGGTGACCGTGACCTTCACGGTGACGAACGGCGGCGGGGCGGCGGCGAACGGCGTGTCGGTGACCCCGTCGGTGAGCGGAGCAGGGGGGACCTGCGGGTCGGCCACGCCCACCACGGCCAACGTCGGCGCCGGGCTCTCGCAGACGTACTCCTGGACGTGCACCGGGGCCAGCGCCGGGACCATGACGCTGAGCGGGACGGCGAACGGCACCGACGCCGTCTCCAGCCAGAAGGTGACGGCTACCCCGGCCAGCGCGGCCAGCGTCTCGGTGCAGGCGGCCGCGGCGCTCTCCGCCGCCATCTCCGTCGACGGAAGCCCGACCACGGCCAGCGTGGGCCAGGCGCTCACCGTGCGGTTCACGGTGACCGACACCGGCGGCGCCTCGGCCACGGTGAGCTCGGTCACCCCCTCGCCTGCGGCCATCTGCTCGGCGGCGACCCCGTCGCCCCCGCAGACGGCGGTGTCGGGAGCGCCGGCGGCGTTCTCCTGGACCTGCACCCCGTCGACCGCCGGCGCGCTGACGCTGAGCGCCTCGACGGCAGGAACGGATACGAACACCGGCTCGGCCCTGTCGGCCAGCGCCAGCCTGGCATCGCCCATCACCGTGCAGCTACCGTCGGCGCTGACGGCCACGGTCGCGGCGACCCCGACCACGGTGGACGTGGCCGAGAACACCACCGTGTCGTTCACGGTGACGAACGGCGGCGGGGCCCAGGCGGACGGGGTCACCGTCACGCCCTCGGTGAGCGGGGCAGGGGGGAGCTGCGGGAGCGCGAGCCCCGGGGCGACCAACATCCCCAGCGGCGGCTCGCAGATCTACACCTGGACCTGCGCGGGGGGGAGCTCGGGGACGCTCACCCTGGGCGGGAACGCCTCCGGCACCGACCACAACTCCGGCAACCCGGTGAGCGCCTCGCCGGCCACGTCGGCGAGCGTGACGGTGCAGTCCCCTGCGGCGCTCACCGCCAGCCTGGCGGCGACTCCGACCCAGGTCTCGGTGGGCCAGGGGGTGAGCCTCACCCTGACCGTGAACAACACCGGGCAGGCGAGCGCCCAGGTGACCAAGGTCATCCCCTCGTCGAGCTCGGGGGCGGCGACCTGCCCCACCGGCCCGACCCAGACCCTGCCGGTGACCCTCTCCGGCGGCACGTCCCTGAGCTTCACCTGGACCTGCACCGGGGCCTCGGGGGGGAGCGCCACCCTGGGCGCCAGCGTGTCCGGGAACGACGCCAACAACGCATCCCTCGCCCTCAGCGCCGCACCCACCGGCGTCCCGGTCACGGTGCAGTCGGCGGCGTCCCTGTCGGCCAGCCTCTCGGCCACGCCGACCACGATCTCGGTGGGTCAGACGACCAGCGTCACCCTCACCCTGAACAACACCGGGCAGGCGAGCGCGCAGGTGACCAAGGTCACCCCCTCCTCGAGCACGGGGGCCGCGACCTGCCCGACCGTCCCGACCCAGACCCTGCCGGTGACCATCGCCGGCGGCACCTCGACCACCTTGACCTGGACCTGCACCGGGGCCTCGGGGGGGACCCCGAGCCTGGGCGCGAGCGTCTCTTACGACGACGAGAACAATCCCGCCACGACCCTCACCGCCACGCCCACCGCGCTCCCGGTCACGGTGCAATCGGCGGCCTTGCTGTCCGCCAGCCTCGCGGCCGCGCCCACCACCCTCTCGGTGGGCCAGACGACCAGCGTCACCCTGACGCTCACCAACAACGGCGGGGCGAGCGCGCAGGTGACCAAGGTCACCCCCTCCTCGAGCACCGGGGCGGCGACCTGCCCGACCGGCCCGACCCAGACCCTGCCGGTGACCATCGCCGCCGGCGGCTCGACCCCCCTGACCTGGACCTGCACCGGGGCCTCGGCGGG
>Ga0335071_10002180_pt1 | contig 21051 bp, 17 predicted proteins | sample Lox_Sample_15_FD_206724 | JGI IMG/M metagenome (GOLD analysis project Ga0335071, IMG submission 206724) | Soil microbial communities from Loxahatchee National Wildlife Refuge, Florida, United States - Lox_Sample_1.5 | ecosystem: Environmental > Terrestrial > Soil > Wetlands | place: USA...
CACCGGTCGCAACCTTCGTGCTTGTATTGGTCACGCTTTTCGGGGCGTATCCCGTCTATAGCCGCGTGGCAGAGCGTAGCCCGGAAGGCCAGGGCAGCATTTCGATGCTGGAGGAACTGCTGGCCGGCTGGGGTGGGAAGCTCCTGGTGCTCGTGTTGTTGGGCTTCGCGGCGACGGATTTCATCATTACAGTCACGCTGTCGGCAGCAGACGCCACAGCACATGCGATCGAGAATCCATTGATGCCCGCATGGACGCATCACAAGGTCGCATTCACATTACTTCTGATACTGGTGCTCGCCGTTATCTTCATGAAGGGATTTCGTGAGGCAATCGGTGTCGCCGTTGTCGTCGTGGGCGCCTATCTGCTGTTGAATTTCGTTGTGCTCGTAGTTGCCGCGGGTGAGCTTTTCCATCGCCCGTATACGCTGATGGAATGGAGCACACACCTTTTGGCGACCCATCAGACGCCATGGCGAATGATCGCAGCCGCGATGGTGCTGTTTCCGAAGCTGGCGTTGGGCCTTTCCGGCTTTGAGACGGGTGTGGCGGTAATGCCTCAAGTCTCGGCGGACGATCCTGATATTATTCGGGGGCGCGTGCGAAGGACCCGCATGTTGTTGTTCACGGCAGCCGTTCTGATGAGCTGCCTTCTTTTGGCAAGTAGCATCCTGACCAGTCTTCTTATCCCTGCCGTTCAGTTTGGTAAAGGAGGTGAAGCAAACGGGCGCGCGTTGGCATATCTTGCCCATCGTTATTTGGGCTCGTATTTCGGCGCCACTTACGATCTCGTGACCGTTCTGATTTTGGCGTTCGCGGGCGCGTCTGCCATGGCGGGTCTTCTGAATCTCGTGCCTCGATACCTTCCTGGGTATGGCATGGCTCCGGACTGGGCCCGTGCCTCTCGCCCCATGGTGCTTGTGTTCGCAGGAATTGCGTTCGTCCTGACGGTTATCTTCGATGCGGATGTGGACGCGCAGGCTGGAGCGTATGCGACCGGCGTGCTGGTGCTGATGACGTCGGCCGCTACTGCAGTGACTATATCGCTCTGGAAGTCTCGGACTCGCTGGCCATTTCTTGCGATTACGCTCGTGTTCGGATACACGACGGCAGCCAACATGATCGAGCGTCCCGAAGGCATCCGGATCGCGGGATTCTTTATTGCGTTAACCGTGGGGGTCTCTCTCCTATCACGGGCTTTGCGGTCGACGGAACTGCGGATCTCCACGGTTAGATGGGACGAGGCGGCATTGGACATTCTTCGAGGTGATCATGACCAGGTGATCCGGATAGTCGCCCATTCGCCCGGAGATCATTCGGCTGGTGAGTACGCGCGAAAGGATTTGGAGATTCGGGAACGGCATCATCTGATGGCGGAAGAACAGCTTATTTTCCTCGAGATCGCGCCGACCGATGTATCGCGATTTGACGCGCCTCTTCAGGTTCAGGGATTAGTGATTGACGCGCATCACATTTTGAGGGCAGGTAGTCCAGCCGTGCCGAACGCGATTGCCGCTGTGCTTCTTGAAACTGCGAAAATCACAGGTCGCCTTCCGCACGCGTATTTCGAGTGGAACGAAGGCAATCCGGTCGCGGGTCTCTTGCGCTTTCTGATTTTTGGAGAGGGGGATGTCGCGCCCGTCACGCGGGAGATTCTGAGGAAGAAGATTGTCAATCTGGCCCGGCGCCCAGTCATCCACGTTTCCTAACCATGCAGCCTTATAGCCTTGGCCCTGACGCGCGCAACGCTCCGGCGGTGTGATCTTTGTTAACTTCGCATTACGCGCGCGTGGCGTTTAGCCTACAGCATCGACCAGGCGGCCTGTCGAATCGCTTGCAGCCGAGCTGCTTTGATATGCGCGCGAAATCTGCACCAGCAAATTGCTCACGATCTTCGGCGCGTTTTCTGACGTCCCAGAGCTAAAAAGAGCGGACGCCGTGGCCCTACGCAGAAAGGCGTTCAGGTGACCCTGCCTTTGAAGCGCCTTTAAGAGGTCCTTTGCACCCACTGCGAAGGTGGAACCGCCTGTTGCGGGGGCGGCGCTTGAAGTCTCTTCGAGAAGTTTATGGACTATTGGAGAACCCACTCTCCCCTTGGACGCGAGCAAAGAGGCGCCGATGGAGGCTTGCAGGTGAGACCGTAAGTTCCCCTGGCTTCGCATCGCACGTGCCATCGCTAACCCCGTCACAGAATTCAATTGCGGCGTGGCGGCCAGCCCGTCGATCCCCCCAAAGTATGAATAGCCTGCAGGACCAACCATAAATTTCCTCTCGAAACTATTATCGCGCCTTTCACGACATTGATACATCGTTATTTGCGATATTCTCGTCTCAAAAGACCAATGTGTCGGATGTGCCGTGTTGATTGCATGGGGATATCACTTGGGGTGCGGTACGGCAGACAAATCTGAGACAGATGAGCCCAGTTCAGACATTAAGTGCCAAGCTGGCATTTAAAATCTCGCCCATCTTCACGAAACAGGAACACTCGGCCTTCTGCGGCATCCGTGTTGCAGATAGTGTTCCCAAAAAAGTGCTAGCAAAATGGTCAACTTCTGCCGATAATGCTGTTGGGAGTGGTCTATGAAGACGCTACTGTTGCTGTTGCCGATGACGGCGCTATTAGCGCAGTCCCCTGAGCGCATTACCAGGGAGGTTCACCACGAGTTGGTGATGTTGCCTTATTACGACGTGTTCGATAACCTCGCGTTCCAGGTTGACGGATCGAAGGTGACATTGTTGGGGCAGGTAACCCGCCCAACAGTCAAGAGCGACGCCGAGAATGTGATCAAGAAGATCGAGGGCGTTACGACCGTGGAAAACCAGATCGAAGTGCTGCCGCTTTCCCCTAGTGACGACCGCATTCGGTTGGCAGCTTACCGGGCGATTTATTCAAAAGCGCCGCTGCAACGATACCAGCTAAGTGCAGTACCGCCGATTCACATTATTGTCAAGAACGGGAACATAACGCTTGAGGGGGTCGTGGCAAATGAAGGTGATAAGAACCTTGCCGAAATTGCGGCGAAAGGCGTGCATGGGGCCTTCAAGGTTGACAATAACCTTCGAGTGGAGGAGTGATCACCGGGCAAGCGGCCCCTCCATCATGGAGTTCACTCAGACTCTCTGGCCGAGGCACTGCCTAGTTCGCTTTCCAATTCTTCAATCGTGGGCAGGCTGCCTTTCAATTTCTCCGGAAGACTCTCGGCTAGCCGGTACTCGGATATTCCGATGGGCTTGTTAATATCGCGAAGCGCATACTCAGCGACGAAGCGATTTCGGGTCTTGCAAAGAATCATGCCGATGCTTGGCTGGTCATCGGGGTGACGCAGTAGGTCGTTGACGGCTGAGAGGTAGAAGTTCATCTTGCCGGCGAACTCCGGTTCAAACGCCGTCATCTTCAGATCCACCACGACAAAAGCCCGTAGTTTGAGGTGATAGAAGAGGAGATCGATGAAGAAGTCCTCGTTACCGATGGTGAGCCGATACTGACTCCCCACGAACGCGAAGCCGACGCCCAGTTCCAGCAGAAACTGCCGGAGGTGATCAAGCAACCCGCGCTCCAGATCGCGTTCGTGGGCATCGGCGCGCAACGTAAGGAAATCGAAATTATAAGGGTCTTTCGTAATGTCGCGTGCCAGGTCGGACTGCGGCGAAGGAAGCGTGCGATCGAAATTCGCAACCGCTTTGCCTTGCCGGTGCATCCGCCCTGCTTCGATTTGGAGCACGAGCACATTGCGGCTCCAGCCATGCTGAATTGTCGCCTTTGCGTACCAGATGCGATCCTCGGACGTAGCCAGCTTTTCGAGGATGGCGAGGTTGTGGTACCAAGTGATTTGTGCAAGCACAGCTTGCACAATTGGCTCCGCAGGCCACGCTTCCGCGAAAGCACGCATATACTTCAGGTTTCGGGGCGAGAGTCCCTTCATGTCAGGGAACGATCGCTTCAGGTCCGTCGCCAGCCGATCGATCACCTTGGCGCCCCACTTTTCACGCTCCTGTCGATCGAGAATATCGCGACCAATCCGCCAGTACAGCAGGACGAGTTCCCGGTTGACCGCGAGAGATGCGCGCAGTTGCGCCGCTTGAATCCGGCTCTTCAATTCTGCGAGGAATTGGCCGTAGCTGTTTGGCACTAGCGGTTCCATTCGCTTTATTTCCTCTATGGTCGTGGTTCACCTTTGAGACTCCACACGCAGCTTGTTGCTTTCCCCGACTTGGCCGAAAGTATTCACTACCCAACCGTGCCAAAACCGTGTCTAAACTCGTCGTGTTGAAGCCGCTGGGGTTAGCTTTGAGCGAAAAGCAGATTCCCCAAATTATTGAAAACACTAAGAAGTGCGGAGAATTAAAAGAACCGTTGGAGCCGGATGGGATGCGCCCAAGGCAGGTGCGCTACCAGGCTGCGCTACGCCCCGACTTTCTACGTGTTTGATTTTAAATCACTTCTAGCATCGATGCAAGAACCTACCCTCGGTACCGTGCCAAAGCCGTGACAAAACTCGATTAAGGTTCACGAGCCGGTGTCAAAACTCCGAAAGCTGCAATATCAATCAGTTACGGCCGAGGGAGTGGGGATCCCGAACGGCCAACAGCAGGGCGCGGTAGGGCAACAAAAGCCGAGACATGAATTGGGCGCCTGCAGTTTTATGATTTTGTTGCTCATCGAGCTTCCGACGCGCCCTGCGTTTGCGATGACGCAACTTTCCCGAATCGATAAAACGAGAAAGTAACCGCAGGGGTGAAGTGAGCTCCAGACTGCTTGCTCCACGCTGAATGGACAAGCCCAAGCGTCGCGCCCATTGCGAGGCCCATCAGCATTCGGCGAGCGGCATCTCGGCAGATATCGCTGGACGGGCGAAGCCGGGTGCCATAACAAGATCGCGAGAGCGCACGTGAAAAAAGGTACAGGCCCGACTGTCCGCCTTCCGTTAGATACTCCGGCCAATGAAATCGTGGCCATTCAGCGATGCTTAGCGTGCGCGTGCCCGCAGTCCGTGGACGCTCATGCGTGCTGAAAGTGCGAGGCAGGGTCTTCGATGCGTTGTGGCACGGCCATGAACAGGGAATTCAGACCTTCCGTCATGGTTGGATGCGCAAACATGATGTCTCGCAACATCGTGTAGGGCAGCCCGGCCAACATCGCAAGCTGAACTGTGCCCATGAGTTCTCCGGCTTCGGGACCGAAGGCCATGAAGCCCAGAATGCGGTCGCTTTGCGCGTCAATCAGGGTTTTCAAAAATCCACGTTTCTCCGAGAGGGTCCAGGGACGCCAGGAGGAGTCGACCGGCACAGATGCAAGTCTGTAGGCGATACCTCTCTCGCGCCTGCGTCTCGTTGAGGCCGATACGAGCCAGCTCGGGATCGATGAAGACACAATAAGGAACCAGGCGGCCCGTTGTGGTGCGCTTGCCTCCGTTCAGGTTTTCGTGAACGATGGTAAAGTCGTCCTCCGACACGTGAGTGAAGTAGGGGCTGCCGGCGCATTCGCCCATCGCCCACACATTCGGCGCAGTGGTCTCCAGGCGATCGTTCACCTGGATGTGGCCTTTTTCCGTGATTTCGACTCCTGCTTTTTCGAGTCCGACGCCGCTCGTATTCGGGATGCGGCCGACTGCCACAAGAATGTCGGTTCCATCCACAGTTCGCGCGTCGTTCCCGCTCACCAGTTGAAGAGTCACGTGCTCGCCCGAAATGCCGCTGACGCCCACAACGTTCGTTTCCAGCAACACGTCAATGCCTTCATCCCGAAAGAGCTGCAGAAGCGCCTGTGAAACGTCGGGATCTTCATTGGGGGCAAGCCGCGGGCCTCGCTCGATCAGCGTGACGCGGCTTCCCAGTCTACGGAGAGCCTGCCCCATTTCAAGGCCAACGTAACCGCCTCCGAGGACGATCACGTGCTCGGGACAACGCTGCAGATCCAGCGCCTCGATATGGGTCATCGGCTTCGACTCACGCAAAGCGGGTGTGTCGGGTATCGCTGCGTGGGATCCGACGTTTATGAACACGCGGTCGGCGGTGATTGTGCGTTCGCCCCCGTCACGCAATGCGACGCGAACGGTGCGAGGTTCAACGAATACGCCTTCGCCGCAGATTATTTCGGCTCCGGACGCATGGTACTTGTCCAGATGAACTCTCACGATGCCGTCGACCATGTCGCGTTTGCGCGCGTACACTCCGGCCATATCGATCGAGACCGGGCCGGTCTCGATCCCAAACTCGCGGTGCCGCGCGACCAAGGAGGCGACCTTCGCTGTGTGAATTATGTTCTTGCTGGGCAGGCAGGCGATGTTCGGACACGATCCGCCGATATACTTCCGTTCGACGACGGCGGTGCGCCTCCCCTCTTTGGCCATCGTCCAGGCCATTAACTTTCCGGCCGCGCCGCTTCCGAGCACGAGGACGTCGTATTTTTCCGTTGCACTCACTCGATTCATCTCCTTTGGGGACTGCTTACCCGGCGAGGAACTCCCCGATGAAAACTGCAGCGTCGCCGGGGTTCTCTTCCAGGAAGAAATGGCCGCCCTTCATCGCCTGTCCGTGCGCGCGCGGCGCCCACTGCCGCCAGATGCCCAGCGGGGTCACCGTCTTTTGTGTAGAAAGTGTCGACCGGACCGCCCTCGGCCCACAGATGCAGCATCGGGCACTCAATTCGTCTGGAGGTTTCCTTGTCAGCGCGGTCGTGTTCGACATCGACCGTCGCCGCAGCCCGATACTCCTCACAGATTCCGTGAACGCGGGCAGGATCCCGATAAGTGGAGGCGTACTCCTCGAGATTTTCGCGGCCGAAGAAACCCTGGCCGAATGGATTGTGAAAGACGGCTTCCGGACCGCCCAGCAGATAGCTTTCAGGCAATGGCTGCTGCTGGGACAGCAGAATCCATGGCCAGTAGGTCCTGTCGAAGCGCGCGTCCGAGCGATTCCAGGCTTCCAGAATCGGAATCACATCGAACACGGCTAGGCGCTCCACGTTCTTGGGATGATCCAGAGCCATGCGGTAGGCGACACGTCCGCCGCGATCATGACCGATCAGTGCAAAGACGGGGAACCCGAGCTTGCCCATGAGGTCAACCATTTCCTTCGCCATAGCTCGCTTGGGGTACGGAAAGTGATCGTCTGCAGAAACGGGTATACCGCTTCTTCCGTACGCGCGCAGGTCCGGGCAGATCACCGTGTTATCCGCTGCAAGCTTCGGCGCAAGCAACCGCCACATCAGGCTGGTCCGCGGAAAGCCATGAAGCATGAGAATTGGAGGACCTTGTCCATAGCGCCGATAGAAGACCTTGTTGCCGGCCAGATCGATCTGCTGCACTGAATCACTCTGCTCGTCCAGGAACTGGGTAATCGAGCCCACGGCTGCCATGGCAAGAAAGGAGCGGCGTTTCATAAGTTAAATACCTTTGATTTCCCCGCCATCCATCCGAACGGAAGCCCCGGTAAGCCAGCGAGCCTCTTTCGAAACCAGGTATGCCATGAGGCCGGCAATCTCCTCCGGTTCGCCGTAGCGCGCGATGCCTGCCTCTCCCGGGAACCGCTTCATGGCCTCTTCGACGCTCATTCCGTGGGCCGGCGCCCATCGATCCATGAAAGATCGGCGGCGGCCCGTCATGACCGGACCCGGTACGACACTGTTCACTTGAACTCCATCCTTGATACCTTGCTCGGCGAAGGCTTTCGCGAGCGCAATGATGGCAGCGTTGATGGTCGCCACTGCCGCGAAGCCCGGCTTCGGATCGAGAGCGGCGCTCCCGGAGATCAGCACAACTGCGCCATTAGAAGCCTTAAGAGCGTCCCAGGCTCGGATCGTCAGCCGTCGGGCTCCGTGCAACTTCAGCGCCAACCCGTCATCCCACTGCGCGTCGGTCATCTCGAACAGATCGATCTGCGGCACAGCGCCCGCGATGTTCACCAAGGCGTCGATTCTGCCGAAGCGGCCGAGTGTCGTCTGGACGAGGGTCTTGGCCGAACAAGGCTGGCGCAAATCAAGCGCGCAGGTCAGCGGTTCGGCGCCCGCTGATTCCACCTCGGTCGCGGTCTTTTTCAGTCCGTCCTCCTGCCGTGCAGTCAGGACCACGACGTCAAAGTCTCGTGCGAGCCGTATCGCGGTAGCGCGGCCGATGCCTTGGCTCGCGCCAGTGACGATGGCAACGCTTTTATTTGGCACGGCTCATCTCTGCCTCAGCACCAAGCGTCTGTCCTGCGGCTTCGAGAATCACGTCGACAACGACATCAGGCGCCGTGTACATCGGACTGTGATCGACGTGATGCCTCCGAATCCTCGCGCCCATGCGTTCCGCCGTGAAACGTTGCGTCTCCGCCGGAATCATGCGATCATCCTCGGCCAGCAGAAACCAGGACGGCTTCGTTTGCCATGCTGGTACAGGCGCCTTCTCCTGAATGCACTTCACGGCGATCGGTCGCTGTACCGCCTCCAGGATCGTTGCCTGGTCGGGTGAAACCGTGTGAGCCACCGCTTGGGCAAAACCGCCTTCCGGCATCCAGATCAGCCCGTGCGCATCGGGTTGGAGATGCGGCGCGTCCGGATGCGGTTTGGCGCGATAAAAAACATCCGCGACGGTTTCGTCCTCGGCGGGCGCGAGCGCCGCCACGTACACCAGCGCCCTTACGCGATCATCCTTCGGACCAGCAATCACCGCTCCCGCATATGCATGCCCCACGAGCACTACCGGCCCGTTCGTTCGGTCAATTGATCGTTCGAGCGCGGCGATGTCGTCCGAAAGCGATGTGAGTGGAATCGGTGCGCACGTTAGCTTGAGACCCTCTTTGCGCAACGGCAGAACTACGTTGTGCCAGCAGGAACCGTCAGCCCATGCGCCATGGACCAAAACGATAGTTGCATTCTGAGCAAACGATTTCACTGCTTCGCTCCGTTCGTCGCAAGAAACTCCTTCATGGCAGCAGCAATTTCGACGACATGCGTCTCGAGGGCAAAATGCCCAGTGTCAAGGAACTCGACGCGAGCGTTCGGTATGTCCCGTCGATACGCCTCGGCTCCGGGGGGAATGAAGAAGGGGTCGTTCTTGCCCCAAATCGCAAGCAACGGTGGCTTGGCCTTCCGAAAGTAATCCTGAAACGCCGAATAGAGTTTCACGTTAGAGGCGTAATCGAGGAAAAGGTCCAACTGAATATCTTTGTTGCCTGGACGTTCCAGGAGACCGGCATCCAGTGTCCAGGATTCAGGCGGAACACTCCCCGGATCGCTCACACCATGTGTGTACTGCCATCGCGTGCCTTCGAGCGTGAGAATATTCTTGCGGATCGTCTCGCGATTCTCCGCGGTGGGCTCGGCCCAATATTTTCGGATCGGCCCCCAGGAATCGCCAAGCCCTTCTTCATAGGCATTCCCGTTCTGCGAAACGATGGCGGTCACCCGATCGGGGTGAGCCATCGCCAGACGGAATCCCGTGGGTGCGCCGTAGTCGAAGACATAGAGCGCATAGCGTTTCAACTTGAGCGCCTGCGTGAAAGCATTGAGCGTCGCGGCCAATCGATCGAACGAATAGATGTATTTCCGTTCCGCTGGAACTTCGGTGAAGCCGAAGCCGGGGAGGTCCGGCGCGATCACGCGATACTCGATCGCCAGACGCGGAATGAGTTCGCGGAACATGAAAGACGAGGCCGGGAACCCGTGCAGAAGCAGCACGACCGGCGCATCGGGGTCGCCGGCGGCGCGATAGAAGACGCGTACCCCATCGGCCTCGACGCGGTGTATCGATGTTACAGGTATTGTTACTCCGAGTCCCAGACCCTTTGTGGTCTGCGTGGATCGTGCCTGAGTCATGAAACTCTCCTTATTCGATTGGGTGGCATCGTAAACGGCACTCGGCAGACCAAATCCAGGCAAAATCAGCGTGGAACTCGGGGCGGAGGCTAAGTTGTTCTTCGGATGGCAAGATCTCGTCGCACGAGGATCTCACATCCTAGCCGTCATGTGACGGCGTCGCGACGGACCTCCAACACATGACTATATTTGGTCGCGCCGTCCGTCTCATCGGCCGTTCGCTTGAGGTGGTGGTTCGGGGTGGTGGGAGGTAACGGGGCCGAAACGATCATGAACGGCACGTTCCGGTGACGACTGTCAATGTGAAGTCTTAAGGAGAGGTCGAGGGTAGTGAGAAAAACGCGGACGGTCGCTATGGGCGGCTGATGCGAAGCTTTTGCATCCGGTAGACTAGTGACGTTCTTTTCATTCCCAGTCGCGCCGCGGCACCATTGCGCCCACCCACTACCCAATTGCTCGCTTCAAGAGCCCGGACGATATGGTCCCGCTCGACTTCCTGAAGACCCGTTACGGGAATGTGCGCCTGCCCGTAAGAGAGTGGCGTCATCAGCTCGGAGGTTGGTGCGCGCAATGTGGACTGCAGAGAAAGAATGACGGCTCGCTCGATGAAGTTCTGCAATTCCCGAACATTGCCTGGCCAGGGATATCGTACCAGGGCATCCATAGTGTCCGAGGGAATTTCGTCGATTCGCTTGTTCATACGGCGGGCGTAGAGCTCCGTGAAATGGCGAACCAATATCGGAATGTCCTCCGTCCGTTGCCGGAGGGCCGGAATTTGAATCGGGAATACCTTCAATCGATAGTACAGGTCTTCACGAAACGATCCCTGCTTTACCATTCCAGCTAAGTCGCGATGCGTAGCGGCGATGAGCCGCACATCCACTTTATGTGTGCGGTTGCTCCCGAGCCTTTCAAATTCCTGCTCCTGCAGAACGCGGAGCAATTTCGCCTGAAGTTCAAGTGGGATGTCGCCGACCTCGTCCAGAAAAAGCGTGCCTTTGTTTGCTAACTCAAAGCGTCCCACTTTTTGGGTGACAGCTCCGGTGAAAGCTCCTCTTTCGTGACCGAACAGCTCACTTTCCAGGAGCCCGAGCGGAATCGCGGCACAGTTCAATTTCACGAATGCGCGTTCACGCCGCGCGCTCAGATCGTGTATCGCGCGGGCAACCAGTTCCTTTCCCGTTCCGGTCTCGCCCAGGATCAGCACGCTCGAAACCGTAGGCGCAACCACAGAGACGAGCTGCAACGCAGCCTTCAAAGCGGGGCTTCCTCCTACGATTGCCCCGCACTGAGCTCGAATTTCCTCTTCCAGATACAGTCGCTGTTTGGTTTCCTTATCTCGATCTTTGACCGCCCTTTGGTAGTCCAGCGCGTTTTCAACGGCAATGGCCACCTGGTGAGCTACCTGTTCGAGGAAGGCGACATCGTCTCTTTCGAATGCTCTTTCGGAGCGCTTAAGAGCAGCCAGCACGCCGACCACGCTGTTTCTGCCAACGAGCGGCAGATCGCATCCCGAGACCAGGCCTTCCGCCATGACACGTTGGTAGAAACCCCTGCCCACGCTGTTGCCGAAGCTCTCCGGGTCGTTGCGCACCTCTTCGAAGTGGTGGAAATGCTGGGTCTTGCCGGTCCAGAAGGCTTTCCCGCAGATGGAACCATGAATCGGGATGATCGTTCCGTCGCATAGCGAACCTCGCGCCTCGGGATTGTACAAAGTGGTAACTCGCAACTCCCCGCTATCGGCGTCCGGCAGAAGCAAAGCGAAAAAGTCGGTTCGAGTAACGCTCAGGAGATTTGTGGATAGGGCCTCAATCAAATGCGGCAGATCCAGCTTCGATGTCGTGCTGTTTGTAATTTCCAACAGCAACCGGAGACGATCGCGTTCATATCGCAACGCCTGCTCATGGAGATGCCGCTCAATCGCGATACCGGCAATGTGGCTGGCATGCTCGATCAACTGCAGGTCAAGGGGGTCTGGGGTGCGTACTTCCCGATAAAGGATGGCAAAGGTACCGAGGACCTTACCTTCCCGCGTGAAAAGGGGGCGCGACCAAACGGCGCGAATACCATACGGCAACACTCGGTCGCGATAGTCGTCCCAGGTCGACTCCCGGAGGATATCGGCCACGTAGAACGGCTCCCTCCGATAAACGGCCGTTCCGCAGGATGCGCCATTCGGGGAAATGAGCGTACGCCCCACGCTCGCGGGAAATCCCGGGAGACTGGGCGCAACTGCGCAATAAAGATGCTTTCCGTCGGAATCGGGAAGCCAGACGGTGCAGAACATGCCATTGCCGCGTGATTCAACGAGGCGAGCGATGATCGTCAGAACCTCGGGCAACTCTAGTCCATCAAGGATCAACCTGAGAATGTCGAGAACGGACTCGCTCGAGAAGAGACCTAATTCATTCCGCGTCGGGTCCACTATCGAGAGATTTTGCGCGGCTGATTGCATTGCAGATTTCATCCAGCACATCCGGGCTTCGAGGGATCCCGAAAGGTTCACAAACCACCCTCGTTGAGCCCGCCACGAACTGACTTTTCTTAGGTTAACCGATTGAGGCAGTGTGTACTATCGCGGCCACGACCGGTCTTGGTGTTGTCCGGCACCACGAGTTTCGGCACACCTTGACAGAACTCGAAGGCGTGGATGTGAGCGCCGATCCAGCTTGCCAACTGCTCGTTCGGTAGTGGCTTCGGCCTAGGTGCAGGAACTGGCCTCCATCGCGGCGACGAATAGATGTGCCTGCTGCACCGGACCACCACACGGATCATGAATCGGTATCGTTGTTCCGGCCCAATCCACGAACAGCTTCTCGCCGGCCTTGTGCTCCCGCAGCAGTACGACGTCCTGTTTCCGTCGCCACCGCTGATACAGCTCGGGCTCACTAGTCCTTGCTTGCAGCACCCGACGACGGACCGCCCTTGATCGTAATGCATCCGCGGCCCATGCGCAGGAAGATTCTCCTGGACGGAGCAGATCCAACGAGTGCAAACCGAGTGCCGGCAAGGTAGCGGTGGCCCTGGCCCACAAAATCCGACGAGACGCCACCCAGCCCGGTTCTCGCGTCGATCGAATAGGGACCAGGATCCGGCAACAGGACGATCAGGTCGCCTGTGTGGCTGCGGACCTCGATGTCTCCCGCGATATCGCTTACCCAGACGTAGCCGTTATCGTGGCGAACAACCAGTTGAGAGCTGCGCGGAACGCGAATCCGGTAGTCCGGAGTCAAGCCGTGCCTGGGGCTTGGCAGAAGCGGGCGCGGGAAGAAGAAGACAGACTTCCGGACTGGTGGAGTTGTCGAAATCGTCAGTTCCCTATCGGAGCGGCGCTCTGTGACCACTTGAACGCCTTGGAAACGTTGCTCCGCCTGCTGTTCTTGACTGGGTTCGTAGAAGCCGTTGGTGGATTTGATTACGGTAATCTCAACCTCGGGTTCGTCCCAGCCTTCCACTGCCAGGTAGCCGTACGATCCATTCACGCGAACGATGCCGCCCGGCGCGAAGGGCGTACGCTCGGTCTTGATGGTTTCAAACGACTGCTTAGGGCCACTTTCCTGGGCGTTGAGCGACAAGACCGTGATTCCAAGAAAGCTCAATCCGAAGACCATCAGCCAGCGGTTGGATGTCGTGCTCACGTTTCATTCCTCTGTGCACGCGCGGCCTTAATGATCTTGAGGTACCGGCGTGCCAGTTCGTGAATTTGTTCTTCCTTCATCATGGGGAGAGCTTCGGGGTTGATCAGCTCCGAGCCGATGCCCAAAGCCGTTGCACCGGCCAGTATGAAGTTACCGGCGGTTTGTTGGTTGACGCCGCCGGTAGCAATCAACGGAATCTGGGGAAACGGAAACTTGAGAGCATGAATATAGCTGGGGCCCCCTAGCGGACCGCAGGGAAAGATCTTTACGAAGTCGACCCCCATCTTCCAGGCGGCGATCACATCGGTAGGAGTCATGGCGCCGGGGAAGACGACGATATCATTTTTCAGCGCGAACTCCACCACCTCCGGGACGAGCCCGGTGCTGGTCAAGAACGTGGCGCCGGCATCGAGGCAGCGGCGGGCCGTCTCGATATCCAATACGGTTCCCGCACCGACGGCCATGTCAGGGAAACTCTTAGCCAGGTGGGAAATCACGTCGGTTCCCCCGGGCACGGTCATGGTGATCTCAGCGATGGGAATCCCGGCACGATGGACGGCCTCCGCAGCGAACCGCGCGCGCCCTGCTTTCGCTACGCGAATCCCTGGAATGATTCCGATCTCTTCAATGAGCGCTCGAACTTGTGCTCTGGTCATTATTCATTCTTGTCTGCGCCGAACGCCGCGAGTCAAAGCAACTCTCTGGTGCCCACTGCCTGGCGCAGTTGCTCCAGGGCGATCAAATAGGCCGCCACGGCCTGCCGGTATGCGAGCTGTGTGGCGCGATAACTGCGTTCGGCGTCCAGAAAATCCAGAAGCGCGATGGCGCCGCGGCGATAAGCGTATTCGCTGATGTCGCGGCTTCGCTGGGCCACATCGAGATAAGTAGCTTTATAAAGCTGGGCGATCTTCGCATTCTCCTGTAAAGCCTCATACGCGTCTCTCACGTCGGTCAGCACTTGGCCCTGGGCCGCCTTCTGTTGCTGCTCGGCTTGCCGGATGGCAATCCGCGTCTGCGCAATGTTGCCCTGGTTGCGGTCGAAGATGGCGAGCGGAATACTGAATGACCAGGTAGCGGCATTGATGCCGCCGGTGTGTGAGTAGTTGCCCGAAATAGTGTAATCCTGCTTCCCGTTCGCCTGAGCGAGAGTATATTGGCTGTTAGCCGCAGTCACACCCAGCACAGCGGCGCGCAAATCCGGCCGGTTCTGAAGCGCTTTCGCCTGCATCTCATCAAGGGTGACGATGAGCGGACGGTATTCGAACTCGCCTGCCACATCATAGTCGGATGGTACGGATTCATAACCTAGCTGCTGGCGGAGATCGGAAAGTGCCTGGGCCTTGTTGAGCAGAGCCTGCTGGACATCTCCCTCGAATTGCACGAGTTGGAGCTTGATCTTGAGGTAATCGTTCTCGCTGAGGCTGCCGTCTTTGTGCTGGATTTCGCTTATAGAGACCGTTTGCTGAAAACTTTTTAGATCGCGTTCGGCGAGTTCCAAGGCCGACTCGGCAAGCTGGGCATTGACAAAGAGCGAGCCAACCTGGAACGCAATACCACGCGCGCTATCGGCCACTTGCGACCGAGTCACGGCAGTGGCGGTCTTAGCCGCTTCCAAACGGCGCGCCCGCTTATGGCCCCGTTCCACCATGTAACTCAGGCCGATGTCGCCTTCCGTTGAGTTCTGGAGATACTGTGATATCGACTGTCCTTGCGGGTTGCCCGTGAGAGGCAAGTATTCCCAGTCGACAAAGAACGTTGGATTCGGACGGAGGTTGGCGGTGATTTCCGCGGCCTGGTTCTGTTGAATCGTGGTCTGGGCGGCTTGCAGGGTGTGATTATGTTGGAGCGCCAATTGGATGGCTTGGTCCAGTGTAATCCGAGTGGCAGTTTGGGCGAACAGCGAGATCGGCGCCACCAGACCGGCGATGACGGCGGCCGCCACCAGACAAGACCGGATGTTTTTCATAGGCAAGATTCCAAAGTTGATCTTCATGACGCCTCGAAAGAACCTTCCGGTTCGGGAAGCTGATCGCCATCCCTGGCGATCCACGCATAAAACGTGGGCAACAGAACGATGCTGAGCAACAGGTCGGAAATCAGGCCGCCGACGATCACGATGGCGAAGGGCCGCTGCGAATCGGAACCGATGCCGTGCGATAGCGCCGCGGGCAGCAATCCGAGAGTGGCTACGAGCATAGTCATCATGATGGGGCGAAGCCTCATGACAGCACCTTCCACCGCTGCGTCCACGATCGAATGGCCTCGCGCGCGAAGCTGGTTGATGTATTCGAGCATAATGACGCCGGTTTGCACGGATACGCCAAAGAGCGCCAGCATTCCGACGCCCGAAGACACGCTGAGGTAAGTTCCCGTAAGCAAAAGAGCCAACAGGCCTCCAACGCGAGCCATGCCGACGTTCAGCAAAATGAGTAGCGCCCATTTATACGAACGAAACATCGTGTAGAGAATGATGAAGATGACGAGGATGGTCAGAGGAACGATTACCGCCAACCGCGCTTCCGCCCTCTTTTCGCTTTCGTATTCGCCCGACCAGCCGATGTGATAGCCGGGCGGCATCTTCACCCTCTGACTAATCTGCTTGATCGCTTCTTCGACTGTGGTCCCCAGGTCGCGGCCCCTCACGTTAAAAGTTACTGCTACGTACCGGATGTTGCCCTCGCGGAAAATGTCATAAGCGCCGTCTTTGACCGCAACGTTCGTCAATTGGGCGAGCGATACACGTTCTCCGGACGGGGAAAGCAGGCGGACGTTCGCGATGGCCTGCCGGGTATTCCGATACGGCGCCTCGTAGCGGACTACCACGTCGTACCGCTGCTCACCGATCAGCACTTGACTCACTGCGTTTCCGCCGACGGCCGTCTGAACGGCGTCCTGGACATCGGTCACATTGATTCCAAAGCGGGCCGCGTCGCGGCGATTAATGGTTAAGTTGAGATTTGGCTGACCGAAGTCGCGCAAGAGCTTGACGTCATGCATCCCGGGGATCCCCGAGATAACGGTAGTGACTTCCTCCCCCTTTTCCTCCAGAAGCTTCAGGTCGTCGCCAAAAATCTTGAGAGCCAGCGAACCCTTGGTGCCGGTGAGCGTCTCTCCGACGTTGTCTTCAATGGGCTGCGAGAAGTTCCAGATCGCACCGGGGTACTTCTCGAGCGCACGGTTCATGGCGGCGATCAGCTCCTCTTTCTTCTTGTGAAATACGGGCCGCCATTGCTCGTGCGGTTTCAGGTCGACAAAATATTCGGTGTTCCCGAATCCCCCTGTGTCGGTTCCATCATCTGGCCGGCCGACCTCCGACACGACGGTCTTCACTTCCGGGAATGATGCAAAAACGTAGCGACAGTTATTGGTGAATTTCTCGCCCTCGGAGAGACTCGTGCTATTCGCCAAAGTGCCGCGTGCCCAAATGGCGCCTTCGTCCAGGTGCGGCAAGAATTCGGCGCCGATGACACCGCCAAAGCCCAGGTAGATCGTCCCAGCCACAGAAACCACGGCAACACATGCCACGGTCCAACGATGCCGAACGGCCCAACGCAACCGGCGGCGATAGCGCTCCGTCAGGTATTCCATCACCAGGTTCCGCCGTTCCCTGACCCCGTTCCGGAAAAATGTGGCAGCGAGTACGGGCGCGATAAGAATCGAGAACGTCATGGCACCGAGCAGCGCGAGAGCTACGGTCCAGGCCATGGGCCGGAATAGCCGGCCCTCCACACGTTGCAGGGTGAAGATGGGTAGATACGCCGTGATAATGATCGCGATGGCGTAAAATACTGGCCGTTGGACTTCATGGCAGGCCTCCCGAATTAACTCGGCGGTGGTTTTCGGAAGGGCGGTACCGTTTTGCAGGCGGCTTCGGCTCAGATGCCGGATGATGTTTTCCACCATCACCACCGCGCCATCTACGACCATTCCAAAATCCAATGCGCCAAGTGAAAGCAGATTGGCTGGAATATGGCTCAAATCGAGCCAGATCGAAGCGAACAACAGTGAGAACGGAATGGTGAGTGCAACGATGAGGGCCGCGCGGACATTGAGAAGGAACAAAAACAGGATGACGCTGACCAGAATCATGCCTTCGGTCAGGTTGTGCATCACCGTGTGCAGAGTAAAATGCAGAAGATCGCTGCGGTCGAGCATGGGCACGACCTTCACACCCGGAGGCAGGATGCCGTTGTTGAGCTCGTCGACTTTTTTGTGAATGGCCTCAAGGGTTGGTTCTTCTTCAGCGCCTTTGCGCAGCAGCACGGCGCCCTGGATGACGTCCGGTTCGTCGATGATGCGGCCGTCCTCCAGGTGGTTAGCTCGAGCCATGTGGCCCAAACGAATTTTGGGCCCCTGGGCTACGTTCGCAATATCTTTAACCCGAAGTGCCGTTCCGGTTTGGGTTTTTAGTACCGTCTGCTCAATATCGTGCACTGAGCTAAAGAGCCCAAGCGCGCGAACATTCATCTGCTGCATGCCAACTTCAACAAAGCTCCCGCCGGCGTTGATGTTGTTGCTCGCGAGCTGCTGCTCCACCTGGCCGATGCTCAATCCATACGAGACGAGCTTGTTTGGATCAACTCGCACCTGATATTCGCGAACCGTACCACCGAAATCGGAAACGTCCACGACATTGGGAACCGATTTGAACTGCTTGAGCAGCAACCAATCTTCGATGGATCTCAATTCCATCAGGTCGTAGCGCGGATTGGTGCTTCGCAGCGTGTACCAGTAGATCTGCCCCGTGGTGCTCCAGTCCGTGCCAATTTGCGGCTGCAGGTTTTGTCCGCTCGGCAGATTAACCTGAGTGAGTCGTTCCAGCACCTTCTGCCGATTCCAATCATTAACGGATGTGTCGTCGAAGATCATGATCACGAACGACAGCCCGAAAATGGACTCCGAACGCAGAAAAGTCATGTGCGGCATTCCGGCCATCTGGATTTCAATCGGAATGGTCACCTGCTGCTCGACTTCTTCCGCAGAACGTCCTGGCCATTGAGTTATAACCGTGACGTAGTTATCGGCAATATCGGGATAGGCTTCCACCGGCAAATTGTGAAACGAGATAGCTCCCCAGCCGGTCAACAGGATGGCCACGGATAACACCACGAACTTATTGTTTAGAGCAAAGTCGACAAGAGCTCGAATCATCTCGTGTTTCCCGTGATGCTAGGTGCGTGGTCCAGAATCAAGCGTTTGATCACAGTCACTGAGCAAGCACGTGATCCAACACCAATGCGTTCGTGACCACCTGCTGTCCGGGCTGCAGTCCTGACTTGACCTCTTGCAGATTCAAATTGTCCGGTAAGACATCTCCGCCGGCTACTTCCAGGCGCCGAAACTTCTTGTCCGGTGCCGGCGTGAAGACGTAGTCGCGATCGTGCATGTGCATAATGGCTGAAGCTGGAACGACGGTGTGCATCTCAGTGGTTTGGCCGTGAAAGGTGGCCTTGACGAACATGCCCAGCCGCATGATGCCAGGATTCTGAACCTCTATTCGAACTTTGGCAGTGCGGATGTTTGGGTCGAGAATGGTACCAATGTTGCTGACTCGCCCTTTGAAGACGCGGCCTGGATAGGCATTCAGACTTATGTCAGCGCTGTCCCCGAGACGCACACTGGCTAAGTCGTTCTCATATACGTCGCAGAGGATCCAGGTAGATGAAAGGTCGGAGATTGTAAATGGGTAAGGCGTGTTATATGCCTGCACGAGTGATCCGGCCGTTGCCTGTTGGTCAGTCACTACTCCGGACGTGGGCGCGAAGATATCCACAATGTATGCAGGTTTGTCCGGGTCGTTGCCGAGTAAACGAAGGTGCTCAGCCGCCGTTTCTACCGCCACCTTTGCTTTGTCCTCGGTGTCCAGAGCCACCTGCAGATCGTTTAGTGCGATAGCACCGTGTTCATAGAGGTCTTTTGCGCGTTCATACTGAGCACGGGCCAGAACCTCATCTGCGACAGCCATGCGGTAATTCGAATAGCCGCCCGATACGTCATCGCTGCGAATAGTCATCAGCAATTGACCTTTCTGCACGGTGTCGCCCAAGCGCACATGAATGGCGTTCACACGCCCTGAGGCGAGCGAAACGACGGGAACGTTGCGAGATACGTCTGGCGTGACCGTGCCGGTTACAACGAGTTCCGAGGTCTCCGGCCGAGCCGTCGCGGTGGCGAGCGGAAACTGGTCAGGATGATCTACGGTAAACAGCCCGGGATCGCTGGCGGGAATGACGTTAGCCGGCGGCGGAGCCCCTGCCGTCCCAGCATCCGCGTCCGCCTGGGCGTGTATCTTGCCACAGCCGACCAGAGTTACGAGCAAAACGGCGCAGACCACGACGAGAGCAACCTCGCCACCTCCGCCCTTCATGACATTTCGATCCGCCATTAGAAACACTTTCAGTGACTTAGCCAGTCCTTGCACGTCAAAGTTCCAGCTTGCCCATAAACTCCATCTCATTCAAATCGAAGTTTTGGCTGAACACGATCCGCCCGATCTGGGCCGCAAATTGAATCCAACCATCCTTCTTCGTGATCTCCGAGGACAATGGAAACAGATATACGACAACCACGTCATCTTCCCGCTGAAACACCTCAACGCGGGTCGGTCTCACATCTCTTCTCCCCTCGCGCTTCAGTGCGGCCAGAGTCCGAAGAGGTTCACCCAAGCGTTCGGGATCGCCCTTGATACCGGCGTTCGGGATGCCATAAACGGCAATGCGGTAACCGTCTCCTTCCAACGTGGGCGGTTCGATTTGACGCGCCGTGAACTCGGCCATCCGGATTGGGAGGGCACTCTCCCAGCGAAGTGTCAAGGTAATCGGCTGAGGGAGAGACCGGGAACTACGGTCATCACCTCCCGGGCCCGTAATGACGTTCGGTGATATCTTCGGTCCGCTTCCCCTCGCATCAACCCCTTCATTACCGACTCCACGGGGCTGGCCCATTTGTCCGGCTTCCCTTAGTTGGTCCTCGGTCAACCTGCGCGTAATGGTCGCTGTGATCTTCTTCGCCCAAGGTGACTGCGTTAGTACCTGCCTGGCCTCCTCTTCTGTCCACTGAGCAGCGGGCTTGCTCTTCCAAACGGGATCGGCGGCCGCTAGCAGACCCACGATTGCAGGCAGAATAAGCGATTGCACGAGCAACTTTCGCATTGATTACTCCAAGAAACGGTAACGCGGCAACTCAGCCTCGGTTGCTAGAACTTAACCATCACGCCGACTGAGGCCTTTGCCTCGCTGCGGCGAAGATCCGGGAACCAGACACTGCTCGCTCCACCACCGCAGGCCGTCTCGGCAGCGGCCAGATTCGACGTACCCGATGTCGCACCCGACATGCATGTGTAGTATTGCGGAAAGCCATTGGTTCCGCCGAGAGGGAAGCCCGGTGGGGTTACGCCGCCTCGCCCGGCGAAGTACGGTACGTCCGAGTGGCGATAGCCAAACTCGGCCCACCAGGTAATGTACTGTCTAGGCATCCAATGGAAAGTAACCGTGCTATCCCACATGTGAGCCCGCTGGCCGGGGCTTTCAGGGAAGTAAACCGAGCCCGTCACAGCGTCGGCCCCGTCAATCGGCGGCAGCAAGGTCAGATAGCGGCCCCAATTGCTCATCTCTC